>Ga0265780_10002686_pt1 | contig 23886 bp, 25 predicted proteins | sample P1T30metagenome_FD_192432 | JGI IMG/M metagenome (GOLD analysis project Ga0265780, IMG submission 192432) | Plant litter microbial communities from East Loma Ridge, Irvine, California - P1 T30 | ecosystem: Environmental > Terrestrial > Plant litter > Unclassified | place: USA: California... | reverse complement strand
TGATGTCGGATGCAGTTCACAAAATTCTCTAGCTAATACTGCAAATGCCACGTGTTGGAGCTTGTACGAGCACCAGGGAAGTGTAAGAGTGGCTTGTTCATTGCAGGCGCTACGAGATGCAGTTGCTGAGAGTGTGTATGGCTTTGCTTGATGCGTTGGATGCAGTGTCTTGAATAGAGAAATGCGATTTGGAGAACGTATGGTGAGTTAGATAGTAGAGAAAGTCAAGTTCCGAAATAGGTATCGTGAGAGGCGGATGGAAATGCACAATACTTAGGTACCTAGAGATGAGGTATTTCTTTTTCCTTGATGCTTTCTTCTGGAATTTGACAGGTAGTTTTGCTTGTTTGCTTGGAATCTGCACATCAGCTCTCAATCTAACCTAGTCTCCGATGTCCAGGGCTGAAATCTACCTATATTTAGTATATCGTTTTGGCGGCACGGGGCGGTGCCAGGTGTTTACCCGCCTCGATAAGCTTTTGGCCCCAAGATTTCAGGGGTTGTGGATAAGGCGACCAATTCGACATCACGCGATTGAACGAATGATTTGCTGCTCGTTTCGCTGGCGATGCACACTACGCCTTGTTACGCCCTTGTGGATGACGGTGGAAAGATGCGTGGTTGGAAGACGGGGGAAGATGGTCCGGTGGGGTTTAAGACGCTGGGGAAGGGCCTAGTTGGGAGGAGGGTGGTGTGGTTTTACTATCTCTAGGTATATTCTATTTCTATAGCACGAGGGATTTCGTTGTTTTTTGACGCTACCTACCGTACAGCAATTATTCGGCGCGGAGAAGATAAGGAATTCTAGATTCCAACCAAGGAACTTTCAGATCCACACGGAAAGACTTCAGGATACCGCATAGCCTACAGCAATCGACTGTCACAGTTGGTAGTAGGTGGCTACGATGGCTACACCCAATCAATCGGGGCCATTACTTGGACCATCGAGCAAAGATACGACGACGAGTACATACTATGAGCAGCCACATCATGGTCACAGTTCCGACGACATACAGGGTTCCAACTCGTCTTTAGCCAAAACGTGGTACCAAATTCCTAGGTACTGGGTGTGGGAGATTGGCTCGAGTATATTCGCCTTCGCTCTTATTGGGGCACTCATCGGGATCTTGATCAACTTCAATGACCGTACACTGTGAGTATATTTCATCCACGCAAAGTGCGACCGACAAAGACTGACCTTTTATTCCTACGCATCTCTAGATCTGACTGGCGCTTGAGCATCAACCTAAACACGCTCATATCGATACTGGCCGACATTCTGAAAGCGGCGCTTCTCTTGATCGCAGCAGAAATCATCAGCCAAACCAAGTGGGACTGGTTTGCAAGCCGACCGCGACCACTCACGGACCTCCAGAAGTTTGAGGACGCGAGTCGAAGCGTATTGGGCTCTTTCATGCTATTATTCATTGCCCCGAGAAACATGCTTGCCATGACTGCCGCCGCCATTACCATTCTCTCGCTGGCAATCGGACCGTTCGTACAACAAGCCGCTCAGACGGTGCCTTGCACACGAACTATGCAGGGTACTAATGCCTCGCTACCAGCTGCGCAATATGTTCCTGGTAGGGTTGACTACTACCGCATCGGAGCGGGCACATGGCTCGTCAAGCCTGAGATGAACGGCGTACTGGTCAATGGGCTCGTCAATCCAACCGGCAACGACAGCGCCATCGTGGCGACATGTCCAACCGGCAACTGCACGTTCCCAGCTTACGGTGACGCACCCGGCATAACTCACTCTTCGATCGCGATGTGCAGCTCCTGCATAGATACAACACGTTTCATCACCAGTAACACCGGTAATGTCAACGCCTCGTCAAAGCTCGGGCTTCCGAACGGTCTGGCTGTGCAGCCGTTGTCGGACTTTGTTCACATGGACATACAAAGCAACGACAATCTCTCGTGGGCGTCGTCAGCATTTCCAAATGGCTTCGCGAGCGCCGCGGCAATTGCCATGCAGAACATCACCATACTATCCGAGACCTACTATCATTGTTCCAACTCAAGCTCCAGCAACGGTACCTGTTCCCTAACCAACGCCGACTCCGACGGCAAGAACCCACACTGGGCCGTCGCCGCCTCATGTACTTTCTACCCCTGCATGCAGAATTTCCACGCCGTAGTACAAAACGGCATACTCCAAGAGACCCTCCTATCCAGCATCCCCGCCCCCATCGACCGACTCCAAAGCAACATATCCCTGACACTTTCAGACTACCTCGCCGCCCGCAAACCCTCTTCAACAGCTAATTTCACCGCCCTGCAAAGTCCATGTATACTCGACAACACCGCATACGACAGCAGCAACTTCTCTTCCATCCCGCGAATCCCAGGCCGAGTATTCACCCCGATCCATTTCAACGGGCAGAATTACTCCGTCCCCGCTGATTGCCGGTATACAATGGACTGGATCTACCACCGCGCCATCGGCCGCGGCCTCAGCGACCTGTTCAACCACAGTTGCATCAGCGCGTCGCGCAACGGGGGCAATATAAATTGCAACAGCGGTCAAGCGTGGTGGCTTCCTCCGCTGTATAATAACGGGTCTGCGACGTTTGAGTTTCTGGATGCGAAGATGGGAAGTTTTGCGAAGACGGTAACGAGTCATTTTCGGAGGACGGGGAGTACGCCGTTTGAGCGCATGGATCGGCAGGTAGTGACAGGCGTCGTGCTTCACGAGACTACTTGTACGCGGTTTGAGTGGAAGTGGTTACTGTTGCCGATTGCGTTGATACTTGTGGCTGCGGGGCTGCTGTTATGTATGCTGGTGAGAGTGTATGTGCGGCCTGGGCAGCCTATTTGGAAGAATTCGCTGTTGCCGCTGGTGTTTTTTGGGTTTAGAGGTAGGTGGGAGGGGATGAGGGGGGTGGTGGATAAGGATGTGTTGGAGGAAAGGGCGGGGGGGATGAGGGTTGTTGTTTGTACGGGTGCCGATGGGGATGTGGGGTTTGTGGATAAGACAGGTTACATGGGTGGGGAGTAGGGTGTGTTGGGGATGAAGATGGGGGAGGTGTGGATGGGAAGTGAATGTTCTACATGTTGTTGTAGGCATGCGTGACCACATGTCTTACCCCATCATCCACCCTCACATATATAACACGTCTCTTCTCCCATCCCCCATCCAACATCTATCCACGAGCATACAACTCACGTCACAAAGCAACATGCCAAGACAAAACTAACTAGTAAATGCACAGCCCGTGCGCTCCAACGATTCATCGCAGTATCAATCAATATACACGCCCAGACTTGCTGTCGGTCATTATTGTCAGTACGAGCTTGGGGGCGGTAGGCGGGCAGCTATAATGGGGGCGAGTTGTGTGTGGGGGACTAAGAAGTGAGATGAGGGTAGGTGGATGTATAGTGTGCACTGCGTGTCATGTTAGATGGTGGAGATTCGTATGGAGAATCTCCGGTAGGATAAGCATGTTGCGCTGTGAATTGGATTGATGTATACAAGACATTCTCTTCGTGCGAAATTCATGCCTGCACTACCAAACTCTTCGGACACCCGTTCCGGCGTATCCCTGAACACGTCATCTCGATAGAATCGGATTCTACACTAGTAAATTACTACATCGCACTCATGCGAAGCCCTACATAATATGTCATAACTACCTACGTGCTTACAACACCAGCGCAGCAACAACACCAACCATCGCAAGCACACCACCAACCTGGATACCAGACGCACCACCCGTAAAAACAGGTGGACTGTATCCCGTCTTACTCGCTGTAGGCTTAATTCCAGTCCCAATACTGATGCTAACCGTGCCATTATTCTTGCCGCCGCCGTAGACCGAAGGCGTAGGCTTGCTGCTAACGGCGGGAGTAGATTTAGACGCATCAACAGGCTTGCTAGACGACCTAGGCACCTCAGGCACAGGAGACTTCGTGAGCGTGATAATCTTAGTTGAGTAGACTTTCGTCGTGACGTTGATAGTCTGGCAGTCGTAGCCGTTGCACGAAGGCTTGTTGGGCATGGAGGGCGTGGGAGTGGGCTTGGACAAATCACACTTTGTGCACGGCACGATGACAGTAACGGTCTTTGGGCCCTCACCGCAGCCATACTGGCATACCTTGGTCGTGATGTCCCAGCCGTATGTGGGCGTGTTACTAGGCTTGCCGGGCGTGGGTTGGGGTGTCAATGTCGGGCAATACGTGACAGCGAAGGTCGTGGTCTTGGTGGTGTAGCCTGTCTCGCATACGTCGATGTACGTGGTGGTGTAAGTAGTAGTGATTGTCGTTTTTGAGATGGGGGTGGCGTAGTAGTCGTTGTAGGACGCCTGCGAGGTCATTGCGGGGTATGTGGGCGATAGAGGTGTAAAGCTGGGAAGGTAGGGGTAATCGTTCTTCACTGGCGAGCTGACGGGGTACGATGGGTGTTCCTCGTACGATGGGACGGAAGCCGAATTACTGTGAGGATATCCAGGGGTGGGTGAGGCAATCTTGGCGCTGGAGGTGGTGCATGGGGTGCTTGTAGCGGGAGGAGTGCTCTGGTAAGCTGGCGCGCTAAAGTTGCCGTAGTAATGCGCTGAGGCGCTGGAGCTGTAGCTGGTGGTGTAGGGCATCGTGCTGCTCGAGGACATGGATGATGCTGGGGCACTTGATGTATGGATTTCGGAGGAAGGTGGAGGATGTGCGACCGAGGAAGATAAGTGGACATCAGACGATACGGATGCTGTAGTAGTGCTTGAGGCATGGACATCGGATGACGATGAAGTATGGATCGGAGACGAAGAGTGCACGTCAGATGCTACAGATGCAGCCGGGGTACTCGACATGTGGATCTCAGTAGACGATGAGACATGGATGGACGAGGAAGAGTGAAAGTCAGATGAGACGGAGGCAGCCGGGGTGCTCGACATGTGGATCTCAGTGGACGATGGGAAATGGCTGGATGAAGACGAAGACTGCACGTGGGAGCTGATCGAGGAGTGGGCGGAGGAGGAGGCCGATGAGCTGACCGAGGCGACAACGCTGGAACTGGAGCTAGAGACACCACTGGCACTGCTGCTCACGTGGGAAGACGTGCTGCTCACGTGCAAAGAGGTGCTGCTTACGTGCAAAGAGGTGCTGCTTACGTGCAAAGAGGTTCTGCTTGAGGTCGTTGTTGAAGAGCTGACGTGCGTGCTGGAAGCGGAAGACGAGACGTGCGTACTGCTTGAGATGATACTGGATGTCCTCGACATTGAAGAAGAGGAAGAAGAGCTGGAAACAACTGTGCTCTTCTTGTACGTCTTGAACGAACCAATCTTCCAGAACTGATTTGTGAAAGCCTCGGGGTGCTCAGCGACATACTTCCTGCAGGAGTCTTGCGAGTTAAGTTCAGTCCTGCCATCAGCGGCAAACTGCCTGGGGCAGGTAGTGGTCGAATAGACATTGCCAGCCCAGTCTCCGCAGAAGTTGTTCGTGAAGATGAAGCGTTGGTCTTTGAAACGCTTTTCAATGTCGCATCCAGAGCCGGCGAACTTGGCCGCGGGAGGACCGAATTGGCTGGTGTCTGGGCTGTTGGTATTGAGACTTGCGGGAACCGAGCCACGCGCGAAGAACCACATCTGGATGACATCGCTGTCCCACTCCATGACGTAGGAGCCACCGCGGAAGGAAGAGCCGAAAGAGCCCGGACGATTCTCATTCACATCGCAGCCAGCAGATCCATTGGCACCATCGAGAGCGCAGTCCAAGCTCGCCGGGTTGGCTGTCATGCCTCTGCCATCGACTTTGCACATGGTGTCGGTGTGGAGGACGTATTTGTTCACGTTCATGTTGTTGACGCCCTCAATGATATCGATCTACAGCGTTTGTTAGTTTCTGAGCACTTTGGCGACGACGAGTCAGGCGTACCTCTCCCTTCACGGGCCACGGCTCTTGTCCAAGGGACCAGAACGAGGGCCACATACCACAGACACCAGGCATCTGCTTCACGTCGAGAACGAAGAGGCCCTTGTTGTAGTTTTTCTTGCCCTCGAGGCGAACACTCTTGCGACCTTTGTCCGTGTTGGCATTCAGCTTCTCCGTGGCATCGACGCCGAACTTGATGTCCCCATCCGCATCAACTCCGTATAGTCCCGTGTTCTTGGCCGTGGCCTCGTTCACGTAGTTGACGAAGCCATTGTTGTAATCGACGGTCTCGAACTTGAACGCATCAAGCCAATTAGCGGCGGTGAAAATCTCGAACTGCGAGTATTTGGTGGCGAAGACGGCGGGAGAGAGAGCAGACAAGACGCCGACACTCAGAAGGAGCGAAGAGGAAAGCATGATGAGTTATTAAGTATAATGAGTGACTGTATTAAGATATGAATTGAAACGATTGGACGGCTACTGTAGAGCCACGAACAAACTGGAGAAGTCTGTTAGAGAGAAACAAGTGCTGTACGAGGGCAACCGCGAGCTTTATTGTCAGGCCCCTGGATGCTCATTCTAAGGCTGACGATATTCATTGCTTTTCGCTTGAAATACTGTGCCTGGCCGAGGCAGATGTGGATACGCAAGCCACCAGCACGCGTGACAGAGTCAACACGCATCTGTTTGACCAACTCCAGATCGTGCTTGCAGCCACTTCTGCAGGTACACTTCTCAAAAGGTGCAAAACTGCCAAACATGGTTAGTGAGACACTGGAACCTTGACGAACATCTGCAAGTCTTATCGAGCTTAAGAACCACACCCCGGCGTGAAAAGAAAGTCCTCGGCATCGCCAGCTGCATATATTGCGCGTGGCTGGAACGTGATAGCGATTCTCTGGTGTTGAGTGGTGCGATTATGGACGGAATGGTTCTGCCGAGACACGCTAACGAACGTGGCGCTTATCCAGGGGCTGCCCGGCTCAGGGTTCGTGAAGGCAGGATTGAAAACAACGCGATGGCAACCGTGCGGTTGGCACTGGGTGTGGGAACTTCGCTTTTTTCTTTAACAATGTGGACAATGGTCTCCTGTCATCATACGCGTGTAATTTTGGGAATAGCCTATGCCACTGGTGCCTCCGGCGATGGCGAATCCATTCCCTTCCCCTGATCGCAGGACATCAACCGAAATAGACCGTCAGATGAGAGCAAGATTGAACTGTAACTTTTTAGCGAGTGCGAACGGCATATGACTCGGGTTGGTGGTGTGTGACGATACCAACGATACGAAGCAAATGCAGGTACGCGCATTGGCACGGACCAATATTGTAGATTTTGGGATCGCTTTGAAAGAGAATTCGCAATCCATAATTGACTTGAACCGTGAGTATCGCGAGGAGTGCTGGTCATGATCTCATAGGGTGTGATAGATTTACGAAATGCTGATTGAAACCATGAATTATGGCGATTTCAAGAATGTCTATGGTGTGTACTCTGGATGGAATGAATTTAGAAGGTGAATCACCTCGAGCACGTCGCCCTACGGCTGTCGAACCGAAAACCCCTTCACCGGTCGCCAAACTCGGGCTCGGACGAATCCTTTGCGACGCCACAATCGTGTTCGAGATTAGGCAAAAAGAGTGTGCTAGAGTGGGTCCTCCGTCAGAATGGTGTGAGACTCGCGCCCACGGCTTTCATTTGACATTCGTGCGCGACAGTGACAGGAGACAGAAGTTGAGGTATGGTGTTGTCGGACGCTGGTCTCACACGCGACGCGGGGTGGCGTCTTAGTCAGCACACGCGATAACGTGTTCCACCAGTCCTAGGGCCGCACCAGTCCTCGGGCCACCCCACCAAAACGCGCGCGCTTCAGCGTTCAATTCCTCTACAGCCACATGTTCAAATTTTATAAGATTTTGGATCAAGAAAGTTTAGATAGCTCTTCATTAATTCCTGTTGTAACCTTGTACATGACACTTGCTGCATGTTCGTGGTGCTCGTGTTAGTGCCTGTGGGGTCTGAGTTTGGCCACCCTCCTGGACACCTATTTGAGCCTCTGCAATCAGCGCACGACCTTCCTGAGCCTGTAGCGCTCCTCCACGGGCTATGTACTGTCGTTGCTGATGACGTTTGCGCCGCTGGCGGTGGTTTGCAACACGTAGCTTTGTATTCTCCTCTGCTTAGATTGCTGCTAAGTTCATAGCAAGTTTGTTGGACAGAGCCGATAGTCCAGTGATACCTCTCACGTGATCGCGTGTAGCTAGTGCCTTGGCAGCCTCTGTGAGCCTCGTAGAGGCTCTCACGCGCTTACCAATAACTAATAATGTAGCGAGGAAAACCTTGTTAATTAAGGTCTAGGATCTAACAAATAAGTAACTCTTCCTTAAGTAGAGTAAGCTTGCGCTTCTGTTTGTTAAAGGCCTGTATAACTAGTAGGAACGCGTTAGAGGCGGCGTTAGAGCGAGGTTCTTGGAACATTATATAGGAAGGCAGCTCTACATTAACTTAGCTTTCTAATGTTTTATTCTTAAGTAATCAAGTCGCAAGAAGAGTTGTAAGCAAAAAGGTGATTGATATATAATGTAAGGTGTATTGTGTTGTGTCGTAGTGTTCTGCTGACCGAGAGGCCTGTGACATAGGTTTATATACATGAAGTGGTGGGCTGATTGGCTGGTGGATAATCCACGTGACCATGCAAGGTGCCCTGGGCTTACAAGAGTTCTACCACCTCTTTGAGGTGATTTTGAGCGTGGCGTTAAGTTCATAGTTGGTTGAACGCGTTCAACCGAGCGCGTTTTGGTGGGGTGGCCCGAGGACTGGTGCGGCCCTAGGACTGGTGGAACACGTCAAAGCATCAGTAACCCCCAACCACAGTCCGTCCGTTCGTTAATTCAATTGGTGAACGCAAACATCACCAGCAATACGTCACTTTTGCCGCGCAAACAAGCTCGATAATCAAGAAAAACCTCGGTCTTCTTTTCGCGTCATCTGCCGCTGCATGTGTCTCTGATGGACTGAGAGGAAAAAGTGGGCGAACTGAGTGATGGATTGTGAGGCTACGGAGGCTCTGAGGGAAGTGCAGAATGACGCTAGTCCAACTTGAGTGGAGCTAAGCCCTCACTGGCTTGGCACCTGCGGACAGTCTCCTACCGGTAAGCGAACATTCCTCTTTCGGAGTCCCGCATGCCATCAATTGCAGCGACTCGCACCCTGAACCCATCGCTGGAAAGACGTGTTAGTCATCTACCACTGGATTGGTCCTCAGCCCCTGAGTGCTTAAGCGAACATTCTCCTTTCAGCGTCCCTGCGTGCCACCGATTGCAGTGACGTGCACCCTGGACCCATCGCTGGCAAGGTGTCTTAGTCATCCTACGCAGAAGAGAAAAAATAACACTTGCACGTCAGTAGCGTACAAAGATCAGAAGCGCGTCAATGGCAGCGCGTCTTCATCGAAATCACGATGCATTGCGTTCGCCGCGAGAACAGCTTTGAACCGCTCATTTCACTCTTCTTACCTACTATCCACCTTTTGCACATACAATCAGCCCTGTGTAAGCGAACTTGCCTCTTCTGGCATTGCTGCTTGCCGTCGATCACGGTGAGTCTGACCCTGGACCCATTTCTGCTGCTCCTTTCCTCATATGGTAAGCCACGGCTCGTGGCTTGCGGCAACGTGTCACACAGTATTGGCACCTTGGCCATAATCTTGACGTGGCGGTTCGAATGATCTCCAACATCCTCAGAGTTTCACACACGATGATGGCCCTGTTGCGGAACTCAGATGATATTGGAGGCGTCCAGCTCAGTGTGAGACGGTTAAATCCTCCTGTTGGACCCACTTACACGAAATGGTCGACGGACGACGCAAACATCGATTGTAACAGCCTGCAACGTCGACACCAAAGGAAGCATTGGAGATATTGCGCGATCATGGTAATACCCCACGGCAACTGAAAACTGTGGTCAAGATGGCCAATGTGGAATCGAACGGCTCACCTCGGACGCCAAATGCGGACCGCGTCCCACTAATGTTGGCGTCGCCTAAGAAGACGATCTTGACGTTGTGTTCGAGCTCATGTAGAATGGACCAACGGTATACCCTTCACCCTGGAAGCTTACCTAACCCTGCCGCTGTTCCAGTTCAGTGCGGTCAAGATCGCTACGAGCGTGTTTACTCTTGAGATGCAAGTCTCCATTCTGCGCGATAGCGGATGGCTGCAAATAATGTAAGCCCAGGGCACCTTGCATGGTCACGTGGATTATCCACCAGCCAATCAGCCCACCACTTCATGTATATAAACCTAGGTCACAGGCCTCTCGGTCAGGAGAACACTAGGACACAACACAATACACCTTACATTATATATCAACCGCCTTTTTGCTTACAAATAAGACGACAGAGCACTGGATAATCTTCAGACATATATTTCAAGGTTTAGAATAACATTTGTGCGCGACCTTTCGAGACGATACGTCATGATCTGGAAGACGTACAATCTACGAAAGCTCTGAGTCGAGAATGCGATCATCTTTTACAACCATGACCTGGTCATCGGACCCTTTCGCAGTCTCCAGGCACCTCCACCGCAATCTCAACCATTCACCATGCCCAACATCAAACCTTCTGCTTCGCCATCCACTCCTCCGCCTCCTCCTTATACTCCGGCCTCCACCTCGTCAGCGGCGGCCTACCATTCACGATATCGCCGACGCTCCACAGCATTCTCTTCTTATCCAGCTCCTCCGAGACATCGTTGTCAGGACACAGGACGTAGAACTTGTCGTCGCCCATCTTCTTGTACAAGAATTCCGCGACCTGCGCTGGGGTCCATGCACTATCTGGCTTCTGCTTGTCGGAGCCAGGCGCGTTGCCAACCTAGGATCACCTGTCAGCAAAAGATTGTGGGTTGGCTGGATTGCGCGCTTACTAGACCGGTGAATGTGTAGCCTGGAACGAGAAGGTGTACGCCGATTTTGGTGTCTTTCAAGTCGAAGCTTAGATGTTCGGCCAGCGTTTTGACGGCGGCTTTGCTGCCATTGTAGGCCGCGTTTCCGGGTGGATTGGTGATGCCCTGTTTACTTCCCGTGATGACGATAGCGCCAGAGTTCCGGGACTTGAAGCTTGGTACAAAGGTATTGAGGCCGTTGATGACACCGAGAAGGTTGGTGTGCAGAATCTGAGGAGCTTAGTGTCGTTCAATAGCGTTGATGCTGTTCGAAATACCTTGTCGAAATAATCCTCATCACCCCACGTTCCTTGAGCCATGATACCTGCATTCAGCATCAAGAAGTCTACTTCGCCAACATCTTGTTTGAGCTTCTTCCAGTCCGCTTTATCACCAACGTCTGCCTTGACGCATTTCACATCACCTTTCAGGCTCTCCTTCGCTATATCTAATGTTTCTTGGTTGAAGTCTGCGATAGTAACTTTCATCGAATGCTTGAGACACAGCTCTGCGACGGCGAGGCCGATGCCAGATGCGCCGCCACTGATGAGGGCATGTGCGGAGGGACGGAAGATTGACGTCATGCCTGTAGGTATGTGCAATGAGTTTGTTGTACTTGAAGAGCTCGATACTTCCACACGTCGAAGTTGCCGACTTCATATTAGCGCGGTGCTGGTCGGTGACGATGACGGAAGGCGCAGCCCCGCCTTCTTATTTCCGCAACGACCGACGGACAGCATTAGAATACTGCATGTTGTCACGTACGAGCGAAAATCAATATATGTCCAGGGAGTGCACTGTTGAATTGTAACGCGTTGATCAAAGCAATAAACTACAGTTGTAGTTATTATTGGCTGCGTTTATCTGGCAGATACCCCGGCATTTTCGCTCGTATGCTCCAGCCGCCTGCGGTAGATCAGATCTGCAAGTAAATACTCGAGGTGACATTGACTATAGAAATGACCAAAGAGCGACAAGACTGTCAACTACTATCTTTGTGGGCTGTCTGCCCTCAACGGCGGAATCTGTTTCAGCTCCACAAACTTCTCAAACGCGTCCGTGAGCGATTGGAACGAGTCAATGTGTCCCTGCCATCCGAGTTTTCTCGCCTTGTTGATACTGAGCGTAGCCGACCACGTCCTCTGGAAAACCCAGTCCTGGAAAGCCCACGTGCCAGATTCCCACGTCGCCTTAGCCTCCGGACATCCATTCTCGTCGCAAATGCGGTCCCACACTTCTCTCTTGTCCGCCGCCCACTCCGCAAGGCTTACCTCAAGCTGCAGCTCTCCTTCCTTGGGTACAGGCTTCGTAAAGACCTGGTCCGACGTAGCGTGCGCACCGCAGTACTTCGCAATTCGCGGCCACATGTAGCGCCAGCACAGATAGTCACCATTGCTGACATTGAAGGCTTCGTTTGCGGCTTTTGCTGTGGTTGACGCCCAGATAGTCATGTCGGCAATGAGCCTGGAGTCAGACAAATCATCGGTACCTTCCCAGTATCGCTGGTTGGTCGGCATCTTTGCTTCGGTACCCAAGTGCTTGCACACGAGAAAGTAAAGAGCACATGTCAGTGCTGAGTTCATGCCATTGGGTTTGGAGGTATGTCCGATAATTGCCTCTGGCCGGATGACATTCCACGTCCACTTCTGGCCTTCCTGACGCTTAATCAGGTAATCTTCCTGCGGGTAGTAGAAGTTGCCAATAGGGCTCTCGCCTCGTGGCTCGTCTTCACGCGCAGGCGATGAGACTGGCATGATGTGCACATTGTAGTGCTTGCCGCCAGTCTGCAGTGTGCAATTCTGCAGGTTCGGCGCCACGCTGATAAGTGCGTCTAGGAAATTTGAGAAAAGAGCTTCATTCGCTTTGTTAAGCTCAACGAAGTCGTCCTTGTGCACGTATGAGGAAAAGTATGCGTGGGTGACTTCGCCGCAGATGGCAGACATCTTCTCGATGAGAGTGGCTGGCTTTTGGCTGAGGTCGAGTGCGATGAATGTGATACGCTCATCTTGCACAGTGGTCTTGAAGGGAGAGCGAGATGTCACAATGATCTTGCTCCATTCCTTCGCCGTGGTGTGTTGGACGAGGTACTCTAGGACTGCTGATCCGGTGATTCCGTTTCCGCCAGTAATGAGGGCGACTTTGGCCATGATGACAACAACAGCACAGCTGTTCTGGGAGTATTCTGAAGTGGATTGTGACCAGTAAAGAGGTCAAGGAAGTTCAAGCAGAAACAGCGAACAAGATTGTTGCGATTTGATTTACACCTCACTCTGCCGAGACTGGAACATGCCTCTCGCCTTTAAGCTTACACCTGCCACCCACGCTACGTATGCCGATGTTCAAGCTAAACCCCAGACACTTTTCTCGGGAACGTCGTTTCCCCAGAAAGGGGATATCTGGGGCTTAGTCGCACACTAGTCGGGGAAAGGAAGTGGCATGGACAAAGTGGTATTGCTTGGCGACGGACAATGTGCCACCGGCGCAGGAGTGGTGCAGCGCTTTTAACGTACCAACTGCAAAGCGTCTGTCTCCATCGTAGTTCGTGAGCGGTGAACTAAGCACTACGGCCTCAGCTAAACGTCACATGGAGAGCGGGGATGTCTTTCTTGTGCCAAGCTGAGATATGCCGCTAGGCTGTAAGTCCAAGACACTCGGATTCGCCGAGAAAAAAATGTGATCGTTCCGTCTCCTAAAAGTCCCGAGCAGTGTGTTCAAAGTGCCACGCCGACGCCGTTAACTGTATTTGATCTAGATGCATAGGTATGCATCCTCACTATGGTGTTGCGCAAGGGGTTTAAATGTGATTCAGAGATCCAAACGATCTACATGTGCAGTATGTGCTTCATCACAGTAGCCAACTTCCCCGATGCGTCCTTGACAATATCTTTGCACCGCCACGCAACAAAGTGGTCGGGTCTTACCAGAACAGCGCCTTTTTCCCCAACACCACGATTGCGATACCAATCACGGTAGCAATCCATGTAGTCACATCTAAAGCCAACTTTGTACGCCCGTATCTGTAGACCATCTTGTTTTGAGATATCTCTCGCAGCATCGACCCAAGCATCGCCACCAACGCCAGTGAACAATGTGAAGTGACCCTGACCGCAGAGATCCAAAGTTGACACTCTCGGCGACTGTCCGTTTGCAGCCAGCCAGATATGTGGTAAATGGTAGCCAGGATATGTGCTGTACATGACTTGCCGAAGCTTGTTAAGGTGTGAGAAGTCTGGAGCTACGTCACCGGGATCCACGAGTACGCCCGGCGAGTCGACGTAGACCTGATTCATTTGGATACCCAAAGCCTGAACTTCGTCTTCGGTCGCTTCTATCGCATTCCGGAACTCGTCGCGCTTTTTAGCGCCTTCGCTGGTATCGGACGCTAGTAGCGTGGTAGCCTGATTACGAGACTCGGGTGTCAGGCCTATGAGGCCCCACAGCCGGCGGTGGGCTTCCATGCCATCATTTGCGCGGCGCACAATGCCATCTCCTACAGGCTTCCGCTCGATCGTGAGTGTGTCCAATAGCTTCGGAGAAGCCCAGCCTCGAACAACATAAGCCAGTTTCCACGCGAGATTGAACGCATCGGATATGCAAGTGTTGCTTCCAAGACCATTGATGGGCGGGTGTCTGTGTGTCGCATCGCCAATGCAGAGAACGCGACCCTGTTGCCATCGTTCCGCGACCTGATCGTTGATCGTCCAGGAAAACGTCGACAGAATCGTGATGTTGACCGTGTCGTCTCCAATCATTTGATGAAGGCGTGAGCGGATTTCTTCTTCTGAAGGTTGCACGCTTTCGATACTGCTCTTGGTTGCTGGATGCATTGAAACCACCCATTCAGTCCAAGGTCTGACCATTCGGAAGTTGCCAACGGCACTCCATCCTGGTGCATCTGGGTTGAGAATCCAGTTTAGACTACCGGGCCGATGAGAGATGTATCTCGAGAGATCCGCTTTGATGTGAACGTTGAACGCATTATTTAGTTGGCGACCAATGACCGGTATCCTGAGAGCGTTGAGTACAGCACTCCGTGCGCCATCCGCTCCGACCAAGTATTGGGACTTGATGGTGTACTCTTTCTTGGTCACCCTATCTCGCAATGTAGTGACCATCCCGTCTCCTAGCTCTTCAAATTGAACGAATTCCGTGGAAAATCGAATCTCGGCCCCTGCTTTAGTGGCTGCTTCAACAAGTACCGGCTCCAGCAGACTCTGCGGAAGGTCTGACATAGCACAAGGGCTAGCAGCTTCATACTCTCCTTTCTGAGCTGGACTGTTTCCCCAAGCCCATAGCCGTCCATACTCTTCGCCTGCAAGTGTGTTGAGCCATGACGTGTGTTGCATATCTAGAGTGGTAATATGGTCAGTATGCTAGAAAGATGACACCCAGAAAGTTGGTTTGACTGACCGTGTGCATAACTAGCAACTCCACTCAGTGCAGGCTCTAGATCTGCGTCTCGCAATACTTCCATTGCGCGCTGATTAAAGATGTGAGCCCTGGGAGTGTTCGCCGTGCCACTATGTCTCGACACGACCAGCGATTTCACACCTAATCTGGCCAGCAGGAGAGCAGTCGTAGCTCCCGACGGGCCAGTGCCAATTATGACCACAGGATATTCCATGTCTTGTTGAATGAGAGTCCGTATATTCCGCCGTGGCTCGAAAGCTCAAGCAAGAGTGGGGTCTCGATAGGAGGTTGCAATAAGCTACTTCTTTGATCGGAGGCCTTTTCGCGAAGGGGGCTGGCACTGAAGCATTAAAGTGGTAGACTCTATCAAGCTCAAATATGTGAAGGCAGATGGTCGCGACTCCACCGTTCGGACGGCTTGGTTGTGAGCTGTTGTAAGTATTGTGGTGCGACCGATATGAACCGATTATACCAGAAACGATCGTGCATGTAACATCCGGTGTATTGATGGGTTAGGGACGTCTGGGCTACGGTACGCCGAGCCTATACCAACTGCTAGTTTACTTCTTCCCACGGTAGATTGCTGCGCGCACTCATCTCTTTCGTCCGAAGTGCAAAGCGCGGCGTCCGCGATCGACGATGCCACTTTATCCGGCGCCAAAGCGTACTTGATGTACTACCCCGAATTTTCCCCACACACTACGCAGCCGAGGTGTCTTGCCCGCCAGTACGGACTTCATGCCACTTCGCAGCATTGTGGGGTATACGGTCTGGATTGAGAAACTAGTTGCGATGGGATGTTGCTGGCATGTTGGCTTGCCGCCTAGTTAGGCATGTTGCATGCTTGTCCCGCGCTTGCTTGTATAAACCTCACATGGAGGGGGTTAAGCACTCTCGATGTACCACACGTTTACCACCTCGCGCAACGAGTTGAAAATACTATCACGGCTGACAACAATTCCATCATCCCCTTTCGACGCAACTGTGCGTACTTCTTTACAAGGACCATGTCTGTCATCGTGGAAGCTACCACAAGCTCCACCGTGAGAAAGGTCTCGCTATTACAATGGTTGGGTCTCTTGATAAGTATCTATGCGGTGTACTGGCTGGTGAGTCTTCCAGATATGCAATCAACGCGCGAATTTTGAGGCGCATGCTTACGTCAACATCTTGGCCCAGATCCTTTACCCATTCTTCTTGTCACCCGTACGACGTGTCCCGGGTCCTTGGTTTGTCAGGATTTCGAAGCTTCCCCTACGATATGCGACGTATAACAGGCGTAGGACCGAGTACGTGACGAAGTTGCTGGACCGCTATGGGGCAATCGTCGTGATCGCTCCCGACCAGGTTCATACAACAGACGATGTAGCAATGAAGACGATTTACGATAAGTCGTCGATCAAGACTAGCTTCTACTCATCCATGGGAAGTTGGAAAGGCGTGACCTCAACGCTGGGCTTCGTCGATTATCCTTCAGCGGCGCCGTCACGAAACAATCTGATACAGTGCTTCCAAAACAAGAATTTGGCAGCACTGGTCGAAAGTATAGAGTCGCACGTCCTCGACTTTGTGGAGCTGCTTGACAAGAGAGCCGAAAGGCAAGAATCAGTCGATGGTGTTGTCGTCTTTCGATTACTTGCTCTGGACATTGTTACCGACGTACTGTGGGGCGAGGAGAACCGACTTCTGCATGAATTCCGGGAGAAGCAAACCCCGGCATTTCTACGACGTTTTCATGCCTTCAGTACTTGGAATGCGATGAAGAGCTTCATTCCCGGGGCCGATCTGTATGTCCGCACTATGGGCAATGCAAAGTGGAGAGGCTTGCGTAACGATTGCAACGACATGGATGTCACTGCGAGGGAAGCTTTGAGCCGATGGAAAGAAACCGACGTCACGGCGCGACGCGACAAAGATGTGCTTTCGATGCTGGGCACAATGAGTAAGGGCAATGCTGAAGCAGTACCCTTGGAAGACATGCCAGCGTACATGGTTGAAATGCTAGCAGCTGGGTCCTCGACAACCTCACACACCGCGGCATTCGCCTGCTGGCTTTTAACTCGTCACCCTGAAGCACAAGCCAAGCTGCACGAAGAGCTTTCGACGGCGTTCCCTGAGCTGGAAAACATCGATATTAAGCAGACAGTAGATATGCCTTTCCTCGATGGTGTCATTCGGGAGACGATGCGGATGTATCCCATGATACCTGGCCCACTAGAACGTCACCTCGGCAAAACGACCACGATTGCTGGCCAGGTGATACCTGCGCGCATCATCGCTTCCACGGCCGCATTGAACCAGGGCCAACTAGCATCCGTGTACCCACAGCCAGAATCGTGGAAGCCAGAGCGATGGATCGATGCTGACGAGCGTATGAAGCTCAACTGGATCCCATTCGGCCATGGGTGCCGGGCTTGTCCAGGATCCAATCTAGCCATGACTGAGCTCAAGTATATGATTGGCATCATCTTTCGCAAGTTCAAAGCTGTCATGCCCCCAGGCGGGGAAAGCGAAACACTGGCCTTGGCAGACGTTTTCGCTGCAGGTTCGCGCTCTGGTCACTGCTGGTTGAAGTTCGAGAAGCTGGATGCTTAAGATTTTCGTAGCTGAATGAGATGCTTTACAACAATTATTAGGACTTGCTCAAAATAATCACTCAACTTCCACTAGATCCCAGGTAGAGGAACGTGAACGAGGTTTCGTAAACGGCTCTGGCCACATGACGTGGTTGTTTTGCATTTTGAGCTGACGATGCCGCCTGGATGGCCTCGTTACATTCGGCTCTCCGAAGTTGGATTGCAGCAATTTGTGCGTGAAGTAGCAATGGGATGTTTGACCCGACCATACTCACTGGTGATTCACTTCCGGTAGCTCCTCTTTCATCAAAGCTTCCGCAGCTTGTGCAAATGATGACCATCGGCCGGAACTAATCTTGTCATAAAGACCAACAAATTTTCGCAGTACATCCGAGCTCTGCAATTTGCTGATGACTGTGCGCTCCGGATCCGCGAGCGCCAGTGGTTCTTCGTCGACATTCGAGGACTGGCTGGTGTCGTGACCACCAGCATAGGCCCACAGAAGAACTGCTCCATGATGCAGTCCGATAAATGCGAGAAGATTGAATTTGATTGAATTTTCGTTGGAAGCTTCGCGAGATATCATGGACCAGATGTCGCAAGCGCGTTGTGAGGCACGCCGACCACGGGTTGACCTTGTCCATTCCCGTACAGACACAACCGAGTCATTGTCCACGGAACGGTGATCGACTAGACGGTATTGGATTTGATGCAAGCTGCCAAGAGGTGCGTCAAGTCTTAGATACGAAAGGTGGAACAGAAGTAAGCCACTCATGAGGCTGCTCTTTTCCAGGCTCGTCCGCGCAAAAGTCTTGACCAGAGGAAGAGCATGCTCCCACTTCTCCAAAGCGGATTTGAGACGCTCGAGCTCCATTTTCAAGTCGTCCATGTGTCTTGTAGCGCTGTCTACACGGTATGTCTCGTGTTCGAAGCTGGTCCCATGTAGCCTCCGGCGCTTGTTTCTGGTAGCTAGATGTGCGATTTCGTCAATACCGTCGTTGCCAAGTAGTCGTCTGAATCTGTTCTGATCCCGAGAAAACCTCCAGACTGGGTATTGGAGTCCAAACATGAGCAATTCGTGTGCAGGAGGGTCTAGCGGCGGCAGCGTTTCGTTCCGGTCCAGAGCGATATGGTAAATATCGGAAGCCCACATGTCGCGCCCGAATGTGTGATCGTTGTCAATCATCTGCAGGCAAAGACTAGGTTCCATCTTCTCGCCTCGCCACACCGTGTCGCACATTGGAAATTGGAGGTCAATCTCTTCCAAGGAGATGAGTGGTTTTGTGTGCAATAGAACACTGGTATACGTATCTCCACGGAAGATGCCGAATGCTAATCGTCGACGAGCCTCCATCTGCAGCCAAACAGCTAATCGGTCTCTGTCGGAGGCCGTTGATTTCATGCCCTCAAGCTTCTTCTGCGCACCAAGCATGTAATTTGCAGAGAAAAGATCCATCTTACGTGCCTGTGCTACCAGAAGTGCACCGATGTGTTGGGCATAAGTGAAGGCACGCGGCTGTCCGAAGTAAAGCGCCGCAACTTGTGTCAGGAGACGTGCTTGAGCTAACCAAGTCAAGTCGCAATCATCTTCTTCTAAATCGAGAGCGTTGATCAAACTGCGTCGAATCTTGGTGTGCATCATCACGCCATAGTTGCCAGCAGCCGACCCGCAATACATGGCACCTATGGAGGTGATGACGAGAAAAAGTTGTGGATGTAAGGCGTTGAGGTCAAGGGTCTGCGGACTCAACAATGGCCACAAAGTCCCGAAATGCTGTACATATTGAGTCCCAAAATAGTGCAGCAGCGATTGGCCCTGTGCCGCTGACTGCTGAGGACATGCGAAGGCCTCGCTGATTTGATTCGACATGGACGACCAGAATTGGGCACGTGATTGGTGGCTCCGGCAGGAAGCATTTGATGCCGTGGCGAACGAGAGAAGCTCCTGTATGGCCTGAAGCGGCCCTGGCGTCGTTACAGCACGCTCTTTTGTGGGATGCTGTGCAGCTCGCGGTATCGAAAAGGCATCGACGTCAGTCTCGGGGACTTCCGAGGCCGTGGGATCACCTCCACTTATCTGGGGTCTTAGAGGATCTTCTAGATTGGCAAAAAAAGACATGTCTGTTGGAAGGTAAAGGTTCTCGTGCATCCAAGGCCATCCTTCCATATCCGCCATGAAGGCCTCTGCGCCTTCAAAATTGCAACCCGCCAGTACGCCAGACGTCTGATCAAGATCGAATGAATGCTGGCTCATATGTTCTGGTAGAGATGCTGAAGTCATTGAATTGTAGTTGGGCTCAGGTACCTCTTCTAGATCAGTTGAAATCCTGCTTAAACGGTTGGCTGGAGGTGGGAAGATGCAGCTGTGATTTGCGCCTTGACATGTCAAGCAGGGCCGTTGCCCATCACATTTGGTCCGCAAGTCGCGGCAACGAAGACAAGCTGTGTGACATCTTCTGCGCCCTCCACCGGCACCGAGATGCTCTGTTGTCGCAGGCGACGCAGGTGGGATCGCTTCGTCATAGGAGGAGGTATGCAGCTTAGAGTGTCTCGAAAGGAGATCTTTCCGGTAGAAAATGACGCCACAGACAGCGCATTGATGCTTTATAGATGTTTCGTGACTGTGGACGTGTCGCGTCAAGGAATTTTGGCTGGCGTAGCTGCGTTGACATTGGTTGCATGGGAACATAGCAGGAAGAAGGCATTGCAGCCAATGCGAGTTAGTGGGCACCCGGTAGTTTTGTACCTTGCAGGAGGTGCAGGTTCGGCCCATCTTGGGCTAACTTAGCTGGATCGGTAGTGACGATCATGCGGGGTCATTTGTTCTCCCTTTCTCTCGTGTTTTCGACACATACACATACAGATCTCAAAACACACCCCACTCACGGCGCGCTGCACTGGACAACACTCAGCTTTTGCATTGCTAATTCTGGAGACGAAGATCAATTACGTCTCAAATGCCATACGGTTGATCACTCGACCAATGCCCCCAATCTCCACAGCCACCTCGTCACCGTCCTCCAGAAATATCTGCGGCTTCATGAACAATGCGACACCCCCTGGGGTACCTGTCATGATCAAAGACCCTCGTTGAAGCGTTTGGCCTTGGCTGCAGAATGCCACCAGTTTGCGCACACCAAAGCACAGGTCCGATGTGTTGCTCTCCTGTCTGACCTCGCCGTTCACGAAAGTCTTGAGTGACTGCTTGTCCGCACTTCCGAGGACATGAGCTGCCACGAGACATGGCCCAAGTGGCGCATATTTGTCAAACGATTTGCTGAAAGACCACTGAGGAACAGGTCCTGCCTTTCCTGCCTCGCGTTGCCAGTCTCGAGCGCTCACGTCGTTTCCGGCTGTGTAGGCAGCGACGTAGTTCAAGGCATCGGCTTCAGCCACGTTCTTCGCATCTTTTCCAATCACAACTACTAATTCGCCTTCGTAGTCGCATTGCGACTGTGCGATGCGAGGTATAGGAATAGCCTCTCCGTGATCTGCAACCGCAGGCCCAGGCTTGGTGAAGACGGTAGGGCACGTTGGAAGCGGTCGACCCGTCTCGAGAACTGTTCATCGAGAGTCAGTTTGACGTCTACGCCATGCTTGGAAGATGAAATGGCATCTTACTATGCGTTGTGTAGTTCAGACCGATGCAGCGAATGATGGGTACATCGCCAGGACGCAGTGGACCCAGCAGTTTCGCTACCTTCTCCTTCTTGCCCGTCGGTTTCGCACTCATCGGATCATCGCCCTCCAGTACGATCACCTCTAAGTTTCCGTCTTGCGCCAATTGGGCGATCGCATCGACTTCATTTTCCTTGATGATAGGTTCACCGTAGTGAACGGTGCTGTTTCCCTCAGGAATATAGCGTACGAGTCGAGTCCAGGAAACGAGGTTTGCCGACATCATGACTATGCAGTTTGAGGAGCTTCACACCGACTCGAATGTGTCTTATGGACAGTTTTCTTGTTCCTCAAGTCGATCTTTCCGATGCACGGCCTCTGAGCATCTGTACGTTCGCGAGCTAGTGTACGCGATGTGAGGAAGGGTGGTTGCTAGCGACCCCACAGCAGATGCCACCTTATCCGTGGCGCCTCCGCTCCGCAACAATGGCTGGACAACTTTCTGACCCCGTGTGCATCGAACTAAGTCACCCCAGATCTTGAAAATATGCCAAGGTCGTGAACGGAGCTGCTTCAACATATGGAGACCATGCGTCGCCAGAATGAAGATGTCATTCCCAAAGCCTGGATAATTTTTGTTCGCGACGAGCTTTATTCCAACCTCAGTAAAGACGACTATCGCAATGAATATTCCTGGCAGCACGGCTCCTGATGTGAGGTTCAGCCTCAAGCATGTTGATTCGTGTGCTGACAAAAGCCACTCATAGGGTACAAAAATTTGGCTGCTACACGTTGGCAATCTCGTAGCAGATGAGGCCTTCTTCGTTACTGGGGTAAGATCAAATCGAAGCCTTGCGATAAAAACAAGACTTACCAGAGCAGGCTCACGCTGCCACAGCGAGTAACCCAAATCCAGACTGTACCAGACGCTCAATGGTCATGATCTCAGCTTTGATCTCGCATCCAACCGAAGGTCTTATTTTGTTCGAGACTGGAGCTGGCAAGGATTATCCCGACGTATGGGGCCCCCAGCTCAATGACATATTCGCACGCGAAGATTATGTTGAGGACCAAGAGCTTGATGCGGCCATTCGCAAGACTGGCAACGACATCAAAGATGTGAAGGCTGTAATCATGGGACATTTGCATTTAGATCATGCTGGCGGACTGGAGTACTTTAGAGGCACAAATGTCCCGATTTACACGCATGAGCTTGAGCTCAAAACTGCATTCTACAGCGTTGCGACCAAGACTGACATTGGTGAGTCCGATGACTATAGATTGCGATCATTGAGCTAACACGGATGCAGGCGTGTACATGCCCACATATCTCCAATTCGATCTCAACTGGATGCCATTCCACGGAGACGGTTTCGAGCTCGCGAAAGGACTCATCGTCCGTCACTGCCCTGGCCATACTCCAGGGTTGTCGATACTCCAAGTCAATCTCAAAGACAGTGGCACCTGGATCTTCACGACAGATCAGTACATTGTCAAGGAGAATTATGATTCACTCGCCAATCAGGGTTGGTTCACTCGCGATCATGCTTCGTGGTCGCGATCGAACCAGATGATTCATTCGCTACAGAAGTTGACGGATGCAAAGCTGATTTTTGGACATGACCGCGATGTATTGTTCCAGTACAACACTGCGCCGGAGTCATATACATAGGATAAGAGTAATGACATCAGTTGCTCGACGTTCGCAGGAACGCTCCTTGCTCATTCGCGATCAGCCTTCCAGTACTGCGGTCCATTGAATGGAATGGAAAACCAACTACTGGCACTCGTGCCAATCGTTGGCGCGCACCATGCTTTGCTCACTGTGTCGATAATCCCAAGATGGATAAGCGTACTTCTCGGCTACCACGAGTGCATCATGAGATGCTAGTCGGTCTTTCAGAATTTCGCACTTTAGAGTGACGCACGCAGCGCTTGCGACAATGAACTCTTCCGGACGGAAGGACATGCCACAACACCACGATTCTGACCATCTCCGGACGACGATTGCTCGGTAGCGCAAACCCCACGATCCTGCCACAGCGGCGCTAAGCAACTTAGTGTAGTTCCCAATACCACTTTATCCGCAACTCTGCCGATCATGTTCACATGCGCCAACACATCTTTGTACAGTTCCCTGGGGTCGCCTTCTCCGATAATCAACCTAACGTCATCCGCATCGAAAAGTATGACCGAGCGATGCCGTGAGACACTGCGGAATTGTCTCACAGCAATCCAGCGCAGCTTACCCAAGCAAATCACCTGAAAACAGCCCCACCGATTCTGAAGCAGCTCATATACCACGCGCAAACAAGCACGCCTTCCATTCCCAAGAAGACACCTCGCGTCTCTCAGCCCCTAATTTCAAGATGCCTATCCCCGAAAACGACCCTCGTATCCGCCTCCTCTCCACCGCCTACGTAGTCTACAACCACGCCGACCTCTCCTCAGCACGCACATTCCTTCTCGAC
>Ga0265780_10002685_pt1 | contig 23890 bp, 20 predicted proteins | sample P1T30metagenome_FD_192432 | JGI IMG/M metagenome (GOLD analysis project Ga0265780, IMG submission 192432) | Plant litter microbial communities from East Loma Ridge, Irvine, California - P1 T30 | ecosystem: Environmental > Terrestrial > Plant litter > Unclassified | place: USA: California... | reverse complement strand
TCGACCGCGTCCTGTTCACCGGGTTCGTCTACCCGACCGACTACGGCTTCTTCGAGAACACGCTCGGCCTCGACGGCGACCCCGTCGACGTGCTCGTGCTGCTCGACTACCCGCTCTTCCCGGGCGTGGGCGTCAAGGTGCGACCGGTCGGCGTCTTCAACATGACCGACGACGGCGGCAGCGACGCCAAGGTCATCGCCGTCCCCGCGAAGGACCCGCGCTGGGAGCACATCCAGGACGTCACCGACGTGCCCGAGTACCTGCGCAAAGAGATCGAGCACTTCTTCGAGCACTACAAGGACCTCGAGCCCGGCAAGTGGGTCAAGACCGAGGGCTGGGGCGATGCCGCCGAGGCCGAGGCCATCGTCGAGGCCGGCATCACGAAGCTGGCCGACGAGGGACACTGACCTCCCGCACCACGGCATGACGAAGGGCCCGACACCACCTGGTGTCGGGCCCTTCGTCGTGCCGCCGTCCGCGGACGGTGCCTACAGGCGGATGCCGCGGTCGGCCATGAACGGCTGCGGGTTCTGCGCGACGCCGCCGACGCGGGTCTCGAAGTGCAGGTGGCAACCGGTCGAGTTGCCGGTCGAGCCGACGTGACCGATCTGCTGGCCGGTGCCGACGGCCTGCCCGACGCTGACCATGATGCCGCCGTTCGGCTGGTGGCCGTACCCGGTCGTGAAGCCGTTGCCGTGGTCGATCAACACGAAGTTGCCGTAGCCGCCGTACCAGCCGGCGTAGGTCACGACACCCGCGGTCGCGGCGTAGATCGGCGAGTTGCAGCCCGCGGCGAGGTCGGTGCCCGCGTGCAGGATGTACGCGTGCGTCACCGGGTTGACGCGCATGCCGAAGCCACTCGAGATGTTGCCGCCGGCCGGGCGGGTCCAACCCTGGGGCGAGACGACCCCGAGGGCCGTGCCGGCGGTCGCCGCCGCTGCGGCGGCCGCGGCGGCCCGGGACTCCTCGACGCCCTTCTGGTACTCGGCCTCGGTGTGGTCGACGTTGGTCTTGAGGGTCTCGAGCTGGGCCTGGAGCCGCGCCTGGTTCTCCTGCTGCGCGGCGAGGGCGTCGCTCGCGGCCTGGGCGGCGTCGTTCGCGTCGGCCAGGGCCTTCTGCGCGGTGTCGGCCAGCACGGCGAGGGCGGCCTCGGCGACGGCGGCCTGGTCGCTCAGCCCCTGGGCGGTGTTGCGGTCCTGGGTGGCCTGCGAGTAGATGCCGTCGGCCTGCTCGGTGAGCTTGCTCATCGCGCCGAGCTTGTAGAGCAACTGCCCGGCCTCACCCGGGTCGGCGATCAGGCTGCCGCTGACGCCGTTCGTGCCGCCGGAGCGACCGAGCTGGGCGGCGAGCTGACCCGCGCGCTCTTCGCTGGCGGCGGCCACCTCGTCGGCGGCGTCTGCCTGCGACTGCAGCTGCGCGGTCTTGTACTGGGCGTCGTCGTACGCGGACTGGGCCTTCTGCAGCTCGTCGCCCCGCTTCTCGGCCTCGGCGTTCTTGGCGTCGAGGTCCGACTGCATCTGGGTGAGGATGCCCTCGAGGTTGGTGATCTCGGCCTGCTTCGCGGTCTCGTCGCCCCGGGCCTTCTGGACGTCCTCCCACGAGGGGTAGGAGGCGGCGTGGGCCGACGACGCGGGCAGTCCGACGACGCCCGCGGTGAGCAACAGGGACGCGGCGGCGATCGAGACGACGACGCGGGCGAGTCGCGACGACGGCGCGAGGGGACCCGACGTGAGGCTCGCCAGGCGGGCTCGACCGGGTCGGCGGGTGGTGGTCATCGAGTGGGTCCGATTCGTCGTGACGGCGTCGAGTCCGTGAACCGGTGGTCGCCGTGTGGGACACGGTAACCCGGGCGCGCGATCCCGTACAGCACCGCAGGCGGTGGCGACGGGCGGGCCGACCCGGGGGCGGGCCCGAACTCTCAAGAACGACTTGAAACTAGCCTCCGCTCCGACGATCGCCGGGCAATCGCGACGGAGTGGCGGGCGAGTCGCGTGACCAGAACGGGGGACGAGGAGGCGCGCGCGTCGATCCGCGTCGCCCCCGTTTTGCTTTTGCCCGCGATCATCCGTATGCTCTGTGATCGGTTGCTATGACGTCCTCGGACACGGCCCCATCGTTTAGTGGCCTAGGACACCGCCCTTTCACGGCGGCAGCACGGGTTCGAATCCCGTTGGGGTCACCAGCGACACAGCACCGAGGCACCACCTGCACCAATCACAACAGAACATCGAGTACGCTGTCTCACAGCAGCAAGTTTGGCCCTGTAGCGCAGTTGGTTAGCGCGCCGCCCTGTCACGGCGGAGGTCGCCGGTTCAAGTCCGGTCAGGGTCGCCAAGGCGAGTTCATCGCCTGGGGGCTTCAGGCCCTCACGGCTGGGTAGCTCAGTTGGTAGAGCGTTCGACTGAAAATCGAAAGGTCCACGGATCGATGCCGTGTCCAGCCACAGAAGGCCCCGCTCAGGCGGGGCCTGACTCGTTTAACGGCGGGACGGCCGCGTGAGCATCGGACACGACCCCGCGGTCGTCTCCCTCCGCAGCCGCTGGCTCGACCCGCTCGTCGCCGGCCTCGCGGCGCTGCTGCTCGGGGCCGCCTTCAGCTGGGTGCCCTCGTACTGGAGCGACGAGGCGACGACGCTGCAGGTGGCGCGCCTCCCCCTCGGCGAGTTGCTGGCGTTCGTGCACCAGCGCGACGCGGTGCACACGGTCTACTACCTCGTCATGCACTTCTGGATCGGCGCCTTCGGTGAGGCCGAGGTGGCCGCGAGGTTCCCGTCGGCCGTCTTCGTCGGGGCCGGGGCCGCCGGTGTGCTCGTCCTGACGCGCATGCTGACGACCCGTCGCACCGCGCTCCTGGCCGCGGCGATCTTCGCGGTGTTGCCGCGCTTCACGCTCGAGGCCGCCGAGGCGCGTCCCTACGCGCTCTCGGCCGCGCTGGCCGTCTGGGTGACCGTGCTGCTGCTGGTGGCCTCCCGGCGTCACCGTCGACGCTGGTGGATCGGGTACGGCGCCGTCCTCGCCGGGTCGATCGCGACCTTCGTGCCTCTCGGCCTGATCATCGTGGTGCACGGCGTCTTCCTGCTGCTGGCGCCGGCACAGCGCCGACGTCGGGGAGCCCGCCACCGCCTCCTCGGCTGGTCCGTCTCGACCGGGGCGGCCCTGTTCGTGACCTCGCCGGTCATCGGGACGGTCCTCGCCGAGCGCTCGCGCCTCCTGGGGGTGGCCGACCCGTCGACGGGTGCCGACGTCACCTGGTGGACGGTCCTGGTCGAACCGTGGTTCGTGACGGGCCTGGCGTTCGCCGTCGTCTCGGCGGTCCTGCTCATCCTGCTCGGCACCCGCCTCCGCGACCGGTCGAGGACGCCGGGCAGCGTGGTGTTGCTCGGCGCGCTCTGGGTCGCGCTGCCCGCCGGACTGCTGCTCGCGCTGGGGCTCGTCCTGGCGCCCGTGTACACGTCGAGACTGGTGACCTTCTCGGCGCCGGGCATGTGCCTGCTGCTGGCGGTCGCCGTCACCGGCTTCCGGCGGCGCTGGATCAGCATCGCCCTCGTCGCCCTGCTGGTGACGGCCTCGGTCCCGACCTACGTGCTGCAGCGACTGCCGACCGGCAAGGGGGGCGGCAGCGACCTCTCCCAGCTCTCGAGCTACATCGAGAGCCAGGCCCGTCCGGGCGACGCGTTCCTGCTCGACGCGACCGGCACCGTGTCGACGCGACCCCGCCAGGCGATCTACGCCTACCCGGAGCGCTTCGCCGAGCTCGACGACGTCGCCTTCGTGCGGTCGGGGCTACCGTCGGGCTCGTACTCGGACGTCACCCTGCGTCTCGACGACGAGGACGACGCCGTCGAGCTGGCCGACCGGCTGTCGTCGGTCGACCGACTGTGGATCGCACGCCTCTCGGTCGACGTCCTCAGCGAGGCCGACCTGCGCCAGCTGCGCGACGAGGGCTACGAGATCCGGCAGGAGCACCGCACCGGACGCAGCGTCGTCTACCTCTTCGCGCGACCACCGGCCTGACGGTCAGCGACGGAGCTCGAGGGTGCAGCACTTGACGCCGCCGCCACCGAGCAGCAGTTCCGAGAGGTCGACGCCGATCGGGTTGTAGCCCCGCTCACGCAGCTGCCGCTCGAAACCGGTCGCCCGGGCGGCGATCACGACGTTGTAGCCGTCCGAGTACGAGTTGAGCCCGAGGATGGCCGCGTCCTCCTCGCTGACGAGGATCGCGTCGGGGAAGCGCTGGCGCAGGATCGCCAGCGAGGCGTCGTCGAACGCGCTCTCGAGGTACGCGATGGTGTGACGGCCGTCCACCGGCTCGGGGTCGAGCACGGCGATGGCGGTGTCCAGGTGGTAGAAGCTCGGGTTCACGAGGGTGAGGCTGACGACCTCGCGCCCGAAGACGCGACCGATCTCGTCGTGCGAGCTCGAGTCGCTGCGGAAGCCGGTCCCGGCCAGGATGACGTCGCCGACCAGCAGGAAGTCCCCCTCGCCCTCGTTGGTCTCGGCGGGCTCGGCCACCTCGAAGCCGGCCGAGGCGAACCAGCGCATGTAGGCCGGGCCCTCGGCCTGGCGCTCGGGGTAGGTGAAGCGTGCACCGTACGCGACGCCGTCGAGGACGAAGCCGCCGTTGGCCGCGTAGACCATGTCCGGCAGGCCCTCTTCGGGGTCGATAAGCTCGACGTCGAACCCGAGGCCGACGTAGGTGTCGTAGAGGGTCTGCCACTGGGCCAGCGCCAACGAGGTGTCGGTCGGCTGCGTGGGGTCCATCCACGGGTTGATCTTGTAGCTGACGGTGAAGTGCTCCGGTCGGCACATCAAGATGGTGCGGTGGCTCGCCACGCGGGCGGCGTCCCGTCGGGCGGTCGCGTCGGGCAGGTCGGAAGGTTCGATCGTCAGGCTCACCGGATCAGTGTCACATCGCGAGCGCGCACGAGGACGGGCTCTCACGCAACATTCTTGCGTATTTGTCAGCTTCGGTGCATCTTATCCGCGTACCATGCTGTCGTGGACAATCTCGACTACGGCATCATCGACCTCCTGCGCCAGAACGCCCGTGCCGGGTACGGCGACATCGGCGCCTCGGTGGGCCTCAGCGCCTCGGCGGTCAAGCGCCGCGTCGACCGCCTGGTCGCCGACGGGGTGATCAAGGGGTTCACCGTGCAGGTCGACCCCGCCGTGGACGGGCTCGGCACCGAGGCCTACGTCGAGCTGTTCTGCCGCGGCACCGTCTCGCCCCAAGAACTGCAACGCATCCTGGGCACGGTGCCCGAGGTCGTCGACGCCGGCACGGTGACCGGCAGCGCCGACGCCATCGTCCACATGCGCAGCCGCGACATCCCGTCGCTCGAAGAGGCCCTCGAACGCGTGCGCAACGCCCCGAACGTCGACCACACGCGCAGCGCGATCGTGCTGTCGAAGCTCATCAGCCGCCGCTCGGCCTGACGGCGACCTGACGGCGGCCCGACTGCGGCCCCACGCCGGCCCGCCGCGATCAGAGCCGCAGGTCGGCCAGCGCGGGGTCGAGACGGCCGTACCGGTGCGCCGTCAGCGAGACCGACTGCTCTCGCACGAACGCCAGCAGTTCGATCCGCCCCTCTTCGGTCACCTCGCCCGAGAAGATCGTCACGTCGGGACTGCCCCGGAGCACCCGGGCGAGCGCGGCGGGGTCTCCGCCGATCATCCGGATGCGCAGGCCGCGGTAGGCGGCAACCGCCTCGGGTGACGGGGCCGGCCTCGAGTCGTCGACCCGACCCCCGTCGACGGAGGCCCGCTCGCCCCCGGCGGCCTCGGCCAGCAGGTCGAGCACGTCCGGACCGGCCGCCTCGGCCGTGGCGCCCTGCAGGGCCCCCGCGGCGGCCCGTGCGACGAACGCCTCGTCGCTCTCGACGACGACGTCGCGCACGCGCACCGGGGACGAGGAGGCGCGCCACAGGTGCACGAGCCCCGCCGGCAACGGCACGGCCGAGCTCACGGCCAGGGTCGACCCCGCCCTCGCACCGGCGGCGACGAGCCGGACGAGCGCCGCCGGGTCGGCCCCGGAGGAGAGTCGCACCGTGACCGGGTGCGGTCGGTAGCGCAGCACGTTGCGCTCGACCACGAGGCCGGTGACGTCACGGGCCAGCCCGAACTCGGACTGCCAGGCACGCTGGTCGCTCTCGACGGCCGTGCGCAGCGAGTCGAACTGCTCGAACGACAGGGTCGGTCGGGCCGCGTCGACCAGGCGGGTGACTCCCTCGGAGACGTCGTGCAGGCGCAGCGAGGGGCGCGGGTCGTGGGGACGGTGCCGCCAGGCCCCCTGGCCGATCAGGGCGTTCGGACCGCCGGGCTTGAGGCCCCGACCGATCGCCCGTCGGCCCCACCCGCCGGTGGGCCTGCGGCGCACCCGCGCGCCCGTCGTCGGGCCGCCGACGACGAGGTCGCCCGCCCGCACGGTGTGCAGCCAGTCGTCGATCTCGTCGACGTCGAGGGAGTGCAGGCCCGCCACGTCGCCGCCGTTCTCGGCGTTCTGCACCGCGACCGCCTCGGCCAGCGTCTCGACCGCGACGAGACCGACGACGGGCACCCCGTGAGCGCTCGAGGCGAAGGCCCCTCGAGGGTCGACGCCGTCGCGCACGCCCGGCGAGCAGAGGGCCCCGGTCCCGTCGAGCGGACGCGGCTCGAGCAACCACGACTCGCCGGGCCCGAGCACGGTCAGCACGCCGAGCTCGGACCCGGTCGGGGCGGAGGCGAGCGGCCCCATCACGGTGGCGACGTCGTCGGCCGGACCGACGACGACCGCCTCGAAGGCCTCGCGCAGCAGGCGGCGGAACGTCTCGCCGTGACCGACGGAACCGACGGCGAGCACGAGGTCGAGCGCACCGTGGCCGCGGCCGGCGTGGTCGACGACGCTCGCGACGACGTCCGCGGCGGCGAGTTCGAGGTCGGCCGAGGGGGTGACGACGATCGAGGTGACCCCCCGGGTCCGCACGGCGAGGTCGAGGTCGGGGCGTACGTCGCGGAGGCCGACGGCCGTCTCGACCGGCACGTGGGCGACGACCCGGTCGACCACGGGATGGGTCAGCAGGGCCCGTTCGTGGTCGGGACCGTCGGCGACGACCAGGGCGAGGAGCGAGTCGGGGACGCCGACCGCCCAGAGCGCCTCGGCGACGACGGCGACCGCCCGCCGCCTGCTGGGGGGCAGGTGGACGACGACCGCGCTGCCGGCGCCGAACGCCGCGAGCACTCCCTCGACCGTGCTGGCGACGGGCGTGACGAGGTCGGGCACGACGACCGTGAGCCGCGGGGGCCGGTGCTCGGCCGTGTCGACGGTCGCGAGGTCGCGGGTCAGGATCGCCAGCCGGTGGGCCGAGTCGACGGCCGCACCGACCTCGTGGTCGGCCTCGGACAGGGTCGAGCCGGACTCGCTGACGCACACCTCGACGAGGCGCGAGCGCCGCAGCGCGAGCTCGCGGCCCGCGAGGTCGAGGAGTTCGGCTCGGGTCTCGGGGTCTTGGCCGCCCCAGGCCGCCCCGGCCGCGGAGGCGCGGGTCACGACGGCCTCGAGGGCTGCGTCGTCGAGGGCTGCGTCGTCGAGTGCTGCGTCGTCCGGGGACGCGAGCCCGAGGGAGGGGGCCGCGTCGGCGGTCTCGACGCCGGCGACCGACCGACGAGCGCGCCCGAGCACGCCCCGGGCCCACCGGCGGTTGCCGTCGAGCGAGGGATCGGTGTCGGCCTCGGCCGCGAAGTCGACGACGTGGTCGGGGCCCTCGTCGAGCGGCCCGGACCGGTCCCGTCGCCGCCGCGGCGCGGAGGGCAGCTCGGAGACGGCCGCGACGGCCCGGTCGTGCCGACGAGCCTCGCGGGCGAACGCGGCCTCGTGGTCGACGTCGAGGGTGCTCGAGAGGAATCCCTCGGGGTCGGCGAGCGCGTCCAGCCGGCCCACCAGGTGTCGCACGGCGGAGTCGAACTCGCCGGAGACGATCACCGGCGCCTGGAGGACGAGCGAACCGAGCTCGGAGCGGACGACCTCGGCGAGACCGGCCGCGGACCCCAGCCACATCTCGACGTCGAGCAGGTGCTCGGTGCCGTGGCGACGGGCGACCGTGACGGCGTGGGCCAGGTCGAAGACGTCGTGCCCGGCGAGTCCGACCCGGGCGACCGCGGCGTTCTCGGGCCTCAGGGCGAACTCGACCAGCCGGAGGTGGCTGGCGTCGGTCTCGTGCTTGGCCTCGAAGGTGACGACGGGCCAGTCGTGCAGGCGGGCGTCGACGATCTCGTCACGGCGCGAGCCGCCCTTGACCAGCCGGACCGAGATCGGGGCGCCGCCCCGGTCGACACGGTCCCGGGCCCAGTCGGTGAGCAGCCGCAACGAGTCGAGCGCCTCGGGGACGTACGACTGGACGACGATGCCCGCCGTGACGGACTCGAGCCCGGGGCGGTCGAGCAGTCGGGTGAAGACGTCGATCGTGAGGTCGACGTCGGCGTGCCGGTCGACGCCGAGGGTGAGGAGGGTGCCCGTCGAGGCCGCGAGCTCGAGCAGGGGCCCGAGCGTCGACTCGGCCAGGTCGCTCGTCTCGTCGAAGGCCCACGGCGAGGTCGGTCCGACGAGCTCGCGGACGGTCGTCGTGACGCGTTCGACGTCGGGCCGCTCGATCAGGGCCCGGACCGCGGCGACGCGCCGCTCGGCCTGGGTCGGCCCCGACACCACGGGCCCCCATGCGGTCAGGTCGAGCCGGACGCCGTCGTTCCGCAGGCCGGCGAGGGCCTGCGTGAGCTTCTCGGGTGGCGCGTCGACGAGCAGGTGCCCGACCATGTGGCGCAGCGCCCGCCGTGCGACCGGCATGATCGGCTTGGGGGCGAGCGGGCCGAAGCCGCCGCCGAACGAGATCGCCGCCCGCAGGTGCCAGGGCAGCAGCGCCGGAGTGCGGCGGCTGAGCGAGTCGAGCGCGGACGCGGCCGCCCGGTCGTCTTCGGGGCGGACGACGCGGTCGGCGAAGTCGCGGGCGAAGTCGAGCCCGCGGGGGTCGCGCAGCACCTCGGTCAGACGGGCGGCCGGACCCTGCACCGGGACGGCACGCGCGGCGTCCCACCAGCGACGGGCCGTCTCGACGGTCTGCTGCGTGACATCGTCGGCGTGCACATCGGACATGGGTCGAGGATATGCCGCACCACCGTCCCTACACTGGGCGAATGGCCGACGAACTCACCGACGAGGAGTGGGTCGTCTGGGACTCGTTCTACGCCATGAGACGACGGCTCGACCGTGCCCTCGAAGTCCGCCTCCAGAGCGACTCGGGCGTCTCCGCCCCCGAGTACGAGATCCTCGTCGGCCTGGGTCGCAGCAGCGACCGGCGCTCGCGCGTGCGCGACATCGCCGAGCAGATCGGCTGGGAGAAGAGCCGGGTCAGCCACCAGGTCACCCGCATGGAGCGCCGCGGGTTGGTGCGTCGCACCGAGTGCGCGTCCGACGCGCGCGGCACCTGGGTCGAGCTGACCCCGGACGGCCGTCGGGCCATGCTCGCCGCGACCCGGGGCCACACGGCCGCCATCAAGAGGTACTTCGCGGACGTGCTCGGGGCGGACGCCGAGGTCGTCCAGGCGTTCTCGGGCCGCGTGCTCGAGGCGATCGGCACGGACGCGTCGCCCGACCCGCAGGGCTGACCCGCGCCTCCTCGGCGTCCCGACGCGGACGCGTGACCGTCTCGGCCGACGACCGCGTCAGTGGGAGCGGTGGTCCTGGATGGTCATGCGCGGGCCGAACCTCGGCTTCGAGAACCCGCTGCCCGTGATCAGCCGCATGACGCGTTCGCGGTGGCCGCGCCAGGGCTCGAGCAGCTCGAGCATGCCGTCGTCGTCGACGGGACGACCGATGAGCGCCCACCCGACCACGGCGGGCAGGTGGTAGTCGCCCACGCTGGGACTGTCGGGGTCGCCGTGGGCACGCTGGGTCGTCTCGGCGGCGGTCCAGACGCCCACGCCCGGGATCGACCGGAGGCGCGTCGCGACCTCGTCGCCACCCCGACCGACGGCGAGCGTGCGCTCGAGTGCGGGTGCCACCGCGCAGACCCTCATGACGGTCGCCGACCGCTGGGGACCGACACCGGCCCGGTGCCACTCCCAGCTCGGGATGCGACGCCAGCCCTGGGCGTCCGGCGGGACGACGAGCCCCTCGGGCGCCGGACCGGGCGCCGGCGTGCCGTGACGACGAACGAGTTCGCGCCAGGCACGCCAGGCCTCGACGCTCGTGACCTTCTGCTCGAGGACGGCGGGGACGAGCATCTGCAGCACCTGGTTGGTGCGGGTCAGCCGCAACCCCGGCAGCCGTCGGCGGGCGTCGGCGAGGAACGGGTTGGCCGAGACGTCGAGGCCCGACCAGTCGTCGCCGCGGCCGAGCAGCTCGGGCACGTTCTCGATGGCCCACTCGGCGCCCGGCCCCCAGGCGCTCGCGCCGACCGCCGAGGAGGCGCGGGTCGGGGTGACGCACAGGGTCGCCTCGCCGAGGGGCGTGCGCACGCCCCGCCACACGCTGCCCCCCACGACCCGGAACGTGGGATCGCCCGAACCCCGGCCGAGGGGCCTCAACACGGCCCGGACGTCGAGGGGACCGTCGGGGTGGTAGACGGTGTCGACCCGGGACGCAGCGGGGGCCGGCACGGAGTTGTCCATGCCGCGATCGTAACCCCGGCCGCCGACACCGACGGGGTCTTCCGAATGTTCAACGTCTGTGCAATATTTAAGGCATTCATGCCCCATGCCAGGTCGAGGAGGACACCCGCGCGCGATGACGAGCACCACGAGACTCACCACCCACCGGATCGTGGTGGCACCACCGCGGCCCGGCTCCGCCACCCGCCCGCGGCACCACCGGGGTGACGCCCACGACCCCCTGGCCGTGGCGACCGTCCCTCGTGCCCGTCGCGCGACGGCTCGTCGCCTGAAGCGACTCGTCGACGCCGTGGGATCGGCCCTGGCCCTGCTGTCCCTCGCCCCGCTCTTCGCGCTGCTGGCCCTCGTGATCGTGCTCGACAGCCCCGGCCCCGCGCTCTTCCGTCAAGAGCGGTGCGGTCTCGGTGGCCGCCCCTTCACGCTGCTGAAGTTCCGGTCGATGCACGCCGAAGCAACGACCGAGCACCCGATGCCGGGGGCGAACGACGCGGACGGGCCGCTCTTCAAGCTGCGGGCCGACCCGAGGGTGACCCGCGTCGGGCGCCTCCTGCGGCGGCACTCGCTCGACGAGCTGCCCCAGCTCGTCAACGTGCTGCGGGGCGAGATGAGCCTGGTGGGGCCCCGCCCCGCCCTGCCCCGCGAGGTCGACCAGTACTGCGGCCGCGCGAGGGCCCGCCTGCTCGTCCTGCCCGGGCTCACCGGCCCGTGGCAGGTCGGCGGCCGTTCCGATCTCGACTGGGACGCCGGCCTGCGACTCGACCTCGCCTACGTCCACGCGTGGACGCCGTCGACCGACGCCCGCGTCCTCGTCCGGACGATCGGGGCCGTCCTGCGGCCGACCGGCGCCTACTGAGGCTCCACCGCCTCGATGTCGATCGAGGCGAGCAACCCGCGCACGGCCTCGGCGCGGCGACGGCCGTCCGGGCCCCCTGCGACACCGGCCGCTCGCTCGAAGGCCTGCCACGCCCCGGGGCGGAGACGGCCCCGCCGGGCGACCACGGCGTGCGCGAGTCGCGGCTCGAGTCGGTCGACCTCGTGGGCGAGGGCGCCGACCTGCGGCACGAGGGCGACCCGTCGGGCCTGCCGCATCAACCACGAGAACGCCGCGAGGGTGATCGGCTCGCTCCCGTCCGGCAGCGCCACGTCCCGCGGGGCCACGGCCACGGACCGATCGAGCGGGCCGACCGCCGACGCCGACGGGTCCACCCGGAGGGCCGACCAGGCGAGCAGTCCCGAACACAGGCGCCGCGCCTCCTCGAACGAGGCCCGGTCGGGTCGGGCCACACGGGTGTAGCGATTGGCGGCCAGCTCGACGACGCCCACGTCGCTGAGCCGCTCGAGTGCCGCTCGGATGGGCGTGCGCGACACCCCCAACCAGGCGATCAGCTCGTCGTCGACGAGACGCTCGCCCGGGCCCAGGGTGCCGTCGAGGACGACCTTCAGCAGCGCGTCGTGGACGTCGTCGCTCAGGAGGCGCGGTGCCCGGAACGACGCGGCCGTCACCTCGGTCGCCCCCACGACGCCCGCCTCACGACCGGGTCCAGTGACCCCCCGTGCCCCCGGGGCCGACGCCGGGAACGAGTCCACGGCGGCCGCCGCGGCGAGGCGCGCGGCCTCGACGACACCCGGGGCGTCGCCCCGCTCGACCGCCGCGGCGGCGAGGTCGAGGGCGCGGGCGAGCCCGGTCGGCAGCCCGGGCGGCAGCGCCCGCAGGTGGTGACGCAACGGCAGGCCGACGAGGCGCAGCCGTTCGGCCGCCAGCCCGCCGGGAAGCCCCCGGTCGAGGGCGTCGGCCATCGGCCCGACCAGCTCGGCGAGACGGCCGGCAGCCCCGGCCCCTTCGGCACCCGTGCCGCTCGCTGCCACCGCCCGCAGCCCGGCCGCGAGTCGGGCCCGATCGGGGTCGTCCGACGCCGCGACGAGCCCGTCGGCCTCGGCGGCGACCATCGCGCAGGCCGTGGCGAACAGGTCGGCAGCCTCGGCGGCGCAGGGCACGACGACGCGGGTCGCCCGCTTGGAGGTGGTCTCGACGAGTCGCAGGTCGCCGAGCTTCGCCAATGCGACCCGGATGGGCGTGCGCGAGACGCCGAGCCACCGCTCGAGGTCGACGTCGCGCAGGCGCTCCCCCGGTGACAACGTGCCGTCGAACACGGCGGCGAGCAGATGGTCGAAGACCGCGTCCTTGTGCAGCCGGCGCGGGATGACGGGTCGTGCGGTGGCGGGGACGGGCATGGTGACCTCTCGGTGGCGCGTGGCATGTCTCATCCCATGATGAGGCATGCATGCCTCGTGTCGCCAGCACCCAGGGCGGTGAGGTGCAACTACAGTGAGCCGGTGGCCACACCCAAGATCGTCCTGTTCTACCTGTTCACCCCGTTGGCCGATCCCGACGCGGTGCGGCTCTGGCAGCGCGAACTGGCGGAGGCCCACGGGCTCACCGGGCGCGTGATCGTGTCACGCCACGGCATCAACGGCACCCTGGGCGGCGACCTGCCCGAGGTGAAGCGCTGGCTGCGCCGCACCCACGAGTACGCACCCTTCCGCCCGCTCGAGGTGAAGTGGAGCGAGGGCACGGGGGACGACTTCCCGCGGCTGTCCGTCAAGGTGCGCGACGAGATCGTCACGTTCGGCGCCCCCGACGAGCTCGAGGTCGACGAGCACGGCGTGGTGGGCACCGGCGAGCGCCTGTCGCCCGACGAACTGCACGAGCTGGTCGCCCGGGAACAGGTCACGTTCTTCGACGGACGCAACGAGTTCGAGTCCCGCATCGGGCGGTTCCGCGGGGCCGTCGTGCCCGACGTCGACACCACCGGCGACTTCGTCGCCGAGCTCGACAGCGGACGCTACGACCATCTGAAGGACGAGCCCGTCGTCACCTACTGCACGGGCGGGGTGCGCTGCGAGGTGCTCTCGTCGCTGATGACGGCCCGCGGCTTCTCACGGGTCTACCAACTCGACGGTGGCGTCGCGCGGTACGGCGAGCGCTTCGGCGACGACGGCCTCTGGGACGGCTCGCTCTACGTCTTCGACGGTCGCGGCTCGGTCGAGTTCAGCGACCACGCGGCCGTGATCGGTCGCTGCGAGGTCTGCGGCACCGCGACCAGTCGCATGCAGAACTGCGTCGACGTGCAGTGCCGAGTGCAACTCGTCGCCTGCGACGGGTGCGGGGCACGAGGCGACGTGACCTGCGACCGGCACCGCGCCTCCTCGGTCCTCGCCGCCGACGGGGCCCCGGCGCGGTGACGACCGACGGACCCCCGGTGCTGTGACCTCGGTCGAGGCTCCGGCGTAGGGTCCCCGGCATGACTGAGACCAACGACATCAAGAAGATCGGCGAGGTCCTCGACGCGGGCCGCATCGGCATCCTCACCACGCAGAGCAGCCACGGCCACCTCGTGAGCCGCCCCCTCGCACTCGTCGACCGCGACTTCGACGGCAAGGTGTACTTCTTCACGCGCGACCCCTCCCCCAAGGTCGACGACGTCAAGGCGCACCCGCAGGTGAACGTCGCCGTCGAGACCGGCAAGGGCTACCTGTCGCTCGCGGGCAAGGCGTCGATCGTGAAGGACTCCGCGCTCATCGACGAGCTGTGGACGACCGGCGCCGAGGCCTGGTTCGACAAGGGCCGCGAGGACCCGACCGTCGCCCTGCTCGAGGTCGACGTCGACACGGCCGAGTACTGGGTCAGCAACGAGCCGAAGGCCGTCACCCTCTTCAAGTACGCCAAGGCGGCCGTGACCGGCGGACACCCGAAGAACGTCGCCGACACCGGCACCGTCTCGCTCTAGCCGAGGAGGCGCGGCGCGGGTCGTGCGGGACGGCTCGCGCCCCCGCCGACCCGCGTCCGGTGACGGTCCCCGCACGGTGTCGGCCCGCGGACGGTGCCGGGCGGGGCGCATGCCGCGCGGTGGCCGGCCGGATCAGCCGCAGCTGACGGTCTGGCCGTCGCCGTTCACGTAGTCGCCCGGACCGAGCTGGGCGCAGGCCGTCGCGAGTTGCGAGTAGTAGTCGAGTGCGGCGATGCCGTACGCGAGGCTCAGGACGATGACGATCGAGGCGATCACCATGCCGGTCAGGGCGAGGGTGGCCGGTCGGCCGGCGGCCCGGGCGCGTCGAGCGGCCACGATGCCGAAGACCAGGCCGAGGGGCGCGAAGAAGACGCCGAAGACGATCGACGCGATCGCGAGACCACGGCCCTCGTCGTCGGTACGGGGCGGCGCTGACGACCAGTCGTCGTCGGCGGGGAAGAAGTACGAGCCGAGGCCCGCGTTCTCGGGCCGGGCGTCGGGCGCGGAGACGGTGTCGGGCGTGGACCCGGGCGGCGGCGCCCAGACCTGACGACCGTCGGGGTCCCACGTCGGCGCGGCGACCTGCCCGCCGACGGGCTGCGTCGAGGTGGGCTGCGGGAAGAACGGCTGCTGCTGTCGCGTGGCGGGCATCGACGGTGCGCCGGAGGGGTCGAGCGGCCAGCCGCGATCGGCCACGCCCGCCTCGGGGTGCACCGGGCGAGGCGGACCGAACGGGAACTCGCCCCGGTCGGGCTCGGTCGGCGTCGGCCGGGCGAAGCGTGCCCACGGCGACGGCGGACGCCCCGGCTGCTCGTTGCTCATGCAGGCGAGGGTAGTACGGCCGCCTGCGCGACCGGGCAGGGCGGCGACCGGCCCCGTGGACAGGTGCCGCGCCTCCTCGTGGTCCATGATGGGTCTCGACCTCGGCCCGTCGATCGGGCCCTTCGATGCGATGGAGCCCCTCGATGCGAATCGGAATCCTCACCAGCGGTGGCGACTGCCCCGGTCTCAACGCGGTCATCCGCGGTGCCGTGCTCAAGGGCACGCAGATCCACGGACAAGAGTTCGTCGGCTTCCGCGACGGCTGGCGCGGCGTCGTCGACGGCGACGTGATGCCCCTCACCCGCAAAGAGATCCAGGGCATCGCCAAGCAGGGCGGCACGATCCTCGGGACGAGTCGCACGAACCCGTTCGAGGGCGACGGCGGCGTCGACCGCATCGCCGAGAACATGGAGCGCTTCGGCATCGACGCCATGATCGCCATCGGCGGCGAGGGCACGCTGGCCGCGGCCAAGCGGCTGACGGACGCCGGCCTCAAGATCGTCGGCGTGCCCAAGACCGTCGACAACGACCTCGGGGCGACCGACTACACCTTCGGCTTCGACACCGCGGTCCAGATCGCCACGGACGCCATGGACCGCCTGCGCACCACCGGCGACTCGCACAGCCGCTGCATGGTCGCCGAGGTCATGGGCCGACACGTGGGCTGGATCGCCCTGCACTCGGGCATGGCCGCCGGTGCCCACGCGATCCTCATCCCCGAGCAGGCGACGAGCATGGACCAGATCGTCGAGTGGGTGCAGTCGGCCTACGACCGGGGGCGTGCACCGTTGGTGGTCGTCGCCGAGGGGTTCGTGCCCGACCACGAGAGCGACGTGCACTCCGAGCGCGGCCTGGACGCCTTCGGCCGACCGCGCCTCGGCGGCATCGGCGAGCGCCTCGCCCCCGTCATCGAGGAGCGCACGGGCATCGAGACCCGCGCCACGACGCTGGGGCACATCCAACGCGGCGGCACGCCCACGTCGTACGACCGCGTGCTCGCCACACGGCTCGGCATGGCGGCGAGCGACGCGGTGGTCGAGGGACGCTGGGGCCGCATGGTCGCCCTGCGAGGCACCGAGATCGTCCACGTCTCGTTCGAGGAGGCGCTCGACAGCCTCAAGGTCGTCCCGCAGAACCGCTACGACGAGGCCGCGATCCTCTTCGGTTGACGGGAGCGGGGGGTCGGGCAGGTCGTGGGCGGGGTCCCGTGGTGCCGTCGTCGCCTCGTCCCCAGGGCCGGCCACCTCGTCGTCACCCCGGGGTCCGTCGCGCAGGCGATGTGCGCCCGGCCGGACTCTGACAGGCTCGACACATGATCACGTTCATCGTGGTGGGGGCGATCGGACTCCTGCTCCTGCTCGTCAGCATCGTCGTGGGCGACCTGCTCGACGTCTTCGACGTCGGCGACGGGCTCGTCTCGGGCGTCGCCCTGGGCGCGGCCTTGGCCATCTTCGGGCTCGCCGGGGTCGTCACGTCACAGACCGACCTCGCGTCGGGGTGGACGTACGCCGTCGCCGTGGGCATGGCCCTCGTGGCCCTCGTGCTGATCCAGCTCGTCGTCCGCCGCGTGACGCGCCGCGAGAGCGGGGGCCACTGGTCGCCCGTCGGGTTCGTCGGCGTCACGACCGAGGCCACCGGTCCGGCCGGCGGCGAGGTGCGGCTCGACGACGTCCGCGAGCTCGAGCGGCGGCTCGCGACCAGCGACGCGCGCATCGAGCGCGGCGTCCGCGTCCGCGTCGTGGCCGAGAACGGCCCGCGCGTGCAGGTCGAGGCGCTCGACGCCGACGACGCCTCCGCGTCGCGTGATCCCCAGACCAACTGAAAGGAAGCCCCGTGGACTTCATCTCCTCCAACGTCAGCGTCGTCGCCATCGTCGTCGCCGTCGTCATCGTGCTCGCCCTGCTGTCGTTCGTCGCCAGCCGCGTCCGCCGCGTCCCGCCGAACGAGGCGCTCATCGTGGTCGGCCGTGGCGCCGAACGATCCGAGGGCGGGGGCATCTCGAGCCCGCAGAAGGTCATCATCGGTGGCCGCACCTTCGTCTGGCCCATCTTCCAAGAGGGCTTCAAGCTGTCGCTCGAGCAGTACCAGACCCCGGTCGAGGTGCAGGCGATCGACGCCAACTACATCCGCACCGCGGTCAAGGCGACGGTCAACTTCAAGGTGACCGGCACCGAAGACGGGGTGCGCCGCGCCGCCCAGCGCTACCTGCTGCAGCAGCAGCAGCTCCCCGTCATCGTGCAGCAGTCGCTCGAGGGGTCGATCCGCGGTCTCATCGGCGGCCAGCCGGTCGACGACCTGGTCAAGAACTTCTCGCGCCTGGCGGCCGACGCCGTGAACGAGACGAAGGGCGAGCTCGCCGAGCTGGGCCTCCAGATCGAGACGATGAACATCCGCGAGATCGAGACGCCGGGCAGCACCTACCTGGCCGACCGTGGTCGCGCCGAGGCGGCCGTCGCGAAGCAGAACGCCGACGTCGCCGAGGCAGAGGCCGAGCGCATCGCCGCCCTGGCCCGCATCGGCAACACCCAGCAGACGGCCGAGCGCCAGCTGCAGCTCGACGTGCGCCAGGCCCAGATCAAGGCCGAGACGGACCGGGCACAGGCCGAGGCCGCCGCCGCGGGTGAACTCGCCCGGGCCATGCAAGACAAGCTGGTCGCCGAGCAAGAGAGCATCGCCGTCGCCGAGCAGGCCAAGGTCAACCAGGAGCGACTCAACATCGAGGTCCGTCAGCCCGCCGAGGCCGCGGCCTACGCGTCGGTGCAGAACGCCGAGGCCGAGCGCGACGCGGCCAACGCCGCCGTCGAGGCCGAGGCGTTCCGCCGCACCCAGCTCGCCGACGCCGCCCGCAACGCGGCCGAGAACGAGGCCGCGGCGGTCGAGGCCGCCGGTCGGGCCGAAGCCGCGGCGATCAAGGCCAAGGGTCTCGCCGAGGCCGAGGCGGTCGACGCCCTGGCCGAGGCGCAGGGCAAGTTCGGCCAGGCGGCGCTCGCGTCGCAGGTCATCTCGCGTCTGCCCGAGATCGCTCGCGAGATGGCGGCCCCGATGGGCAACATCGACGCCCTGACGGTGGTCTCCACCGACGGCGCCAACGAGCTGACCAAGTCCGTCGCCAACAACATGACGCAGCTGCAGGACGTCGTGAAGGCCACGACGGGGCTCGACCTCGTCAGCGCGCTGGGTGGCTTCCTCGGGGGCAAGGCCGGGGCGTCCGGCCCCGTCGACCGCCCCTGACCTCCCCTGGCCTCGCCTGATCGCGCCCGCGTAGCCTCGGTCCCATGCGTGCGATCGTGGTCGAGAAGGGCAGGGCCGCCGAGCTGAGAGAGCTCGACGAACCGGTCGCCGGGCCGGGTGACGTCGTCGTCGACGTCACCTGGTCCGGCGTCAACTACAAGGACGGGCTCGCCCTGCGCGGCGACCCCGGGGTGGCGCGGGTCGATCCACTCGTGCCCGGCATCGACCTGGTCGGCGTCGTGGCCTCCTCGGGCTCCCCACGCTTCGCACCGGGCGACGAGGTGCTCGTCAACGGTGCCGGCCACGGCGAGACCAGGCCCGGCGGCTTCGCCGAGCGCGTCGTGGTCGACCCGGGCAGCGCCGTGCTGGTCCCCCGCGGCATCGATGCTCGGCGTGCCGCCGCCATCGGCACGGCGGGGTTCACGGCGATGCTCAGCGTCCTCCGGCTCGAACGCGACGTCGGCCCGGACGACGGCGACGTCGTGGTGACCGGGGCGGCCGGAGGCGTCGGGTCGGTGGCGATCGCGGTGCTGAGCCGCCTCGGGTACTCGGTCAGCGCCTCCTCGGGTCGCGTCGCCGAGCAGGGCGACTACCTCCGCTCGCTCGGGGCCTCCACCCTGATCGACCGAGACGAGCTGTCCGGCGCGGGCAAGCCGATGCAGCGGGCCCGCTGGGCCGGCGGCGTCGACTCGGTCGGCAGCCACACCCTCGCCACCGTCCTGGCGCAGACCCGCTGGGGCGGCACCGTGACGGCGTGCGGGCTCGCCCAGGGGGCCGACCTGCCGACGACGGTGCTGCCCTTCATCCTGCGGGGCGTGACCCTGGCCGGCGTGAACTCCGTGGAGGCGCCGCTCGAGCTGCGGCAGCGTGCCTGGGACCGGCTGGCGCGAGACCTCGACCTCGACCTGCTCGACTCGATGACCGACGAGGTCGCCCTGGCCGACGTCGTGGACGCCGGCGAGGCGATCCTGGCGGGTCGGACCCGAGGCCGGACGGTCGTGCGGGTCGGCGCATCGCGAATCTAGAACTCCGGATCACCCATACGTACTCAGCCCACGGGTTTATGCTCGACATGTCGGCGACCGGTTCAGGGCCGGGTCGACGAACCCGACCGACCGCGGTGCCCCGCACCGACGACCGTCGCCACCCATCCGCACACACGACGGAGGCCCCCGATGCCGATCCCCCAGAACGACGACCAGACTCCCGCTCCCCGCCGCCTGTTGCGCGACGTCGTCTACGACAAGATGTTCGCCGCGATCATCGACGGCACCCTCGAGTTCGGCGAACGCCTGAACGACGACCAGCTCGTCGCCTGGCTCGGCGTCTCCCGCACGCCCGTCCGTGAGGCCATCGCCAAGCTCGCCGACCAGGCCCTGGTCGACATCGAGGCCAACCGTTACACGCGCATCGTCGACCCCTCGTACGGCGAGTTCGTCGACACCGTCGACGTCGGTTACGCCGTGTGGTCGCTCTTCGTCGAGCGGGCCGTGCCCAAGCTCGACAAGGCTCAGCGTGCCGAGGTCGTCGGCTTGCTCGACACCCGCGCCAAGGCCTTCAAGGCGAAGAAGGAAGAAGACATCGCGGGCCTCGTACGGGCCAACGAGATCCTGCTGGCCGCGGCCGACAGCGAGTCCTTGACGCGCCTGTGGTCGAACACCGGCCCGCGCCTCCTGCTGCTGCTGCGTCGCCCGTCGGCCAACGGCATCTTCGACTACCCGCAGGCCCACGCCTTCACCGCGGCGTTCCGTGACGCCGTCAAGGCGGACGACGCCGAGGCGGCGGCCACCGCCGTTCGCGAGCAGCCCGCGCGCCTCCAGGGCCTGTTCGACCAGGTGCGCGAGGCGGGCATCTACCGCGCGTGACCTCAGCTCCCCCCGCGGCCGCCCCGGCGCCGCCCGTGCTCGACGTCGTCGACGCGCGGGTGACCCGGGGCGGTCGTGATCTGCTGCACGACGTGTCGTTGCGAGTCGAGGCCGGCCAGCACTGGGCTCTGATCGGCCCCAACGGAGCCGGCAAGACCACACTGCTGACGCTGTGCGGTGCGCTCGGCCATCCGACCGCGGGCACGGTCGACGTCCTCGGCCGTCGCCTCGGACGCGTCGAGCTGAGCGAGCTCCGCCGTCACATCGGCCACGTCGACCCCCGCCACCGCATGGTGGGCGACAACACCGTGCGCGAGGTCGTGCTGAGCGGCTTCACCGGCAGCAGCGACCCGGTGCCCCGCTGGTCCCCCACCGACGAGCAGGAGGCGCGGGTCGTCGACCTCGTCGCGAGCGTCGGCCTCTCGTCCCGCATGCCTGCACGGTGGAGCGTCCTGTCCCAGGGCGAACGTGGTCGGGCCCTGATCGCCCGCGCCCTGGTCTCGCAGCCGGCCCTGCTGCTGCTCGACGAACCGGCGACGGGACTCGACGTCGCGGCACGAGAACACCTGCTCGACACCGTCGACGCGCTGCGCACGACCCACCCCGGGATGGCCTCGGTCACCGTCACCCACCACCTCGAGGACCTGCCGAGCAGCACGTCGCACGCCCTGCTGCTGCGCGACGGCGGGGTCTTCGCCACCGGCCCGGCCGACGACGTGCTGACGTCCGACCTCGTGTCGGGGGCGTTCGACCACCCGCTCGTCATCGACCGGGCCGACGGTCGCTGGTCGGCCCGGGCCCGCCGCCGCTGCTGACCCGCCCGGTGCATCACGGCGCCACGCGCAGCCGCTGCCGCAGTGCCCGCCGCCGGCCCACCCGGCCAGTCGGCCACCCCGCCACCCGGCCACCCGGCCACCCGGCCACCCGGCCACGATGTAAACAACCCGCCAAGAAATGATGTGGCGGGTTGTTCACATCGTGGCGGGATGCGGCGGAGCAGGCATGGCCCCGAGTGACGGGCACGCGAGCCCGGCGCGCAGAGTCGGCCGAGCCCCCGGTGAGCCGGAACGGAGGCGCGGCGCGCGCTCGGGCGGACTAGTGCGGCGCCTGCGCGGCCGCGGCGGCCTTGGCCGCGGCGGGCACGGCGTCGAGGATGCGCGACACCACGTCGTCGTCGTGGGCCGCCGTGACGAACCACGCCTCGAACACCGACGGCGGCAGGTTGACCCCGGCGTCGAGCATGGCGTGGAAGAACGGCGGGTAGCGCCAGGTCTGCTGGGCGCGGACGTCGTCGTAGTCGTTCGGTGCCGTCGGCGTGAAGGCGAACGAGAAGAGCGACCCGGCGCGCTGCACGCTGTGCTCGACACCCTCGGCCGACAGGGCGGCCGAGACACCGGCCGACAGCTGGTCGGCGACGGTGTCGAGCCGGGCGTAGACCTCGGGCGTCGCGAGCCTGAGCGTGGCGATGCCGGCGGCGACGGCCACCGGGTTGCCGCTGAGCGTGCCCGCCTGGTAGACCGGCCCCAGCGGGGCGAGGAAGTCCATCACCTCGGCGCGACCGCCCAGGGCGGCGAGCGGCATGCCCCCGCCGATGACCTTGCCGAACGTGATGAGGTCGGGCTCCCACCCGGCGCCGTCCGGGACGACCCGAGCGGCCTCGAGACCCCACCAGCCCGCGCGTCCCACACGGAAGCCGGTGAGCACCTCGTCGACGATCAGCAGCGAGCCGTGGCGTCGCGTGATCTCGGACAGGCTGCGGTTGAAGCCACGCTGCGGCGCGAGGACGCCCATGTTCGCGGCGGCCGCCTCGACGATGACGGCCGCGATGCGCGGGCCGTGCTCGTCGAAGGCCGCGCGCACGGCGTCGAGGTCGTTGTAGGGCAGGACGAGCGTCTGGGCCGCGGTCTCGGCCGTGATGCCGGCCGAGCCGGGCATCGACAGGGTGGCGACGCCCGAGCCGGCCTCGGCCAGCAGCGAGTCGGAGTGCCCGTGGTAGTGCCCGGCGAACTTCACGAGCAGGTCGCGACCGGTGTAGCCGCGGGCGAGACGGATGGCCGTCATGGTCGCCTCGGTGCCGGTGGACACCATGCGCAGCTTGCCGATCGGACGCTGGTCGCCGACGGCGACGCGTTCACGGACCAGTTCGGCGAGTTCGGTCTCGGCCGGGGTCGACGCCCCGAACGACAGGCCGCGCGCGGCCGCCTGCTGCACGGCCTCGAGCACCTCGGGGTGGGTGTGCCCGAGGATCGCGGGGCCCCACGAGGCGACGAGGTCGACGTAGTCGCGCCCCTCGGCGTCGGTGACGTACGCACCCTGCGCGCCCACGAGGAACCGGGGCGTCCCGCCGACGGAGCCGTAGGCGCGGACGGGCGAGTTCACGCCGCCCGGGATGGACCGCTTGGCCCGGGTGAAGTAGGTGTCGTTGCTCTGCTCGGTCATCAGAACCGCTCTTTCTGGAGGCGCGTGGCCAGTTCGGTGGCCCAGTACGTCAGGATCGCGTCCGCCCCCGCCCGTTTGATCGACAGGACGCTCTCGTACGACGCGGCGTCGAGGTCGATCCAGCCGTTCGCGGCGGCCGCGTGGATCATCGCGTACTCACCGCTGATCTGGTACGCCCAGACCGGCACGGTGCTGGTCGCGGCGGTCTCGGCGAGGACGTCGAGGTAGCTCATGGCCGGCTTGACCATGACGACGTCGGCACCCTCGGCGATGTCGAGGTCGACCTCGCGGAGGCCCTCGCGCCCGTTGGCGGCGTCCATCTGGTAGGTGCGACGGTCACCGACGAGGGTCGACTGGACGGCCTCGCGGAAGGGGCCGTAGAAAGCGGAGGCGTACTTGGCCGCGTAGGCGAGAAGTGCCGTGCCGCCGAAGCCGGCCTCGTCGAGCGCGTCGCGGGCCGAGCCGATCTGGCCGTCCATCATGCCGCTCATGCCGATCAGCTGCGAGCCGGCCTCTGCCTGGACGACCGCCATCTCGTCGTAACGGACCAGGGTGGCGTCGTTGTCGACCGAGCCGTCGGCGGCGAGGACGCCGCAGTGGCCGTGGTCGGTGAACTCGTCGAGGCAGAGGTCGGTCTGCACGACCAGCGCGCCCTGGGCGGCGTCGACCGCCACGCGGGTGGCCACGTTGAGGATGCCCTCGGGGTCGGTCGCGCCCGATCCGACGGCGTCCTTCTCGAGGGGCACGCCGAAGAGCATGACCCCGCCGACACCAGCCTCGGCGGCCTGCTCGACGGCCCGGGGCAGGCTCGACAGGCTGTGGTGGACGACGCCCGGCATGGACGAGATCGGGGTGGGTTCGTCGATGCCCTCGCGGACGAACATCGGCAGGACGAGATCGGCGGGGTGCAGGCGCGTCTCGGCCGTCAGGCGGCGCAGGGCAGGGGTGGCGCGGAGGCGGCGGGGCCGCACTCGGGGGAAATCGGACATCAGTCCTTCTCGGTGGGGGGCGTTCCGGCGGACGGGCCGTCGAGGGCGTGGTCCACCACGGCCTCGACGAGGGCGGCCGCCGATCGGGTCTCGGCGATCAGGTGCACGGGCAGCCCCGC
>Ga0265780_10002684_pt1 | contig 23895 bp, 23 predicted proteins | sample P1T30metagenome_FD_192432 | JGI IMG/M metagenome (GOLD analysis project Ga0265780, IMG submission 192432) | Plant litter microbial communities from East Loma Ridge, Irvine, California - P1 T30 | ecosystem: Environmental > Terrestrial > Plant litter > Unclassified | place: USA: California... | reverse complement strand
AGCATTTACCTGTGGAAATTGTTTGCCCCGCTGATTGCTCTCTGCGGGTTTAAATTCAGTTGCGGACGGCACGGTTTGGTTTTGAGCCAGGCAGATCTGGCTCAAAACGACCGATATAAAGACTATTGCAACCCAGTATTTCATATTGATTGGTTAATATTTAACAAATCAGCTATTCCCCTGAAGGCACGAATAACCAACATGAGCCTATTTATCCCTCTTGATGTGTTGTAAATTTCAATTGAACAATAGCGGAGCCAGTTCACGCAGGCTTCGCCGCCAGGTAAGGAATTCGTGAGCCGTATTCTCCGAAACATACGATACGGCATTATAACCGGAATCTTTCAATGCATTAACCGCGTTTTTAACGCCTTCCGGACGCTCTTTACTGCCGCAGCTTAAGAAGATTAACCGGGGTTTTACTTTGTCTTTCAGTTCCTCGGGCTTAAATGTTCCTCCGCTGAGCAAAGCATAATAACCGAAAAGTTCGGGCTTGTTAAGCGTTATACTATGTGTTTCCATTCCCCCCATCGACAGACCGGCCATAGCACGTTTGTCCCGGTTTGCAGCAGTTTGAAAATTCTTGTCTATATATGGAATAAGCTCTTCTGTAAGTACCGTTTGAAACCCTTCGATTTTAAAATCGCGCATACCGCCCCACCTGATTTCATTGGTCATTCCGTAAGTCATAACAATGATAAACGGCTTTACTTTACCCTCAGCGATGAGATTGTCCATAATGAGGTTCGCCCTTCCCTGGTTGCTCCAGGCGGTCTCATCCTCTCCCCAGCCGTGCTGAAGATATAATACCGGGTATCGCCTGGTATCTTTTCCATAACCCGGCGGTGTGTAAACAAATGCCCTCCGGGATGTATTGGTGCTTTTTGAAGGAAACAGGACCTGCTGAACATTACCATGTGGAACATCTTTCAGCGCATAAAATTCCTGGTCCTTTGCCGGAATCTCAATGCCGCTCTCCCAGCGTGTGGAGCCAAAAAAGTTCAATGCCCCGGGATCATTAAATACACCTCCGTCAATCGTTAAATGGTAATAGTGGAATCCTTCGTCCATAGGCCCGGAAGTGGTCCCGGTAAAAAATCCGTCGGAGCCTTTACTGAGTTTGGTGCCTCCCTGGCCACCGAGACCGAGGCTAACCCTGACACTGTCAGACTTGGGTGCGGAGATTCGGAAACGTGCATATCCCTGGGAGTTAACCTTCGGGTATTCTTGTCCCGGTTGGTTCAAAGGTGATGGTTTAAAATCATCTTTAACGCCTTCAGCGTTCGTTTGCCCCTGACAAATTCCGCATATCAATGCAGCCGCCAGAGCAACGCTCATACATTTTAGGTTTACCATAATTTTTAGTCTGCGTTAACTGGTTTTAGTTTTAAATAACGGCTTAAAGGTATTAAGGGCTTCGGCTTAAGAATGGTTAATTTGTATTGTTTTATAGCAGGAATGTTTAACCGCCTGTTAATTGACGACTAATCCATTCGCGGATGATCGTTTTGCTGTATAAAGGCTGGTCGCAGCGTCCCGCCGCGACCAAAATCTGTCTGATTCCATTTTTTCCTGTTCTCGTATTAATTATTATACAGATCCATTGGTACCCTCTATTCGCAAACACCCAAGATATACTGTTTGGGAAACCTGCTTTCCTGTATAACTAATGAAAAACAGATAGCCATGAAGGGTGCCTCTTATAAATTCTTCTGTAACCTTAAGGATAGCGTGCTCCTGCTGCCGGATAGCGCTATTGCGAAAAAGGCACAATGCTTTATAATCTTCGTTGTACAATATAATGATCGCTTCGTCATCCGGTCCGGCCTGGAAACGCTGTAAGTTTTTCCAGCTTACGAATACAGAGTTCGTATCAATGATCATTTCAGCCTCGTCTGGCACCGCCAGCCGCCCGTTGCTAAAACAGACTTCCTCATATTTTACCTGTAATTCGGGATATTCGCCGGTAAACGTATTTTTGATAAAATATCCTGATGCCCCGTTAAAACCTCTTTTTCTGACTGAACTATCCATCCAGCATTCATCAAGCAGCCGCCGCAGAGGATTGAGAAATTCAACCGCCATTTTTAATTTAACGCGGCAGGCAAGCTGCGCATTGCTGGGTTCATCTTTGTATGTTCCCAGGGCGCGGACGTAAGAACCAAAATCTCTTCTGCGACAGTATACCTTGTCGCCAACTTTACCCCTAAGTAAATGAATGTTATTAAACTTTGCCATTTTCTATTTTTTATTGTTCGTTTGTTTTCTCCTGCCTGATCAGCCCCCGAGGAGATCTGAGGGCTCAGCGTTTTTGTACCGGTACTAATGGCTGACAGGACAAACGTAATCCGGAAGGCCGCAGAAGAGAATTTTAAGGCCGTTTTTTCCGCTATTTTCCGCTTTCTTTCCGCTATTTTCCGCTCTGACTGTAGACAGGAAATTTCCGAGCTCGCGTATATGCGTTACAAATTCATACAATAAACTTTAATAACAAGGTTTACAGGCTGCGTACATATTTTAAGTTCAGAACCGGGCTGTTGTTTCGCCCGGAATAGGGCCCTCGCCCAACCCGGACCCTACCCTTACCCACATTGCCACAGATCTCCTGCTGATCTCCTACTGATATGATTGCGTTGATCTTCAGTCTTAGCAGATGAATTACACATTATATACATACCCAACCCGCAGAGGAAGCATTTTCAGTGTGGGTGAGGGTTGGGTGACTATAGGGTGCGTATCAGGCCACGGCCACTCTGCGACCCGGATTTTACACCCGGTCAATACCGGGATTGGCCTTTATTGCGTCTGATTACGTTTCTGGTAAAGGAATAACAAAGAGCTGATAATAAAGATTTAAGCAAAAATCATGAAAGAAGAAGGGCTGATTGCCCTTCCTCTTATAAACTGAGTACTTTCCTGATCACTTTTACAGGATTGCCCCGTTCAAGAGAGTTATGTTCCTGCCACTGGCTTTGCTCTATGGGGGTCAGTTGACCTGAATGCCATGCCCTGACTTTTTCCTGTAGTCTTTCTATACACAATTTCCTGTTCTGCAGTTGCGAGCGGGTATCCATGGCGAGTACCTGTATTCCGGAAGGCAGATGGGTTCCCCTCACGGCTGTTTCCACTTTATTTACATTCTGGCCGCCGGGGCCCGAAGCACGGCAGGTTTCAAAACGAACCTCCGCCAGATCCCATGAACCTGCCGCGGGAACATCGAATACTTCCACGCCCACAAACCAGTTCTTCCTTTTATGTAATTTCCTGTAGGGGCTCCGGGCAATCCATTGAACGCTCCCGCGCCATCCGGCAAGAAAAGCGTTTAATTGTTTTCCTTTAATATGCAGAGAGGTTGATTGGAGAGTTCTGTTTATATCTCCTTTACAACTGTCCAGTACAGTTATGTTCAGTCCCTCCTTTCCTGCCTCCTGCATAATCATCTGCTGTACCATTGCTACAACACGGCAGCATTCGGCCGGACCTCTTCCTGATGTAATATGAATGATCTTTTCTTCCATATTCTTAATCTTTATTCATTCTTACTATCCCCGGTAAAAAGCGGCCTTCGATTTCAACCAGCTCCTTCTGCAGTCCTATTACCTTTTCAATATCTTTATAGGCCGTTGGATTCTCTTCGACACTTCCACCTATCAAGCTTACTCCAGCCTTTGAAAGGATCTTTTTCATAGCAGATACCGTCATGTTTTCTTTTGCCTTCTGCCTGCTCATTAGCCTGCCTGCACCGTGAGAAGCCGAATTCAGGGATTTAACCTCACCCCGGCCTTTTACAAGATAAGCCGGGCTGCACATGCTGCCGGGAATTATACCCGCCTCACCTTCGTGAGCAGGGGTTGCGCCCTTACGGTGTACAATTACCTCTTTTCCGTCAATGAATTTTTCCTTCCATGCAAAATTGTGATGGTTGGCGATCGTAAAAACAGTCTCCAGCCCCAGGTCTTTGAGCAGATTATGATGGATTTTTTCATGGCATGCGCTTGCATACTCACCGGCAAGATTCATGCTCATCCAGTACTCCTGACCTGATTCGGTGTCCAGATCCAGCCAGGCAAGGTGCTGCGCCTGCCGCGGAAGTTTACAGCTTGCCATTGCTATGTCTGTATAATGTTGCGCAATACAAGCTCCCAGTCCGCGGCTTCCCGAATGCGAGAGCAAGGCAAGGTACTTCTTCGGCGCCAGGCCGTAGCTATTACCTTCGTATAATTCGATTTCTCCGAATTCGACAAAATGATTGCCGCTTCCCGAGGATCCCAGCTGCCTCACCGCCTTATGATGTACCTGTTTCAGCAAGGGGACAGATCTGAACATAGGATCGTCCAGAACAGCATGTTCCTGCCTGAAGTCCAACCCGCCGTTCATTCCAAAATGCGTATTGTTCTTCAGTGCCTGCTTCAGATGGAAATCATAACGGCGCAGGTAGTTTTCGTTGGCATCAATCACAGAAAGTTTCATTCCGCAGCCTATGTCCATCCCCACACCGAAGGGTATAACCGCATTGTCTGTTGCCAGCACCGCCCCTATAGGTAATCCATAACCCATATGAGCATCAGGCATCAGCGCTCCTCCAATGCTGACTGGCAGGCATGCCGCCAGGTCCATCTGTTTCTTTGCTGCCGATTCTATTTCTTTCCCGCCATAAACTTTTACAGGCACCGGGTGATCGAGAAGTGCGAAGTTGTTTGTTTCTTTCTTATCAGGCCTCTGTGCGAATACCCCGGCTATTTTGCCGGTAATTTCATCGTCAAGGAACTTCTCAGGCTCTTGCCTGATCTCTATTAATAATTGAGTTTGCTCGGCTTTCGAATGATGTTTGAAATACTTGCTGAGTATGTTGATAGCAAGGCTTCTCGCCTGATCATTGGTATAGCCGATCTTACTTAAGTCTTTTGTTCTTAAAAAATTGCCCATAAAGGTCTTCTTCTGTAATTGGACGGCTCTGGTTCAAGTGTGTTTGGTTGCTTAAACTCAAAAAGCTATCCGGGTTGATTTAATAAATTGTTTGAAGAATGACGTTTCATCCCGGAGACGGGAGATACCCTTTCGGCAATACCTGGCATTGCGCAAACCTTTACAGCCTTGATATCTGATATTCGTAAAATAAGAAATACAAAGATTGCCGTCTGAAACAGCGGATCGAAAGGGGCTATATGTAAATGCGCTCAGTCATAATTCCTGGGTGTTAATGGGTTTTAATTAGGAATTGATGCAAAGATAAGAAAATATTTAAAAAACCGGGAATTGTCCGCATGCCCTTCGCCGGGTTCTGCTTTACCGGCTGTATCTCCCATCGGAAGCGCTTGTAACGCGGGATGCTGCAAGATAAGCGATTACATCGCTTGCCGGCTTATTCACCGGCAGATTCATCATCCTCGTTACCTAGTCCTTTGGGATTATCCCCATATTCATTAGGCCCAAAATCGCTGTCGCCAAACAGCATCCACAACCCGTAAAAAGGTATGAAAATATAAAAAATTGGATTACCCCTGTCGTGGCAGCGTTTCGCACCCTGCGCTATGATAAACCAGATCGTAGGAAGGATAATAACAAGACCAACAGGAGATATACTGTCTACTGCTCCGCTAACCGCTCCTACCATGCCTGCCAGAAAAAAGGCCCCTGCGTAGATGATGATACTTACGGCGTATTCAGTTCTTCTGATTCGTCCCTGAAAGGAAAATGGATTTTTAAACATGGTTGATAAGGTTCGATATAATATTATTACTAGTTAAGGTTGCGAAATTATAAAATAAATTAAGATATAGTATCCCTGATTCTGATTTAGGCTGCTTGGGTAGTTGGAAATTATTTCTGCGTAAGCAGGATATGTTCAAAATGATGCAGGCAATGCCATTCATATAAAAACAAAGCTTCCTGAAGTTTTACCAGGCTTCCGGATTGCGGGTGGAAATATTGTTTCTGAAAATCACGGCTCGTCATATTCGCGAGTAATACAGACCAGCGCCGGTGCAGGCCGTTCAGAATATTAAAAGAATCGTCTACAGAGGCAAGGTCATAATCGCTGAGCTCGGCCCAAAGTCCCTCATTATAAGGTTTAATAACCGGGCTGGACTCCGTAAGGGCCAGTTTAAAACGGATGAAAGCATTCATATGGCTGTCTGCCAGATGATGGATCAGCTGCTTCAGGTTCCAGCCGCCCGCACGGTAAGGTTTCTGGTAATTCATCTCCGCACCTGTATAACCTGCGATTTTCGACGGGAATGTTCTAATTATATCAATGGCTTCCGCTTTGCGCTTTTCATCGATATTCCCGGGCATCCGGAATTCTCCTATAGGATACTGAAGGTGTAGCGTGTCCATATTTCAATATTTAACTGCAATATATCACCAATTCAGCAAAAGGCAAAGTGATGTCTGCTGAATTGGTGATGTTTATGCCTTCATATTTCTGGTACTGATTCTACTTGTCTTTAGCCATCTCTCCGCCCTTTTCCAGTAATTTAATGCTTTCAGCCAGCCTAATAAACTCGGCACGGTACCCTTCTTCATCTTTTCCGCGTGCACTTTTTGCCCTTGCAATAAGGTTTTCATAATCAGACTGTTGTTTGTACTCCGAATTGCGAAGTAACATACCCAGCTCTGCCACAGCACTGACAAACCTGAAATCATCACTGCAGGCTTCTAAACTGCGGGAGATATCATTTTGTACCACTTGTTTCATTTTGCTTTTGTCTGACTGAGGATCTTTATACCTGAATTTAACGGTAGCCACTTCCTGAGAAGGATTCTTAAGCCGCGGCTGTTCTGTTGCCTGGTATTTGAGCGGGTCTACAGAATCTGTAAATTCATCTTTTACGCCAACCGGGATGATCTCATAGAGGGCTGTAACTGTATGCCCTGCTCCCATGTCTCCACCTAACTTTTTATCGTTATTAAAGTCCTCTTTTTCAAGCAGGCGGTTTTCATATCCTAAAAGCCGGTAAGCCCTGACCTTGGCCGGGTTAAACTCGATCTGGATCTTTACGTCTTTTGCTACGGTGAACAACGTTGCACCGAATTCTGAGACCATCGCTTTCCTGGCTTCGGTTATATTATCTATGTAGGCGTAATTGCCATGTCCCTTGTCGGCAATGGTTTCCATCTTGATGTCTTTTAAATTTCCCATCCCAAACCCGAGTACAGATATGCTGACCCCGCTTTCCCTCTCCCTGGCAATAAGCGTCTCCATATCTTCATCGCTGGATGCTCCTACATTAAAATCCCCATCGGTAACCAGGATTATCCTGTTGCTGCCTCCCTTAATAAAGTTCTCCTGTGCAACCTTATAAGCCAGCTTGATACCTGCTCCGCCCGCTGTAGAACCTCCTGCGTTTAAAGCATCGATGGCAGCCTTGATCTTGTTTTTTTCAGTGCCCGATGTACTGGGCAGGTTCAGCCCGGCTGCCCCTGCATAGGTTACTATTGCCACATGATCTTTTTCCCTTAACTGGTCGACAAGCATTTTCAGCGATGCCTGAACCAGCGGCAGTTTGTTTTGCGCATACATTGAGCCCGAAACGTCGATCAGGAATACAAGATTGGATGACGGCAGTCTGGCAGTTTCAATATTCCTGGCTTTTAACCCTATTCGCAACAGCTGATGTCCGGAACTCCAGGGCGCCTTCGAGAGTTCTGTGTATATAGCAACGGGATCTTCGTTTGCCGGCCCCGCCAGTTCATACTTGAAGTAATTGATCATCTCTTCTGTTCTGACAGCATCCTTCGGAGGGAACTGCCCGTTATTGATATACCTGCGCACATTACTGTATGAAGCGGCATCCACATCAGCCGCAAACGTCGACAGGGGGATTTTGCGCGGATCAAGGAAGCCGTTGTCACTGATCTTTTTGTATGATTCTGAATATTCCATATCACTGTGGTTCGTGCCGGAGATCCTTATCCTGACTCCTTTGCCCGGATCTGGCCCTGCAACAATTCCCATGGGTTCTTGTATCGTTGTCACACTGCCAGTGAGGAGCATTTTTTTCTGCGTTCCATAACCGATAATTTTTACCTCATTGAGAGAGTTGCTGCCCGGTTTCAGGTATATGTCGAGTTTTCCTGTTTTCGGGATGCCTGCTGTTTGTTTTTCATAACCTGTCATCGTAAACGACAAACTATCGCTCCCTTCAGGAATGCTGATAGAATAATTCCCCTTCACATCGGTTTGAACACCTATAGACGCCCCTGCTACTCTTACCGAGACACCCGCTAAGGCATTCTTATCTTCAACACTGTAAACCGTACCACTGATAATACGGCTGCTGTTCTGCCTGAATCCGGCCAGGCTAAAAAACAGTACGATCAAATAAAAACTTCTTTTCATGTCATTGGATTTTCGCGGGGGATGCAGCACAAGGAATATTTCCATAATCGGTAAATAAAAATTATTTTGAGCCGCTAAATGAATTGGTTCAGAAACCCGGGAAAATCCGATCAGTCGGACGATGAAAAACTTTTAAAGCGTTACCGGGAAACCGGCGACCTTGAAGTGCTCGGCCAATTATTCCGCGCTCATTCTTCCATGGTATATTATGTTTGCTACCGCTACCTCCAGGATAGTGAGCAGAGTAAGGACGCTGTTATGCAGATCTTTGAACAGCTTATAAAAAAGGTAAACAACCAGGAAGTGAGACAATTCGGCAACTGGTTGTACGTTTTAAGCCGTAACTACTGTTTGATGCAGTTACGCTCCGCAAAAAAAATGCAATATGTTGCTTTTGATGATTTTGTGGAATTTCCTGTAAGTCTGCATCAGGATGATCAGGGAGATAAGGAAGAGCAGCTTACAGCACTTGAAAGATGCGTGGATAAGCTGCCCGACAAACAGAAACAGAGTATAGATCTGTTCTTTCTCAATGAAAAGTGTTATAAAGAAATTGTGGATCTTACAGGATACAGCTTAAATGAGGTTAAAAGTTTCATCCAGAACGGGAAGAGAAATTTGAAAATTTGCATGGAGAAAAATCGTGAAGAGTAACAGGTACGACATATCGCTTATACGGAAGTACCTTGACGGGCGGCTAGACGAACGTTCTATGTACGAACTGGAAAGACAGGCGCACGAAGACCCGCTCTTAATGGACCTGATCAATGGGATGGAAAGTGCTCCTGAAGAGCAGCATGAAAACAACCTGGATGAAATAGATGAGCTTATCGGGAATCGTACCGGGAAGGGTAAAACAAGAAGAATTGTAGCATGGCGGCCGTGGACTATTGCGGCCTCGGTACTCATTGCCTTGTCTGTTGCCAGTCTTCTGATATTGAGACAGCAGCCTGAGAAAAAATTACTTACACAGCAGACACCGGAAAACGCAAGTGCTCCCGAAACAATTAAGCCGGCAATGCCGCCTGAACCAGCGGAGGCACTTACTGTGCCTGACACAAGGCCTGCGCCTGTAGCCCCTAAAAGAGAAACGAAACAGCGGTTAGCGCGGCTTGCTGATAAGGAGGTGGCGGCTGAAGTGAGCGCGAGGCTGGAAAGCAGGGTTGCAGGATTAGAGGCAGACGAACAAAAAGCGTTCAGCAAGACAAATGCTTTGAATGAAGTGGTTATAATAGGGTATGGCACAAGTAAAAAAGCTGATCTTGTAGGTTCGGTGGCATCAATAGCAGCGCCGCAGGCGGCAGAAAATAACAGTCAGAGAATTATGATCCGGGGAACGTCTGCCCTTGCAAAAAAAGGTAAGGAAAGCGACTTCCCCTTAAAGATAGCAGGTATCGTAACCGACGAAAACCGTCAGCCATTACCCGGCGTGAGTATACGGATTAAAGGAAAGAACATAACAGCGAATACCGATGTGTCCGGGATGTTTACCATAGATATTCCGTCAAAAGAAGAAACTTTATTAATCACAATGTTGGGTTATGATGCCAGAGAGATCAGGATTAAAGATAACGAAACACTGAATATTTTGTTAAATCCCTCCACGCAGGTACTCAGCGAATTGGTAGTTGCAGGAAATTCGGACAGGGAAACGAAGGCTGCACAGCCAGCCGCCGGCTGGAATGCTTACAGGAAATATCTCAGGGAAAATACTCTGCTGAATGATGGAACGAAAGGAAATGTTGTAGTGTCTTTTACGGTTGCAGCGAATGGTGAGATCAGCAATATCAGGATATTAAAAGGTCTGAATGAGATTGCCGATAAAAAGGCAATACAACTGATTACTGAAGGTGATAAATGGACAGGCGACAGCGATGGTTTGCCTAAAGATATAAAACTGAAGATAAGGTTCCGCTAAGGGCTGCGTTAAAAACGCAGATCTCGGTCATCCTCGTTGCAAACGAGGACGATTAGCGTGGGTAAAGGTAGGCTGCAAACAAGGACGATTAGCGGTTAAAACGCAGATCCCTGTTATCCTCGTTGCAAACGAGGACGATTAGCGTGGGTAAAGGTAGGTTGCAAACAAGGACGATTAGCGGTTAAAAACGCAGATACTGGTTATCCACGTTGCAAACGAGGACGATTAGCGTGGGTAAGGTAGGTTGCAAACAAGGATGATTAGCGTTAAAAACGCAGATCCCGGTCATCCTCGTTGCAAACAAGGACGATTAGTAGCTTCCATCTGATTATGTCCGCATACTATCGTCCGCGTTTGCAACGCGGATGATGCGAGAACAGCGACTGCATCGCTCCTGATAAAATTTCAAATACTCACTTTATAACCCATGGAAAGTAAACTCATTGAACATATAAGCCGGCATATCAGACTGACCGACAGTGAAAAAAACAGTATCCTGGATTTTTTCAAGCCCGTCCATATTGCCAAAAAAAAGAACCTGCTCGAAGAGGGTGAACCCTGCAGGAGCCAGTACTTCGTTGAAAAAGGCTGCCTGCGATTGTTCTTCATCAATGACAAAGGCGCAGAACAAACCACCCAGTTTGCAATAGAGAACTGGTGGCTGGCTGATTATATGTCTTATGGAAACCAGCAAGCCTCGGCATTTTACATTCAGGCTGTGGAGCGTTCACAAGTACTTTCTCTCGATCATTATGCACTCGAAAAACTGCTTGGAGAACATCCCGAAATGGAAAGATATTTCAGGATCATGTATCAGCGCGCTTATGCAGCTTCTCAATTCCGTATAAAATATCTTTATGAACTTTCGCGGGAAGAGATGTATCACCAGTTCATCAGTAATTATCCCGGATTCGCACAGCGCATTCCCCAGTACATGCTCGCCTCCTTTTTGGGTTTTACTCCCGAATACCTGAGCGAAATACGGAAGAAAACGTTTCTTAAACCAGTTTAAGTTTCTGGTGCCTGACGGTACATAACTTTGTCTCAGTTTAAAAAAATCAGACAATGGAAAAGAGAATCAATATCATGGAAACCGAACCGGCAGCCTACCAGGCAATGTATGCGCTGGAAAAATACATGCAGACAACACAGCTATCTGATACTGAAAAAGAGCTGATCAAGATCCGCGCATCACAGATCAATGGCTGTGCATTCTGTCTTAATATGCATACCAGGGATGCCCGGAAATATGGCGAAACCGAACAGCGCATATACCTGCTGAATGCCTGGCGCGAAACCAAGCTGTTTACTGGAGAAGAAAGAGCGATACTTGCCCTTACAGAAGAAGTGACGCTTATAGGCGGACACGGAGTTTCGGATGCAACTTACCAGACTGCAGAAAAACTATTCGGCGAAAAACGCCTCGCCCAGATCATTATGGCTATTGTAACCATCAACGCCTGGAACAGGATTGCCATTACCACCCAGCTGCAACCGCAGGATTAAATATTACCCTTTCTAATAATCTCAACTTTACAAACCGGCTGACTTTAGCAGCCGGTTTTTTTAATGATTCTCAACGCATAATGTGATGAGACGGAATAACGTATACAGGCCATTCGCCGCGAAATACAGGATCCTTTTACAAAAAAATGTTAAATATTTTCTTTATTACGAAAAGATTCGTAGACTTGTATACGAAAACATTCGTAGTGCGAGATGAATATAAAACCGACAGATAGCGAGATTGAGATTTTACAGGTACTATGGGAACTTGGCACAGCCACAGTGAGGGAAGTAAATGAAGTATTATCTAAGAATAAAGGTAAAGAAGTAGGTTATACGACAACACTTAAGCTCATGCAGATCATGCATGAAAAGAATATGCTCGAAAGGGATATTTCAACCCGCACCCACGTATATAAACCGCTGCTGGATCAGAAAGACACACAGCAGAACATGGTAAGCAAGATTATTGATACTGTTTTTAATGGTTCTCCCGCCAAACTGGTGATGCAGGCACTCGACAGCAAAAAATCATCCAGGCAGGAACTAGACCTGATAAGGAAATATTTAGACCAGTTGGATCAAACCAGATAGCTATGGAAACCTTTGCATTTATTGAAGCTTTAACTGAGACGCTGTTTATTTCTACAGCACAGGCATTTTTAATTATCCTGTTCTTTAAGGTGATGTTCAATGCCGTACCGGCGCTGCCTTCGGGGATAAAGTATTATCTCTGGTATGCCTCTCTCCTGCTTATTTTCGGACTGTTTATTTATTCGCTCGTCACAATTTACGATCAAAAGGCACAAACAGTCAGCTTACCGCTGGGTTCGGCAATAGCCGGAGCTGCTAATATTAAAATATCATGGATGCTTCGTTTGAAGATCTGGGAAGAGCGTTACGCTGGTGTAATAAGTGCCATGTACCTTACCGGCGTAACAATACAGCTCTTTTCCCTGGTATTTGCATGGTTTAAGTTAAAATCCCTCAGCAGAGAAAAAAGATTACTGAATGATCCGTTATGGAACAACAGGTTGGATATACTGCGGGGAAAATTAGACCTCGTGAAAAAAGTAACTATACATGTTTCGGATAAGATAAGCGTACCAATTACTGCAGGTTTTATCAGGCCTATGATCCTGCTGCCGGTAGCGATGGTAAACAATCTGAGCATTGAACAGGCTGAATCTGTTTTATTACATGAACTCGCACATATTAAACGTCATGATTACCTGATGAATATCTTCCAGAGAATAATGGAAAGCATCTTGTTCTTCAATCCCTTCGTTTGGCTGCTTTCAAAAGAGATCTGCCGTGAACGTGAATATTGCTGCGATGAAATGGTTGTTGATCAGACAGCGGATCCGCTGACCTATGCAAAGGCCCTGCTTTGCCTTGAAGAGCAAAAGAGACACAATGTTTTTGCCATGGCAGCAAAAGGGCCGGGCAAGTATCCGTTACTGAACAGAATACAAAGAATAACACTTATGAAAAGCCAGAATCACACGCCTCAGCCCAGGTTAATAGCTCTTATCACGATTTTCTGTGTAGGTATATCGCTGGCATTAGCGCTGCCTGAAAGTAAAAAGGAAATAGCGGAAAAAAAGACAGTAGCCCGGCAGATAAGCCCTGCTGAAGACACCATTGTAACAAACACCGTTAGCGATACGCTGGTGCAGGTCAGCCCTGTTGCCGACCTGAATACAAAGCCTGTTGCTGTTATTCCGGAGATAACTCCAGTCTGCAGTGTAGAGAAAGAAAAACTAAAAGCCGAATTAGACAAGACTACAACGGAGATCAGTAAACTGGTAAGGGAATCTACCAAATTTCTGAACAGTGAGGAGTGGAAACAACAGCAGGAGCAGATCAAAATGCATACAGCAGAAATACAAAAGCAGTTTGATAGTCCGGACTGGAAGCAGTTGCAAAAAGAGCTGACCTTCAATTCTACAGAGATTACGGCAATGATAGTAAACAATCCTGAATGGAAGAAATTCCAGAACGACATACTAAAGAACGGCCTGGAGCTTTCCAGAGATCCCGGGAATAAGGATTTAAAACGGGTACAGGACGACCTGGTCCGTAATATGGAAGAAATACAGAAAAAGTTTGAAAGTCCTGAATGGAAAGCCAGGCAGGAAGAGATTCAAAAGAAAGCCGAACAGTTCAGCGCCCGGTTTAATAGTCCAGAATGGAAAAAGAAAGAGGCTGAACTAAATAAGAAAGTTGAAGAGATGCAGAAGAAATTTGAGAACGACCCTGCAATGAAACAAAAAATCAAAGAACTTGAAAAAGTAGCGGAGGATATCCAGTTAAAAATGCAGAACCTTCCTAAAGACCGCTAATCGTATCTTTGTTCATGGCGGATTTCCGGTTAGTAGTTTTTAATACCGTTGCAAGAAGATTAAGTTTTACAAAAGCAGCTCAGGAGCTTTTCATTACTCAGCCCGCAGTAACCAAACATATCAGGGAACTGGAAGAGCAATATAAAACTAAACTATTTGAACGTCAGAGAAATAGTATTTCGCTCAGCCATGCGGGAGAATTATTATTCAGACACAGCGAAGATATTCTTTCGCTGTACCGCAAGGCTGAATTTGAGATAAATGCTCTCAGCAGCCGCAACAGCGGGACTTTGAGGATAGGCGCAAGCACTACGATTTCACAATATGTTATACCACCGGTACTTGCGGGTTTCCACCGGGAGTTTCCCGGCATCAGGATAAACCTCGTTACGGGAAATACGGAGGTGATCGAGCAGGCTCTAATCGCCAGAGATATTGACCTGGGGCTTATTGAAGGGCATTCAAAAGATCCGCAGATCAGTTATTCAGAATTTCTCCGGGATGAAATAGTGCTGGTCTGCAGCAGCAAACATCCACTGGCCAAACGGGCATCGGTCAGCCCGGAACAATTGAAAACCACTCCCTTAATTCTAAGGGAACGGGGTTCGGGAACGCTCGAAGTAATAGAACACGCTCTCGAACCCTTGAAGATAAAACTGAGCGATCTGCGTGTAGAAATGCACCTGGGGAGTACTGAAGCGATAAAATCATACCTTTCTTATTCCTCCTGCATGGCTTTTATTTCTGTAAACGCCGTTTCTAAAGAGCTTAACTCCGGAGAATTAAGAATTGTCGATGTGGCAAACCTCGATATCAGCCGGTTCTTTTACCTGATACATCTGCAGGGAAAAGCAGAGGCGCTGTCTGATGTATTTATACGTTATGCCAGCCTGCGGGTTAAGTAACAGAGCAGCTGGTCAGGATTCCTGGTTATGAAAACTATACACCAGCATTTCCCTCCTTACGGTAAATCCAAGCCGCTTGTAAACGTTTACCGCAGACAAGTTGTCTTTCAGTACATGTAGAAAAGGGATATTTCCCTGCTGCCTGATCAGCCTGATCTGCTCTTTTAAAAGTTTACTTGCGTAACCTTTTCCCAGATGTTCCGGATGCGTACAAACAGCGCTTATTTCTATATATGGCGAAGGCTGAAGCCTTTGTCCGGCCAGCGACACCAGTTGATCTCCTTCGAACAGGCCGAGATAATTCCCAAAATCAATAGTACGCGAAAAGAACGGCCCGGGAGTGGTCAGCTGAGTTAATGCGATCATCGCTGGTATATCTTCCTCTCCTAAAGCAACAGGAACTTCGGTGCCTGTAAGCGGCGTCTCAGCCTCATAGACCATCTGTAAGAGGTTCAGGTGATAGTTTATTTTCCAGGGCCCGGGTATTTCTACTTCAGCTGGTGTGAATATGGCAAAATTGCCTTTAAAAGGAAGGATCTCATAAAGCCGGGCAAACTCATCCGGCGTATTATTTCTCATCCCGACAAACGGAGCTACATCGCGCGAAAAGAACCTGACGTCCCCGCTCCCTTCAGACAGGTTTTTATTCCCTGATGTTAATGCATTAAATATCGGATTGTCCAGTACGTGAATCATTGGCAAAGATTAACAATTATTTCATTATGCTTATAATTGAAATTTAGATTGAATGCCGGTGATAAAATAAAGTATCAGCTGCCATACGCGGAAAGTATGGAGGCAAAGCTTCCTGAGTTATTCTAGAAAAGCCGTTACGCTCATAAAAGCGTTGTGCGGCTTTCAGTATATCGACCGTTCCGAGATAGAGGTCAGTAATATTATTCTCCCTGGCATAACCGCCCAGGACATCCATAAGCCGCTGGGCAACGCCGGTCTCCCTGCCTCTGAACTCCTTCCTGACAAACATCTTTCTTATAGCCCCGGCCTGATGCCCGGTAGCGATCAGTGCAATGGTGCCCACTAATTCATCGCCTATCTTCGCTCCCCAGAAGTTCCCTCCCGTCTGATGATAGTTTTTTTCAATATCAAGAAGATCTGGCTGCGCCTCCAGTGTAATTGGAACGTTGAATTCAATCTGCTGGATCGGTAGGATCAGATCTACGATCTGCTGGCAATCTTCATTATATATCGGGGCAATTGCCAATTCTGTATATATCATATGTTATAAATTCTCCTGTCTGTTTCTTATTTTACATTTGGCATTACCGCACAAAAGATAAGAACAATAAAGAAAAATCAAAGCATAAGGATAGATGTCTGCGCTGAACTCAGGTGACTCTCAGAGTAAAAAATAAATGTTCAGGAACCCTCCATAAGGTTATCGCCAGGATGACCGGCAGCCACTGCATGTATAAGCCCTTGTAAGCTTTCAAAGAATTCGGCAAACTGAACGGTCTCCTCATTGTCCATATCTTTAATATAAAGTTTACCTGTCCGGATAAACCATTTCCATAAAAGATAATTAGCCTGTTCTGAAGGATACTTACTGAAAAAATCTTCGATCACCTCGGAAGGAGAATGTTCCGGCAATTTGTTTAATCGTGCTGTCATTAGTTTAGATTCTTATTTGTCAATTAATCAGGTTAAATACGAAAAGGCGTGGAACCCTACTTACCGTCTTGAGGCCCTGAGAAGCCTGGACACGAATAAGCAAGGCCCACGCCTTTCACGTGAGCACTTTTACTTATCCTCCCGTGTCCGATGAAGTTTCTCAGGTTTCAAGACGAGATTCTAAGTACGAATGCTTCTTATTTAAATAAGAAAGAATCGTTATGTTTTATGTGGTTGTCGATTCTACATGGTTTTCTGTGATTTAAATTACTCAGTAAATATAGAGAGATATTTAATTCAAATAAAAAGCATTTTTTATTAAATTAAATATTTTTTATGGATGGGATGTTTCACATTAGAATAAAAAGTGATTAGGTTTACCTGGCATGATCAACGTTTAACCTTTTTTATACTGAAATGGAAAGTACATTTGATATAGAGGATCTTAAATACCCTGTCGGACCGCTTATCCGTAAAGATTTTTATTCAGCAGAGGAAATTGCTTCGTTCACTGAATCTATCGCCGCGGCCCCCCGCTTGTATAAAGACACCATTGAAAAGCTGCCGGCATCAGATATGTTTAAAACCTATCGCCCGGGCAGCTGGAACGTACAGCAGCTTGTTCATCACGTGGCAGATATTCAATTGCTTCATTTTCTGAGAATGAAAAAGGCGCTGACCGAACCCGACTACAAGGATGTAACACTTATAGATATGGATAAATGGGTGAGCACTGCAGACGGAATTGATGCGCCCACCGAAGATTCCCTGATCATGCTGGAAGGCATTACCAGAAGGTATATTTTTCTTATCCGCTCTCTGAATGAAGATGAGCTGAGTATAGAATATTTCCATCCTGTAAGAAAATATACCGTTAACCAGGCTCAGGCTATTGCTATGTCGGCATGGCATCTGAAACATCATCTGGCGCATATTGAACTGGCCGTGAAATAGCGGGGTTTGCCGGTGGGTGGTTTGAGTGCAGATATGTTTATTGCAGGGATCTTTGATGTCGTACTCGCGGGGTTTAGAACGAAGATAATTGCCGGATTACCGCACACCCTGAGGAAGTGAGCAAACAAGCCGGCTACGAAAGGCCATTACCGCAGCTATCCGTCAGATTACTGAAATCATTAACTCCCCAATAATTTTATCTTCAAAGATTCATATTGCCTGCTCGTAATGCTTCCTGCGTCGAATAAGGTTTTAAGCTCCAGTAATTTTTCTTTCCAGCTTTTATAAATAGTCTTTTTGCTTACCACTTGCCCAAAGTCTCTCACTTGTCTGCTACCGTACAATGTCCTTACTTCCAAAGATTCCGGCGGGTTTAGCAGGCTGTTTTCTGCCCGTTCAGAAAATAAGTACTTTGTTTCCGGGCCGGTGTTTATATAACTCTTATTTAATTCTACCTTAATAGAATCGGAGCTTTCGGGCGTTCTGGCTTGTGCAACAACCAAAGCTGGTAAAGCCATCGTAATGCAAAAAAGAAATGCTTTCATATTTTTGGAGCGATCGTTCGCCTAAATATAATATAAATAATTAAATACAAGCCATTTGTGTTCGTTTTAAAGAGTCTTACCCAACAGGTTTTGCCTGATGCACTATAACGGAAGAAAGCATCAAAGCCGGACAAACGCTTAACTGATCATACGACAACGATGAATAAGCATTATTCAGTCTTCACTGATCCCATCCAGTCTTTGAACTGCTGAGCTTGTTCAGGGTGATCAGCCATCCATGCTGCTGCACTTCTGTCGCTGTGCCTGGTAATAAAACTTGTAAACGCAGGAACATGTGATGTCTGGCCAAGTTTATAATAAAACGGGACAAGCTGAGTACGGAAAAAGGGATCGCCCTTCTGTTTTTCCGCTACCTTCCCTATTGCGGTAAAAACGGCCTGAAGCTGCTCTGCCAACAGGTACGGCTTAACGAGATACTTCCTCTGACCTACCTCGGCAAGGGCAGTGGTAATTGCTTTGTTGAGTATTATAGTTTCCGGACCAGGAGCAGCAATTTTCACCCCCGGAACTTCTTTCAACACCCCGCCCTTTAATATACTTTGCATATTGGTATAAGCTTCTGCCGCCTGAGGGCCGGCAGGGTCAAGCCGTAAAAAGCTGCAAAGCGCTAAAAGAGCCGGAGCTCGTTTATTTTGATGAAACGTAACCAGTGCATAAAGACGCATGGAACCTGCGTGATCAGGTTTCAGCTTAATTGCAGCTCTGGCACTTTCTTCAGCTTTCGCGTACTGGCGGTTCCGGAAATAAGCCAAACCCAGTCCATAGCGGAGCGAATGATCAGCTGAGTCTGTCTTAATGCCTTTCTGATAACTTTCTATGGCCTTTACCGGCGATCCCATCTTATCATAGATCCCGCCCATTAACTGATAAGAGCTGCTTAAAATTGCTGCAGAAGAACTGACCTTCACAACTTCCTGCAGTTGAGACAAGGCATCCCCGCTCCTGCCTGCCGCATACATTGAAAACGCCATTTTATACCTTATTGCGGTATTATCGGGAGCTGCCCTTATTACTTCCTGGTATTTTTCAATAGCTGCCTTAAAATCCCTGGCATCATACAGTTTATTTCCTTCGCTGATCAGTGAGCCCAGGTCCTGGGCACTGGCCGCCCGGGACAAAAGTATAAAGCAGATCAGATATAGATATTTAACGGTTTTGTTCATCACTCCTTCTTATAACGGCTAAATTATAAAAAGCGCGCAGACCGCCATTAACAGGCATGTAATAAATTAATCCGGCTGGGCCTCCTGACTCTCCTTTTCAGCCTTCTTTCTCCAGTAATTAGCTAGTATTGATCCCGAGATGTTCATCCAGGGGCTGAAGACAGCTGCTGCAAGCCCTACAGTTCCTAATTTCCCCATCGACCCTGCAAGCCCGGAGGCCATACCTCCATTTTGGAGTCCGACTTCAAAAGCAACAGTCCTCGCCGAATTTTTATCCAGTCCAAACCAGCGGCTGAGGTAATAGCCGAAGAAATAACCGGCAGAATTATGTATCACCGATGAGAGGAATAAAAGAAATCCGACCTGCAACAGGTTTTCCCTCCCTGCAGCGGTAGTTACCGTTGTAAAATAGACGATACCAAACATCGATACATAAGGCATAAAACTATCCAGTTTATGATAATTAACAGCTGCGATATGATATAACAGCCCTACCAGTACTGCGCCGGCGAAAAAGTTAAGAACTTCAAAAGACTCCATAAATACTGATGGGAACATGCTCCCTAAAAAGCTCCAGCCACCAAGGGTCATGGTCATAAGCAGACCTGCGCTTATAACAGCAGTAAAATAGATCTTCTTCCGGCCCCGGGGATTTGCTCTGTTCAGGTAGTCGTGAATAAGAGCAGCTCCAATCGGAACAATGACGATTTTTATGATCTCCATCATCATATTCAGAAATTTAACTTCTATCAGGGTGCCGGCCAGCAGTTTCATAAGCAGGGGTGTGAGAAAGGGAGCTACAAGCGTCGCCATGGCTGTCACGGTTACCGAAAGCACCAGGTTGGCCCGGGCGATATATACCATAACATTTGAAGCCAGCCCGCTCGAACAGGACCCGATCAGGATTATACCCGCTGCAATCTCCGTTTCAAAATGAAACACCCTGGTAAGCAGCAGTCCCATCAGCGGCATAATTGAGAAATGACACAACAGCCCGATCAGCACGCCTTTACCCGTGCTTGCCAGTCCGGTAAAGTCCCTCAGGCTCATTTGTATTCCCATTCCAAACATTACCAGCTGTACAATAAGCAGGATCAGCCATTTATTCCTCAGATCAAATTCGCCCCATTTAAGAAAAGCAGACGGATAGATCATTCCCGCTACAACAGCAGCAATTATCCATGCTGTATACTGGTAATTCTTAAGAGAACTGACAGCGCCGATCCCTATTGCCAGGCTTACAGACAGAATAAGGGCAGCAGGCTTCCATAAGAACGCAGAGCCGGAAATTAAACCGAAGGCAAGCAGCGCTGCAGACAAGACGCTTATCCACAGGCAGATTTTACGAAAAGCCGGCATGTCAGGCCCTGTTAAGTTCAGCAATATGTTTTACCGCCAGTTCCGGACTGGCAAGAATGGGTACTTTCCTGTCTTCTTCGCTCAGTGAATCAACTACCCTTGCCATAGATGCCTGTGCCAGTACAATAACGTCGGCCTTCTTGCTAAGTTCTATCAGTGCCGCGGCCACTATCTGATCATGTTTTTCAGGATTTCCACCCATAAGGGCGTCAAAAGCGCCTTCACAAAGTACAGAAACCAGCTCAATGTCCTTTCCGGCTACCACGGCCCGCCGTTTTACAAGATCGCTGGTAGGCCCCAGTGTAGTAGAAAGAGTAGCAATAACGCCGATTCTGGAACCCTGCTGTACGGCCAGATCAGCCATTGGCTGGTCTACCCTGAGCACCGGCACTCCGGTAAGAGCGGCCGAGGCTTCTACTACGGCTCCGATAGAAGAACACGTTACCATTATAAAGTCGGCACCCGCCGCTTCCGCAGAGCCTACATAATCTACTACCCGCCTTGCTGTATTAGACTCCAGTTTGTTACGGTTTATAACATCCTTAATAATACTGTCGTCTACAATATTAAATACATTAACTCCGGGCAGGTAATCGCTGCACAATTTCTGAAAAACAGGAACCAGCGTTGCTGAAGTATGGATCAATCCTAAAGTTTTAATGGTCATATTGGTTAGTTTACTGGTTTATAATATTATTTGATTTGTAGGTTTCTCTCCAGATGCCGTTATAAAATAATCTTCCTTCCCTACCTGCCCGCCCTTGAAATTAACTTCTAGTCCGTCGACAGGCGAACCCGGAGCATAAGCCCGGCAAAGCGGTGCGCCGGGCGATATGGCAGCTATCATTTCCACGGCTTCTATTCCCATCTGCCTGGCTGCATAACTGGAGGTATCTCCACCGGCGATTATTATTCTCTTCAGGATACCAGATACGGCCACCCTGCGGGCAATCTCACCCAGAAAAGTACCGTACAGCCTGGCTGTATCTGCTTTTGCCAGGCCTTTACTTTTAAAAATAAGATCAGTTTTTATTACCCTTAGATCATCATTTCCACGGCTGGTATGTATCAGGACATTCCTGCCTGCTCCAAGTAAAGCTGCCGCAGCTGAAACATATACGGCAAGAGTCTCTTCTGATGAATCTTCTTCGGCAAGCGATTCGGTATCAATCTCTATCTCTGCAAAACCTGCCGACAGTGCAAAGGCGATCTGTGCAGAAGTAACGGGCGAGCAACTGCCCGAAGCTATCAGCACGGGGCCGGCATAACCTGCATTTTCCCAGGAGGAAGAGCTATTAACCAGCCCTTTTTCCTTCCAGCAGGCACCCAGCGCCATCTCTATACCCGACGATCCCACAGAAAACACCGGTTTATGGCCGCGATAAGAATCGATCAGGTACCCGATGTTTTTCATCTGCTCCTGGTGTAAGGCATCTATCAGCACCACCTTATTACCCTGGCTAACCCGGAGCGTAACCTGCTCTCTGAGTTCTGCAACGGGAAGACCAAGCTGAAGGATGTCAATGAGACCTGTTGTTTCTTCTGTTTGTTTTTCCAGGTGTAACCTGAGGTCACTTTCGTTGGCCGGTGTAACCGGATGCCGGCTCATAGAGGGATGCCGGTCAAGACGATATATGCTTCCGTTGCTGCCAATCCCCATTCTGGCAAATAGGTTGCCGAAAACACAGAACCTTCCCAATACGGGGGCAGCTACAAGCAAGGGGACAAAATCAGGCTGGAATATCCCGACACCGGTATCCAACGCTGTTCCTATGCTGCCCGTTTCGGGCGAGGAATCAAATGTGGAGCATACTTTATAATGGATATGTCCCGGATTTATCTGTTTTAGCTTTTCAAACGCAGGCCGGAGTTCCGATTCCATGTCGGCAGGACTCATCGTTCTTGTTTTACCGGCAATGCCTATGGCCTGTAGTCCCTCATATTTTTTCAGCTGCTGATCATCCGGCGTATCAATGAACAAAACGGTTCTGATGCCTTCCCGGCTGAGAAATTCCAGGGCGTCTGTCGAACCGGTAAAGTCATCGCCATAAAAAGCGATCAGCAGGCTGTTATCTTCCCTGGTTTTCATATCTAACCGAATTTCTCTACTGATTTTCCAAATTCGGGATACTTCCCGGCAGCTTCGCTTACAGATAAACCATCTACCGCTGCCTCCCATGCCTGTTTCAGAGCGAGCACTCCCGCTGCCGGTCCCATAGGATGCGCCATTATGCCGCCGCCAGCCATGTACAGCAGATCTGTAGTTCTGGTACGTCGGTAAGTTTCAGGGGCCTGCCCTCCCCATTGTCCGGATGATACCACCGGCAGAACTGAGAACCCTCCAAGGAAAGGCTTAAGACAAGATTCAATAGAGTGCACGACAGAATCGTCAGACTCCCAGAACTTATTTTTAATACCATTTACATGGATCTGGTCTACGCCCGCCAGCCGCCATAATTTCTGGTAAGCAGCGAAATCAATCCCCAGCAAAGGATGGCGGTTAAGCATACCCCAGCCATTTCTATGTCCATGAATAGCCAATGAGCCTATATCAGCTATTTTCTTCACCCCTGCAAGTCCTACGCTGTTCAGACTTAACATTACAGCCGTTCCGCCGGCTTTCAGCACTTTCTCATAATGCCGCTGCATCTCATCTATTTCATCGCTTATGTTAAAAGCGTACATCACTTTTTTACCGGTTTTGTCTGCATGGTCGTTGATCACCTTCATCACAGCGTCCACCCTTTTTTCAAAAGGAGAGTTGGCTGCCGAAGAAAGCAGTTCATCATCTTTGATGAAATCAATACCGGCCTCAGCAAGCGTTTTCACAAGAGTGGCGGTTTGTTCAGGAGTCATGCCTACGCTCGGCTTTATAATAGTACCGATAAGCGGCCTTCCAAACACCCCTGTAAGTACCCGGCAGCCCTGGATGCCGAATTTCGGGCCTTCAAATACCTGGGAATAAGAATGCGGAACTTCAAGATCCATGAGTTTAAGTCCGGTAAACTGCGAAAGCTCATATAGGTTCCCCTGAAGAGTAGAGATCAGCACCGGCAGGTTAAACCCGAAGTTTTCCCTTGACCATGATACATTAACCAGGGCCCTGTGATATTTACCGCTGCCGCCCGCCATACCCGGTATCGCGGGCTTATCTGTCGTTTCCAGGTGCTCAACGGATTCCACCCTGGCGGCAAACCGCTGTTTCAGTT
>Ga0265780_10002683_pt1 | contig 23895 bp, 21 predicted proteins | sample P1T30metagenome_FD_192432 | JGI IMG/M metagenome (GOLD analysis project Ga0265780, IMG submission 192432) | Plant litter microbial communities from East Loma Ridge, Irvine, California - P1 T30 | ecosystem: Environmental > Terrestrial > Plant litter > Unclassified | place: USA: California... | reverse complement strand
GAAGCGGCCCGGGAATCCGGTTGAAGGTGACAATTCCCATATAATAAGGGATTCAACCCAAAAAATCGCCTATATGGTGAATCACACCTTCCCCCAATGAGCTGGTACTCGGCACCACCCCCTTTCCGCCGGCGCGCGCTGGCCCTGGCCGCCCTCGTCACCGTGGCAGCAGTGCCGTTGCACGCCCGCGCCCAAGTCGTCGTCCCGGTTACGCCGCAGCCGGGGCAACCCGGCCAGCCAGGCGCGCCGGTGGCGCGCGTTGCCGATGAAGATGCGCCCGTGGTCTTGCGCGCCGAAGACATCACCGGCCGCCCCGACCGCGACGTCCAGCTCGACCGCAACGTGGAAGTCACGCGCGGCCAGACCGGCCTCACCGCCGATACAGCCTGCTACCTGCGCGTGCCCGACGAAGTGACCGCCAAGGGCAACGTGAACATGTGGCGCTTCGGCGACCGCTATCAGGGCGACGCGATGCAGATGAACATGGAGACGGGCAAGGGCTGGATCCTGCACCCGACCTACCGCATCCAGGCCAGCAATGCGCAAGGCCGCGCCGACCGCATCGACTTCATCGACGACGACGAGGCGATGATCTACAACGGCACGTACAGTACCTGCGAAGGGCCGGACCCGGACTGGTACCTGAAAACCAGCCGCCTGCGGCTCGATTCGGGGCGCGATGTCGGCAAGGCCGGCAAGACCGTCATCTATTTCAAGGACGTGCCCATCCTCGGCACGCCGGCGATGTCGTTTTCGCTGTCGGGCGAGCGCCGCTCCGGCTGGCTGCCGCCGACCATCGGCTTTGGCTCGAAGGGCTCGGCCGAGGTCATGGTTCCGTATTACTTCAATATTGCGCCGAACCGCGACCTGACGCTGTTCCCGCGCCTGATGCTCGACCGCGGCATCCAGATGGGTTTCACGGGCCGCTACCTGGGCGTGACCGACGCCGGCAATGCGTACAGCGGCTCGACGCATGCCGAAGGCCTGCTGCACGACCGCGCCTACGACGGTGAAATCGATCCGTCCAATCCGACCGGGCCGCGCATCAAGGGCAATGGCAACCGCTGGCTGGTCACTTCCCTGCACAACCAGCAGCTGGCGCCCGCCTGGACGGCGGGCTGGAACATCAAGGCCGCGTCCGACGACGAATACCCGAGCGATTTTTCGCGCACCGTCGCGGCCAGCGCCGAACGCCAGCTGCTGCGTGAAATCAGTACCAGCTACAACGCCAAGTACTGGTCGCTGTCCGCGCGCATGCAGAACTACCAGGTGCTGCAGGACCCGGGCGCGTACACCAACCCCGTGCTGACCGTGGCGCGGCCGTACGACCGCCTGCCGCAGGTTGTCTTTCATGCTGGCCAGTACGATGTGGCCGGCGGCTTCGACTGGTCGTTCGACAGTGAAGCGACGCGCTTCTCGCATCCAACGCAGGTCGAAGGCAATCGCGTGGCGCTGCTGGGGCAGGTCAGCTACCCGATCGTGCGCCCGGGATACTTCATCACGCCCAAAGTGCAGTTTCGCGCCGCACAGTATTCACTTGACCTGAATGGCAACAACCCGCTGACTGCGGCCAATGTGAAGTCGCCTTCGGTGACGGCGCCAACGGTCTCGCTTGACGGCGGCCTGGTATTTGAACGCGACACGGGGCTGTTTGGCAAAAACTCCACGCAGACGCTCGAACCGCGCCTGTTCTATGTACGCACCCCGTACCGCAACCAGGACGACATCCCGCTGTTCGATACTGCCGAGGCCGGTTTCAGCTATTCGCAGCTGTTCAACGAAAACCGGTATGTCGGCTACGACCGCATTGCCGACGCCAACCAGGTCACGGCCGCAGTGGTCTCGCGCTTCCTGGCTGAAAATGGCGCCGAGCGGCTGCGCCTGGCCATCGGCCAGCGCTTCTACCTGAGCCCGTCGCGCGTGGGCCGGGTGGTCACTGCAGATACGGCCAAAACCAGCAAGTCCGACGTGCTGCTGGCTGCCGGCGGCAGCATCACCGACGCCCTTGCTTTCGACAGCGCGGTAGAATACGATGCGCAAAATCGCAGCCTGTACAGCTCGAACGTGGGCGTATCCTGGCGTGCAGGTCCCATGAAGGTCTTGAACGTGGCTTATCGCCAGCAGCGCAATACCGATCGCACCCTGGGCGAAAGCTTCCGCAACATCGATGTAGCGGGGCAGTGGCCGCTGTCGGCGCGCCTGTATGGACTGGGACGCATCAGCTATTCGCTGCTGGACAAAAAAAAGCCGCTTGAATCGCTGTTGGGCCTCGAATACAAGGCAGATTGCTGGGTCTTCCGCGCCGGCGCATCGCGCTTCGTGACCGCATCCCAGAGCACGCAAACGACCACGTTCTTCCAGCTTGAATTGAACGGCCTGTCGCGCCTCGGCTTCGGCAACCCGCTCGAATCGTTCAGCAAGAACATTCCCGGCTACAGCCGGCAGAGCCAGACCAACAACCTGTAACGGCCATTGGTGCTTTCCTATTTACCTGACATGAGTGCTTCCCCGACTATGCGTACTATTCGTTTGCACCACATCAAACCGGCAGCCTTGCTGCTGGGCGTGCTCGCCGCCGGCGCTGTCTTTGCGCAGCCGACGGGTTCGAGAATCAAACCGTCGGCGCCTGCCGCGGCAACGCCGGCGCCAGCTGCGGCCCCTGCCGCCGGGAGCGGTTTCCTGCCACCGGCGTCGGCCGACGCCAACGTGATCGACCAGATTGCTGTCGTCGTCAACGACGAAGTCATCACCCGCAACGAAGTCAACCAGCGCGTGTCCCAGGTGGAAGCGAACATGCGCGCCAAGGGCGCCCAGGTTCCGGATACCGCCGACCTGAAACGGCAAGTGGTCGAACAGATGATCGCCACGCGCGCCCAGCTCCAGCTGGCCAAGGAAATGGGCGTGCGCGTCGATGATCCCACGCTCGACCGCGCCATCGCCAACATCGCCGAGCAGCAAAAGATGACGGTGCAGGAGATGCGCAACCAGATGGAAAAAGAAGGCATGACGTTTGCCGGTTTCCGCGATGAAATCCGCAACGAAATCTCCATGCAGCGCCTGCGCCAGCACGAAGTCGACAGCAAGATTCAGGTGTCCGACGCCGAAGTCGACACGTTCCTGCTCGCCGAACAGGCCGCGGCCGCCGAACAGGTCGAGATGGATATCTCGCAAATCCTGGTGCGCATCCCGGAAAATTCCACGCCGGACCAGATCGCCGCGCGCAAGAACCGCGCCGACGACGTCGCGCGCCAGATCCGCACTGGCGCCGACTTCGGCAAGATGGCCAGCACGTATTCCGACGCGCCCGATGCGCTCAAGGGTGGCGCGATCGGCTGGCGCGATCCAAATGGCTTGCCGCCGCTGTTTGCCAACGAGCTGAAAAAGCTGTCGAAGGGCCAGATCACCACCGTGATCAAGAGTAATACGGGCTTCCACATCCTGCGCCTGAACGATGTGCGCAGTGCTGCCAAGGCAGTCGATAAAGCTGCCGCCGTGCAGCAGAGCCATGTGCGCCACATCCTGCTGAAAGTCACGCCGACGATGACGGCCGTGGAAGCGAAGCGCAAGCTGTCCGAAATGAAAGAGCGCCTCGATAACAAGGCAGCCACGTTCGAAGAACTGGCCCGCCTGAACTCGAACGATGGCTCGGCCAGCAAAGGTGGCGACCTGGGCTGGTTGTTCCCGGGCGACACGGTGCCGGAATTCGAGAACGTCATGAACGGGCTGAAGATCGGTGAAGTGTCGGATGTCGTGGAAACGCAATACGGTTTCCACCTGATCCAGGTCACCGAGCGCAAGACCGAAGACGTGTCGAAAGAGCGCGAACGCAACGCTGCGCGCCAGGTCATTCGCGAGCGCAAGCTGGAAGAAGCGGCTGAAACGTGGGTGCGCGAAGTGCGCGACCGCGCGTACGTCGAATTCCGCGACGAGCAGAAATAAGGATCGCCCATGGCGATGCCAAACAAGCCGCGTCCGGTACTGGCCATTACTACTGGCGAGCCGGCAGGTATCGGCCCGGAAATTGCCATCCGCGCAGCCTGGGCGCTGCGTGAAGAAGCCAATTGCGTGTTGCTGGGCGATGCTGCGTTCCTGGCATTGACGGCGGCCAGCATCGACCCGGCCATCTCGCTGGTGGCCCTGTCGACCATGGCGCTGCGCAACAGCGGCTTGCCGCATTTCGGGCCGCAGCGGGTAGCAGTGATCGATGTGCCGCTCGGCGCGCACGTCGTGCCCGGCACGCTGGACGCGAACAACGGCCGCGCCGTGCTGGCCTCGCTCGACCTCGCCATCGAGGGGATTGCCGCGGGCTGGTTCGACGCAATGGTCACGGCGCCGCTGCAAAAGAGCACCATCAACGACGCCGGCGTGGCGTTTTCCGGCCACACCGAATACCTTGCGGAACGCACCAATACGCCGCAGGTTGTCATGATGCTGGCCGGTTCGCCTGGCGCCGATGCGCCGTACCTGCGCGTGGCGCTGGCCACGACGCACCTGCCGCTGCGCGCAGTGCCCGACGCCATCACCTTCGACGGCCTGACGCGCGTGCTGGACATCATCGATGCCGACCTGAAAGCCAAATTCGGCATCGCCGCGCCGCGCATCCTGGTCACCGGCCTGAACCCGCACGCGGGCGAGGGCGGCTACCTGGGGCGCGAAGAAATCGACATCATCGCGCCCGCCCTGGCTGCGGCGCAGGCGCGCGGCATCGATGCGCGCGGCCCGTACCCGGCCGACACGCTGTTCCAGCCCAAGTACCTGGCCGGCGCCGACTGCGTGCTGGCCATGTACCACGACCAGGGCCTGCCCGTGCTGAAACACGCGACCTTCGGGCGCGGCATCAACATCACGCTGGGCTTGCCGCTGGTGCGCACCTCGGTCGACCATGGCACGGCGCTCGACCTGGCAGCGCTGGGCGTCGGCCACGCCGATGCCGGCAGCATGGTCGAGGCGATCCGTGCAGCCATGCAGATGGTGGCAGCCCAGCGTCACTGAAGCGGCCTTGCCGGCTCGGCTTTATCTCCTTCCCGCACTGAAAGAACACCAATGAAACACGTCGCCCGCAAGCGCTTCGGCCAGAATTTTTTGACCGATAAAATGGTTTTGCAGAACATCATCGACGCCATCGATCCCCGCCAGGGCGAAGCCATGGTTGAAATCGGCCCGGGTCTTGCCGCCATGACAGCACTACTGCTCAAGCAGCTGGGGCAGATGCACGTGGTCGAACTGGACCGCGACCTGGTCGCAAGGCTGGAAAAATCGTACCCGCGTGACGCGCTGACGGTGCACTCGGCCGATGCACTGAAGTTCGATTTCGGCAGCATTCCGGTACCGGAAGGACAAAAACTGCGCGTGGTCGGCAACCTGCCGTACAACATTTCCAGCCCATTGCTGTTTCACCTGGCAGACTTTGCCCACCTGATCGAAGACCAGCATTTCATGCTGCAGAAGGAAGTGGTCGAGCGCATGGTGGCCGAGCCGGGCAGTAAAGTCTATGGCCGCCTGTCGGTCATGCTGCAGTGGCGCTACGACATGCGCCTGATGTTCATCGTGCCGCCGACGGCATTCGATCCGCCGCCTCAGGTGGAGTCGGCCATCGTGCGCATGATTCCCGTCAAGGAGCAGTTGCCGTGCGACGCAGGCATGCTGTCGAACGTGGTGCAAAAAGCGTTTTCGCAGCGCCGCAAGGTAATTCGCAATTGCCTGGCCGGCATGGCGACCGAGCAGCAGATCATCGATGCCGGCATCGATCCCACCTTGCGCCCTGAAGCGGTGGGGCTGGCCCAATACGTGGCCCTGGCCAATTTACTGACGGCCGCGAAGTAACCGCCTTTGCGGTCAGGCCGGCGCCTGGCCTGCCGTGCCTGGCAACATGGTCAGCGCAGCAGCATGCGCTTCGGCTTCCGCCTCGCTTTCCGAAGCAAACACGTGCTCCAGGGCGACCCGCTGATGGGGCACGACTGCATTGCGGTGCATCGGATTGGTGGACGGCCCGTATATCGTCACACACGCGGCCCAGCCATCCACATCTTCCAGGCGTTCGCCTGCATACTCGATTTCGTAATCGCCGATTTGTTCGGTAGGCACGTGGTCGCTCCTTGTTGTTGACAGGAGACCATCATGCCAGCAATGCCGCGCCGGTGGCGCGCATCGTTGGTACAAAAAAAAGCCCACTCGAGAGTGGGCTGAAATCCAATTCTTTTCTGAGGAGAGTTGGAGGAGACAAGTTCAGTATGCTGCACTACAGCATATTTATCCAATTTATCTTCATAATATTGGATATAAGGTGAACATATATCTCCTGCAATTAGCTGTTGACGCAGTTGACGGTGACCGGATTGGCCGATGCCGAGGTCATGGCGGCATTTGGCATGATGCCGGTGCCGTTGACCACCGTGCAGGTCTGGCCGGCGGGCTGGGTCAGGATCGATACGCCGTAGGACGCGTCGACCAGGACGGGTTTCGCAAAGGTGAATGTGGGCGCAGCAGCGGCTACCGTCAGGGTGTCGACGCTGCCGTTGATGAGGACCAGTCCGGTGCCGGTCAGGCCGTTGACGGTGCCACCAAGTGCATAGGAATACGTCGTGCAGTTGACCGTGACGTCGATTGTCGCGGTATGGCCGGCGCTGTCGCGGTTTTCATTATTCGTCCCAAATGGATACACCACGCAGGATTGCTGTGCCGGGGACGTGGCGACGCTGACCGTATAGGCCGTGCCGTAATCGATCGTGTTTGGAAAGGCATACTTGACAGTCTGTGGCGTGCCGGCGAGTAACACCGGTTTTACCTCGAGTACCTGGTCGCCGGTTTTCAGCGTCAAACCGGTGTAAGCGAGCGAATACACCGAGCCGCCCACAACAAAGGTCGCTTTGTCGCTGCCACCGCCGCATGCGGCGAGGCTGGCTACCATGAACAGTGCCAGGGCTTTACGAATCGAAAATAAGGTCATGCTTGCATCTCCAGGAATAAAACGGTCAGGCACCGGTGCCGACGCACGTGACGACAACGTTCGATACATCGGCGGCAATCGTGCCGATGCCATTGGCTACGGTACAGGTCGCATTATCCGGCTGGCGCAGCACGTTGATGCCATATGGATAGCCCAGTGAAACGCGCGCCATCTCGAACCGTCCGTCGGCGGCCACTGCCACCTGGTTCGGACCGTTGGCCAGAATCAGTCCGGTCTTGCCGTTCAGGCCAGTCACGGTGCCCGTCAGGCTGTGGGTAGTGATGACGCACGAAATGGCGACGGTAACGCTGTACAGGCCGGTATTGCCTGTGGCTGGGGTCGCCGTGCAGCTTTCCGTGTTGGCTGGCCTGCTTTTGAAGGTAATGTTGAAAACCGAATCGGTCGGCACCAGGTCCTTGAAAACATAGCTGGTCTGATTCGCAGCAATAGTCAGGTCGGAACCGCCATTGTTCTGGATGACCAGGCCGTCCTGGGTCACACCGCTGACCGTGCCGCCGATTTGCAGCGTGCCGGTGCTGCCACCGCCGCAGGAAGCCAGGGCCGCTGCACATGCCAGCGCAGCGCTGGTACGCAGGATCAAATGTTTCATCGTTTCTCCAAACCTGTCAAAAGAGGCTCGCTGAAAGATGCAGCGCGCCCTTGATTAATCTATGTGCCGACATTCTAGTGCATTTGCCAAGGAGCAGAGCCATTCGCGTGTATCTTCGTGTACGGCCGCGGTGTAAGACTGCGTAAAGGCGCGGCGGTTGATTTTCAACCGTGGCCTGCTATGCTGGGCTTTCGTTTTTATCCTCGTTTCCATGACCATTCCACGCGCCATCCTGTTCGACCTTGACGACACTCTGTGGCCGATTGGCCCCGTGATTACCCGCGCCGAGCAGCTGGTGCACGACTGGCTGATCGAACATGCACCGCGCGTTGCAGGGCGTTTTTCTATCGAGCAATTGCGCAACGCGCGCATGGCGTTGTTGCAGCAGCAACCCGATTATCACCTTGACCTCGGTGCGCTGCGCCGTGCCGGCCTGCAGGCCGCGTTTGCGGAAGTGGGGGAAGACCCCGCGTCGGTCGAGCATGCCATGCAGGTGTATTACCACGCGCGCAACACGGTGGAACTGTACGACGATGTGCTGCCGGCCCTGGCCGAGATTGGCGCGCTGGCCGTGGTCGGCTCGATTTCGAACGGCAACGCGAACCTCGAAACCATCGGCCTGGCCCATCATTTCACGTTCTCGCTGTCGGCTGCCGCGCACGGCAGCGCCAAGCCCGACCCGGCGATTTTCCTGGCAGCCTGCGCTGCGCTGGATGTGGCGCCGCAGGATGCCGTGTATGTCGGGGACGATATCCTGCTCGACGTGCAGGGCGCCCAGCGCGCCGGCCTGCGCGCCGTGTGGCTGAACCGCACCGGCAGCACCCGCCATCTCGAGCATGGCGTGGTGCCGGACGCGATTTGCCGCAATATGGGCGAATTGCTGGACTGGTTGCGGCAAGCCTGACGGTGCATAATAGGGTCGATTCATCCCACCCGGCCTCCCCATGCAACTCGATAACCGTGCCCAAACCCTGCTGAAAGCCCTGGTCGAGCGTTATATCGCCGACGGGCAGCCGGTCGGCTCGCGCGCGCTGTCGAAAATTTCCGGACTGGATTTGTCGCCGGCCACCATCCGCAACATCATGGCCGACCTGGAAGAGCTGGGTTATGTGTCGAGCCCGCACACGTCGGCCGGGCGCATTCCAACTCCGCGCGGCTACCGTATCTTTGTCGATACCCTGCTGACAGTGCAGCAGTTTGACGAGCATTCCGTCGAAGCGCGTATGCGCATGCCCCTGCAGCAGCCGCAAAAGATGATTGCCAATGCAGCCCAGATGCTGTCGTCCCTGTCGCAGTTCGCCGGTGTCGTGCAAAGCCCGCGCCGCAGCTCGGTATTCCAGCAGATCGAATTTTTACGCCTGTCGGAAAAGCGCATTTTGCTGGTCATCGTCGATCCGCGCGGGGATGTCCAGAACCGCCTGCTGCTGACCGACGTCGATTACACGCCGGGCCAGCTGATCCAGTCGGCCAATTACCTGAACCAGCATTTCGGCGGCCTGTCGTTCGACGACGTGCGCGCCCGCCTGACAGGCGAACTGCGCCAGTTGCGCGACGACATGGGCCGGCTGATGCAGGCTGCGGTGGAAGCGGGCAGCGAGGCAATGACGGACGATTCAGACGCCATGATCATCTCGGGCGAGCGCAATTTGCTGTCGGTGTCGGATTTGTCGTCGAACATGACGTCGCTGCGCCAGATGTTCGACATGTTCGAACAAAAGACCGGCCTGATGGCCTTGCTCGACGTGTCGAGCAAAGCCGGCGGCGTGCAGATTTTCATTGGCGGGGAATCGAACCTGGTACCGATGGAAGAGATGAGCATCGTTACCGCCCCGTACGCGGCCAACGGCAAGGTCGTCGGCACGCTGGGCGTGATCGGCCCCACGCGCATGGCGTACGAGCGGGTGATTCCGATTGTGGATATTACGGCGAAATTATTGTCGAATGCGCTGAGCAGCCACTGATTGGTTGCGCGGTAGTTAGCTGCGGTGCGGACACGCCACTTTCGTGCAATTGCCATAAATTGCCAGCGCGTGATCCGCAATATGAAACCCCCGCTCGTCGGCAATCTTGTGCTGGCGCGACTCGATCTCTTCGTCGTAGAACTCTTCCACGCGGCCGCAGTCCAGGCACACCAGGTGATCGTGGTGCGAGCCGGCGTTGAGTTCGAAAATGGCCTTCCCCGTTTCAAAGTGGTTGCGGTGCAGCAGCCCAGCCTGCTCGAATTGCGTCAGCACGCGGTAGACAGTGGCCAGGCCCACGTCCATGTTTTCTGTCAGCAGGATTTTGTACACGTCTTCCGCCGTCAGGTGGCGCACCTCGCTGTTCTGGAAAATCTCCAGGATTTTCAGGCGGGGCAGGGTGGCTTTCAGGCCGCTGGCCTTCAGGTCGGTGGGATTGTTACTCATGTTATTGCTCATAGATTGACATAGTGCTTTATGATATAGCGTTTTGGCGCCACCGCTCACACGTTTTGAGGTCTTGTATGCACGTCACGCAGTCCGTTTTTCCTCGTTTTTATGTCCGTGCGGCGCTCGCGACGGGCCTTGCCGTGGCGACGCTGGCCTTGCCGGGCTGCGCGGCGTTCCGTGATACGAGTCCGCTCGCGACCGCTGCCCGCCAGGACGCGGTTGCCAAAGATGCAGAGCAAAGCGCAGCCACGGCCAACGCCGGCGCGCAGACCACCAAGGTGACCCGGCTGCAAAAGTTCCTGTGGATCTTCACGCCATACCGTCCGGATGTCCAGCAAGGCAACTTCGTCTCGCAGGAAATGATCGAGCAGGTCAAAGTGGGCCAGACCCGCGAACAGATCCTGTTCATCCTCGGTACGCCGCTGCTGACCGATATGTTCCACAAGGATCGCTGGGATTACCCGTTTTACCTGGCGCGCGGCAATGGCGAATTGACCACGAGCCGCGTCACCCTGTTCTTCAAGGATGACAAGCTCGAGCGCTTAGATGGCGGCAACCTGCCAAGCGAGCGCGAGTATATCGCCCGCATCGCCGGTCCGTCCCGCGTCAAGGAGCAGGTTGCCCCGCCGGCCGATGCACCGCCAAAATCGACCCTGCCCCAGAAATAAGAGACGCAGTATGGCTGAATCTATGTTGAATATTGCAGTAGCAGGCGCCAGTGGGCGCATGGGCCGCATGCTGATCGAGGCCATTGCCGCCGCGCCGGATGCGGTCTTGTCCGGCGCGCTGGACCGGGCCGAGTCCCCGGCCATCGGCCAGGATGCCGGCGCCTTTGACGGTGTGCCGGCCGGCGTGGCCATCACGGCCGACCTGGCCCAGGGCCTGGCCGGCGCCGATTGCCTGATCGATTTCACGCGCCCTGAAGGCACCCTCGAGCACCTGGCGTACTGCGCCGAACACGGCATCAAGCTGGTGATCGGCACCACCGGCTTTGACGACGCCGGCAAACAAGCCATCCGCGCCGCGGCTGAAAAAACCGCCATCGTGTTTGCCCCGAACATGAGCGTCGGCGTGAATGTGACGTTGAAGCTGTTGCAGCAGGCCGCCAAAAGCCTGTCCGAAGGCTACGACATCGAGATCATCGAAGCGCACCACCGCCACAAGGTCGATGCGCCGTCCGGCACTGCTTTGAAAATGGGCGAAGTCATCGCCGACGCGCTTGGCCGCGACCTGAAAGACTGCGCCGTGTACGGGCGCGAAGGCGTCACCGGCGCACGCGACCCGTCCACCATCGGCTTTGCGACAATTCGCGGCGGCGATATCGTGGGCGACCACACGGTGCTGTTTGCCGGCACCGGCGAGCGCATCGAGATTACCCACAAGTCAAGCAGCCGCGTGACCTACGCCCATGGCGCCTTGCGCGCGGCCCAGTTCCTGGCCGACAAGACCACGGGCCTGTACGACATGCAGGACGTCCTGGACCTGGGCGCCTGATGGCCATCGCCGAACTGCGCGGCAGCGCGATGCTGACCATGGAAGGGTTTCATGCTGAAAGCAGGCAGGCCTTCGGGTTTCCCGACACCTACGGCAATACCATGGATGCGTGGATCGACTGCATGAGCTACCTGCGCGATGAAGACGGCATGAGCAAGTTCCGCTTGTTCCCGAAAGAACTGCTGCAAATCGTCATCCTCGACGCGGCCGTCATGCAGGAAAAGGCGCCGGACATCCTCAGTGAACTGACCTATTGCGTGGCTGGACTGAACGAGCGGTACGAGGATTACGGCGAAAAGCCGGCGCTCGAGCTGGTTCTGAAATAAGCGATGGCCCGGTCAATGTACCGGGCTTTTTTTTAACGCCATGGCAGCCGGTATAATGTCCGGTTCCACCCCCGGTTCCACCTTTTATCTGGCCGCAGAATACCCATGACCGTCAATTTCAGTGTTTCCTATAGTCCCGCCGACGTCGAACAAGCCGCCCAGGCCCACTGGAAGGCGATCGACGCGTATAAAGCCGTCGAAAACGACCCGCGTTTCCCGAAGGGCAAGTACTACGCCTGCTCGATGCTGCCTTACCCGTCGGGCAAGCTGCACATGGGCCACGTGCGCAACTATACGATCAACGACGTGATGTACCGCTACCTGCGCATGAACGGCTACAACGTCCTCATGCCGATGGGCTGGGATGCGTTCGGCATGCCGGCGGAAAACGCGGCCATGGCAAACAACGTCCCCCCTGCGCAATGGACTTATGCAAACATCGCGCACATGCGCACGCAGATGGAATCGATGGGCCTGGCGATTGACTGGTCGCGCGAAATGACGGCCTGCACGCCGGAATACTACAAGTGGAACCAGTGGATGTTCCTCAAGATGCTGGAAAAAGGCATCATCTATCAAAAGACCGGTACCGTGAACTGGGACCCGGTCGACCAGACCGTGCTGGCCAACGAGCAAGTGGTCGATGGCAAAGGCTGGCGCTCGGGCGCGCCGATCGAAAAGCGTGAAATCCCGATGTATTACGTGCGCATCACCGATTACGCCGATGAACTGCTTGACTACGCCGAGAACAAATTGCCAGGCTGGCCGGAGCGCGTGCGCGTCATGCAGGCCAACTGGATCGGTAAATCGGTTGGCGTGCGCTTCGCCTTCCCGCACACGATTGCCGACGCATCGGGCGAACTGGTGGGCGACGGCAAACTGTTCGTCTTCACGACCCGCGCCGACACCATCATGGGCGTCACGTTCTGCGCCGTGGCCCCGGAACATGCGCTGGCCCAGCTGGCCGCGCAAACCAACCCGGCGCTGGCGGACTTCATCGCCGAGTGCAAACTGGGCAGCGTCATCGAAGCCGACATGGCCACGATGGAAAAGAAGGGCATGCCGACCGGCCTGTCCGTCACCCATCCGCTGACCGGCGAACAGGTGCCGGTCTGGGTCGGCAATTATGTGTTGATCACCTATGGCGACGGCGCCGTGATGGGCGTGCCGGCGCATGACGAGCGCGATTTCGGCTTCGCCAAAAAATACGACCTGCCGATCAAACAGGTTGTCGCGGTCGACGGCAAAGCGTTCAGCCTCGACGCCTGGCAGGACTGGTACGGCGACAAGGAAGGCGGCGTCATGGTCAACTCGGGCAAGTTCGACGGGCTCGACTACACCTCTGCCGTAAACGCCGTCTCGGGCGACCTGGCCGGCATGGAACTGGGCGACAAAAAGGTCACGTTCCGCCTGCGCGACTGGGGCATTTCGCGCCAGCGCTACTGGGGCACGCCGATCCCGATCATCCACTGCCCGGAGCATGGCGCGGTGCCGGTGCCCGAAAAAGATTTGCCGGTCGTCCTGCCCGAGGACTGCGTCCCGGACGGTACCGGCAATCCACTGAACAAATACGAAGCGTTCCTGGCGTGTGCCTGCCCGGTCTGCGGCGGTCCCGCACGCCGCGAAACCGACACGATGGACACGTTCGTCGATTCGTCGTGGTACTACATGCGCTATACGTCGCCGGGCGCAAAAGACGCCATGGTCGATGCGCGCAACGATTACTGGATGCCGATGGACCAGTACATCGGCGGCATCGAGCACGCTGTCATGCACTTGCTGTACGCGCGCTTCTGGACCAAGGTGATGCGCGACTTCGGCCTCGTCAAATTCGACGAGCCGTTCGTCAACCTGCTCACGCAGGGCATGGTCCTCAACGAGACGTACTATCGCGAAGACGGCGAAGGGCGCAAGACCTGGTTCAATCCGGCCGACGTGACCCTGGCGCTGGACGACAAGGGCCGTCCGCAAGCGGCCGTGCTGAAAGCCGACGGCCAGCCGGTCAACATTGGCGGCACCGAGAAAATGTCGAAGTCGAAGAACAACGGCATCGACCCGAAAGCGCAGATCGACCAGTACGGCGCCGATACGGCCCGCCTGTTTACGATGTTCGCGTCGCCGCCGGAGCAAACGCTCGAGTGGTCCGACTCCGGCGTCGAAGGCGCCAGCCGTTTCCTGCGCCGCGTCTGGGCATATGCCTATGCGCAGTCCGGCCGCGTGACGGCGTCGCTGAACGGTGGTGCTGCCGGCACCCCCACGGAAGCCCATAAAACCCTGCGCCGCGAACTGCACAAGATCCTGCAGCAAGCCGATTACGACCTGAAGCGCATCCAGTACAACACGGTGGTGTCGGCCTGCATGAAGATGCTCAACACGCTCGAGTCCAGCAAGCTTGAAAACGGTCCCGCAACCGATGCAGTGGTCACCGAAGGCTTGTCGATCTTCCTGCGCGTGTTGAATCCTGTCGCGCCGCATATCACCCACGCCCTGTGGGACGCGCTGGGTTTCACCAAGGCGCATGGCGACATTCTCGATGCACAGTGGCCGCAGGTCGATCCGGCCGCACTGGAACAGGCCGAGATCGAAATGATGATCCAGGTGAACGGCAAGCTGCGCGGCTCGATCAAGGTCGCCAGGGATGCCGATAAAGCCACCATCGAAGCGCTGGCCATGGCGTCGGAAGCAGTACAAAAATTTGTAGAGTCGACGCCGAAGAAGATCATCGTCGTTCCCGGTAAGCTGATCAGCATTGTGGTGTAAACGATGACCTTGAATAAATTGAACCTGGGCCGCGCCCTGTTGATGATGGCGCTTGCCGTCACGCTCACTGCCTGCGGCTTCAAGCTGCGCGGCTCCGAAGGCTACAACCTGCCGTTCCACAGCATTTATGTGGGCTTTCCGGAGACGTCGCCGCTGGGCGCGGAACTGCGCCGCAACCTGCGGGGAATGGACGGGCTCACCGTTGTCGACAACGCCAACAGCGCCGAAGCGCAGCTCGACGTGGTCAGCGAAACGCGCGGTAAAACGATCCTGTCGCTCAACACCCAGGGCCGCGTGCGCGAATACCTGCTGACCTACACTTTCGTGTTCAAGGTGCGCAATGCAGCCGGCGTCGAATTGCTGGGGCCGACCGAGATTTCCCTGAAGCGCAATATCGCGTTCAACGAAGACGCGATTCTGGCCAAGGAATCGGAAGAAGCGGTACTGGTGCGCGACATGCAGACCGACCTGGTGCAGCAAATCCTGCGCCGCCTTGCCGCCATCAAGCCGGTTTAAGGTGGTACGGCGATGATGCTGCGGCCTGACGCGCTCGAAGGTCATCTGGCGAAGACGCTGGCGCCCCTGTACGTGATCGCCAGCGACGAACACTTGCTGGCGCTGGAAGCGGCCGACAAGATCCGCCGCGCCGCGCGCGCGAATGGCTTTTCGGAGCGCGACGTACTGACCGTGGAGCGCACCTTCAAATGGGGCGAGCTGCTGGCGGCCAACCAGGCGCTGTCGCTGTTCGGCGATAAAAAGCTGATCGAATTGCGCATCCCGACCGGCAAACCCGGCAAGGACGGCAGCGCTGCGTTGCAGGCGTATGCAAAGGACCTCAGCCCCGACAACCTGACGCTGGTGACGTTGCCCAAGCTGGACTGGCAAAGCGCCAAGGCATCCTGGGTGACCAGCCTGCAGCAGGCTGCCGTCTACATCGATATCCCCACCATCGAACGGGCCGCGCTGCCGAACTGGATCGGCCAGCGCCTGGCTGCGCAAGGACAAAGCGCGGACCGCCAGGGGCTGGACTTCATTGCCGACCGCGTGGAAGGCAATTTACTGGCCGCGCACCAGGAAATCCAGAAACTGGGCCTCTTGCACGAACCGGGCAAGCTGGCCTTTGAACAGATCCACGACGCGGTCCTGAACGTGGCGCGCTACGACGTCTTCAAACTGTCGGAAGCGATGCTGCTGGGCGACCCGGCGCGGCTGGTGCGCATGCTCGAAGGCCTGAAGGGCGAGGGCGAAGCGCTGCCGCTGGTGCTGTGGGCGGTAGCCGAAGAAATCCGCACGCTGTTGAAACTCAAAAGCGGCATGGAACAGGGCCGCCCGCTGGGCGCCCTGCTGAAAGAACACCGCATCTGGGGCCCGCGCGAGCGCATGATGGAGCCGGCCCTGCGCCGCCTGTCCGTGTCGACGCTGGAGGCTGCGCTGCAGGATGCGGCGCAGGTCGACAAGATGGTCAAGGGCCTGCGCGCCCGGGCCTTCGCCGGCGACGCGTGGGACGCCATGCTGCAACTGGCATTGAAAGTGGCAAAATCATGATGGACATTCCCGACTACATGCACCAGCTGGGCCGCCAGGCCAGGACGGCTTCGCGCGCGATGGCGCGCGCGGCCTCCGCCACCCGCAACGAGGCGCTGCTCCTGATTGCCGCCGCCATCGAGCGCGACGCGTCTGTCCTGCGTGCGGCAAACGCGCTGGATATGGAGGCCGCCCGCACGGCCGGCCTGGAGCCGGCGCTGCTCGACCGGCTGGCGTTGTCAGGCAGCGCCATCGCCACGATGGTGGAAGGCTTGCGCCAGGTCGCCGCGCTGCCGGACCCCATCGGCGAAATGACCAATATGCGCTACCGCCCGAGCGGCATCCAGGTGGGCCAGATGCGCGTGCCGTTGGGCGTGATCGGCATCATTTATGAGGCGCGCCCGAACGTGACGGTGGACGCGGCGGGCCTGTGCATCAAGAGCGGCAACGCGGCCATCTTGCGCGGCGGCTCGGAAGCGATCCACTGCAACCGCGCGCTGGCGCTGCTGGTGGCCGAGGGCCTGCTTGGCGCCGGCCTGCCGTCCGACGCGGTGCAGGTGGTCGACACGACCGACCGCGCCGCCGTCGGCGTCATGATCACGATGCCGGAATATGTCGACGTGATCGTCCCGCGCGGCGGCAAGGGTTTGATTGCGCGCCTGATCAAGGAATCCACGGTCCCGATGATCAAGCACCTGGACGGCATCTGCCACGTCTACATCGATGGCCAGGCCGATCTCGCCAAAGCGCTGCCGATTGCGCTCAACGCTAAAACGCACCGCTACGGCACCTGCAACACGATGGAAACGCTGCTGGTCGACCGCGCCATTGCCGCAATGGTGTTGCCGCAGCTCGCGCCTTTGTATGCGGCCAGGGAAGTGGAGCTGCGCGCCGACCCGGACGCGCACGCGCTGCTGGCCGGCTATCCGTTTTTGGCGGAAGCGACGGAAGAAGACTGGGCCACCGAATACCTGGCGCCCATCCTGGCCGTGAAAATCGTCGATGGGCTGGATGCGGCGATCGACCATATCAATACCTGGTCGTCGAAGCACACCGACGCCATCGTCACTGAAAACTACACCGACGCGCTGCGCTTCTTGCGCGAGGTCGATTCGGCCTCGGTCATGGTCAACGCCTCGCCCCGCTTTGCCGACGGTTTCGAGTATGGCCTCGGCGCTGAAATCGGGATCTCGAACGACAAGCTGCACGCGCGCGGCCCGGTCGGGCTGGAAGGTTTGACATCACTGAAGTACGTCGTGTTCGGTCACGGCGAAATCCGCCAATAACGCAACAAGGAACCCATGCTCTGGATTAAAGCACTGCACATCGTTTTCATCGCCTCCTGGTTCGCCGGGCTGTTTTATTTGCCCCGCATCTTCGTCAACCTGGCGCAGGAAACCAATGCCGCGGCGCTCGAGCGCCTGCTCGGGATGGGGCGGCGCCTGTACCGGTTTACGTCGATCCTGATGGTCCCGGCCCTGATTTTCGGCATCTGGCTGTGGCTCGGCTACGGTTTCCGCGGCGGCTGGCTGCACGCAAAACTGGCGCTGGTGATCCTGGCCATTGGTTACCATCACGCCTGCGGCTCGCTGCTGAAAAAATTCGAGCGCGGCGCCAATACGAAGTCGCACAAGTGGTTCCGCTGGTTTAATGAAGTGCCGGTGATCCTGCTGCTCCTGATTGTCATCCTCGTCGTCGTGAAGCCGTTTTAACCAATAGCCGATACGCACATTTTTTTCACCACATTATTTAAAACCGTCATCCTCGCGAAGGCGAGGACCCATACCACTTTGCCGGTGAGGCAAACGCAGCGACGCTGCAAGCGTGCTATGGATCCCCGCCTGCGCGGGGACGACAACTACGGATAAAAGGTCCCCCCATGGCATCCTATTTTTGCCCTTGCCCCCGCGGCATGGAAGCAGCGCTGGCTGAAGAGTTAACTGAAATCGCCCAGCTCTCCACCACGTTCAAAGTCCACAACCAGGTCCCTGGCGGCGTGCATTGCTCCGGCGCGCTGCAGGACGCCTACCGCGTCAACCTGCATTCGCGGATCGCGTCGCGCGTGCTGATGCGCATGGGCCATTCCAGCTACGCCAACGAAAACGATATCTACGACCTGGTCATGGACCAGAAGTGGGAAGACTGGTTCGACGTCGACCACACCATCCGCGTCGATGTCACGGCCGTCAAGTCGCCGCTGCGCAGCCTGGAGTTCACGACGCTGAAGATCAAGGATGCGATCTGCGACCGCTTCCGCGACCAGTTCAACAAGCGCCCGTCGGTCGACACGAAGGAACCGGACATGCGCATCGTCGGCTTTCTCGACCAGCGCAATTTCACGATCTACCTCGACACCTCCGGCGAAGCGCTGTTCAAGCGCGGCTGGCGCGAAGAGACGGGCGACGCGCCGCTGCGCGAAAACCTGGCTGCCGGCATGCTGCGCGTAGCTGGCTGGAAGCCGGGCATTCCCCTGTTCGACCCGATGTGCGGCTCCGGCACCATCCTCATCGAAGCGGCGCAAATGGTGCAGGGCATTCCGCCCGGCGCCCGCCGCCAGTTTGCATTCGAAAAATTCCAGGGCTTCGACAAGGCCGCCTGGCAGGAGATGAAGGCCGCGATCAAACCGCTGCCGCTGCCCACTGAACCGACCATTTTCGGCTCCGACATCTCGGGCGACATGGTGGCCATGACGCGCCACAACCTGAAAGTGGCCGGCATCCTGTTCGACGTACCGCTCAAGCAGATCGAAGCGCAGCAGGTGCAGGCGCCGGTTGACGTACCCGGCATCCTGCTGACCAACCCGCCGTACGGCGAGCGGATCGGCGTGCGCGGCGACACCACCATCCCGGCCGACGACATGGCTGCGGGTTTTTACTCGGCGCTGGGCACCACCCTGAAACAGCGCTTCGCCGGCTGGACCGTGTTCCTGTTCACGGCCGACCTGACCTTGCCCAAGCTGCTGCGCCTGAAAGAAGCGCGCAAAACGCCATTTTTCAACGGTGCGCTCGAGTGCCGGCTGTTCCGATTTGATATGGTGTCGGGGTATAACCGCCGTGAGCAGGCCAAGCCGGCTGCCGACGCGCCGTCCCAGTAATTTGCAAACTAAAAACGCGGAAATTTGAACGTTCCCCTCGCCTGGGAGCGATAAGGTCTGACCATGCTTCCACCCGAACCGACCAACATCCCTCCTGACCCCCGCATCCCCGTTCCGCTGCCACCGATCCGCGTCATCGCGCCGCTGGGTTTCGGTGCGGTGGCGACCGTCGTTGCCGCGCTGGCCATGCTCGGCCCGTTTTCCATCGACGCCTACCTGCCGGCCTTTCCGCAGATCCAGTCGAACCTGAACGCGTCGCTGCTGGAAGTGCAGCAAACGCTCACCGTCTACATGCTTGCCTTTGCCGGGATGGTGCTGTGGCACGGCGCGCTGTCGGACGCGTTCGGGCGCAGGAATGTGATCCTGGTCGCACTGGTCGTGTTCGCGCTGGCCACGTTCGGCTGCGCCGCCTCGCATTCGGTCCATTATTTATGGATATTCCGCATCCTGCAGGGTGTCTCTGCGGGGGCAGGCGTGGTGGTAGGGCGCGCGATCATCCGCGACCTGTATGCCGATGCGCCGGCCGCGCGGCTCCTGTCGCTGGTGACGATGATCTTTTCCATTGCGCCCGCAGTTGCGCCCGTGCTGGGCGGCTGGATCGTCACCCTGTTCGACTGGCGCGCGATCTTCCTGGCGTTGTTCGTCTATACCGTGGCGCTCGGTATTTTCTGCTACCGGCGCCTTCCTGAAACGCTGCCCCGTGAAACACGCCAGCCATTCAATCCGCGTTTCGTGGCCCGCAATTACCGCGCCATTTTCGGCTCTTTCCTGTTCCACATGAAGGTCGGCGTGATTGCGCTGAACTTCGGCGGACTGTTCCTGTATATCGCCGCCGCGCCAGTGATGCTGCCCCAGCAGCTGCACCTGGGACCATCGCAATTTGCCTGGTTGTTCATTCCGACGGTGTCCGGGATTTTCCTCGGCGCGCTGGCGTCCAACCGGATTACCGGCAAGGTACCGTTCGTGCGCCAGATTGCCATCGGTTTTTGCTTCATGCTCGCTGCCGTGGCCTGCAACGTCGCCTATCATGCGTTCCTGCCGCCCGCCCTGCCATGGACAGTGTTGCCTCTTTTTTTCTATACTTTTGGTAGCTCCTTGATAGGACCCGGCGCGACACTGATGGCGCTTGACCTGTTTCCGCACATCCGGGGCACGGCAGCTTCGTGCCAGTCGTTCATGGTGACCTTGACCGGGGCGGTGGTAGCAGGCGTTGTGGCGCCCGCGCTCTCGCATTCGGTGCTGGCATTGGCGCTGGGCCAGGCGGCTTTTGCATTGGCGGCCCTGACCCTGTGGCTCGGTTCGCGTCAATACAGGCGCATGCAGGCACGTGGGACAGCGCCAAAAGTTACAAATAGTAACGTTGTTTAACCGTAACAAATGGTCCAAAGAGTTATTTCCTCTCAGGAAATTTTATGTGTTTATGCTAAGATGGACCCTTTAAAGCGCTGAACAAGCTTGTAAAAAGTACATTGTTCAGGCAATGAAATTTCTAAAGATGTGGTTGCCAGCGCCCTGGCAGCCACTTGTCCACTGTTGCGGCCGCCTTGCTTGAGACCATGCATCAACCTGATCAGGATATTCGCAATCGCTTATTGATTGCCCGTCTGCCGGCCATGCCGCAGATTCTTATCAAGCTGCTCGGCCACCTCCAGGCCGATGACCTGGGCATGCCTGAACTGGCAGCCCTGATTGCCAACGACGCCGGCATGACCGTCAAAATGCTGGCGGTGGCCAACAGTTCGGCTTACCACCGCACCGGCCGCGCCGTCAGCCTGGAGCAGTCGCTCGTCGCGCTCGGCACCGACATGATCAAGACGCTGGTCATCAGCGATTCGGTGTTCCAGACCTTCAATAATTTTCCGCACTCCGGCAGCGCCGACCTGCGCGCTTTCTGGAAAAACGCGTTGTCGACCGCGGTGATCGCGCGCGACCTGGCCCGCGCCATGCAGTATGCCCATCACGAAGAAGCCTACCTGGCCGGGCTGCTGCACAATGTGGGCCGCCTGGCCCTGCTGGCCACCGCGCCGCGGGAATACGCGTTCAATTTCAACGCGCGCGATGACGAAGACCTGTGCGCCGTCGAACAGCGCACGCTGGAAATCACCCACACCGAAGCCGGCGCCTGGCTGATCGAGCGCTGGCAGCTCGATTCCTTTCTGGCCGATGCGGTGCTGTACCACCACGAGCCGAGCGCGCGCCTGGCGTCCGCCCATCCATTGATCCGCATCGTGCGCCTGGCCCATGTGCTGTCGGCCCACAGCCACGACATTGAACAGATCGAGCAGGCTGCGCCCCTGTGCGGTCTCGACCTCGACGAAGCGCAGGCGATGCTGGCCCGCGCCGCACGCCAGGTCGAAAAAGCAGCCCTGCACCTGGGCATCGACCTGGCCGGCGCCGACGATATCCCGGCGCCGGCAGCCCAGACGCCCGTCATGCTCGACCCGGTCCAGCAGCGCCTGTCCGAAGAAGTGCGCAACCTGGTGCTGGTCTCTGAAATCGGCCAGTCATTTGCCCGTCATACCGATGAGACAGACTTGCTTGAATCCGTCACCCGGTCCGCACGCATTTTGTTTGACTTCGACAACACCGTCATCTTGCTGGAAAACCCGACCGGCCACACGCTGGTGGGCGCCCCTACGGGCACGCAGCAGCGCATTGCGCAGTTTTCAATCCCGCTGCAACAAGGCGGCCTCGTTGCCGACAGCGCGCTGGGCCGCAAACTTGCCTTCATCCGGCGCGACGGCCAGCCGCTCGGCCTCGCCGAAGAACAGTTATTCCGCCTGCTGGGAAGCGACAGCATGGTCTGCCTGCCGCTGGTGTCCGGCCAGCGCTGCCTGGGTGTCATTGTTGGCGGCGTGGCGAGCTGGCAAGTGCCGGCCGTACAGAAGCGCGCAAGCTTCCTCCAGTCGTTTGGCGCACAGGCCGCCATTGCCCTCGACAATGCCTGGTCCGAGCGGGGCCAGAGCCGCAAGCAGCTGGCGCAAGTGGCGGACGATTACCGCGAAGCGACCCGCCGCGTGGTACACGAAGTAAACAACCCGCTGTCGATCATCAAGAATTATTTGAGCGTGCTCGACCACAAACTGTCGCACCATGAAGCGGTCACAGGCGAAATGTCGATCCTCAACGAAGAAATCGACCGCGTCGGGCACCTGATCACCGGCCTGGCCGACCTGAAGACCGATCCCGACGCGCCGCGTACGGCCGACCTTGCCGTTGTGGTCGACGACGTGCTGCGCATGTTCCGCGCCACCGCCTTCATCCCCGCCAGCATCGAGATCGTGGTGAGCATGCAGGAATCGGCGCGGCGCATCGATGGCGACCCCGATACGCTGAAACAGATCCTGGTCAACCTGGTCAAGAACGCCATCGAGGCGCTGGCCCCGCGCGGCGGGCGGATCGAGATCGCCAATCGCGGCCACATCAACCGCGACCGCAAGCTGTACCTGGAACTGGTGGTCAGCGATACCGGGCCGGGCCTGCCGGTCGACGTGCTGGCCAAGCTGTTTTCCGAAGTGGGCAGCACCAAGGGCGGCGCCAACCGCGGCCTGGGACTATCCATCGTCGACAGCCTGGTCAAGGAACTGAAAGGCCAGATCGCCTGCCGCAGCAGCCGCGCCGGCACGTCGTTCGAGATTTTGCTGCCGGCGCATGTGGACGCCGCAGCGCAATCGCCGCGTGCACTGGGCGCCGCCTGATGCCGCTTCCTTCCCCACCAATGCCGGCAGCGCCCACGCACCTGTTCGACGACGAAAAGCCGCGCCTGCTGCTGGTCGACGATGAACCGCGCCTGCTGTCGTCGCTGTATGAACTGCTGCGCCCGTTCAACTACAACATGGTCACTGCCAGCACCGGCGCTGCAGCGCTGGCCGAGCTGACCAAAGTGCGCTTCGACCTGATCCTGCTCGATTTGCGCCTGCCCGACATGAGCGGGCACCAGGTCATGGACTTCATCAACGAGAAGGGCATCGACGGCGATGTGATCGTGATGAGCGGCGAAGTGGGCATCGACGCAGCCATCGGCGCGCTGAAACGCGGCGCCTACGATTATTTGCGCAAGCCTTACAGCCGCGAAGAATTGCTGAAAACCGTCGGCAACGCCTTGCAGAAGCGCCGCCTGGCCGTGGCCAACGCGCGCATTGCCACGCAACTGGAAAACTCGGAAAAGCTCTACCGCTACCTGGTCGACAGTTCGCCCGACCTGATCTACACGCTGAACCACGAGGGCAAGTTCACGTTCGTCAACGACCGTGCCTACCAGTTGCTGGGCTTTGCGCGCGAAGAGCTGCTCGGCCAGCATTACTCGATTGTGGTGCATGACGAAGACCAGGAACGCGCCCGCTATGCGTTCAATGAACGGCGCGTGGACGAACGCGCGTCGCGCAATGTCGAACTGCGGCTCAAGTGCCAGGGCAGCGCGACCAATGGCGAGCGCACGTTCAACACCACGCTGATGACGATTTCCCTCAACGCGGTCGGCATGCACCTGCCCGACGAGGGCGTCTCCCGCCTCGAATTTTTCGGCACCTACGGCGTGGCGCGCGACATCACCGACCGCAAGCGCGCCGAGGAAGTCATCTCGTACCAGGCCTACCACGACATCCTCACCGACCTGCCGAACCGGATGCTGTTCAAGGACCGCCTGGGCCTGGCCGTCATCCAGGCCAAGCGCAAGGTGACGGAACTGGCCGTGATGTTCATCGACCTGGACCGCTTCAAGCTGGTCAACGACA
>Ga0265780_10002682_pt1 | contig 23895 bp, 13 predicted proteins | sample P1T30metagenome_FD_192432 | JGI IMG/M metagenome (GOLD analysis project Ga0265780, IMG submission 192432) | Plant litter microbial communities from East Loma Ridge, Irvine, California - P1 T30 | ecosystem: Environmental > Terrestrial > Plant litter > Unclassified | place: USA: California... | reverse complement strand
GGACAGGGTCGAAAGGGCTGCAAGGTCTGGTTAGCAGTCGACGATCACCCAAAAAAAACTCCTGGTGTCTGACAATTAGTAGAGCGGTAGTGGAAGGTCCCATGAATACTGGTGAACTACAGCGTAAGCAGAAAGAAGACTTCCTGTGAGTCTTCGAGTCTCGCGACGCTGTTGGTTCCGTAAGAGGGGTGTGTGCCATGTGGCATGCAGATTCCCGATCTCCTTCCAATAAGTTTGCACAATGATGTAGCGGACTAGTTGATGAAACTGGGGTCGTTTGTAATTCATTATGGTCTGTTCAGATAGACTGATAGTAATATTGTACATGTGGGTCATGGTGTAGTAACAAGTACAGTGGGTGGCAAAGGAGCTGAAACAAGCGTGATGTGGTATCATGAAGAGCTTTTGACCACCCGATGATAATGAGGATAAGATGAAGGAGCGCTCGAGAAGTACCGTTTTGGCGCGATACCAAAAATGCTAACAAGAACGAGGAGCAAAGAGAGGACAGATATTACTATGCAACCGCTCAAAAGATGGTAAGGTATTTGTAGAAGAAGCAACATTTGTTCTGAGTGAAATCATTCATGTCCTCCCTAAAGAGATATATGACAGGTCCGTTGGCCAGAACCTAGTATCCGTGGTGTGGATTAGAGGTGTACTTCTGGTCGGCCACGTAGTATGACTGAGGGTGAGGTGGTGCGCCGTAATGCGGCTGACTGTAGGTTTGCAAAGCTACAGGTGCTGAGGCTCTTCTTTGAGCATCATGAAGCGGCAATTGTTGAGCTTGATTGTGCTGCTGATTCGATGCAGGTTGATGTGCAGACGACAAGTTGACGTCGAACCCAGCCGACTGTGGGCCGACATATTGTGGCGATTGAGACAAATGGGCACGATCTACAGCCGGGTACTGAGTTGTCAAGGTGGGCAGCGCAAAGTGAGCTGCGGACGTAGACTGTGAAGGCTCGTACGAGTAGTGACGTGTAGGTTGCGAATGCGCTGGGTATGATTGGGGTACAGCCGCTTGTACTGGATACTGAGGGCTCGACGATTGTGAAGGAGTGTACGGCTGCGGAGAAGATGGTTGCGCGTAGTGTTGGCTGGGACCATGTTGGGCAGCGTAGCTCTGCGAGACGGTCCGTTGAGCGGGATATTGGTGCGGTTGTGTCGTAGAATACTGCGAAGCCTCTAGTTGAGGCGAGGTGTAATGTTGTGGACTATGATGAGTCCCCGCATACTGGCGAACTTGCGGTTGTGGTGCATTCCAGTATTCAGATACCTGCAGATGGTGTGGCGCATGGCTTTGTACTAAACCATGTCCAACAGCTTGAGTGACAGCGCCAACAATGTGATGCTGCAAATGACTCGGCTGGAGAGCGCTCCCATAGCCAGCGACGAGCGGCATGTCTTTGCTTTCCTCATCCTCAAGGCTGACCTTCCAACCATTGAGGAGTTCGGGTCTGGGACGGATGTCTGCCAAATTCGTGTCTTGGAACGGTCGCTTCAGCTTGCCACTGACTACATCCTCAAGGCTGTAGTAAGAGATGACGTGATGATGTGTACCTTGATATTTGACAGAGATGGTCTTCTTCATCAGGCCACCTTCCTTGAATTCGTAGCTGTCGATGAGCGATCCGCAAAAACGGCGTTGCTGATCCGGGGTCAAACTCTGGGCGAAGTTGGCGTAGACCTTACTCGTGGACTCTGGATCTCCTACAGGTGCTCCATCGAAAGAAGGGTTATCGAACTCGTCATCCGAAGTGTTGAGGTTGTCTCCGGACTTTGTGATAGTGGGTCCAATGCTTTCTTTCCGCTTTCGTTTGGTGCCGCAGGACGGATTCAGAGCCGTCTTTTTCTCTTCGGGCTTAAGTGCTCGCACTAGTTGCCGATATATCAAGCAATTGTTCATAACTCGACTGGGAGACCAATGCACAGCATCTGTCCAGCGCTTTATTCCGGAAGCGTTCTCTTCATAAACAAGAATGGTACCAGATGTGAGCATCTCAGCTCGCTCCTTATCGTGGGGCCTACGACTGATGTGACTGAGTCGTCCTTGCAGAGCTGCTTCAACGACGGTCATCGCATCCTTGGTGGTGTCCAGAAAGCCGTGCCACGTTGGCTTGAATGCAGGCTGTGCCTTGACGAGGCTGGCTTGTCCTTGGGGCCTTGATGGAGGTGGAGGAACAGAACCCGCGGACGTGACATGGCTGGAGGCGATTGAATGGTGACGGGGGGGTAGCCGTGAAGTCGGAGGTTGCAGATGAGCCGCGAAATTTGTATTGTAGGCTGAAGGATCAAACACATGGGAAAACGGTGCTTGTTGAGTACTGGAGTGTTGTGGCCATACCCAAGCATCCGTGTCCCCATAGCCGTCGACTTTGGAAATGTCGCTGTGAGACAAGTCATGTCCAAAGGGGGGCATCGTCAGCGTCGATGCCCTGATACTCTGCAACATGGGGAATGACAGGTATTGGGAAGGCCCGTGATGAGCAGATTGCTGTCAAGTGGATTCGCAGAAACACTGGCACGCCTGGAGACCTCGTGCAAGCAAATGGAGAATATCGACGTTGGGACTGCTCTTGGATATAACGTGAGGTGAATCGTTATCGGGAAGATCTTTACGACAAACGTGAGAAATCGATGCTGGTTGAACAAAAACTGAGTAGAACAATCAGCTCCAGTGTCTATTTAAGACGTTCATGAGTTGGCTTACAAGTATTATATGGGGATATCGGATCCTAACATTGAGCTTCCAGGTCACGTCGTTGGTCGTCCAGGGTCAACCTGCTGCGCATGCAGGTAACGAGTGGTAGTGAGGGGCAATGTAAGGCCGAATCGTTCCTTTCTCCAACTTTCCTCTTGCCGCCTGCGTTCACCAGCCAGCAGGCCCGATTGCACGTCTTGGGCAATTGGGTACAAAGCTTGGTTGGGGCACTGCGGAGTGGCGGTCGATTGTAGTGAAGGCCCGGCTTAGTGGAGGGGTGGAGGCAGTAATACAACGCACGTACTGGTACTGCAGATGTCGACAACAGTGTTATCGAGTACGAAGCGAGCAGGAAGTACCAGATAGTGGTCCAAGGAACGGGTAGGGTTATAGTTGGGATTAATATTGCTGCATCGGCGAAATGCTAAGCGGCCAGGATGTCGAGGTTAGCGGGTCCCTGCGACGATAATAAGGGGAGCCAGGTAATAGCAGCAACGGCGGCATCAGCCAGCAGGCATAGACCTGCTTCTGCGACGAAGTACGCTATGTGGGATTTGACAGCCGGAGTGGGCTGGTCGGAAAACGGGCGTCTCCCGGCAGGAACGCAATGTATGGGGCAGGTGATGCGTGTGAGGTTATGCACGACTGCGACGGAGCACGACGACAGTTCGTAGAGGTGGAGCTTCTGAGGAATTGCAGCGCTCCTGCGACTATGAAACGCTACCGTCGCCGGAGGCTTCAAGAGGCTTTTCCACGTTTGGCTGGCGAGGACAATGGCCACAGTAGCTCAACGATCGCCCCTGCTGCAAGCTATGCTAGTCTAGGGTGTCCCTTTGAAGGAAGTTGAGGCAGCCCTGCTGGGGATGTTCGCCGCCAGCCCCATGTGCCCGCTCGCTGTTCTGGGCCCATGAGACGATCGCCGTCGACAAGAGTCGCTCGCTGCGCCAGCTCCACCGCCATACTGCACCATGCCGGCTAGCTGCCCATGACTCCACGCCAGAGCAGGGCCTTGCAGGTGGGCAGCATAGCGTTCCTGGACGGCGGCCGCGACGTGGGCAGTACGCTGAAACTTTCCGGCTCCCGCATTGTGATGATTGTGCTGCCCTTGGGCAGCACCACACGTGCAGCAGCAAACGATAATAGGCACTGTGCAGTCAGATCGCTGAGGGCGGCGGTGGCAACTCCGCACGGCTCCAGCACGCCCGAGGTCGACGACGCATGATACCTACTGAGAAACATGCGGAGACGAGAAGCCAAGAGAGACGCACAGGGCCAGCAGGACCGTGCTGGGGTACGAATCCTTCCAACCGTTCGTGGAGTAGCGCAGTCGCAGCGCGGTGCGATAGGCAGCCAAGCACGCCTAATGCTCGCGGATATCGGAACGGTGCGCTATGTTTCGTCTCGCGGATGCTTCCCAGTCTCCTCGTTCAACTCTGCTGTCGCTGAGAAGACGCCCAGTCAACAGCCCCAGCAGTGCGTATCTCCAAGCAGATGTGCCGATGACAGCCATGTAGGTCCTCTCCTAATTCCTGGAGCATTACTTTAGCAGCTGGCGTCGACCATGCATGGCGGATGTCATGGATAAAAGTCATTGAGATGGCACGTGCAGTGGTGTTTAGCGAGTCCTGTCGTCCCAACATCCTTGAGAGAATCCATGGATCGGCTGCACGGTCTTTCACAATCACACAGACGTCGAAAATCGTAGCACGCAGCGCACTATGATCTTCCGACTCCATCTGTGGCTCTTCCCGCGAGTATCTACAGGATGCCAGGCCAGGTAGTATCCAGGAACATGAGCGATCATGGCCCCTGCTTTCCTGATGGCATATACACATTATTCATGACTGTGAATTGAGAAGAATTTCAAAAGCATCAGGCGGCCCCGCTGGACAACGGTTTGCATCCGCACGCGGTGGCCGTGTATGCTGACTCTGCGCAAACATGCAAGCTGTCATGGGCACAAGTGACGACAATACCTGATAAGCAGTGACCAGCGCAGCAGATGCATGTATGCTGCATGGGAAAGTTGGACACTCGTGTACATCCCTGTAATCTGAATTGCAGGGATGGCTTTGATGGACCTATCAGCACATCAAGCTCTGGGACTAGCAGAATTGATCAACTCTCCGTCAAATACCAGCAGGGACTATTGTTTTCGCAGACCCCTTACGTGCAGTAGTCATTGTGACGACAAGTCCGTCCAAACCGCGGCATTTAGAACGCTATCAACTGTCTGATCACCCGGAAGGAGTCTTCCAGGACCGGACTCACGTGGAAGATTCTGTAGCGGGTGCTCATTTCGACAATGTATAGCACCCCACACAATATTCAATCACCACCACAGCCACGAAGAAATCTGCAAGCCGAGGGGCTGGCGAAGCGGTCGGTATCCTCGATCTAGCTCACACGTCACGGCTCCTCTGGACTCTGGACTGGCGCAAGACATGGGATCCGCGACTTCTTACAAGCTACAAAGTATTGCATAGAAGGTGTTACAACTAGGTGGTGGCCCAAGCTAGACTACCCTCAACCCACAGATCGCAGAGCTCGTGGCAGGCACAGGCTGTGCTGGGTTCATCGTTGGATTCCAAGCTCATATTATCACAAATATAGGTCAGCTATATGTAAACTCGCACGGCCCGTTCATATATGTCTTCTCTCCGATTATTGTTAGCACCGCCACCCGTCCCTCCCGAATCTCGTTCACCTTCGCTCGTGCCATCGCACAAAATACATCCAGGCAAATAATGGCTTGAGAGAAGAGTTTGATGAGAGGTTTCATTCGCCTCTCTCAAAGTAACGCTATCTTCAACGCTGCTGCGCTAAAACAATTGACAGTGCCTTCCCCACGTGCGACTTTCGCGTCCGGCCCGAGACAAAGAGACGGCGCGTTTGCACAATTCTCCTGAGTTCATGCACACAATTCTCCTGAGTTCGAGCACCCACATAGCTAACGAACTCACTTAGCTATGTAACTTTGCCCTCGAGCCAAACGTGTCGAGCTGCAAATTCCAAAAAATCGATCCGGGAAATCGAGTACATACTCCAAAACTTCCGCACCAGTAAGGTTATGACAATCGTTTGGTTTCTCCTACGCCCCTTTTCGTTCGGGAAACCGGGGCGGTCTTACACACCATCGATTCCTAGACTAGTCGTTTGTCATCTTTCGCCACGATACGAGAAACGAGCCCACAGTTTCGACCGACGTACACACTACAGACGACAAGCCCCTAGCCTCAACGCTCACTAGATACAGCCCACATATCGTGGCGTCTCTGTTCGGCTGTTCTTGCCGTGCTATGTCCAATTCATCTCACGGCTGTTACACGATCGGTCATGACTCAGAACAGCAGCAGACATTGATACCTCCGACGTTGTCTCTGGAGTTGAAAAAAGCGAATGCCGAGATCTGATGCTCAACGTGCCCCGCCTGCTAGGCATAGCATACAAAATTTCATCATGTTGAACAAAGCACGTCAAATTCACATACTTGGTTCGTCAAACGCACAAAGATTCGGTGTTCAAGAGATGATCGAGAGACCAAAACCCCAATACACCTACGTGGGACAGCCTGACTTCCCAACTTGGTGTACATCATATTAACTTACTGCAGAACAATCTTCTACACATCTCGAATGACCACCATGAGGTCGTCTTTGCGCACTGGCGTTCATCATCGCTCTAGTCCGTCGACGATTCTAGGATGTCGCACCATCTTCAGAGATTACAGCTGTAATCACTACTAAGGCTGTTATTCAGGGCCGCGGCAGCAGCGTGAGATTTCCTCAGCGCCACGTCAAACCTTATGTATCCCGTCACTTACGCCATTTGTGTCTAAGCTTGCTGAACTAATAACAATGCCGCAGATTTCCCACACAACCCGCTCAGCTCGGAATAACGCCTTGTCGATCCGGATCTGCTCTACGCCATGTGCTAATACATCTGTGCTTCTCGATTCAGGACTGGCTCATCTTGAGCGGAAGAGGTAAGACTCGGCACCAAGTAAGCAGCTCGCTCACACACCTGCCATGCGGGCGCACACCCTGACGAGCGTCGCCCCCCCATCCCTCGTCGACTCGGTGCTAGAGCAGGATACGAGACAGTCTCATGTTTCACTCGTACAAAGCAAATCCAGGCGTTGGTCTTGGAAAATGGAGTTGTCTGCGTCGCGTTGACACATTTGGCGAGCAGATCTATCTGCTTTCCGTACGCAACTCCCAAACTATGACCTGCCATGTACAAAGATACAGATCTTTTCAATGGCCCTGATGAGTGAAGTATGCAGGCATAAGGACCCTGGGCAAACGGGCGGACAGCACCATTACGACCAGGTATGCATTCCGGCATCAATCAAACTATGCCACGCACAGTCGGATACACACACCTGGGTACAGTCTACCTACGCCCTAGGAGAAGAGTTAACGGCAGTCGCACTTTAGGCTTCCTGTACCCAAAAGCATCAGCTGGTTTTGTTCGATAAACTACAGCCCACTACGTACGCCTCCAGATCAGCATCGGCACTTCCACGATCCGCCCGTTGAAATTGTTTTCCGCGGATCAGGCGGCCAGCAAATAAGATGCATGCGAATTCGAATCTTCGACCACTCACAGCCTACTCCTCTAGCTGATGATGGACGATCTTGTAATTTTCTGCGGGAACGCTACGAATTGAACGACCCTCACAGCTCAAGCTAAATGATGATCCGCTAAGCAGATAACAGCAATGTTGTTATGGTATGTAGCACGTCGAAACGGATCTCGGCCATCACCGTCACTGCATCGCGATTCAGATCATAGCTCGCGCGGTACCTCACTTCGTCATAGCACTGCTCAGCGCCACAGATCGTTCTGCATTTGCCATGTTGCGTTAACTCAGAACCCAGCTAGGCACCCAAAACATCTGTGTCTCGTGATCTGGCCCTTCAGCTTTGCGAGGAAATTGCGGGGGTAAGGTGTGGTCAGACAAACGTTGTTTCGTTGACAGGACGATAGCAGCACACACTAACGTTTGAGACGAATCATTGCCTTCCGGGGAAATACATGAATTAAGTTTGCGGAAGCCGGGAAGATCTGCCAGAAATTGCGTTCCGGGCTCCACCGTTTCTTAACGCACACCGCCAAGCTTTCAACGCTACAGGTCCAACGTTCGAGGGCAGCAAAAGGCTCATCAGTATTGTTTTACGGACAGGTCTCGTATGAGCCGGTCGTATCTCGACTCATGACCAGATCGCAGACGTTGAGCGGCAGACTGTGTGCCGTAACCTGAGGCACAAAAGCTCCTAGCCCATGGGGCCTGACCCGCCTTGACTGTCAGCTGGCCACGTCTGGAAATCACTGCAATCGCATCCGAAACATGTCCATGGTAAGTCCTTGTTTGCAGCTTGCATCACCAGAATTGCCCAATTCTCGAATCCGAATCCGCATCACCTGGCAAGATCGAGACCCCCGAAGGCAATTTAACTATTCGAGCGGTCGCCAAGATGTATACATCAACGCTTGATACTTCCTACCATTATATCAAGTAAGCTTTGGCAGGGTTATCTTAAGAGGCCAAGCCGTACCGTGATCAACAAGTAAATCCGTAACAGCCATGACTTCACAGGGATTAGCGGCAGGTCAAGGCTTCAACAATGGCCTGAACATGAGATAACGACTGCCTGGCATGGTGTGAGCATTTGCTGCAACGTTTCAATCCTCGCAGTTCGTCCGATTTCAGGCATCTATTCATCACAATCCATCTGCTTGGTGGCTTGCAGATCTTGACCACGAAGCTTTGGCTGCATCGATATGGCCGTAATGCCTGGGCATATGGACTATGGACTACCGATGCAGTCTTTGAGTGACGTTATCGACGACACGACCAACCATCGCAGACGAGTCTAGATGCTCTCCACAGGCACGAGAGACCAGTGCAGTGGCTGTAACATGATCACCCTTCGATCAAAACGCAATTTTCTTCCATGTTCCAGCAACAAAGTGGAAAGAACGAATATCTGAAACGCACGATGCTTCCACCGAAGTCTATCAAGAAGCAAAACATTGCCCACTGCAAGACATGCTGCGATTTGCAATGGAACATAAGCACTGGCGCGCAGTCTGCATAATGGTCGAACACTGTCTCTCGCTCAACAAGGCTCTCTTAGCGTCCACGATACTGCACGCAGCCTGCAGGGCATCGGCTGCAAGTTGCGCGATACAGCAGGTTGCGCGTTGTCTAGCCACAGACCATGCCTCAGAAGCAGCAGTGTCTTGTTTCAAAACTGGTACTGTCGTGATCTCTCTTTGTCGGCAGTTCCTGCATCTAACTCGTTCGCTGTCTCAAGCATGATTGGTCTTTGAGCAAGGCCATCTTGGAAACAAGATAGCTACTGGCCCCAATCTTCATCGACAAGCTCTCGAATCATTTCGTCCTGCTCTCCTGCGCTGGCGATGCGTCACTCTCTCGAACTTAATCGCCTTGGGACCCTCGCGCATCCTCAGCATGCATGCAGACGTCTACCGTGGTGACCTAGCGCCTTGAAGCGTCCTAAATCATCATAGCCACTTCTTCAGTTGCACCTCACGTCAAAACTGCCTTTTGCTTATATACTGAACTTGCCGATCGACCGAAAACTCCGACAAGAAGAACATTGTCGCAGCGTCGCTTGATCGGAAGAACTCTATCAGTGCTTATTTCCACTGTTTGCTTAGCGCTCTGGGGAGTCGCGAAAGGACACAGTAGGCGAGCCAAGTGCGCCTGAGAAAGCACCTGATTGACGCCACCGGCACTACTCTGGCAAAAGATCATAGACAAGGCTTGCCCCGCACTGCTCACGATGCCGTGGTGCAGAGTCTGCTAGTTACCAGCAGTGCGTCTCATTCTCTTTCTAGCAGCGGGCCATCTCCGCTAGGAACTCAACAAGGCGGGGTCACGAACCTTCAGGGAATAAGGGCAGAAGTAACAAAGACGCAAGATGGGAGAGAGGCAAGCGCCGTGCGATGGGAGATGCTGAAGTCTTGCAAATGGTCCCGATAGATGATGACGCCGGCAGTTGAAGGTAAGCAACAGCAGGTGCCACGGAGGAGAAATATCCTGTCTTGCATTCAGTGGCGCAGTATCACTCAATGAGAGAATGCTATACCATTCGAACAAGCCTCTCTCGCTTCGGCTTCGCGATCTTGAGAACAACACTCCCACACGTCACAACATCTAAAGCATGAACTGGTCTCTTCTCTGGATTATGAGAGCAAGCTCAACAGTTTCTGCTATCGACACCCGAAATCTGCCAAGAACCAAGGCAAATTCCACCAACTAGATGCGATCGATCGAATGATGATACTTAGCATCAAGGAGCTGCATCTTTTTACCCCGAGCTACGCCCGGTTCAGCAGTACGCGTGAGCTCAACAGACCCAGGTCACACGAAGGTCTAGGTACTCATTCGATAGACACTTTCGCATTTAAAGCGTCCTGAAGGTTGACACAGTGAAAACGAGCACCTTCGTACGTGATGGGGCATCGCTGACTTGAGATCCACGCCAAAGCAAAGATGTGCATGCGAGACCACTGGTAAAGAAAGCCGACCCTTGTCTCGCGGATGTGGTGGAACTGAAAGACTTTGTGGTGATTTACTGGTGCAAACGAAGCGTAACGCCAGTCGATCCGATAGAGCCACCGAGTCTTCGCGAGACTCGATGCAAAGGAAAAGTCTCTTTTGCCTTAGTCTTCATATGTGTTTGATCACTCGTGGACACATGAGTTGCCTTAGATGATGAGGACAACAGGCGAAAGGCGTCCATCTGCATAGCTACCCAAGGGGTGTGCACGTGGCCGGTATCTGTCGCCAGACGGGATGAGGAGCTGAATCACCGCTTACATACCTGGCTCGTGACGCTCATCCGTCTGTCGTCGTGTTGCGCCACTGAAACCTCAAGAGCATTCATGAGCTGCGAGTATTCATCGTGCTTAGATTTGAGCTCCTTCATACAATGCAAGATTCTCTCGTGCCCAAGCCTAGATCACCCTGCGTGGTTTGGACCTTGAGATAGCTATCGGGTACACGTCATTAAGTGTGTTCTGGTGAATTCGCTCTGTCACTTCAATCACATCCGAGCTTTCCGTCTTGAACGTTTAGACCTTCTCCCCTCGGAGAAGACACTTTTGCAAAGCTTTGGGGCGATTTCGCAATCCGGGATGACGCGATTGTTGGGTAACGTCAGAGTCATCTTCCGTGAACTTTGGGTAGGCTCCTTTCCCCACCTAACTATCCCCACGGAGCCTGCCGTGTGTAAGTGGTCAGATGTTCCAGCATTTACCGACCAAGAACGACGACTGGAAAAAGTGAAGCCTGGAGAGCAATGCGAGGAAGACTCGCAAGTCGCTCAAAGTATACAATCACACTGATGCAGAAGTACGATTGGCGCATACCAGAAGGACCACAGATGAGGCGAACAACAACCAACACGTGCATACTGCCATCACCAAGCGGCACGAGCCATAAACGTCGTAGTGTGCTGAGCTTGACTGTAACGTCATCATCACGACAGCATCGAAGTGAAGGCATTGTTTCAAGAAATCATTGTAACACTGGCCAATACGTGCTTCGTAACTTGCGGACCTTAGTGTTCGAGATACTCTGAAAATTGATGAATTTCAACATGAGCTCCCTCATATGTCTATACCATAAGGCTGGGAGGAAGCGCAAACGATTCAAGCTGGTGCAATTCGGACAAATCGGTCTGCGAACGTACCACACGATGACATGCTCATAGACGCAATCTATCTACGACCTGAACGATGGAGAAGTGTTTCGATCATTACTAGACAGCTTTGCTTTTGTCCGCAGTCCTCCTGAACCTATCTCCGTTAGAACCCGCAATGTATCTTACTTGACTGCGTATGACTATATTTTGCATAGTTATAACGTGATACTTTTCAGGACACACTAGATGCCACACATGGTAATACGATAATCAGGGAAAGTCTTGTGCTTGCTGTATCGCAAATCCCTACATCACGTTCTCTCTTCATTCACCCTTGAACCACAGAACTCGGATAGGGTACATCAGCATACGACACAATACCAATACGATGTCTCAGCTAAGACACGCTGTGATACGATTCGAACCAAACCACAAGCGTCTACTTGCAACTTGGTCCATGAATAAATGTTCACAACACCTCTCGTGATAATTTTGGTTGACAACCATGGAGACATGTCACGCCGACCGTCAGCACAAGTGCTTACATGCCTCAAGCCCCTTGTGAAAATGAGTTTCTTTAGCAGCGACGCAACACCCACCCGAGACATGAAGTGGTGTCGATACTAATACTGCGAAATTGACGGCCAGATAGTCTTTGGAGCTTTTCGTATTCATTTCCACATCTCCACTAACAAATCTCGACACTTCCAACATTGAGATGAGCAAATCAAGGCCCCCGTCAGCACGAGCTCATCAGGACATATGAATTGTTCTTCAATTATTTCATACCTACGATATATCTCATGGTAAACACTGACAATCGAGATGCAGTACATTACCGCCACACGTATAAGTCATCGAGATAGCAAGGCATTGCCACTTGGACGTTGTCGAATTGCAAACTACTACTTGCCGACCATCGTCAAAACGCACTCCAACGACACCACGTGTGTAAAATTGCGATCTCCCCACGCATTCCGAACGTCGAGCATCCGGCTGACCTTCGCCGCACGTGCGTAAAATTACGATCTTCCCCAGAAAACTCCCTTCATCTACGGTCCGCACTAGACGCCGGCAACATCCGGATCGGCGCCGGCGCGCGGAGTCGCTGGACTCCGAGACATCGGCGAACCAAAATGTGGTCAAATTCAAGGGACGATGATATGTCGCATCGCAATGCGAGGGGAATTGCAATTGAGATTGGGATTGCGTGAAAGTTGAAGGACCTTTCACCGCAACTGTTGTGCGTGCATGCTAATGAGGATTCTTTTATGTGTGGTACTGCGGCTGAGGGAGGGGGAGGGGGGAGTCATGCACGATGCTGCGGTGTACGCCTTGATCGGTCAGAATGTCTCATGCGAGGTCTGGTGTGTCGGTGTGACGTGAGCTTGATGGGGTTGAGTGTGCGTTTTTTTGCTTGGACGAGGGGCTGAAAATGGCACGGAGGCGTGCGAAATGTTTTTGTAAAGGGAGTATGTGGCGGTGGTTGTGAGTTTTTGGAAGTCATGGTTGCACTGTTGCAGTATCGAGAAAGAGATGGGAGTTTGAACTTTGAAGTTCTACGTACCGCTTCGGGTCCCGATTACTGATGACGATGGCGGAGTCTTGCAGCTTACGCACTCTGGAAAACGTCTACATGAATCCCAAGTCTCTGTAGTTGTCAGTCAGGAGTTGTCATTCTCAAGAAAAAACCTATGCGTGCGAAGGTAGATTTGTCGCAGTTGCTGTCAGCGTAGATCGTCGATGCTTCCGTACGAACAAGATCTTTCTCTTACAGTGGCTGATGTCAATTCCAATCCGGAGTGTAGTACCGCTCAAAGCGCCGTACACCCGTTGAGCCTCACTTCAAGTCGTACTGTTGAGAATGGACATTTGCAGAATCTGTAGTGGCGGTCCTTGCTCCCGACGGTATCTCACAGCTTGTGGTACCAGCGAGCAGCGATCCAGTTAGTATTATGGCAGCGTGCAGCATGGGGTAATATCGTTACAGTGAAGATACCACCCGGCTTCCGGCCATCATCTTTACAGATGTATGGTCACCTCCACGGCGTCCATTTGTACGCTGAAGAAAGCTGGAATTGCTCAAATTGGTAGTCCGTCCGCTCATCTTCCTTGTGCACAAAGCTGTACATCTTGGAGCGTTGCATTCCGGACGAAAGCATAGGCTAGGACTCCATGCATCGAGAGCGAGTAGCATTGCGGGACGTCGAGCATCACCATGGGCCTCAGGAATGACATCTGCAGTGAACGCTATTGGCGTTCCGGCCGATGTCGGTAGCCGGATACAGCAGTTGCACGAGGGCACTGCATGGCGCTCCGGTGCATCTAGCGCCTGAAGACCACGACACTCCCAGGTCAGACCGGTGACGGATCAGTTAAAGCTGCGTCTCATTGGCAGCAAATTCTCCGCATGTATAACGTCAGAGAGGTACACAGCTTCTGTGTTCAATTTCATTTGCGTCCATGGCACGAAAGTACCGTGGGTAGGAGAGGCCGCTCCACAGGGCTGAATGCCAGATCCTGGGAGATGACGAATCAATCATGTGAAGCCTGTACGAGACGAAAGGCGTCCAGTGGGTCCTGAAGGTTGACACAACAAAAAGAGCTCGTTCGTATGCCGAGCTCTTGCTATCAAGTCGGATGCAGTTCCCGGGCAAAACGGTTGGAAGTCATTGAAAAGTCCAGCGCCTTGCAAACGCCTCTTGATGGTGGCTGGTGCGCTGACCAATGCATTTTCTACGCTGGGGTGTATATCATTTTGATGTTACGGCTCCTCCCGCATTGTCTTAGATCTTGCGGCGGTCAGTCATACATCGATCTGATCTGGGCGTTCACTATGGCGCTCCCACACACTGGTACAGCCGAAGCCGGTGACTCAAAAACTACGAGTACCTTCGTACGGCTCTCGGATAGTTGTGGCTTGTCTGCGAATAGTACTCGATCCATAGGCGGCTTGATGAAAGAAGCTAGGGGCTTTTCTCTCCCACATGCAGAGTCGGATGGTCAGTTGGACGAGGATGCTGTGAATGATTCGAATCGAGTTTTTGTCGTTCACAGCAAGCAGAGGAACCGCCGACCAAAATATTGCTTCCTTTGAATTTCAGGTGATGGTGGTTGGTTTGATCAAGCAACAAGAAAAATCTTGCATATGTTGGGCTTGGCGATCATGCACTTCATGGTGAGACTGTGACTCTGTTCGGTTCCAATTGCATGAGGAGTGGTGGTCCAGCCATCACGTGACCGCTATCGGCCCATTCACGGACAGACGGCTCGCTGACGAAGCTGCAGATTGACGTGTGTTCAACCACGCCTGGATTCGATAGTCGGCTGAGCTATGCACACAGCGTCGAGCAAATCGCTAAGTGTTTCAGCTTCATCTTGACTGAGCAGGCTGCATGTTGCTGCTGGCGCGTTCTTCTGCACGTCGAAACCTGAACGATGTCGTATGGCGCGGGTTTGGAGGAGGCAAATCTAGCAAGTGTTGAATCTGAATAGACTAACGTCGGCGTCATGATGCGATGCGAACATGTCGGTTCCTGCACCTTTGGCTCGATCTAGCTTAAGGCAGATTTCGAATTTTGTGTGTGTAACCCTCGTCCAGCCGAATGTTAGGGCCTGTGCTTGTGCTCGTGTTGAAGCTCCGCTGTCTCGTCAGTTGTTGACAGCATTTGCGGTGGTGTCTTGAAGCACATAGAGTCGTCAAACGCAACGTTGTTGCATAGCGGAGCAACATGGCAGAGTTCCAATATTTGTGCAGGTAGGTACCGCTAGCTGTGCTTTTCGTAACTGAACAGCGAGCTGCAGGTAGCTTGCTAGGACCAGGGATCGAGAGAGGGCGTCAGGTGCTCGTAAAACTGTGGAGACGCATGCAGATGCGGCCACAGAACGAGGCGAACCGGTGTCGTAATATATCAGGGGCGCGGTCATCAAGCGAGGCATGAGTTGCTGCGACAGCTTGGTTTGGCAGATGCTGGATGTTGAAGACTTTCAAGGTCTTGGAGCTTGATATTGTGTTGCAACAGCCTTGGGGATAGCCAGCCTTAACCGAAGGCGTTTTGATCAACGAAACCACCCACCACTAGCGGCGGCAGTGCTTTGATTGACGGGCTGTCGTGCAAATAAACGCACCTGCATGGGCGTTCGCACGTCGCATAATTTCTTCACTGGCCGCGGGCGCTCACAGACTGGAAAGCATTGAGGAAACGCGGCCGCAGACGCAAATGTCTCCGGTGCTGGACAGGGCCAAAAGAAGCACAGCCAGTGACACCCGGTTGAGGGACTAAAGGGTGCTGCTGCGGTTTCTGTGTGGTATGATCATGGTCAAGTGCGGATCCCTATTGGAGAGCTGGCTCCACCTGAGATGCCCCAAGCCACGCGCCAGCGAAGATATAGATGCTCACGTGGAGGGGTGGGCCATGCGTTCTGTGGATGCGCGCGCGCCCTGGGTGGTTTCAGGTATTGGAGCATGTGCAGAGCATCAAAACATGAAGAAGTTGGGCCTCTGCAAAGGCAACGCGTGGTTCGAGTCCACAGAGGGCTCGCGAGCAGCCAGCCGTGCAGTCGGTGAATGCTAGGCGCGCCTCGCAGCACTGCAAACGCCCGAGAGGCTGCGGTGCGGCCTGGTGACGTTGTTTCAAGGCAGGCGCAGGCTGTCGCTCCTGCCTCCGCCAACCGCAGCCACCTTGAAATCATCAATTACTGAGTCGCGGCTTTCTGCAGGTCCATCCATTCACTCCGCCGCCACTAATTGTCCTTGCGCGCGTTGGCTGACTGTCCTGAGTTGTCCTCGTGATTGACTGCGCTAAAACTACTACTCTTGACCCCTCTCCGGTCGCTTGAGGGAACCCAACACTTCTCCTGCACCCGCGCCAGCTCCTCTTCCCGTCTTCGCCAATTACTATTCACCTTGACCTCCTGTGCCCTCTTCACCTCGCTCTTCATCTCCCGCCGCCAGCTTCCAGCATCGCTGCTTGCGTGACTAGCCGCACCTGCCCTCATTTCCCTCAGCCCACCTTACCCCCAACGTCATTCGCGTGGACCCACGACCTACCTCACCTCACCTCACCTTTCCACTTACCGCCAACCCTACCACCTATCGCCCGCCACGGAACCCCTCAACCACGTCCACAGAAGCTAGCCACGCACTCTGTCCAGCTGTAGCCCGCTTTCCGCTTGAGCTTGGCGGATTCCCCTCGTTGCATAACACCAAACAATGAGCACGAACCGGCCGTCGGCCTTCTCGTCTCTCAGAATGGGCGGTAAGTCGCATCCTGTGCTCCACGCCCGCCTGCAGTGCTGATAGCCCAATAGAAGTCATCCGCGAAAAGGTCCAGGACGGCGAAACCGGCGAGTACAAAGATCTGGCATACACCCAATGCAAGATCGTGGGCAACGGCTCTTTCGGCGTCGTCTTCCAGACCAAGCTGTCGCCGAGTGGAGAAGACGCCGCCATCAAGCGCGTGCTTCAAGACAAGCGCTTCAAGGTCAGTCTGCTGCGCATGTGACGCGACGTGAACCACGCGTTTCCTGACCATTCACAGAACCGAGAACTGCAAATCATGCGCATCGTCCGGCACCCCAACATCGTGGAGCTCAAGGCCTTCTTCTACAACAACGGCGAGCGGGTACGTGTCTGCAATTGCCCCTCCGCCTGCGTACCGTGCAGCTAACCGTGTCAGCCACAGAAGGATGAAGTCTACCTCAATCTCGTGCTCGAATTCGTTCCCGAGACCGTCTACCGCGCGTCTCGCTACTTCAACAAGATGAAAACCGTCATGCCCATACTCGAAGTCAAGCTCTATATCTACCAGCTCTTCCGCTCCCTCGCCTACATCCACTCGCAGGGTATCTGCCACAGGGATATCAAGCCCCAGAATCTCCTGCTGGACCCGTCTACCGGTGTTCTGAAGCTTTGCGATTTCGGCAGCGCCAAGATCCTCGTAGAGAACGAGCCAAATGTGTCGTACATCTGCTCGCGATACTACCGAGCACCAGAGCTCATCTTCGGCGCGACCAACTACACCACCAAGATTGGTAAAGAACCTCTCGCGAAATCTTTGGTTCCTTCGCTGACAAGTTGATATAGATGTTTGGTCAACTGGTTGCGTAATGGCAGAGCTTATGCTGGGCCAGCCGCTGTTCCCTGGCGAGTCAGGCATTGACCAGCTTGTAGAGATCATCAAAGTCCTCGGCACTCCCACACGGGATCAGATCCGCACCATGAATCCGAACTACATGGAGCACAAGTTCCCACAGATCAAGCCTCATCCGTTCAGTAAGGTATGATCGAGCTCACATTGATAATTGTTGTGCCACGCTTATGCATCACAGGTGTTCCGGAAGGCCGACCCTAATGCGATCGACCTCATCTCGAAACTCTTGGAGTACACCCCTACCCAGCGGCTTTCGGCCATCGATGCTATGGTGCATCCCTTCTTCGACGAGTTGAGGGATCCCACCACCCGCCTGCCCGATTCGCGTCATCCCAATGGACCAGCGCGTGACATGCCGGAAATTTACAACTTCACTCTTCACGGTAAGTCTTCACATTTGGTCCATGCATGCATGTCTAATTCACATAGAACTGTCGATTGCCCCTCACCTCAATCAGCAGCTCGTGCCACAACACATCCGCGCAACACTGGCCTCTCGTGGTCTCGATTTCGAATCGCCGAACTTCAAGCCATTGACAAAGGATCAAATGCTTGCGAGACTGGATTAAGGCCGTCTGCCTTGATCCACATAACGAAATTCTTGCCCAAGTGGCGTGACTTGTTGGCCCCACCGCTCACGAGCTCAATGCTTTCCGCCCGATGAGATGCAAAATGGAATCTTGGTTGGGCGTCGTTTCCTTGGACGTGTATGCTACGACGTGTACGCCCTTTCCTGCAATACTGAGCGCGTCTGAATGATACCGGATTTCACATTTTCCAAGATTGACCTGGCATGCTTTCTTTCCGGACGCCTGCCATACCATCTCCACAGCAATCTTACGGTCTGGCACCCATGAATTTCTCCTTTGTCTCCTCTTCTGTCGACTGGCGAGCAGGATGGCTGTCAACGAAGGGATTGTGGAAGTGTCAAAATTAGGGGAACTGCCGATTACAAGCATCCCCGGATGGCTTCTGGTGTTCGGGTTGCGCGACAGCATAGGTTGCAATGCGTCACCGGGTTTGCATGGGGGAGTTTTTAATTCGAGGTTCGTTCGTCCACTCATGGACACGGGGTGAGAGGAATGGGACCTTCACATTTCGGGCTTGTGGTGCAACGGCGGATGACTTCTTAGCGACGGGAAAACAAGGAGTGGCGGACCATTCGCATGATGGCAAGTGGGCTTCTGAACCTTGATCAGTACCGGAGTGGAGATATTTACATGTCGGGAATGCCCTGCGCATGAGATGTATCCGCGCTTACTGGCGTTAGGGCCAGCTGTCTTACTGCTTCGGCGTTTCGATGATGGCAGTTTGCACCTATGATCGATAGACTTCCCCTTGGCAAAACCATCCAGTATTCTCATTTGCATGTTTGTGTGTTGGCTTGTTGCGTGAATGCGATGTTTGCATACTAGCAGTTTCGAGTGACACTGCTTTACTTACAGTGCGTGGGCTTACGCAAGTGGAGATCGAGGCGACATTCTTGTTGAGACGTGAGCTACATACCTTAAGTCTCTCACTCGGATCCCACCATGGGGGCCGATACTTCGTGATTGACGAGAACAGCAGCAGCTACCAGCTTTGAGGGCTACAACAATACTCTACCACCTGAACTGATAGCGCGTCTATCTCGGATCGCCTTTAAGTCAAGTAAGAAGTCCCAATACTAACTTACGTGTTGAGGATATACAGGCTATACTTTGATCAACGGCTTCCTTGAGCTGGTCGACCATGAGCTTTTGCTGCAACGTCGAGACAGGTGATATTGGAGTCTGCCTTTACCTGCTTTGAAGGCGTTGCAGGCGTTTGCTGGTCCATATATATATCACTGCTCCCGCGGTACTTCTACACACTTCTCCTTCTCCACCACACTTGCGCCAACCTTTACAGCAAAGAACGACTCTGGTGGCTTGAAGACCTGATAGCCAACAAGACTCAAAGGCTGACCAGTCCACGACTAGAACAGGCAGTCCGTCGACATCTTTGAGGACAGCCAGGCTGTAGTTTGAAGCTAACGAGTCTCAAAATCAAGCCATGAATCTCAACATGGATGGAGGCACGGATACGTGGAATCAGAATCCGCCCAGCGGTCGCGAAAACCTCATCGACGTTGACATGGAGTTCGTCGCGCCAGAGCGAAGGGCCCTACTATCAGCACCCAAAGATTCGAGTGTTGCGATGTCGTCGGTGGATGATGTGCCCATGGAGGTCGAGGAAGCGCGCCAAGATCTGCGCCTGCGTATCCTAAACGGCGCTAGTGGCCCTGTTCACGGTCACGGAAGGAGCCTCGACTTTGGCGACCGAACACCACGACCCATCAGGGAGCCTCGCCTTGGACGTAATCGCGCCAGCAACTATCGTTCACGCCAACAAGGCGATTTTCACGCGCCCAAGATCTCCAAGTACCACGACCCTGACGACTCTCGCGGACGCGCCTATCGCTACGACCGCCAGTACCGCGAAGCTTCGCCAGAAACTCTCCGTCTTCGAGCAGAAGCTGCTGTTGTGTCAGGCATGGCAGACATGGACGTCAAGCAGGAGCCTGATGTCCGACGCGATGGGGATCGGTACCGTGGAGGAGGCAACAAGCGCCGGCGCGACGGTAGGCCTTCACTGCAGCGCTCTCGAGGTCCCCATAAGACTAACGTGCATAGACGACAACGACAACTACTCTCGCGACAGGGGCCGCGGTCCCCAGCGACGCCGCCAGGACGATGCGCCTCCACGCCGCCGCTACGAGGAGCCGGCGTTCCCCAAACTTCGCCGACTGCTGCTGAATATTGCGAGCTCTCCGACGAAGCTGGCCCAGGACGAGGCCGTGGAGATTGCGAAGGTATTCGGGGAGAACTTTGACGACGAGAGGCTCCGGAACGACGTCTTCAACATCTGGGTGCAGCTGTAAGATTGTCCGGTGTCTTTGCGCCATGGGCCACTTTGCTGACAGATTATAGCATCATCGAGCAGCCCCTCAAGATCCCTTTCATCGCCGCCGTCGCACTCTACGGAAACGAGGTCAAGCCTGAGATGGCCATCGAGGCCATGAAGCGTGTTGGAGACCGCGCACAGGAGGCACTGAACGCTGGCGAGTGGAAGGAGTTCAAGCTGCTTATACGCTTCTTTGCCTGTCTGCAGCCCCTGTACCAGGACGACGGTGTCTTTGCGCTGCTTGGCCAGCTGTTCGACACAGTCGTAGATCTGCAGAGCGCAAACGAGAACGATGTAGGCATTTTCGATTCTTGCTTACTACAAGTCTAACGTGAATAGGTTGTCGGCATCGAGCTCGTCAAGATCATTCTTCTTACCATTCCGTACGCGATCGTCTCAGGCGGCAGCCGCTTTCACGAACAAGCACAGCAGCTGCTCAGGAACACTGGCATTGTGGCAGGCAACATGGTGCCAATCGAGAGCCTGATTCATTCTTACGTTGGCGATGTGGAAGAAGCGAAGCTCATGAAGTACCACAGTGTTATCGGTCTGCTTCAAGCACAGCTCTCAAAGGAGGGAGAGACCGAATTTCCCCTTGCATGTCTTCCACGCTTCGACGCCGACGCCCTGTCAAAGACTGTCGAGAAGGCAGACGATGATTCGCTACCCACAGCTCCGCAGACACACGCCTTCCCCACCTTCACGATCCCATCACCTGTCAACCCCGGCTCGAGGCCTATCTTCCCAGAGGCGTACTTCTCCCTCTTCGCCGACCAGGAGGTCGATACAGTTCCCAAGACCAGCGATGTCTCCTCGTCACTCATCCGAGATGTCATTGTCGACACGGTCAATCAGATGGACTTCAACCGCGAGATGGTCGCCAAGTTCCTCGTGGACCTGGACTGCTTCTGGGCCCCTGAGACGTTTGCTAAGCGTGGCACTGCCTTTGACAAGTTTCGAGAGTCAAATGGTGACAAGCTCCAGTACAAGTCGGAGGATATGGTCATCGACGCTGTCTTCTCTCAACTCTTCAAGCTTCCGAGCGCTGAGCACAAGCTCGTGTACTATCATGCACTCATTACCCAGTGCTGCAAGGTTGCTCCTGCCGCCATCGCCCCGTCGCTTGGGCGAGCTATCCGTACCATCTACAAGAACCTGTCGTACCTGGATCTCGAGCTCGGATACCGATTCCTGGACTGGTTCTCACATCATCTCAGCAATTTCGAGTTTAGGTGGAGATGGACTGAATGGTAAGTGGATCTGATGTTTTTGACCAACTGAGCTAATGTTCCTGTAGGCTGGATAACCTCGAGAAGTCAAACCTCCATCCACAAAAGGCGTTCATTCTCGCAGCGCTTGACAAGGAGATCCGCTTGTCGTTCGCGAAGCGCATTCGATCTACGCTGCCTGACCCTATGCATGCTTTGATCCCTGAGCGCCTGGACGCGGATAACAGCCCCGACTTCAAATACGACAATCAGCGTACGTCCCTGCACTCATTGTATCAAATCAGTCTGTTGACAGTCCATCAGAAACCCCATACGCTGCAGAAGGCCAGACTCTGCTCGCCCAGCTCAGGAAGAAGGCTCCCCCCGAAGACATCCAAATCACCATCAACAAGATCCACGAGCAGGCCTTGGAGCACGGCGTCGCAGAAGTCCTCGTCCCCTCAACTGACGCCTTCGTTACCGCCATCTGCCGCCTCGGCGCCAAGTCCCTCTCCCACGTCCTCTCTTGCATTGAGCGCGGCAAGGATCGCCTGCTCGAACTCTCCCAAAACGAAGTCGCACGCCGCCAAATCGTTGCCTCCGTCGTTGAGTATTGGAAAGACCAGCCGGGCGTCGCCGTCCGCATCATCGACATTCTGCTCAACTACACCATCCTCGCGCCCATGACGGTCATTCAATGGGTGTTTGGTAGTCACATGGGCGCCGGAGAGGCTCTCACCGAGTCCTGGGTCTTCGAAATGGTGTCCAACACCGTCGCCAAGGTGACGAATCGGAACCGCCAGATCGCGTCTGCGCGTCTGCAGAAAGGCCTTCCTCAGGAGCAAATCGATATGGTCGAAGCCACCCTTGCTAAGGAAAGGGATAATGCCCGCGAGCTGTCTAAGTACATCGAGGACTCGATGCGCGGTGTTGCAGAGGGTGCTGCGGACGGACTCATCGAGAAGCAGTCGAGCGGCGGACTCACCGAGGAGGAAGTCAACATCATTCGGGCGTGGGGCAAGCGCTGGCACACGGTCTTCATTCGCAAGGCGCAGGTCGAGGAGTCCGTGGTTGGAGAGGATGCGGTTGAGGCGCGCATCAAGTTGTTGGCTGCGGAGCCGGATGTGGACGAGAAGATGGAACAGGATGGTGCGAATGGTGCGGTTGAGGCGGAGGAGATGGCTGAGCTATAGGTCGGAGCATCGTGAGAGAGGAGGAAGGAGATGTGTAGGATATTGGTTCATTCAAAAAAGATGGAGTTCAGCGAAGCATGACATGGGCATGATCTGTGGGTTTCTGCTTCATGGAAGAAAGGATTGAGAGCGAAATTCGTAGTGTATAACATTTTTGCATCGTATGAAAATCTTAAGTGCGAAATAGGCAGTTTCTTCAGGATGGCTGCAGCTTCATCTGTACGTAGTCGTGACATCTTGCAGCATCTCATGACATGCAGAAGACGAACAAACAGGCATCTGTATGGTACGATTGCACCCCAAGGAATAGACACTGAGAACGAGAACAACATAATGACCCAAGCCTGCGCAGCATCCCTAAACGACCTCCATCTCAAAGTGTATAGACCTGTGTCTAGACTCCAGCGACATGTGGTTGTGATGCTGCACAGTGACGCCTTCTAGCGCGCAAGCTTGGATCGCCTTGTCGTCATGTGAAAGATCGGCGGCAGAAACCCTGCACGTTTCGCGGCATAACGGCATCGTCGAGTTGCACGGCCGACGCGACCTTCACTGCGGTCTGGAGGGTATTGAGTCTTTTTGAATATGTGTATATAGTATTCTAGTGTGTATATCTTTGTTTCACGAACTCTACGCCGCCGCGAGCCGCCATTACGACCTCCAGACAAGCCGCGCAACATGCGTTTACCACCGCCCAGCTACGCATCAATATCGACCACCACACTCGACAATGGCTTCCTTAGCATCACCAAGAAGAAGCCCCTGTACGGCGAGAACTGGAGTTCCCTCATCGGCATCATCACCGCCATCGTCGGCAACGTCCTCATCTCCTTCGCCCTAAACATGCAGCGCTACGCACACATACGCCTGGAACGAGAACTGCAAGAGAAGGAGCGACAGCGCAAAAAGCGCAGCGCATCGGGGACAAGTCTATCGCGTTTCGGTAGCAGCAAGAGGAACGGCGCTTCGGAGAACGAACCGCTCTTACAACGGGTAGATGGGGAGGAAGAAGTGGAGGGCGCATATAAGCAG
>Ga0265780_10002681_pt1 | contig 23900 bp, 21 predicted proteins | sample P1T30metagenome_FD_192432 | JGI IMG/M metagenome (GOLD analysis project Ga0265780, IMG submission 192432) | Plant litter microbial communities from East Loma Ridge, Irvine, California - P1 T30 | ecosystem: Environmental > Terrestrial > Plant litter > Unclassified | place: USA: California... | reverse complement strand
GGGCGTCGGGCCTATCAAGCAGAAGCTCGACCGCTTCAACGAGGTCTCCGCGGCGATGGGCGAGCCCGACGCCGACTTCGACGCTCTGCTCGCCGAGATGGGCACCCTGCAGGAGGAGATCGACGCGGCCGACGCGTGGGATCTCGACTCCCAGCTCGAGCAGGCCATGTCCGCGCTCCGCACGCCCCCGGGCGACGCCGAGGTCGCGAACCTGTCCGGCGGCGAGAAGCGCCGCGTGGCGCTCTGCAAGCTGCTGCTGCAGAAGCCCGACCTGCTGCTGCTCGACGAGCCCACCAACCACCTCGACGCCGAGAGCGTGCTCTGGCTCGAGCAGCACCTGAGCAAGTACCCCGGCGCCGTGCTCGCCGTGACCCACGACCGGTACTTCCTCGACCACGTCGCCGAGTGGATCGCCGAGGTCGACCGCGGCCGCCTCTACCCCTACGAGGGCAACTACTCGACCTACCTGCAGAAGAAGGGCGAGCGCCTCCAGGTGCAGGGCAAGAAGGACGCCAAGCTCGCGAAGCGCCTCGCCTCCGAGCTCGAGTGGGTCCGCAGCAACGCGAAGGGCCGCCAGGCCAAGTCCAAGGCCCGTCTCGCCCGCTACGAAGAGATGGCGACCGAGGCCGAGCGCACGAGGGTCCTCGACTTCGAGGAGATCGTGATCCCCGTCGGGCCGCGCCTCGGCTCGCAGGTGATCGACGCGAACAAGCTGCACAAGCAGTTCGGCGAGCGCGTGCTCATCGACGACCTCACCTTCACGCTGCCCCGCAACGGCATCGTCGGGGTCATCGGCCCGAACGGCGTCGGCAAGACGACCCTGTTCAAGACCATCGTCGGCCTCGAGCCGCTCGACGGCGGCGACCTGCGCGTCGGCGAGACCGTCGACATCTCGTACGTCGACCAGAGCCGCGGCGGCATCGACCCGAACAAGAACCTGTGGGAGGTCGTCTCCGAGGGGCACGACTACATCCAGGTCGGCAAGACCGAGATCCCCTCGCGGGCCTACGTCTCGCAGTTCGGCTTCAAGGGCCCCGACCAGCAGAAGAAGGCCGGCGTGCTCTCCGGCGGTGAGCGCAACCGCCTCAACCTGGCGCTGACGCTCAAGCAGGGCGGCAACCTGCTGCTGCTCGACGAGCCCACCAACGACCTCGACGTCGAGACCCTGGGCAGCCTCGAGAACGCGCTGCTCGAGTTCCCCGGCTGCGCCGTGGTCATCACCCACGACCGGTGGTTCCTCGACCGCATCGCGACGCACATCCTCGCGTGGGAGGGCCTGAACGACGACGGCACCCCCAACTGGTACTGGTTCGAGGGCAACTTCGAGTCGTACGAAGAGAACAAGATCGAGCGCCTGGGCGCCGACGCGGCGAAGCCGAGCTCGGCCACCTACCGCAAGCTGACGCGCGACTGACATGACCCGCCTGCACGTGCCGACCCGCGTCCGCTGGAGCGACCTGGACGCCTACCGGCACGTGAACAACGCGTCGATGCTGCGCCTCCTCGAGGAGGCGCGCATCGACGCGTTCTGGGTCTCCGACGGCACGGTCGGCGAGACCTCGGGCGCGGCCGTGCTCGACGGCCGCCCCGACGCCGCGACGATGACGCTCATCGCCCGGCAAGAGCTCGAGTACCTCGTGCCCGTGCCCTACCTGCGGGCGCCCCTCGACGTGCAGATCTGGATCGGCCGTCTCGGCGGCGCGAGCCTCGAGGTCTGCTACGAGGTCTGGTCGCCGGCCGGGGTCGAGCCGGCGGTGCTCTACACGAAGGCGTCGACGTCGATCGTGCTGGTCGACACGGCGTCGGGCGCGCCGCGGCGCATCACCGACGCCGAGCGCGCGGCCTGGACGCCGTTCGTCGACGAGCCGCTGGCCTTCCGCAGGCGCTGACCTCGCGGTCGCGCCGTCTGCCCGTCGCTGCGCCCCGGGCGGGGCGGGTCAGCGACGGGGCACCCGCACCATGCCCTCCTGGGCGACGCTCGCGACGAGGGTGCCCGAGCGGTCGTAGATGCGGCCCAGCGAGAGCCCCCGGCCGCCGACGGCCGTGGGCGACTCCTGCACGTAGAGCAGCCACTCGTCGACGCGGGCGGGCCGGTGCCACCACATCGCGTGGTCGAGGCTCGCAGCCTTGAGGCCGGGCGTCACGAGCGGCACGCCGTGCCGGCGGTAGATGGGCTCGAGCAGCGAGTAGTCGCTGGCGTAGAGCAAGGAGGCGCGGTGCAGGTCGGGGTCGTCGGGCAGGCTCCCCGTCGCCCGCAGCCACACGGCCTGGTGCTCGACGTGCTCGCCCTCGACGCTGAAGTACACGGGCGAGGGCACGTGGCGCATGTCGAAGGCCCGGTCGGTCGCCCACGCCTGCGCGATCGGGTGGTCGACGGCGCCGAGCAGCTCGGCGTCGCTCGGCACGTCGTCGGGCTCGGGCAGGCCCTCGGGCATCGCGACCTGGTGGTCGAGACCCTCGTCGGGGGTCTGGAACGAGGCGATCATCGAGAAGATCGGCACGCCGTCCTGCGAGGCCTGGGTGCGCCGGGTGGCGAACGACCGGCCGTCGTGGATGCGGTCGACGGTGAACGTGATGGGCACGGCGAGGTCGCCGGGACGCAGGAAGTACCCGTGCAGCGAGTGGACCGGGCGGTCGCCGACGATGGTGCGCTGGGCGGCGACGAGCGCCTGCGCCATGACCTGCCCGCCGAAGACCCGGCCGAGCGGCTCGGGCTGCGACGTGCCGGTGAAGACGTCCTGGCCGCCGACGATGCCGGCGGGCGCGAGGTCGAGGGTGGCGAGCAGGCTCTGCAGGGGTTCGGCGCTCATCCGATGTAGTTTAGGGGGCCGATGAGCCACGCATTCGCCCTCCCCGATTCCCTGTCCCTCAGCGACCTCGCGACGTTCCTCGGCCGCGCCGGGCGCGTCGAGGACGGCTCCGTGCGCCTGGTCGCCGGCTCCGGCGTCCTCGCCGTCTACGCCGCCGTCTTCTACCCGCTCGGGCTGCTCGACTCGAGCCCGACGGTGCTCGGGCTGCGCACCTTCCAGCTCGACGACGCCCCCGAGTTCGACGCCGTCGTGCCCGTGCGCTCGCTCAAGGAGCGGCTGGTCCGGCTGCAGAACGAGGTCGTCGACCCGACGGCCGGCGTGAGCGTCACCTTGCCGATCGAGGTCGCGACCGTCACCTGGGCCGCCATCTCGCCGCCGCGCGGCGGCTGGGCGCCGACCGGCGGCGCCGACGCGGCCGCGCTGGAGGCCGCCGCGAAGGCCGGCATCGACGAGATCGCCGGCGCCCTGCCCGAGAACACGGGCGAGCAGATCGTGCACCGCGTGCGCTCCGAGGTGTGGTCCCGTTCCGTGCCGGGCGTCGAGACCGTGCCGGCCGGCGCCGCGTTCGCGGCACTCAGCCTCGGGTTCCTCGGCGACGGTGAGCAGGTCTCGCTCTACGAGACCGGGGCGTGGACCCGGCTGACGACCAGCCGCGGCCACGTGCTCGTCAAGCGCCGGGGGCGTTGACCATGGCGTGGGCCGCCCGCTCGAGGTAGTCCCACAGCGTCGCGTCGTGCAGGGGCGACAGCTCGAGGTCGTCGACCGCGGCGCGCATGTGCAGCAGCCAGCGGTCGCGCGCCTCCGGCGTGACGGTGAACGGCATGTGCCGCATCCGCAGGCGCGGGTGCCCGCGCTCGTCGCTGTAGGCGGTCGGCCCGCCCCAGTACTGCTCGAGGAACCCCGTGAGGCGCTGGATCGCGCCCTCGAGGTCGTTCTCCGGGTACATCGGCCAGAGGACGTCGTCGGTGCGGACGCCCTCGTAGAACCGGCGCACCAGCCGCTCGAAGGCGGGACGCCCGCCGATCTGCCGCCAGAACGTGTCGGGGGCGTCGCCGCGGCCGGGGCCGCCGCGCAGCGTGATCGGCTGCGGAACGCCGCCGCCCGGACGGGGCGTCAGGGGGATGTCGGTCACGAGCGCTTGCCCCTCGGGGGTCGGACGTGCGGGGTGGGCACGGTCTGGGGCGGGCGGGCGCCCTGCACCGACGAGGCGCCGTCGAAGCCGGTGAGCACGACGCTGCTGAGCGAGGGGAGCGTGATGCCGAGCTCGTCCGTGGCCTTCTTGAGACGGGACCGCAGCTCACGGTCGACGTTGTCGCGCTCGGACGACCGGGTCTTGGCCACGATGCGGATGACCACGTGCTCGTCGACGACGGACTGCAGCCCCCAGACCTCGGGCCGGTCGATCATCGCCCGGCCCCACTTGGGCGTCGCCGCCATGGTGGTCGCCGCCTGCAGCAGGGCGTGCTGCACCTCGTCGACGTCGGTCGTCGAGGGCACGGCGAGGTCGATCACGACCCGCGACCAGCCCTGGGACATGTTGCCGACGCGGAGGATCTCGCCGTTGCGGACGAACCAGAGCACGCCGTTGACGTCGCGGATCTGCGTGACCCGGATGCCCACGGCCTCGACGACGCCCGTCGCGGGGCCCACGTCGACGACGTCGCCGACGCCGAGCTGGTCCTCGGCGACCATGAAGATGCCGTTGAGCAGGTCCTTCACGATGTTCTGCGCGCCGAAGGCGAGGCCGGCGCCGACGACGCTGGCCGCGCCGACGATCGCCACGACGTCGAAGTCGAGCTCGCCGAGCACGAGCACGAGCGCGACGGCCGAGATGACGACCGTGACGACGTTGTTGAGCACGCTGCCGAGGGTGCGGGTGCGCTGGACGACGCGGACCGCCTGCAGCGGAGAGGCGACGAGGGCCTGGGTGTCGTCGACGTTCTGCTTGCGCTTGATGCCGTTGACGACCTGGTCGACGACCCGACGGATGGCGAAGTGCAGGATCACCCGCAGCAGCACGGCCGCGAGCAGGATGACGCCGATGCGGATCGGGATGCGCCACATGGCCCAGAACGCCGCCCAGTCGAAGGCGATGGCAGGGTCCGGTGCGGCGGCGGCGAGGTAGTCGATCATCCCGTCAAGCTTCGCACGACCCGCAGACGCTGACCGGGAGCCGCCTGGACGCACGGACGGCGGACCCTGTGACCAGGGCCCGCCGTCCGGGGGCGGAGCAGGGAGGCGCGGGGCGCCTCCTCGGGGCTACCTCGCGTCGACCGCCTGCACCCGCAGCGCCCGCTCGACGCCCGCGAGGCTCTCGATCACGATGCGGCGCAGGGCCGGCACGTCGGGGTTCGCGTCGAGCCAGGCGCGGGTCGCGTCGACCAGCTCCTGGTCGGCGAGCCCGGCCGGGTAGAGGCCCGAGACGAGGGTGTCGGCGATGTGGTAGCTGCGCGACTCCCAGATGCCGGTGAGCGAGCCGAAGTAGCGCTCGACGACGGGACGCAGCACGGCGGGGTCGTTCACGTGCTGGAACCCCATGGCGGTCGCGCGCACGATGGCGTTCGGCTGCTCGTCGCTGTCGACGACCGACGCGAAGGCGGCGAGCTTGCCCTCGGCGGTGGGGATCGCCGCCCGGGCACGGGCCGCGGCCTGGGCGCCGTTGGCGGTGTTGTCCGCCTCGAGGGCGGCGTCGATCTCGGCCTCGTCGGCGGCGCCGACGAGCACGAGGCCCTCGAGCAGCTCCCAGCGCAGGTCGGTGTCGACCTCGAGCCCGTCGAGCGCCAGCGAGCCGTCGTGCAGGGCACGGAGGGCGTCGGCGTGGGCCGGGGTCGAGGCGGCGGCGGCGAAGAACTTCACGAACTGGAACTGCGCGTCCGAGCCGGCCCGCGCCTCCTTCGCCAGCTCGAGGAGGCGGTCGCCGACCTCGGCGAGCACCTCGGCGCGGCGCTCGGGGGCGACGTAGCTGCGGGCGGTCTGCACCAGCTGGGTCAGCGTGGTGCGGATCGTCGTCGACTCGGTCTCGCTCGCGATGTTCGAGAGCACGAGGCGGACGTAGTCGGAGGGCGAGGTCTCGGCGTCGCGCGTGGCGTCCCAGACCGAGCCCCAGACGATGGCCCGGGCCAGCGGGTCGGAGATCGCCGCGAGGTGCTCGATCGCCGTCGCGAGCGACTGCTCGTCGAGGCGGATCTTCGCGTAGGCGAGGTCGTCGTCGTTCGTGAGGACCAGGGCTCCGCGCCGGCGGCCGACGAGCTCGGGCACCTCGGTGCGCGGGCCGTCGACGTCGATCTCGACCTGGTGCGTGCGCACGAGGGCGTCGCCGTCGAGGTCGTAGAGGCCGACCGCGAGGCGGTGCGGGCGGATCGTCGGGTAGTCGGCGGGCGCCTCCTGCAGGATCGCGAACGAGGTGACGACGCCCTCGGCGTCGGTCTCGATCTCGGGACGCAGCGTGTTGACGCCGGCGGTCTCGAGCCACTTCTCGCTCCAGCTGGTGAGCTCTCGGCCCGAGGTGGCCTCGAGCTCGACGAGCAGGTCGCGCAGCTCGGTGTTCGAGTGGTGGTGCTTCTGGAAGTACGCGGCGACGCCGGCGTAGAACGCGTCGATGCCGACCCAGGCGACGAGCTGCTTCAGCACCGAGCCGCCCTTGGCGTAGGTGATGCCGTCGAAGTTGACCTGGACGTCCTCGAGGTCGTTGATCGTCGCGACGACGGGGTGCGTCGAGGGCAGCTGGTCCTGGCGGTAGGCCCAGCTCTTCTCCATCGCCTGGAACGTCGTCCAGGCCTCGGTCCACTCGGTGGCCTCGGCGGTCGCGATCGTCGACGCCCACTCGGCGAACGACTCGTTGAGCCAGAGGTCGTTCCACCACTTCATGGTGACGAGGTCGCCGAACCACATGTGGGCCAGCTCGTGCAGGATCGTGACGACCCGGCGCTCCTTGATCGCGTCGGTGACCTTGCTGCGGAACACGTAGGTCTCGACGAACGTCACGGCGCCCGCGTTCTCCATGGCGCCGGCGTTGAACTCGGGCACGAAGAGCTGGTCGTACTTCTCGAAGGGGTACGCGTAGGCGAACTTCTCCTCGTAGTAGGCGAAGCCCTGGCGCGTCTTCTCGAAGATGTAGTCGGCGTCGAGGTGCTCGGTGAGCGAGCGCCGCGTGAAGATGCCGAGGGGGATCGTGCGGCCGTCGGAGCTCGTGAGCTCGCTGCGCACGACGTCGTACGGGCCGGCGATGATCGCGGTGATGTAGCTCGAGAGCACGGGCGTGGGCGCGAAGGTCCAGGTCGCGACCTCGCCGTCGACGGCCGGCTCAGGCGTCGTCTGGTTCGAGACGACCTGCCAGCGGGAGGGGGCGGTCACGGTGAACTGGAACGTCGCCTTGAGGTCGGGCTGCTCGAAGACCGCGAAGACGCGGCGGCTGTCGGGCACCTCGAACTGCGAGTACAGGTAGACCTCGCCGTCGACCGGGTCGACGAAGCGGTGCAGGCCCTCGCCCGTGTTGGTGTACTCGGCGTCGGCGACGACCTCGAGCACGTTCTCGGCCGCGAGGCCGTCGAGCTGGATGCGCACGCCGTCGCTCACGGCGGCGACGTCGAGGGCCGTGCCGTTCAATGTGGCCGAGTGCACGGTGCGCGTGAGCGCGTCGACGAAGGTCGAGGCGCCGGGCGTCGCGCTGAAGCGGATCGTCGTCGAGCTGCCGAAGACCTCGGCCCCGCGGGTCAGGTCGAGCTCGATCTCGTACGACTGCACGTCGACGACGCTCTTGCGCTCCTGCGCCTCGAGTCGGGTCAGGTTCTCTCCGGGCACGGTGCTCCATCCGTCGTGAGGTGTGGTGGGGGACTCGTGGTCCCCGGACGAGCCTAGACCGGTGCCCCGGTCGCCGGGGTGTTCACTGGGGGCATGACCGACACCGTCGCCCCCGCGCCCCACACCGCCGTCGACTTCTGGTTCGACCCCTCCTGCCCCTGGGCCTGGATGACCAGCCGCTGGGTCGACGAGGTCGCCCGCCACCGCGACCTCGACGTGACGTTCCACGTCATGAGCCTGGCCGTGCTCAACGAGCAGAACGACGTCAGCGACGACTACCGCGCGATGTTCGCCCGCATGCTCCGCTACACGCGCCTCGTCACCGCGGCGCAGGTGCTGCACGGCCAGCAGGTCGTGAAGCCGCTCTACGACGCGCTCGGCACGCGCATCCACCCGGGCGGCGAGACCGACGCCGACGTGGTCATCCCCGCAGCGCTCGCCGAGGTGGGCCTGCCCGCCGACTTCGCCGCCTGGGCCGACTCCGACGAGCACGACGAGCAGATGCGCGCCAGCCACTTCGACGGCATCGGCCGCGTCGGGCAGGACGTCGGCACGCCCGTCATCGCCGTGAACGGGACGGCCTTCTTCGGGCCCGTCATCTCGCCGGCGCCGAAGGGCGAGGTCGCGCTGACCCTGTGGGACGGCGTCGTCGCGGCCGCCTCCTACCCGGGCTTCTTCGAGATCAAGCGCACGCGCACGGTCGGTCCGGTCTTCGACTGAGCCGGTCCTAGGATCGTCACCATGCGCATCCACGTGGCGACCGATCACGCCGGTCTCGACTTCAGCAAGACCGTCGTCCGGCACCTGAGCGACGCCGGGCACGACGTGACCGACCACGGGCCGACGAGCTACGAGCCGCTCGACGACTACCCGTCGTTCTGCATCGCGGCGGCCCGGGCGGTCGTCCGCGACCAGCAGGCCGGCCACGAGGCCCTCGGCGTCGTCTTCGGGGGGTCGGGCAACGGCGAGCAGATCGCGGCGAACAAGGTCGTCGGCGTGCGCGCCGCCCTCGTCTGGAACGACTCGACCGCGAAGCTCGCCCGGCAGCACAACGACGCGAACGTGATCGCCATCGGCGCCCGCCAGCACACCGAGGCGGAGGCGCTGGCCTTCATCGACGCGTTCGTCGCCGAGCCGTTCAGCCACGACGAGCGCCACGTGCGCCGCATCGCCCAGGTCGGCGAGTACGAGACGACCGGCGAGATCGCCGGTCACGCGATCGACTGACGACGTAACGTCGAGGGCGGCGGGACCGGACGACGGTCCCGCCGCTCCGTCGTCCGGGCGCCGTGCCGGGTCGCGAGACCGAGAGAGGTGCCGCCGTGCCCGAGGGCCATTCCGTCCACCGCATCGCCAACCAGTTCGAGCAGACCTTCGTGGGACGCCGCGTCGAGGTCAGCTCGCCGCAGGGCCGTTTCGCGGCCGGGGCCGAGAAGCTCGACGGCGCGACCATGGTCGACGCCAAGGCCGTCGGCAAGCAGATGTTCCTCGAGTTCGACAACGGCCTGTGGCTGCACGTCCACCTCGGCCTCTACGGGGCCTGGGACTTCGCCGGCGACATCGCGACGGGCCACTCGATGGCCGAGTCGCGCACGCGGCGAGCGGCCACGCGCAAGGCCGAGAACGCCCCCGACGACGACGGCGAGCACTCGATGGCGAGCATCGGGGCGCCGCGGCGCACCCGCGTGCGCATGGCCGAGCAGGAGAAGACCGAGGACGACATCGAGTCGTTCCCGCCCGAGCCCGTCGGCCAGGTGCGCGTGCGCCTGCTCTCGGACACGGCCGTGGGCGACCTGCGCGGCCCGACGAAGTGCGAGGTCCTCGACGCGGCAGGCGTCGACACGGCGATCGCGAAGCTCGGCCCCGACCCTCTCGTCGACTCGCCGAAGAAGGGCCGCGACCGCTTCGTCGCGACCGTGCGCAAGAAGCGCACCCCGATCGGCCTGCTGCTGATGGACCAGAGCGTGGTCAGCGGCATCGGCAACATCTACCGCGCCGAGCTGCTGTTCCGGGCACGCCTCGACCCGCACACCCCCGGCAACCAGGTGCCGGAGGACGTGCTCGAGGCGCTGTACAAGGACTGGACGAAGCTGCTGAAGAGCGGCGTCGAGCTCGGCCAGATGATGACCATGGACGGCCTCACGAAGGCCCAGCACGCGAAGGCCCTGCGCAGCCGGGCCGACCGGCACTGGGTCTACCACCGCGAGGGCCTGCCCTGCCGTGTGTGCGGCACGAACATCGTGATGGAGATGGCGGCGGGGCGGAAGCTCTACTGGTGCCCCGTCGACCAGGTCTGACCGCCGTCGGCGCGGGTCTGCCGCCCGACCCGTGTTTCGAGCTCGTGACAGCTTTCAACGCAGGCTGAAACCTGTGCCAGGGTGGCACCATGCGGCACACCCCCACGTTCGTCCTGACCGACGTCGACGAGATCAGGCGGCTCGTCCGCGAGAACCCGTGGGCGACGATCGTGTCGCACACCGCCGCCGGCCTCGTCGCGTCGCACTACCCGGTCGTGCTCGACGAGTCGGGCGAGCACGGCGACGACATCGTGCTGGTCAGCCACGTGGGGCGTCCCGACGAGCGTGCCCACGAGCTCGGCGAGCACGAGGTGCTCGTCATCGTGCAGGGCCCGCACGGCTACGTCTCGCCGGGCTGGTACCCGGCCGAGCAGATCATCCCGACCTGGAACCACGTCACGGCCCACCTCTGGGGCACCCCCGAGATCCTGTCCGACGACGAGAACTTCCGGGTGCTCGGCGAGCTCGTCGACCACTTCGAGCGGCCGATGCCGCAGCCCTCGACCCTGACCCTCGACGAGGAGGGCTCGCGGCGCGTCGCCAAGGGCACCGTCGGCATCCGGCTGCGCGTGACCCGCTTCGACGCCCGCGCCAAGCTCAGCCAGAACAAGGCGCCCGAGGTCGTCGACCGCATCGTCGACGAGCTCGAGCACGGCGAGCACTACGCCCACCCCGCCCTCGCCGCCGAGATGCGACGGGTGCGCGACCGATGACGGGCGCCGGGGCCGAGGAGGCGCGGCGCACGCTCCTGACCGGCGCGCGTCCCGCAGGCGGCGGCGAGCGTCCCGTCGACCTGTTGATCGACGGCGGACGCGTCGTCGGGGTCGGGCCCGACCTGCCCGCCGCCGGGGCCGACGTCGTCGACCTCGAGGGCCGGTGGGTCGCGCCCGGGCTGTGGGACTCCCACGTGCACATGGACCAGTGGGCCCTCGTCCGCCAGCGCCTCGACCTGTCGAGCGCACGCTCGGCCGCGGAGGTCGCCGCCCTCGTGGGGGAGCGCCTCCGCTCGTCGCCGCCGCCCGCGGGGCAGTCCCTCGTCGGCTACGGGTTCCAGGACGCCCTCTGGCCCGACGCCCCCGATCGCGCCCTGCTCGACGCCGTCAGCGGCGACGTGCCCGTCGTGCTCGTGAGCAAGGACCTGCACGCGGCGTGGCTCGACTCGAGGGCCCTGCGGGAGCACGGCCACGCCGACCACCCCACCGGGCTGCTCCGCGAGCAGGCCGCCTTCGACGTGAACACGGCCGTCAGCGCCGTCTCCGAGCAGCAGCTCGACCTCTGGGTGGCCGAGGCGGCGGACGCCGCGGCGGCACGCGGCGTCGTGGGCGTGGTCGACCTCGAGATGACGCTCTCGCTCGACCGGTGGGCCCGTCGCGTCGCCGCGGGCACCCGGGCGCTGCGCGTCCGCGCGGGCGTCTACCCGGCCGACCTCGACGCCGTCGCGGCCCTCGGCCTGCGGACCGGCGACCCGGTGGAGGGCACGGACGGCCTCGTCACGGTCGGCCCGTTCAAGATCATCACGGACGGGTCGCTGAACACGCGCACCGCCTGGTGCCACGACCCGTACCCGGGGCTGGAGGGCGACCCCGCGGCGCGGGGGCTGCCCACCTACGAGGCGGACGAGCTGGTCGCCTGGCTGCGCCGCGCCTCCTCGGCGGGTTTCGTGCCCGCGGTGCACGCCATCGGCGACGCGGCCAACTCGAGGGCGCTCGACGCTCTCGAGGAGGTGGGCTGCGGCGGCAGCATCGAGCACGCCCAGCTGCTCGACCCGCAGGACGTCGCCCGGTTCGCCCGGCTCGGCATCGTGGCCAGCGTCCAGCCGGAGCACGCCATGGACGACCGCGACGTGGCCGACCGGCACTGGAGCGGCCGGACCGGCCGCGCCTTCGCCCTCGAGAGCCTGGTCGAGGCGGGCGTCGTGCTGCGGCTCGGCTCGGACGCGCCCGTGGCGCCGCTCGACCCCTGGGTCGCCGTCGCCGCCGCGACCTCCCGGTCGCGCGACGGCCGCGAGCCGTGGCACCCGGAGCAGCGCATCGTCGCGTCGGCGGCGCTCGCCGCCTCGACGGACGGGCGGTCGTCGATCGAGGCGGGCTCCGCCGCCGACCTCGTCGTGACGGACCTCGACCCCCTCGCGGCGTCGGACGCCGAGCTGCGGGCGATGCCGGTCTCGGGGACCCTGCTCGCCGGCCGTCGGACCCACTGGACGCTCTGAGGTCCCGCCCGAGCCGGCCGCCCGGGCCGTCCACCCGGGCCGACGGCCGCGAGCCGGGCGACGGTGTTTCCCTGGTGTTTCCGACGCATGAAGGTTTCAGAGAACACTGAAACTTCTGAGCCCAGGGTCTTCCGCTGACGGGCACGAGGTCCCTAGCGTGGCGTCAAGCCGTCTCGTCACGGCCTCGGAGCGCACCACCCGACCGCCCGCACCGGGCGCAGGAGGACCCATGAGAGCCACCCGTACGACCCTCACCGTCACCGCCGTCGCCCTGGTCGCGGTCGTCCTCGGCGGCTGCGCCGCGGGCGGCGACGCCGCCGGGGACGACGGGGGCAGCTCGTTCGTCTACGCGACGGGCGAGCCGGACCACCTCACCCCGGGCCGCCAGACGGTCGCCTTCACGCAGGTGCAGAGCCTGTTCGCGCCGCTCGTGTCGGTCGACGCCGACAACGAGATCACCTACGTGCAGGCGGAGTCGGTCGAGTCCGACGACAACGTCACCTGGACCGTCTCGCTGCGCGACGGCTGGACGTTCCAGGACGGCTCGGCCGTCACCGCCCAGAGCTACGTCGACGCCTGGAACTACACGGCCACCGCCGCGAACGCCTTCGAGAACAGCGGCCAGCTCGCCGCCGTCGTCGGCTACGACGAGCTGAACCCCGTCGAGGGCGAGCCCACGGCCACCGAGCTGAGCGGCCTCGTCGTGGTGGACGACACCACGTTCACCGTGCAGCTCTCGCACGCCGACAGCCAGTTCCCGCTGCAGCTGAGCCAGGGGCAGACGGCCTTCTACCCGATGCCCGAGTCGGCCTACGACGACATGGACGCGTACGACCGCCAGCCGGTCGGCAACGGGCCCTACGAGATGACCGAGCCGTGGGTCGACGACGCCGAGTTCACCGTCGCCCGGTGGGACGACTACCAGGGCGACGACGCGGCCGAGGTCGAGCGCATCACCTACCGCAGCTACAGCGACCAGAACACCGCCTACACCGACGTGCTCGCCGGCAACGCCGACGTGCTGTTCCTGCCCGCGTCCAAGATGACCTCGGCCGAGGCCGACTTCGGCGACCGGCTCTGGTCGTTCGACGCCCCGGGCATCGACTACCTCGGCTTCCCGCTGACCGACGAGCGCTACTCGGACGTGCGGGTGCGGCAGGCGATCTCGATGTCGATCGACCGCGACGCGGTGAACGAGGCCGTGTACGGCGGCCTCTACGAGCCCGCCACCGCCTTCACCCCGTCGGCGATGGAGGGCACGCCCGAGGGGCTGTGCGGCGAGTTCTGCGAGTTCGACCCCGACGCCGCCCAGGAGCTGCTCGCCGAGGCCGGCGGCTTCGACGGCACGATGGAGATCGTCTACCCCGGCGGCAGCGGCCTCGACTCGCTCTTCGAGGCGTACGCCAACCAGATCCGGCAGAACCTCGGCGTCGACGACGTCGTCGCGAAGCCGAGCACCGACTGGGCCGAGTACTACCAGGGCCTCGTCGACCGGACCACCGCCGGGCCGCACTTCGGCCACTGGGGCGCCCTGTACGTGAGCCAGCAGAACACGCTCCGGTCGCTGTTCACCGAGGCCGGCGGCTGCTACGACTGCACCTGGTACAGCTCGCCCGAGGTCGACTCGCTGCTCGACCAGGCCGACCAGGCCGCCACCCCCGAGGAGGCGACGGACGCCTACCGCGCCGTGCAGGAGCGGGTGCTCGAGGACTTCCCGGTCGCCCCCACCTTCTCGGACAAGTACTCCTACGTCACGAGCGAGAAGATCGCGACGCTGCCGCAGTCCGCCGGCAGCCCGATCGTGCAGGGGATCACCCTGAAGTGACCCTCCACGACAGCGTGACCCGCACCTCCTCCGCCGTGGTCGGCTCGACGGACGACATCGTCCGCCGGGCCGGCGCGGTGCCCCCGCTCGACGGGTTCCCGACCCTCGACGAGCTCGCCGCCCGCTTCGCCCGCATCGAGCGCGACGCGCCCGGACTGGTCTCGAGCCGCCGGGTGGCGACGAGCCGCCTCGGCGAGCCGATCACGATGTACACGATCGGCTCCGGGGCCAGGCACCACCTCGTGGTCGGCGGCGTCCACCCCAACGAGCCGATCGGCTCGTGGACGGCCGTGCACCTCGCCGAGACGCTCTGCGCCGACGACGAGCTGCGCGACCGGCTCGACGCCACCTGGCACGTCGTGCCCAGCATCGACCCCGACGGAGGCCGCCTGAACGAGGCCTGGTTCGCCGACCCCGGCGACCGCGGCCGGTACGCGCGCGGCTTCTACCGGCCGGCGCCCGACGAGCAGGTCGAGTGGACGTTCCCCACCTCGCACAAGGCGGCCTACTTCGACCGTGTGATGCCCGAGACGCTCGGGCTCATGCGCCTGATCGACGAGCTGCGGCCCGATCTCTACGTCAGCCTGCACAACGGCGAGATGGGCGGGGTCTACTACTACCTCTCCCGACCGGTGCCCGAGCTCACCGAGGCGCTGCACGCGGTGCCCGCCTCGCTCGGCCTGCCCCTCGACACGGGCGAGCCCGAGTCGCCGTTCCTCGAGCGCTACGCGCCGGCCGTGTTCGGCACGGGCACCGTCGCCGAGGCGTACGACTACCTCGAGTCGCTCGGCGTCGACCCCGCCGCGGAGATCGCCGGGTCGTCGTCGAGCGAGTACGCGAGCCGCTGGGGCACCCTCGGCCTCGTGGCCGAGCTGCCGTACTGGAAGCACCCCGACGCCGACGACACGTCGGCGACGGACGAGTCGTACGGCGACCTGCTGCGGCGCACGGGCGCGCAGATGACCGCCACGGGCGAGGCGCTCGCCGACCTGCTGGCCCGGGCCGAGCCCCTGCTCACCCTCGCGACGCCGTTCCTCCGTGCCTCGCGGGCGTTCGTCCCCATGCTGGTCCGGGCGGGCGCCGTCGACCGCGTGCGCGCCGACGAGCCGTCGTCGGCCCGTGCGGCCACCGTCGCCGAGCGCTTCTCGTGCGAGGACCTCGTGCACTGCTTCCGCCTGCGCTACGGCGGCATGCTGCTGCGGGCGCTCGAGGCCGAGGCGGTCGCGGGCACGGCCACGGCCCCGCTGCGCCGGCTCGCCGACGAGGCCGAGGCCCTGTGGTCGGGCTGGCGCGACGCCGCGGCCGCCGCCGACGGCGCCGAGGTCATCCCGATCGCGAGCCTCGTCGGCGTGCAGTACGGAGCGGTGCTCGCCGCCGCCGTCCACCTCGCCGACGCGCCGGGGGAGCGGCCGTGAGGACGGCGCTCGCCGTCGTCGAGCGCGTCGGCGGGCTCGCCGTCGTGTTCGTCGGCGTGACCTTCGTCATCTACGCCATGGTGTTCGCCCTGCCCGGCGACCCGATCCGCGCGCTCGGCGGCGACCGGCCGCTGAGCGACGCGGTCGTGCGCGCGCTCCGGGCCGAGCACCACCTCGACGAGCCGCTCTGGCAGCAGTACACCCGCTACGTCGGCGGGCTGTTCCGCGGCGACTTCGGCACCACCTTCTCGGGACAGTCCGTCGCCGGGCAGATGGCCGCGCGGTGGCCCGTCACCGTGACCCTCGCCCTCTCGGCGTGGCTGCTCGAGATCGTCGTGGGCATCGGCCTGGGCGTCGTCTCCGCCCTGCGGCGCGGCACCCTCGTCGACCGCGCGATCCTCGGCGGCACGATCGTCGCCAGCGCGATCCCGGTCTTCGTCGTCGGCGTCACGCTGCAGCTCGTCTTCGCGGTCCGGCTCGACCTGTTCCCCGTCGCCGGCGTGACGACGGGCTGGCCCACCGCCTATGTGCTGCCCGCCGTGGTCATCGCCCTCTTCGGCCTCGCCTCCGTGTCGCGGCTGACCCGCTCCTCCGTGCTCGAGAACCTCAGCTCGGACCACGTGCGCACCGTCCGGGCCAAGGGCCTGAGCCCTCGACGCATCGTGGGGGTGCACGTGATGCGCAACTCGCTGATCCCGACGGCGACGTTCCTCGCCACCGACCTCGGCTACCTGCTCGGGGGCACCGTCATCGTCGAGGGCATCTTCAACCTGCCCGGCGTCGGCAACCTCCTCTTCGGCGCCATCCGCAGCCACGAGGGCGCCACCGTGGTCGGCATCTCGACCGCGCTCATCCTCGTGTTCCTCGTCACCAGCCTGGCGGTGGACGCGATCCATGCCCTCCTCGACCCGAGAGTGCGCCGATGACCGAGCTGGTCCCCGCCCCCGTCCCCGTCGCCCCGGCCCTCGCCGGGGGTCGACGCCGCCCCCTGCGCCGGGCGGTCCGCCGCCCCGGCTTCGTCGTCCCCGCCGCGGTCGTCCTCGTGCTCGTGCTCATGGCCGTGCTGCCGGGCCCGATCGCCGGGCTGTTCGGCAACGGCGACCCGCGGGTCTGCGAGCTCGGCCTCAGCGGGGCCGACCCGCGGGCCGGGCACCCGTTCGGCTTCGACCTGCAGGGCTGCGACGTCTGGGCCAACGTCGTGCACGGCACCCGCGCCTCCTTGGCGGTCGGCCTGCTCACCACGGTCCTCTCCGTCGTCGTCGCCGTGGTCGTCGGCACGGCCGCCGGCCTCTGGGGCGGCGTGGTCGACGCCGCGCTGTCGCGGCTGACGGACGTGTTCCTCGGGTTCCCCCTGCTGCTCGGCGCCGTCGTCGTGCTCAACAGCGCCGGCGAGCGGTCGGTCGTCACCGTCTCGCTCGTGCTCGCCCTCTTCGGCTGGCCGACCATGGCGCGCCTCGTCCGCGGCTCGGTGCGGTCGGTCCGCCAGGCCGACTTCGTGCTGGCGGCCCGCACCATGGGGCTCTCGACCTGGCGCATCGTCACCCGCTACGTGCTGCCGAGCTCGCTGTCGCCCGTGCTCGTCGTCGCGACGATCACGGTAGGTGGCGTCATCGTCGCCGAGAGCTCGCTGACCTACCTCGGCATCGGCCTCGAGGCCCCGGCCATCTCGTGGGGGCTGCAGCTCTCGGCCGCGTCCGGACAGTTCCAGAACGCGCCCCACCTCCTCGTGTTCCCCGCCCTGTTCCTCGCGGTGACCGTGCTCAGCATCATCAGCCTGGGCGACACCCTGCGTGCCGCCCTCGACCCCCGCCGTCAGCAGTGACGCGCGACCAGGGAGGACCCGTGACCACCGTGCCGCTCACCGCCGACGCCCCGCTGACCGAGGCCCAGGCCGACGACCTCAGGGCGGCGCTGCCCTACGTCGACTCGTGGCTCGCCTACCGTCGGTGGCGCGAGCGGGTGCCCGGGGTGCAGGCGGCCGTGTGGTTCGACGGCGCGCTCCAGCTGTCGACGGCCCACGGCCTGGCGGACGAGGAGGCGGGCGTCCCCTTGACCACGGAGCACCTGTTCCGCATCGCCTCGCACTCGAAGACGTTCACCGCCACGGCGGTGCTGCAGCTCGTCGAGCGCGGCGTGCTGCGGCTCGACGACCCGGCGGGCCGCTGGGTGCCGCGCCTGGCCGAGGCCGGCTCGCGCCTCGCCGACGCCACGCTGCGCGAGCTGCTCGAGCACGGGGCCGGGGTGATCCGCGACGGCCTCGACGGCGACTACTGGCAGCACGGCCGGCCGTTCCCCGACGAGGCCGAGCTGCTCGACATGCTGCTCGACCGGGGCGACAAGGCCGCGCCCGGCGACGGCTTCGGCTACAGCAACCTCGGCTACTCGCTGCTGGGCCTGGTGATCGAGGCGGCGACCGGGCGCTCGTACGGCGAGCAGGTCACCGAGACGATCGTGCGCCCCCTCGGCCTCACGCGGACCGGCCCCGAGTGGGACCCGTCGCGGGCGGACGAGTACGCGGCGGGCCACAGCGGCCGGCACGTCGCGCAGACGAGGGTGCGGCTCGACCACGTCGACACCCGGGCGATGGCCGCCGCCACCGGCTTCTACGGCACGGCCGACGACCTCGTCGCCTACTGCTCGGCGCACTTCGACGGCGACGACCGGCTGCTCGGGGCGCACAGCAGGCGGCTCGCCCAGCGGGAGGCCTGGCAGTCCGACCCGGACGACCCGTCGTCGGCGCACTACGGGCTCGGCTTCGTCGTCGACCGCGTCGGCGGGCACCGCGTCGTCGGCCACTCGGGCGGCTACCCCGGGCACATCACCCGCTCGCTGTTCGACCCGGCCCTCGGCCTGGCCGTGTCGGTCATGACCAACGCCGTCGACGGCCCGGCGACCGCGCTCTCGTCGGGCGTGCTGCGACTGCTCGACCTCGCGCTCGAGCCGGCGCCGGCGGGCCTGGCGACCCGCGCCTCCTCGGCGGGGCTCGACCCGGCCCGCTTCACCGGTCGGTTCGCGGGCGAGTTCGGCGTCGTCGACGTCGCTCTGCTCGGCGAGAACCTCGTCGCCCTGCACCCGGCCGGGCCCGACCCGGTGGCGGGCGCGGACCGGCTGAGGGTGGTCGGCCCGACCGAGCTGCTCGTCGCGCGGGGCAACGGCTTCGGAGCGGTCGGCGAGACCATGCGCTACGAGTTCGACCCCGAGGGGCGGGCGACCCTGCTGCGCGGAGCAGGCGGCATGAGCATGCGCCCCGTCACGGAGCTCTCCGGATGACGACCGATCTAGGCTGGCCCCCGACCGCCAGCGCCGCCGCGAGCGCTGTCGCCAGCCCTGCCGGCAGCCCCGCCGGGACGGCACCCCACGGATCGGGAGAACCCATGCCGAGCGACGACCAGACCGCCCCCGCCAGCACGACGACCGGCGCCTCCGACGGGGCGCGCCGCGACTTCGTCGAGCAGTTCGCGGTCATGTGGGAGATGGCCGGGTCGGCCCTCATGGACGGCCGCATCCTCGGCTACCTCATGATGATGCGCGAGCCGTACATCTCGTCCGCCGACCTGGCCGCGGCGCTGAGCGCGAGCGCGGGGTCCGTGTCGATGTCGACGCGGCGGCTCGTCGAGGCGGGCTTCATCGCGCGCCACGTCGTGCCGGGCGACCGCAGCCACTACTTCCGTGCCGAGGACGACGTCTGGGGCAGCTGGCTCGCGGGCGAGCGCCGCTACCTCGACCGCCAGCGGGTCACCATCGAGCAGGGCCTCGCCGTCGTCGACGCGGCCGACCCCCGGGACGAGGAGGTGCGGCGCCGCCTCGTGAACGGCCGCGACTACATGGCCTGGGTCTCGCACCACCACCGCGCGATGCTCGCCGACTGGGAGGCCTTCAAGGCCGACCGCGACGGGGCACCTGCCTCCGACGACGCCCTCGACCCGCCCCGGGAGACCTGATGACCGACACCGTGCTGAGCGTGCGCGACCTGACCGTGCGGTTCGACGTCGACGGCGAGGAGCAGGTCGCCGTCGAGGCGGCGACGTTCGACGTCCGTCGCGGAGAGGTGCTCGCCGTGGTCGGCGAGTCCGGCTCGGGCAAGAGCGTGAGCTCCATGGCGGTGCTGGGGCTGCTGCCGGCGAACGCGACCGTGTCGGGGTCGATCCGGCTCGACGACGACGAGCTCGTCGGCCGCTCGGAGGCCGGGTTCCGCCAGGTGCGCGGCGACCGGGTCGCGATGATCTTCCAGGACCCGACGGCGGCGCTCGACCCGGTCTTCACGGTCGGCTACCAGATCGAGGAGGCGGTGCGCCGGCACGACGGCTCGCTCACCCGGGCGGCGGTGCGGGCCCGCGCCGTCGAGCTGGCCGCCAGCGTCGAGATCCCGGACCCGGCGTCCCGACTGCGGATGTACCCGCACCAGCTGTCCGGCGGCCAGTGCCAGCGCGTCATGATCGCCATGGCGCTCGCCTCCGACCCGGACCTGCTGATCGCCGACGAGCCGACCACGGCCCTCGACGTGACCGTGCAGGCCGAGGTGCTCGACGTGCTCCGCCGTCTGCAGGCCGGCTCCGGCACGAGCATCCTGCTCATCACGCACGACATGGGCGTGGTCGCCGACCTCGCCGACCGCGTGGTCGTCATGCGCTCCGGCCGCGTCGTCGAGACGGGCGACGTGGGCGACCTCTTCGCCTCGCCCACGGCCGAGTACACGCGCGACCTGCTCGACGCGGTGCCCCGGATGGGCGACCGGGCGACGGCCGTGCCGCGTGCCGAGGCCGGCCCGGCCGCCGCCGCCGCCGACGCGGGCGCCGCGCCGGCCCTGGCCGTGCGCGACCTCGTGGTCGAGTACGGCAACCGCATCGTCGGCCGGTTCCGCGCCGTCGACGACGTCAGCCTCGAGGTCGCCCGCGGCGAGATCCTCGGCCTGGTGGGGGAGTCCGGCAGCGGCAAGACCACCATCGGGCGGGCGGCCGTCGGCCTCGCCCCGGTCTCGTCGGGCAGCGTTCTCGCCACCGGCGTCGACCTCGCCTCGGCGTCGCGCCGGGAGCGGGCCGCCGTCCGGGAGCGCGTCGCCATGGTGTTCCAGAACCCCACGACGTCGCTGAACCCGCGCTACAGCATCGCGCAGACGGTCGCCGAGCCCCTGCAGGTGCGGCGGGGCCTGCGCGGCTCGGAGCTCACCGACCGGGTCGACGCCCTGTTGTCCGACGTGGGCCTGGGCGGGGCCTGGCGCGAGCGGTACCCGCACGAGCTCTCGGGCGGGCAGCGTCAGCGCGTCGCCATCGCCCGGGCGGTGGCGCTCGACCCGGAGCTGCTCATCGCCGACGAGCCGACCAGCGCCCTCGACGTGTCGGTGCAGGCCAGGGTGCTCGACGTCTTCCGGTCGCTGCAGGACCGCCTCGGCTTCGCGTGCCTGTTCATCAGCCACGACCTGGCGGTCGTCGACTCGCTCTGCGACCGCATCGCCGTGCTGCGCACCGGCCGCCTGGTCGAGGTGGGCGACCGGGACGCGATCCTCACGGCGCCGTCGGATGACTACACCCGTCGGCTCATCGCCTCGGCGCCCGTGCCCGACCCCGTCGAGCAGCGCCGCCGGCGGGAGGAGCGCCTGCTCGCCTGACCGCCGGGTGGTCGACAGCCCGGCGGAGGGCGGCACGTCGGTCCGGCGGAGGGCGGCACGTCGGCCGGGACGGCGAGGAGGCCGCCGCCCCGAGGGGCGACGGCCTCCGTCGTGGCGCGTCGGGCGCCGGCGTGCGGCCTCGGCTCAGCCGGCGACGTGCGCGGCGAGGAACCAGCGGTCCTTCTCGAGGCCGCGCGAGATCTCGATGGCGACGTCCTGGCTCGAGGCGTCGAGCTCGCCGAGCTCGTCGATGGCCGTGCGGACGGCGACGAGGGAGGCGTCGATCTGGGCGACCAGCTCGGCGATGGTGCGGTCGATCTGGTTGAAGCCGGGCGAGGTCGTGGGGATCGCGGTCTTGGCGGCGACGGTCTCGATGCGGGCGTCGACCGGCAGGCCGAGGGCGACGACGCGCTCGGCGGCGAGGTCGGCCCACTCGCGGGCGTGGTCGACGACCACGTCGATGAGCTCGTGCACGGCGACGAAGGCGATGCCGCGGACGTGCCAGTGCGCCTGCTTGCCGTTGACCGACAGGGCGGTGAGGTCGGTGACGATCGGGCTGAGGAACTGGGCGACGCCGGCGGCGACGTCGGGGTCGACGGAACCCTGGGGGACGGTGATCGTGGTGGCGTCGGTCATGGCGGTGTCCTTTCCTAGACGGTGGATGCAACGCTAGCCAGCTGAGGGGATTCCGCAAGCAAGCTGAGGCTCGGCTCACCGAGGGGAGGCTGGCCTCACCTGTCGTCGGGGGGACAACCCCACCACGATCCCGGGCGCTGGCACCATGGGACGAGGCCCGCGCCTCCGCGAGGCTCGACACATGACCCAGGAGAGCACCATCAGCGCCCCCGCGAACCCCTATCTCTCGCCGCCGCCCCCGCCCGGCGGCTACCGGCGGCGCTGGCGCTCGCTGCCCCGCGAGCTCGGCTACGTGGCGCTGTCGGCCGTGCTGGTCGTCGTCATCGGCGGCTTCGCCTCGCTGTTCTTCCGGTCGCTCGGCCGGGCCGACAGCTCGGTCGGGGGGTTCGTGCTCCTGGTCGTCGTCGTCTTCGGCAGCCTCTGGCTGGCCCGCTGGTTCGGCACCTTCGAGGTGATCCGGCTCCGCTGGGCCCTCGACCGCCCGGTGCGCCCCGTCGACTGGACGCCGAACACGGCCTGGGGCCGGTCCGAGAACCGGTTCGCCCGTGCCCTGTCCGTCTTCGCGAACCCGCACTACTGGCTGTACCTGCTCTACGGGGCCGTCGTGTTCCCCGTCGTCGCCGGCGTCACGACCTTCGTCCTGGTGGCCCTCCTGTCGGGCCCCGCCGCGATCCTCGTGGGCGTCGCGGTCGTCCTCGGCGCCCTGCCTCCCCTGACGGACTACAACTGGTTCTCCCTGATCGGCACGGGAGGGACCGCCGCCCTGGTCCTCCTCGCCCTCGGCCTGTTCGCCGGCGTCGTGCTCGTGTTCCCGTACGTCGTGCACGGCTTCGTGGTGATGCACCACGCGATCGCCGCGGCGATGCTCGGCGGCTTCCGCAGCGACCAGCTCGCCGTCGAGCTCGCCGACCGCGAGATCTCGCGCACCGCGGCCCTGTCGGCCGAGGGCACGGCCCTGCGCCGCCTCGAGCGCGACATCCACGACGGCCCGCAGCAGCGGCTCGTGCGGCTGCAGATGGACCTCGCCGCGGCGGCTCGGGCCGTCGACGCCGACCCCGAGAAGAGCAAGGGCCTGATCGAGGAGGCGCGGGTGCAGTCCCGCGAGGCCCTCGAGGAGCTGCGCGCCCTCTCCCGCGGCTTCGCGCCTCCTCTGCTGCTCGACCGCGGGCTGGTCCCCGCCCTCGAGTCGCTCGTCGACCGTGCCGTCATCCCGACGACGCTGCTCAGCCGGGTCCCGGCCCACGTCGCGCTGTCCGGCGACATCGAACGCAACGCGTACTTCATCGCCTCGGAGCTCGTGACCAACACGGGCAAGCACTCGGGGGCGGGCTCGGCCGACCTCGTGCTGCGCACCCGGACGGCGCCGGACGGCCACGGCACCCTGCTCGAGCTGGTCGTCACCGACGACGGGCACGGCGGCGCCGGGCTGCGCGACGGCCACGGCCTCGCCGGCGTGCAGGAGCGGCTCGTCGGCCTGGGCGGGTTCCTCGACATCTCGAGCCCTCCCGGGGGCCCGACGATCGTCACGGTGAGCATCCCGCTCGGGGCCGACCCCGCCGGCCCGGCGGCCCCGGCGCCCTCCGTAGACTGACGGGGTGACCGACCCCTCCTCGACCCCGGCCCTGCGCGTCGTGGTGGCCGACGACTCCGTGCTGCTGCGCGAGGGGCTCGTCCGGCTGCTCGACGAGATCGGCGCCGCGGTCGTCGGGGCGTACGGCGACGCGGAGTCGCTGCTGGCCGAGCTCGACGCGACGTCGCCGGACGTCGCCGTGCTCGACGTCCGGATGCCGCCCACCCACACCGACGAGGGGGTCCGGGCCGCGATCGAGGCGCGGCGCCGCCGCCCCGACCTGGGCATCCTGCTGCTGTCGCAGTACGTCGAGGTGGCCTACGCCCGTGACCTGCTCGAGGCGGGGAGCGGGGGCGTGGGCTACCTGCTCAAGGACCGCGTCGCCTCCGTCGACGAGTTCGGCGACGCGCTCGGCCGTGTCGCCGACGGCGGCACCGTGCTCGACCCGCAGGTCGTCTCGCAGCTGCTCGGCCGGCGCAGCGACCCGCTCGAGGCGCTCACCCCGCGCGAGCGCGAGGTGCTCACCCTGATGGCCGAGGGGCGCACCAACGCGGCCATCGCCTCCGCGCTGGTCATCGGCACGGGGGCCGTCGAGAAGAACGTCACGTCGATCTTCCAGAAGCTCCTGCTCGAGGACAGCGGCAGCGACCACCGCCGCGTGCTCGCCGTGCTCGCCTACCTGCAGCGCTAGGCGCGCCGCCGGCCGGCCGGGAGGCACGGCCGGTGCCGGGCG
>Ga0265780_10002680_pt1 | contig 23902 bp, 17 predicted proteins | sample P1T30metagenome_FD_192432 | JGI IMG/M metagenome (GOLD analysis project Ga0265780, IMG submission 192432) | Plant litter microbial communities from East Loma Ridge, Irvine, California - P1 T30 | ecosystem: Environmental > Terrestrial > Plant litter > Unclassified | place: USA: California... | reverse complement strand
TATCGCAAGTCTCCAGGCTCTTCGACCGCTTTCTTGCTGTTGTTCATGGCCCATCTCTGCAACTTCCCTGACGGCACTGGCTGGATGTGTTTGTATGGCTCGGGCGAAGCGGGTAGTATCAAAGGAAGAGCACCACTCGGCGATGCATGGTTGTTTGCCGAGGCTATTCGAAAGTCGATATTCGAGAACTTGAGGTATGCCTGCGACAATGTGAGCAGGAGGCTGTATTGCGTCACTCGGAGCTCGTACCTGCCACTTTAGGCATGCAGGGTTGTACGAAGGCAGTCCCTTCAGCGCGCCGTCTTCTGACGTGAAGATATACAGGACATGCTCATTGCGCTGTTGTGGTGCTCGTTGTGGTAGATCATTGACTGGGTATGTGAGGAGTGGGAATATATCGAAGAGCTGCTTGATTGGCGTAGGAACCGCGAAGAGGCTGCGCCATGATCGTTGCGCCGCCGCATTACGACTCTGCTGTGTATACTCCTTGTCTTCCTCCGTCTGCGACATCATTGCGGGGTGGAGACGCTGACTGGCGTCATGGGCGCAAAAAGTTCGTGATGGCTTTCCGAGGAGAGAGCTGCACTCGCCTAAACTTGCCGATTCTGTCGATTCTCCATTGCACTCCAACATCATACCCACCTTAAGATTCACTCAAGTTGACACTCATTATCCTCGTAACTGAATAGATATGCGATTGGGTACTACAGAACTCAAAATTGTGTAGCTGCCAACCACCACCCATCATTTCCGACCCCTACCCCAAACTATCTCATGACCCATTCCCATACTCATTCCTCATCTTTCAGCTCCCTTTCTCGTACCTGCATCTTCTTCCCGTATATCATCCTAGTGGCAGGCGATCAAACCACGCTCCATAGAATGCCTGAGTGGAGTAAAAGGTGGCAGCGTGGGACTTGGCTTCACACCAGTTAGCATGTTTAGTACATTTCTCGATGTGGTGATACATACCAGAGGGCGCGGAGATTGAGACACAAGGGCCATCAGTATGCATGCAAGACTGTGGGAAGAGGGAGACGATGGAGGGGGGCCGGGAGGAGGAGATGGGGAAGGAGAACCTCCACTATGTGAGAATGGAGACGATGGAGACGGTCCGGGAGGAGACGGGGAGGGAGAACCTCCACTATGCGAGGAAGGTGAGGAAGGTAGAGGACCAGGTGGAGGAGACGGAGAGGGAGAACTTCCGAGGCTATGTGAGGATGGAGACGATGGAGGCGGTCCGGGAGGAGGAGAAGGCGAGGGAGAACCTCCGAGGCTATGTGATGACGGAGACGATGGCGGGGGTCCAGGGGGCGGTGATGGAGATGGGGAGCCGCCGATCGTATGGGAAGATGGTGAGCTTGGGGGCGGACCTGGGGGCGGCGAAGGCGACGGAGAGCCACCAAGGCTATGCGATGACGGGGAGGAAGGGGGAGGCCCAGGAGGCGGTGATGGAGAAGGCGAGCCACCCAGACTATGCGTGGATGGCGAACTCGGCGGCGGACCCGGAGGAGGAGACGGAGATGGCGAGCCACCCAGACTATGATTAGGCGGCGGACCCGGCGGAGGAGACGGACTCTGCGTATACAATCAGCATTTCAATCTCCTTGGAATTCACAAGAGGCCCATACCGGCGATCCACCAAGACTGGCATTTGGTCGAGGAGGCGACGGAGGAGGCGTAGGGGGCTGAGCGGTTAGTCAGCGGTCTGAATCATGGTAAGATGCTCAACGTACAGGAGAGTAAGGCGGCAGGCCGCGCTTGTGGGGCGCGGGAGGAGGGGGCGATGGGGGAGGAGATGGGGTCTGGATGCAGTGTCAGTATTGTATCTGACTTGTCGATGGTCTTGAACTTACGGGCGAAGGACCCAGGTTGGTCATGGTCATGCTGAGGACTTGTGTGCTCATATTGATGGTGCTGTTGTGTTTGTTGGTAATGGTTATTGGTTTGATATGCAATGTGTTGGAACTGTTGTTTCTGCTGTTGTGCTTTGCAGGATATGTTGCTGTGCTTGTGTTGTGAGGAAGCTGTAGAAGGCGTTGAGGTCGAGCGTTATATATCATTTCTCCGTCTTCAATGAAGAATCTCTGACCTGGCGCCTGGATGTATTGTTGTCCCGAGGCCAAATTTAGTAGGACAGCGAAAAAGAATTAAAAGAAAATCGATTGTGTTCCAGTCTATTATCTGACTGACACGCTGGCAAAGAGAACAAGTATGTGTGAAGCGGCAATCATTACCTCGCCACATCAAAGCTCGCCTTCTTGCAATGTATATATTTGCCATTAATTCGCGACGCAATTGCCCGAGGCATGTTCGGTATAGCGGTGGCCGCAGTTATGGTCACGGAAGCATACGAAGGTCAAGGTATTCGATGAATGAGTTATGTGATTGATTGACGTGTTCGATTGTCGTCAGTACCACCAACGTGGACCAACAGTAGACATTAGAATATTACAGTGATGCAGATATCAGGTCGGAGCTCATATGTACAGCAAGATGACAAGTGCTCACAGAGCTAATGATACAATACAGTGGTGAACGAAAGGGGTATATATGGGTATTGAAAAGATTGACCAGACAAACAGGGCGGTGTCCTTGGGGAGGTCGACCATGCAGCCTATTATACACTCTATAGCGAATGGGACAGTGTAGGGTATATAGAACGTAATCAGGTGAGTGAAGGCCGGGCTGGCCGGGTATAGAAGCGAAGGAAGCAAGGAGACGTTCGTGCATATACAAAGAACAAAGACGCTAGAAACATTCAATGAGAGAGAAAAACAAGTGGGATAAAAGTGAGAAATGAGGGTCCGGACGGCGTAAAGGAGGCTACTCAAGCCATCATCATGAGTCTGGTGCTTCGCTTTTCCAAGCGTGGTCGGAAACCGCCAGGTCCAAGGAAACTTTGTGGTGGGTTTGCGGCGCTATGTGCATGTCGATCGCAGTAGCGTTGTCCGTTGACCTCGTAATAATCGTCTCGAAGAACCACGCGACATGTTGAACAGTTGAAACATTTCGGGTGGAACTTGGTGCGTGCATCCGTTTCCAGATATTGGCCCTCAATGCCACGATTGCATGACGCGCATACAGATCCATTGAGCTCATGGTAATGGCGTTCGCAGTAGGGAGAATTCTCGTAAACATAGAATTCTGCTGTTGGGAACGGGTCGCTGCAGGTTTTGCAGACAAAACAGTGCTTGTGGTATCGTCCTGTCAAGCGACCTGAGGAATCCTTGACTGATTTCCCCACGATTGGCTCTGAGCATCCTCGGCATTTGCCCTTCGAGGCGGGTCGGTTTTCTTGTCGACGGGGAGCTGCGTCTGGTGACTGTCCTAGAGGGCTATGTCCAGCCTTTGCAACCGAGTCTTGTCGTGAAGCTAACTGCCTGGGTCGGCGGTCGAATGCAATACCTAGCTGAATGGCGGGGTCCATGGGCGATTCCGGGAGATCTGCATAGGGTGATGGAGATGGCGGGGGAATGGGTTCTGGTGCGTTGAACCTCGGCTGGCTTTGTGCGCTGCGAACGGGTGCTTTCACAGCAGAATACTTTGGGGAACCCGCATAGGAGTCTGGGCTGGCGGTCCTTTCGAAGCTATCACCGAGGTATTCTGAGCGACCTAGCTTGGATGCTTGGCGGGAATGGCTGGCTTCAGATCCTGGCGGACTTGATCGAGAGCTCGCTGCACTTCTAAAGCCGGAGCTTGCGTAGGAGTCGTCAGAGAGTCCGGAATCCGACGGCGTGTGGAGGGGGTTCATGTGAGTATCATGGCTAAAACCAGGCGGCAGTAATGGCGGCAGGTGAGCTGTCCGAGATTGTGCGACATTCTGCTGATTCGCGTTTCCCATAGTACTGATGCTGGCATTCCGGGGAGGGAATGCGTTGATAGGTGTAGGAGCAAATGCTGAAGGTTGGAGCTCAGACATGTCGGATGGCGGCAAATGGCTCTCCGAAGGCCTCCTCGGTCGTGGCGGTGGCTGCTTCCTCTCTTTACTTCCATCTCGTTTCAGGTCAGTCTTTGGATCGCTCGTCTTGCGTGCGTGCGCTGGCCCCATGCTCTCTTTCTGCAAACGGTCAAGGAAAGCGTCGATGCCTTCATTCGATTCAGTGGTCGCTGGTAGAGGTGGTGGCGGCATGCTGTTGATGTTGTTGCTCATTTTTGGGTGAGCAGGCAAGCCTACACTTCTATTCGAATACGCTGAAGCGCGCGACATTGTGGATGATACAGAAGAACGCTGTCGCGATGTGCTTCCGACGCTCCTGGCACTACCCTGAGTGGCCGTTCTTCTGTGGCCAAAAGATGTGACTTCGGGCAAAGGCGAGGGAGGTTTAGAAGAACTGGAAGTGGTCGGCCGGCGGTCTGCACGTCCATCGAAAGGACCTGGCGCAATGGAATCCATGCGCTTCGCGATGTTGTCTCCGCCATCAAATCTAGGGCTAAGAGGCGCGAAGAGAGGACTCGGTTCAGCGTACAAATGCTGTGGCGCTGGCTCTAGTCTTTCGTGTTGCTGCGGTCTTGCGGTTTGGAACGTCGCACTTCTCTTGGACGGAAAGGGTGGAAAAGCGCAGTCTAAGTTGGAAGAAATCTTGGGTGACGGGGGACCCATCTTCGGCCGCGGTACAGGAGCTGTTGCACTTCGATTCATCTTGTACGGAGACCTGGGTGGTGTTGGTGAGAGCATAGGCGACCGACTTCTAGGGTCACTGTAGTTGCTCATTGGTGACGGCTCGAGGGGCCGAAAAGGCTTGTCTGAGTGCATCAACATCAGCAAAGTCATTTGGGAGTTCATTGCGCATTGGCTTACTGGCAGCGTTTGAGTCGATGCGAGGTGGAGGGCGCATGCGACCCATCGGCGCCGGGCCCTCAGATCGTTTGCTGAAGGAACCAAGACTGCCAGCACGATTGACCTTGGGTGATTCTGGGGGCGTTATTGCTGCTGCTGTCGCTAGACTTGGTCAGTGGGAGCTTGTTTGCGAGTAAACAATGACTTACTGGACGAGGCAGCTGGAGCACACACATGGTCTGCTAACTGAAGAATATCGATGTCAATCCCACAGGATGAGCATTTGATCATAGGTAGACCGCTCGCGCTGGTCCGAGTCATGTTTACTTCTTTCTCCCGCAGCCCGACGTCTGATCTGAACGTTCGATATCTCTCTGAGCGTGGTGTCGCAAGGATCCAGCAATGTTATGTTTTGACAAGTTGGTGTTGTAGGTGTGCAATGCGACGGTGACGGAAAGTGTTCGAGCTCGGAAGACGAATGCGTGCGGCCGAAAGACAGCCTCGAACGCCCAATAGCGGGCGGGCCTTGTGGGTCTTGCTGGATCAGGGGGAGGGATGCGGGAATGGTGTGGAATTGGCGGTGATCTGAAGACGGATGCGGGTGATAATTAGCGTCGTTGCGTCCACACCATCCCGTTTGAGAGAATGTTTCGCCCCACAGGCGATACTCGTAATGTTGGATAATTTGCAACTAATCAGAAAACGAGCAGGGAACGATCACGATATAGCCATCAAGGTAGCCATTCAAGAGCCGCGATGCGCTGCGAGGTTCGAGGCAATCAAAGTCAAGGTTTCCGTGAGCCAAAGACAGGAGAGCAGTCCGAAGGCGTCAACGTGGTGCTGCAAGTAACCCGCGTGTCCCTGAATGGTGGCGCTTCTGGTGTTGGGCGGCGGCTCTTGGTTGGCTGGTTTGCAAATAAGCGGCAGGCCACATGGTTCCTGCCGCCGCGAGTCGAAGTACCAGAAATGCCAAAGGTTGACATGAAACTGGTCCGTCGCGTCGTCTGGGCGAATGTCCCAAGCGCCGATGACGAGATCTGTAGTCCATCGTGACGTGTGAAAATGCTTGGAGCCCGTCTTCATGACATTTGGACACCTTGACTGCACGTCGAAGAGCATTAAGCCGAGGAGCCAAGGCCAAGATATAGGGGATTTGCAAGGCTCCGCTCGCATGCTGTCAGTGCGCAGGGAACCATTGAGCCCTCGGACATTAAATGAGCTTCTGGTTGGACGTCGGGTGGGAGCGTTGCTATCTTCGATCAACATCGCCGTCTCCTTGTCGGCGCAGGGGCATCGCGGTTGCAAGGTGCCTCCCACGACACAAGAAAAGTTTCTCTCGTACATGCTTTCACCTTTCAATGTTTCTTCCTTCACGTGTCGTGTCATCAAACTCTTATCAGCATAGGCAAAGTCTCTCCAGGTTTCAAATCGTTTCCCGCAACCTTGGAACACTCTGACGGTGCCGCGTGACACATGAGAGACATTGGCCAAACAGCACTGGCTCTAGGCGGATTACCGGTCGTTCGTTCGGTGTTCCTCTGCAATCTGCTCGTCTCTCCTGTCCTGCTCGGTGCGGTCGCAGGGAACATAGAATATGGCACCTGCCTGTCCTGCGAATTATTGCGCCTGCTAAGTCAGTGCCACGGGGATTCGCATCCCATCGACGGGCCAAGACGGTTATCGAGTTCGCATTACACGACGTGAACTTGCATGGCGGAGAGCGCGTTCGGTTGCGTTCTGTATCGCGTGCTCCCCACCTCTGTAAACAAGTCTGATGCTGAATCTGTCTCGAGAACATCTGCATGCACACTGACGTGCACTGAAACAATATGTGGTCGGCGCCACGACAATGCAGCGAGAAAATGCCATTCGTCATGCGGTGAAGAACAATGCCGTGCGAGTAAGTGCCCACGCAACTCGTCGTCTTCCAAGCGCGGTCTGCCGGGGTGCCGAGGCCAGCAGCATCTCGCGTCTGCGGATAAAATCAAGGCGTGCCCACGTGATAAGCGGGGGCCGCCCGATTGCATCCACGCATCAATTGTGTTGCGACGGACCCGTGGACAACAACAATGCTGTGGCCAGTCCGTATTGGATGGACCCTTTTTGCGATTGTGACAGCTGTCCGATGGTCTTCAAGTACCTCCGCGTCTTCACCTGCAGGTTCCCAACCTACTGTGGTATGGAGCACTGCATCCTGAGATTGAAAGAGCGAAAGCGGACGTGGCGTCCAGCACATGGGAGACGTTCAGCGACAGCCATTGGCTCCGTGGTGCTTGCGACGGGCTGGGGCGGGATAATCTGGCTCGAAAAGTGGAGTGCAAAGGTAAAGTCGTGAAGAAGCGGTGTCGTCCACGCTGTCCGGCAACAGGCGGAGCAAAGCTGCGCTCCTTAGCTTTGTGCCTATCGATAAGTCATCCTTCCATATATATTGCACCTTCTTCTCTCACCCTTGCCTGATCCCCACCCCAATTCTACAACATCATCGTGAACTGCTACCCAGCAATTGACAAAGCTTTCCTCTCCATCTAACACAACCAACTCCACCCGGGCCATTGCCCAGCCTTCAAGACGTTTTCCAATCTCCTCAGCTCGTAGGTACCCCTCCTTGCTCCGACTCTCTCCAGAGCTCGCCAGGCTAAGTGACAATGAACCCTCTAACTCTTCCCAGGGTCCACAACCCATTTGCCGGCCGACGTACTTCTCCTTCTGGGGCAGCGTCGGATCTAGACTTCCGCAGATAATTTCTTCGTGCCATCAACCATCAACCATCAACAAAAATCAAGTCATCAACATGGCACCGCACGCAGAAGAAGTAGTCGGCCAGGCCAACGGGTTCGGGACCAACACCACTCCCGCCAAGGATCTCTTTACTGTCAGCTCTTCCAACGTAGAATACACCGAGGATACCATCAAGTCCAAGTACACTTACCGCACTACCGACGTCACCCAGAACGCCGAGGGCAAGTATGTGGCCATTCCCAAGGAGACCCTGTACGACTTCAAAGTCGACCGCAAGATTCCCAAGACTGGTGTCATGCTCGTTGGTTGGGGTGGTAACAACGGTACCACTGTGACTGCCGGTATCATCGCCAACAAGCGTAACCTCGTCTGGGAGACCAAGCAGGGCACGCGCGGCGCCAACTACTATGGATCCGTCATCATGAGCTCTACCACCAAACTGGGAGTCGACAGCAAGACCGGCAAGGAAATCTACATCCCCTTCCATGACCTTCTGCCCATGGTTCACCCGAACGACCTCGTTGTGGGTGGTTGGGACATCAGCGGCATGAACCTCTCCGAGGCCATGGACCGTGCCAAGGTGCTCTCACCCTCTCTCAAGTCCCTGGTCCGCAAGGAGATGGGTGCTATGAAGCCTCTTCCTAGCATCTACTACCCTGACTTCATCGCCGCTAACCAGGAGGAGCGTGCTGACAACATCCTTCCGGGTAGCAAGGCTTCCATGGCCCACGTTGAGCAGCTCCGCAAGGACATCCGTGACTTCAAGTCTGCCAACGGCCTAGACAAGGTGATCGTGCAGTGGACCGCCAACACAGAGCGTTACGCCGACGTCATCGAGGGTGTGAACGATACTGCCGACAACCTGATGAAGTCCATTGAAACTGGCCACGAAGAAGTTTCTCCTTCCACTGTCTTTGCCGTCGCCTCCATCCTTGAGGGCGCTCCCTTCATCAACGGCTCTCCCCAGAACACCTTCGTTCCGGGTGCCATTGAGCTCGCCGAGAAGCACAATGCCTTCATTGGTGGTGATGACTTCAAATCTGGTCAGACCAAGATGAAGTCGGCGCTCGTTGACTTCCTGATCAACGCCGGTATCAAGCTCACTTCCATTGCCAGCTACAACCATCTCGGCAACAACGATGGCATGAACCTCAGCTCTCAGAAGCAGTTCCGCTCCAAAGAGATCTCCAAGTCCAACGTGGTCGACGACATGGTCGCTGCCAACACGGTGCTCTACAAAGAAGGCGAGCACCCTGACCACTGCGTCGTCATCAAGTACATGCCCTCCGTTGGAGACGACAAGCGCGCTCTCGACGAGTACTATGCTGAGATCTTCTTGGACGGCCACCAGACCATCAGTTTGTTCAATGTCTGCGAGGACTCTCTCCTTGCATCTCCATTGATCATTGACTTGGTCCTCGTTGCCGAGATCATGACCCGTGTCCAGTGGAAGGCACACAGTGCCGAGGCCAGCGACGAGAAATACTCTGGCTTCCACAGCGTGCTCAGCGTTCTTAGTTACATGCTCAAGGTACGTTCGCGGTAATGACTGTGACAAATGGTTACTGACCACGAACAGGCTCCTCTTACTCCTACCGGCACTCCCGTCGTCAACGCTCTCGCCAAGCAGCGCGCGTGCCTTACCAACATCTTCCGCGCCTGCGTCGGTCTTGAACCTGAGAACGACATGACTCTGGAGCACAAGCTGTTCTAGATGACGTGTACTCATGTTGTTCACGTGCACATGTGCTAATGGCGTGTCCGGTCACAAGGGCTTTTGCGGTGGAAAGGGATAATGGATTTGATTGTCACCTATGACTAACCCTATACGCTCATTAAAAACTACAACAATGGAAACACCGATTTCATCGAATATTCTCCACGAATGCGTGAACGCTCAATATTCGTCAATGAACGACGTTATTTTGCCTTTTGAAAGACGCGATGCCTGGGCTGGATGACCGTCACTGTTGTGTCTGGGAAGGTGCGAGCTACGCATGAGGAAGGCACGCTGCTTCCATCCCAACAAACCTCGCCCGAACACCTCACCCACACTTCGCTAACACTGCAAAGACTAGGACACTCACATCATGCCGGCAACCTCGATACAGTCCTGTTTCACGTCGTCATCTTCACCGACGAAATATGCCGATGGCTTCACTGCTGAAGAGGTGAAATTAGCGATGCAGCCTAATGGAGCATCCGCGTCCGCATCATGGACTGTGAGTTACAGAGCTCACCTCTATTCGCATCATCACCCTAACCATAACGCACTATAGCCCAGCCTCGACTACGAGGAAGCTGATCTAGGCAGTCTCGAGCCCGGCCCACGCAACCTCACTCTTATGGGCCGTGTTGTCAACTTCTACAACGTCGCGAAACCCAGCAAGCAGCACAAAGCGGCTCAAGGCTATCTCAAGATCCAGCTCGCCGACAACACCGGCGTGCTCACTGTGCGTCTCTGGTACAACAACACTGTCTACCCCATCCGACTCGGTCAGTTGGTCACGCTATGGACGGTACATGTATCGAACAGCTCAGAGCACAACAGCCTCGCACCCAGCACCGCGCCGCTATTCACCAGCATCTTCCCTGAAGGCGAGCGCAACTGCTACTTCATAATCCACGAGAACAGCGACGACGGCACGCAATTCAAGCGTCCGTTCAACTGCAAGGACTCCAGCACCCTCCCGGGCCTCATGGCGCTCAAGACCTTTGCAGACGGCGGGTACGACATGGACGACCCTAAACTGCTCGTGTGTATCAAGAGTATCGGCGCGCATAAGAAATGTACTTCCTCCCTCAACCCCCTTCACCCAACCTCTCCCAACGTCTAACCCCAAAAAGTCATCAACAGAAACGGCACAACCTCCTCCCTCCTCTCCCTCGGCATCTTCGACGCCACCGCCTCCGCCTCCCTCACCCTCTACGCCCCCCTCTGCTCCTCCGCAACGTCCTTCACCCCCTCCAAAACAATCCTACTAATTTCGAACCCCGGCTGGCGCATCGACAAGTCCGCAAAACTCACCCTCAACGCCACCTCCCGGCTAGACATCGACCCAGACCTCGCCGACGCGCGCCGCCTGCGCGCCCTCGCACAGCGCCTAACCCGGCGCGAACACGTGAATCCCCCGTTCCCAGAGCTTGATGTGCGTGCGTGCGAGAATGCGCGCGTCAGGGTCAAGTACACGCTCGCAGAAGTGGACGAGTTTGCGCGCGCAAATCCGGGGGAGGGCGTGAGCGGGTATGTATCCGTCATCATCACATGCATTGACATTGTGGCGCCGTACAAGCGCAACATGCTCATGTGCGGCGAGTGTTGCGGGATGGAAGTGTTTGGCAACTCACTGCGCGAAAAGTGCAGAGGCTGTGAGGGCGATGTGCGGTTGAGGATTAACCCCAAGATTGTACGTTTGCCTCTCTTTCTCTCGTTTTCTCGGTTGCAATGGCTGCTGATACTTGCAAGCTCGGTCCTGCACTCGACGAAACGGGCCAAATCGCCAGCGGGAAACTCATCCTCTCGGACGAGGCGTGGGAGCAGTTACTCGGTCGCTCAGCCGAACAGCTCGTTTCGACGCAGATCGATGTGCTGCGCTATCTCGAGCAGCGGTTACTCTTGCTGCGTGTAACAATGGGATTCGCGCTGCGGCTGGAGGACGAGATTGGGCGGCTTGCGGTGTGGTGTGTGAAGAACTGATGGAAACGAACGATGTGCTGAGAATTGACTTGAGATGTGCCATGTACATTTCCACAAACCCAAACAAAAACTAGCAAGCGTAAAAACATGCACGCAATACATACAACGCAACGCAAAATACTCATGCAAAAAAACCGTTCAGAATTGGTGGTATATCGCTGCCCAAGCAGATCACAGTCCAACACCGCCCCATGCTCATCCAGCCAGAATCGAAGAGTCAAAAACGCCACATTGATCATGCTCATGCAGTCTTTACACGACAAAAAGAAATTTCTCACAGTAGTCTTATTGCTCACCAAGAACCCCTGCCAATCCGCGTAGTACATCGCCCACGCCAATCCCCTCCGCGCCAACTCGTTGCTTGACTTCTCGATCGCGCTCTTCCAGCCTCTTGCTTGCGGTGCCGAGTATGCGATCTGCGACGCGCTCGGCCGTGTTGCGGTATTGTTCGATCTTGTGCACGCCGTCTGCGAAGAGATCGATGTGCGGTTCGAGAGATTGGCTGAGGTGTGTAAGATGTGATTGCAGCGCGGCGGGAGTTGTGAATGTGAATGCGGACGATGGTGGGCGTTGCTCCGAGTCCTGGGTTTGTGGTGGTGTGGGTTGTTGAGGCATTTGTAGAGCGGCGAGGATTGCAGCTTGTTCAGGATCGAGGAGCGAGGTGTCGATTTCGGAAAGTTTTGGTATTGGGGCGGTTTTGGGAGGGGCGGCCGGGGGAGGCATGGATGTGGATGCTGCCGCTAATGCTTCCCAGGCGGATTTCTCTGCTTCGAGTCTACGTTCCCGTTAGCATGATTCGACTATTTGTCCAGAATCCCACATACCTTTTGACCTCGTCTTCCAGTTCCTCCAGTGTAGCCTTGTTCTTCTCGTTCTGTGGATTCGGCTTCTTTACCACAGGTGGTGGCGCTGTTTCTTCCTGTAGCATTATTAGCATGTATGCCTGACCCTCAATCTTCATGGTAGTCGTACCCTGCTGAACCAGTCTGAAAGCTCTGGTTTGCTTGCAAAATCGTCTATTAGCTCCTGCTGTATCGCGCGTGCGGCCATAATTGCGTTCGCATTCTTGACACTGCCAGACGGCTTTTCTGGTAGCGCTCGTGATCCACACCACGTCAGAAGCTGCTTCATTCGCCTTGGCTCGGGAAGGCTTTGTTCGATGTATTTGTAGAAATCTCGGACTTCGACTTCTGAATGTGGTAGAGCTGGAACGTGTTAGTTGAATGTCATGACATGGGTCCCGCGCCCAAGCCAGGCAATAAATCAGCCTAGATTGAGCGCGTGTGGGGACTCACCATTTGACATCCCGCTGTCAATCAGCGAGCTCGCTCTTCTGCCTCGCAAGCCTGTGCTGCTCCTGCGATGCCCCTCCTTGCTGCCCTTTCGCATCTCCTTGTTCCTGGTGATGACCGGAGTGTCTGCAAACGGTAGCATAATCCTTTGCGCGTTTGGATCGCGCTTCTTCGCGACTGTGAGCTCATTCTGAGTAGGTGTCTTTATGCCTACTAGGGCACCTTTTCCCTCAGGCTTGGCCTCTGGTACTGGAGTGACCTGCTTCCTTCTCTCCTTCTCGGCAGGCGCGCTTTTCCTCGGGCGCTTCGAGGTGGTGGGTTCAGCTGCTTTCGGACGGACTTCTAGTTGCTCCTTGTCGGCAGAGAGACGCGTCGAACGCCGGCGCTTCTGTGTTTCTGCAACCTCCAGTTCGACTACTGTAGTTGTGGTCTTCTTCCGACGCGCGGTAGGTTTGGCAGGGAGGGGGTCCTGAGATTGCGCGTTCTTTGCTGGAGGCTCTTCGGGTATGGGTTCTGGCGCGGATGCTGCTTGCGCCTTTGTGGTCCTTTTCGAAGTGCGTCGCGAGAACTGGAAGCCGTCGTCATCCTCGTCATACGCAGCTTTTGCGCTCTCCTTCGCGGTCGCAGTTTTCTTGCTGGTGCCGTTTACTTCGGTCCGCGAGCGCTTGGGCGCGGGCGCGGGTGCGTCATCATCTTCAAAGGCCTGTTTGACACTTCTCCGTCGCGTCGTAGGTCGGTTTGCGGCCATGGGGAGCGATTGGAGAGGTGAACGCGCAAAAACGGTGGTCATGAGTCCGGTTGCTGGGTGTTCGTGGGCGAGTTCAAGGCGCGTGCATTGGCGCAACAACACAACTTCGGATGGCGGATCGGCTTCGCGCACGTGCAAGTCGGCGCAACGGCGTATGTAATTCTGGATATAATCGTAGGTATCGTAACAATCGGTGATGCGAATAGTCGTGATGCGGTGACGGCGAGGATTGTGGCACGGGAGCAGGGAAGTGGTGGGTGCGCGGTGGCTCTTGCCCAAGGTGAGCGGGCAGGTAAACAAACCACAGCGCTAGCACGGATCGGGTGAAGCACATGACCCACCACTCAAATGCTGATCCAATCAATCACACAACGCACGGTCTCAGGTCTGCATTGTAATGTCTTGCAGATTATGTGGTTTTCCCATTGTTCGATGGACTGGTTGGCTATATGAATATGTAGACAGCCACCACCAGCCCTTGTTTTGCAAGAGGACCCTTGAAAGAACTCCCCAGCCGAGAAGTGGCACCATCCGAAGCTGCTCGTTCACATGCTCTCTCATGCTATCGTCAATTCATACCAGGCTACATCGCTTATACAAGCCAAACCGCTTTTAATAATTCCACAAACGTCTTCGAAATGCCAACAGTCCTATTGTTACATTCCGGCCCCGGGCATGGGACCTTTGACACCCTCTGGCGCCATGCTGCCTTCAATTCGTCGCTTCGCGTCTTGCTTCTCTTCCAGAGTGGGATTGTTCTTGCGCATGTCGGGGAGGTGGGCCGCCCTGTTTGGGCTGTGACCGATAGACATACCAACGCGGACCTTTCAACATGTTAGCGAGAGCGGACAGCTTCACAGTCAATGTCACTTACAAGAGTTTCCAATGCCGAATTGGAGTTGTCGACCAAGTCATCGTCGTACTTCATCTGCCCAGGCTCAAAGAGGAGCAGCAGAGTACTGCCGCCGAACTTGAAGTAACCAAGTTCTTCCGCACGCTTCACTTGCTCCCCCTTCTTACGTGTAATGACAGTGCTGCCGACCATCATCGCACCAATACAGATCACCATTACGCGGCCGTGTGCGACCGAATCGATGGGACAAATCACGCGTACGTTCTCGCCGTAAACATCGAGAGCTGACCGGATAGCCATGGGGTTCACAGTGTAGTATTCTCCATCGATGGACTTGGGCTCATCCATGACACCATCGACTGGAATGTGGAATCGATGGTAGTCCTGTGGCGCAAGTCGGAAGATGCCGAGTGAGCCACCGTGGTAGCGCTTGGCGTCCTGAGGGTAAGCATCGCCCAGGAGACGCTCGACCGTGAACTCTCGGCCCTTGACCCAGATGGCCTGTGCCGAATCGATGGTATTGAACACAACGGAACGGCAATCAGCGGGTGAAACTATGACGCGAGGATCGTCGGGCGCTGAACATGGGCGTGCGGTTGGCTTTAGCGCGCGGTAGAAGAACTCGTTGAAGCTCTTGAACTCGGACGTCGGCAGAAGCACTTCCGACATGTCCAGCTGATGGAATGCGATGAATGGTACGATCTCCGCAGCTGATGCAGGATCATCGTACTTCTTTCCTTGCTTGATGCTCAGAGACTTTAGCAATTTGCGTACTATAAACTTGTCAGTACTGTTTGGAAATGGGTCGTTTCGCCATACTCACTTCGCTTCTTTTCCATGTTGCTCGATTTGAGACCTTTGTAGAGCAGGCGGATACCTAAGCGGACATAGACACTCATGCGCTCTTCGTTGATCTGCCCAGTGATGCGGTCCTGGACTAAGATGTTGGCTGAGTTAGCACCAAGCTTGTAGCCTCCGTACGAAATCTTCGTGATGACCTTGGAGTACCACTTGCGCTGGGCCTGGCTAGAAGTGACGAAGCCAGCCATAACAATATTGTTGACTTGCCTCCAGTCTTGGCTGGCACAGGTAGCAATGTGGGTGATGATGTTAGCATCCGAGCGCTTGTTCAGCTTCGGCTGGTGGCAGATGGGACACTCGCGAATCTCAATAACGTGCTCTTCGCCCTTTTCGTCCGCCAGATCATCAATCTGTATGGTGTCGCCTTCTTCACCAGACTTACCGAGGAGGTCGGTTTCCAGCACAGGAATAGAGGCAGTGGAGCCATTTTTGTTGATGGGGGTCAGATCCCCAGACGCCAGGGAAGGTGTCTGCTCTCCTGGTGTGAGGAAGCCACTTGTGCTAGCTGCATGATTTGCATTGTACTCGGTTGCTTGTAGTTGGTCTTCGAGACAGATGACAGCCTCGTCGAAAGTCAGTAGTTGCTCGCCGTTGTGCTGGGCAGTAAAACGGCTGAAAAAGCTGTCGATGGTAGACTCGTGCAGGGTCGAGCCAAGAGTATCCAGCATGGTGGTAAGCTCGACCTTATCGAGCAGCCCACTGTCATCTGCGTCGTATTGCTTGAGCATTGCCCTCCAGAACTGCTGCCGTAGGGCGGTGTATGGCAAGTACTTTGCGCGAATGTACAAAGTTGGGTTGTGCTTGTCTTCCCAGCGGTCCTTGTGCTTCATGTCAATGGGCAGGGTGAATGTCTTCAGGTCCTGGTCGTCCACCGCCATGGGATCCGCAACAACAGCCAGGCCAGGCGTGAGGTTGCCATTTGAGTCTGTGGAGGTCTGGCTAGTTGGCGCAGGTGGCGCGGAGCCATTGGCATTCTGACCTGAAAGCGAAGCCGTCGAGTTCTCTTTCTTCAGAGACGGCCGGCCAAGGCGAGAGAGGCTGTGGGCAGATGAAGATCGAGACATGGGTAGGCGGAAGCGTGACCGCCGTGCTTCTGAACTCGACTGCAGACCGGGCGAGTCTGACGGCTCGGGGAGCTTGTAAAGACCAGTTTCCGGGTCTGCTTGGGGTGCAACGGACACAGCCTTTTCGAGGGGAAAGCTCACGGTGCCGACATAGTCGTTGCCCGAGAACTTGTCCTTGTCGATGACGGTGAAGCTGACGGAGTAGTTGACCTCGTGGCGCATGACCTGGAAGACGAGCTTCTCCTCAAACACGGGGTTGAGGTTGTGGCTGAGCGTCTTGGTGCGGTACGTCTTCTTGCCGAGCGAGGTCACGACAAAGGGGTCCATGTCGAACGAGGTTCGGGTCACTGCGGGGCTGTCAGATGGAGTGCTGGAAAATGCGCGGGGGATGCTCACCATTGCGCTCTGGGGGCAGGTCTGTGATTCTCTGGATCTCCAGGAACAGCACGCCTGCAACGTCGCCGTTGCTCGAGTACTCGTAGCCGCTCATCTGCTTGGCCTTCTTCTTGAGGCGGGCCAGCCTGAGGCGCTTCCGCCGCTTCTCGCGCTTCTCGGCCTTGTGCGACTCGTCCTGGGCCTCGTCGGAGCTGTCATCGTCGTCGTCGGCGTCGGTGTTGTTGCTGTCCGCGCGCAGCAGCATCTCGGCTTCTTCCTCGTCGGGGCTCGGCGAGCTTCCTGCAATGGCCATGAATTTCTGCATGAGCTGGTCCGCGGGCGCGCTCGGGTTGCTCGTGTCGACGAGCGAGAACTGGATCTGGATCTCGCCCGACACGACCGACTTCTTCTTCTTGCCCTTGTGCCGCGACTCGAGCGGGAACCACCGGGGCTCCTGCAGCGGGCGGGCATTGAGGAACTGGTCTTCGAGGATGACGTCAAACTCGCCCATGTAGTCCTTCCCAAAGCGGTCCTTGTCCCAGCACTGCACCTCGAGCAGCAGACTCTGCTCGCCCACAATGGGCAGGTCGAGCATCGTGTTCCATTCCGGGTTCAGCGACTTGTTGATGGTCGGCGTGGCTTCCTTTGCATCGCCGAGGGAAAGAACGAGGTACTGCAGCAGCCAGTCAGCGGGGGTTCATATATAAACAACACCAACAACACCAACAACACCAAGCACAATGGCAGTCTGCATGGTAATGTCTGCATGTCTACGTGCTGGCGGGGCACTCACGGGGTCCGACGTGCCACTGCGGTCCTTTGCTGCGAGGTTCCTGCCCTGCATCGCTCGTTAGCCCACCAGCTCTCCCACATGTCTCCCGCGGCGAAGGCCGACTAGGCGCACCTTGAGCACATTCGCTCGCAACATCAGCCCTGGCTTTGCTTGCTCCATTGTGCGTTTGGGACTACCCTGGCGACTGTTTGCAATGCTGTTGGGCGACGATGGTGGTCCGCCGTTGTTGTTGGCGGGCTTGAAGCGGGTCGGGAGCGAGAGCTTGCTGGTGAACCGAGATGGCGGCATGTTGCCTGCGTCGATTGCATACGCCGCCGCCGTGGCTATGCCGAACCTGCTGGCTTAGCCGCCGTGGCCAAGATTGCTTGAATGTGACGCGCCGCCGATGGCCAGTCTTGATTGCTTCAACGATGCATGCGTCCGCTGTTTCTGTCGCTGTTTGTTGTCTATGCTGTCAGGTTTATGGGATGGGATACGTTGCGCGGCCTGGCCTACGCACGGAAAGTGAATTGGGCGCCACGACCCACGCACCCGAGCTTGAACACCAAGGAACAGTTAGAGGCCCGCTCTGGCTTTTGATGGCGCGCAGATACGAGTCGGAAGCTGCGGCTGGCTTGTGCGGATGGCCTTTGCCATGAATGCATTCGCACATGCAGCCGCTTGGTCGACCGACTCGACCCCAACGCGCATTCCACCACTACAGTCTACATAGCACAAGCTTCCGACCGACCTCCATGTTTTGCCCGCCTTGCGCTCTTGCTTCCGCCCACTGTCTTATATGCACCGAACAACATCTGTCATGCCGGCGCCTTCGAGAACTCTGCCGCGCGACCTGGCACGCTGCATAAATGCTGCACTGATCGCCCTGGCAGCCGTCTGCTCGGACACGACCCCAACAAAAGCAACCCAGGTCCCAAGTGCTAACAGTGGTTCCACTGACCCATGGCGCTGCAAACCTTCCTGCTTCGCTGAAAATGCCGCATCACCCATCGATCCTCTTTGTCCACCAAACATCCCTGGCTGACACCCGACTACTCAGCGGCCTTCACGTTGCGGTGACATTGCTGCATTGAGCATTACCGCCATTGTTATCTCAGTCTAGAGCTCTACCCGAGCGTTTCTCGAAGACGTCTAGCCGCATCTTCCCTACCTTCATGTACTCCGCCGTCACCTTCCACCTTAGTCCGCCGCAGTGTTGGAGAGTTGGCTGACATCGCCTTGAGAGACGTTGCTTTTGTCGCGGCAATTGCGCCGTTGGCCGGCAGGCCCACACTATTCAACCAAGGCACTTCAAGTTGCGATACGAATGACTTCGGTATCCGACAGCTGCCAAACATGCCAATTGTTAGGCATCCAAAGTATTGTGGTGGGGCCTGCAACTAACGACCATACAAAGCTGGTAGAGTCACTCGGCGTTGTGCTGACAGCTGCATCAACGTCATAGGTAAGCTGCGGGCCCAGTTGCCTCGTATACTCTCCACAGCCATGATACTGATGCCGACCGTGCCGCGACCCGCTTACAAGTGATGTAAGTTCCTGTACGAAGGTGGAGTGCTGAAGTACCAACCTTGGAATGCGAGCTTTACCCCGCATCACGTGCGCATCTACTCTCAACCTAAGGTTGGAAGCTTACATGGAATTTCGGCCTTACTACCACCTATCAACAAGCGATCAGCTGCCAGTCAAAACCATGGAGATTGCGCCTCCAATTCTTCAGACATGCCCTGCTAGCTTTTTTGACGACCTTGGAGTCTCACTAGAAAGGAAAACATCTAACCAAACACCGGGAACTCTGCTCAGAAATACGGCAACCATGTTGTTAAGCGTTGGGAACAATGCTCATCAGCAGAGAGACATTGATCATCAGCAGAGAGACACATTGATCATCAGCAGAGAGACACATTGATCATCAGCAGAGAGACACATTGATCATCAGCAGAGAGACACATTGATCATCAGCAGAGAGACACATTGATCACGTTCCCACACCGCAAATGGTATAGAAATCAATCAACCCGCATTTACACCCAATCACGTTTCTGGACAAATTGAACAACATCAAGTACCGGTACAGCAAACGATATCTCCGAGTCTGCGGCAGATCCAGATCGCTGCCATGCGCGGAGCAAACCCGTGCTGAGGCCGCACTCACAGCAGCCGCCTAACTGCATTCGGATTAACACTACCCCGAACATATGGCGCCTTCACATATCGAACGACATTTCAACGTCACACGGACACGACTCGTTCAATTGAACCGCAACAACGGCAGTTCGTCGCGCTGGGAGCATCGAGGTCGATCGAAACGCCCACGTGTGGCGACACCTTGAAACTTCGCGAGATCGTTTCGCGACCTGAGACACGCGAGCCTCAGGACGCAAGATCTGCGACACGGAGGGTCATGATCGTCAGGCACAGAGGCCCTCACCACTTACCACTTTACTTACAGTGGCACTCCCAAGCCTTTTCCTCCAAGGATTTCCGCCTCCTCTCTTTTCTTGTCATATACTTTTCGCGCTTGGCTCAGTTTCAGGTTCCTCCTCTTGCGGTCTAATCCCGCTACGCTCCGTCTTCACATCGGTCTCGTGCAGCACAGCCTCAATAGCGGAGCTGATTGTCATTTGCATGCTCGGTAGTCTTGTTCACCGGATGAAGCACTTTCAAGGCTGGCGATATCTCTTGAGTCGCGCAAGCCAAGTCACGGAGTGCGGAGGCTAAGCCCGCACCTGCATGAAGTATGAAGCTTGCCCTTTCTGGGCCCACATCTCTACAAACATCACCGAACTGCTTTTATATAATATAGCTATCAAGATGCCCTTGTTTAGAGACTTCCAGCGAGCTCATCGAGTAGTGCATGCACATTCAAGTTGCACCTCATTCTTGCCCATTTCAGGTCTGTTGAACATTGACCTCACACATCCATTGCCTGTTGAACATGGCATCTTCTCAATCAAGTAATGCGGCTGGTCGCGACCAGAATTCCTCCCTCCCTCCTCTCCCTGAAATTACCGTCGACATTCCAAAAGCGCCTGCGCGATCCAACACTATAGATACCTTTGAAAATGCATCACCTGCAACTCTCGTTCCGGAACGATCTACGGCACAAAGACCTCACGAGCGATCTATCAGCGCTATGAGCCCTTCTTCCAAAGGCTTCCAGGCCTCCAGTCGCGATCGAGCACCAAGTGAGGCAACACTGCTACCACCAACCACATCGGCCGCTGGCTCTATACACAGTGGAGTTAGTGGCGTCAGCAAATACACACTCGACTCTCAAAAAAATGACGACGCTCTCAGCCCTGACCCAGGATCCGAGAAGGAATTCACCGTCGCCAACAACAAGTTTGCATTCAGCCCTGGTCAATTGAACAAGATGCTGAATCCCAAGTCCCTCCCAGCCTTCATTGCTCTTGGAGGTCTTCCCGGCCTTGAAGCCGGTCTACGCACTGACGTTGATGCGGGTCTCAGTCTGGAAGAGGCGGACCTTGCTGGTGCCGTTTCGTTCGATGAGGCGACCACGATGTACAAGAAGCTCCGTAGCGCCAATTCATCAGCCCTTCCCCGACCCGTCGAAGTACGCCATGTGGATGTTGGCAGCTCCGGAGCAACCGCTTCGCATACTGGAGAGGCCTTCTCCGACAGGAAGCGCGTCTTCAAGTCCAACGTGCTGCCAATCAAGAAGTCAAAAACATTCCTCAAGCTCATGTGGGAAGCATACTACAAGGAGAGCGTCTTGATCCTGCTTACAGTAGCAGCCGTCATTTCGCTCGCCCTCGGTCTTTACGAAACATTCGGTGTTGATCACGGACCAGGCGCGCCACCCAGTGTCGATTGGATCGAAGGTTGTGCCATTTGTGTCTCGATCGCTGTCGTCGTCTTGGTCGGTGCTATCAACGATTGGCAGAAAGAGCGAGCTTTTGTGAAGCTTAATGCTAAGAAAGAGGCACGTGAAGTCAAAGTCATTCGATCGGGTAAGTCCTTCAACATCTCAGTATACGACATCCTGGTTGGCGATGTGCTTCACATGGAGCCAGGCGACCTCATTCCGGCGGACGGAATCTTCATCTCGGGCCATAACGTCAAGTGCGATGAATCCTCTGCTACCGGAGAGTCGGATCAGATGAAGAAGACCAGCGGTGAACAGGTTTTGCGCCTGCTTGAACGCGGACACAACGATTTGAAGGACCTCGACCCATTCATCATCTCTGGAAGCAAAGTCTTGGAGGGTGTTGGAACTTGTAAGTACAATTCAACCGACCTTCAATTTTCGATTACTGACCATCACAGACCTCATCACCTCTGTCGGTGTCAACTCCAGCTACGGACGTATTCTCATGGCTATGCGACACGACATGGAACCTACTCCACTTCAAGTCAAGCTTGACGGACTCGCAAAGGCGATTGCCAAGCTCGCCAGTGCCGCTTCATTCCTCCTTCTCCTAATCCTCACTTTCCGTCTTGTCGCGACGTTCCCTGGTAGCCCGCTCAGCCCAGCTGAGAAGGCATCTAAGTTCATGGACATCCTCATTGTGTCGGTGACAATCATTGTCGTAGCCGTCCCCGAAGGACTACCACTCGCCATCACGCTTGCTCTGGCATTTGCAACTACGCAGATGGTCAAGATGAACAACCTCGTTCGTGTCTTGAAGTCTTGCGAGGTCATGGGCAACGCCACCACGATCTGCTCAGACAAGACAGGTACTTTGACTCAGAACAAGATGACTGTGGTTACTGGTACATTCGGTGAAGACACCTTCGACGACAAGAATCCGGGAGCTGCCGACAACCGATCCTCTCAATTCGCGCAACGTCTGACGAGTGAGCAGAACCGTCTGCTAATAGAGTCTATCGCCATCAACTCGACTGCCTTTGAGGGCGAAGGTGGAGAGTTCGGCTTCGTCGGTTCCAAGACTGAGACTGCACTTTTGGGATTCGCGAAGAACGTTCTCGGAATGACATCTCTCTCCCAAGAACGCACCAGCGCTCAGGTCGTCCAGCTCCTACCTTTCGATTCGAGCCGCAAGTGCATGGGCGCTGTACACAAGCTCTCTGATGGAACCTACCGTCTTCTGGTCAAGGGTGCATCTGAGATCTTGCTCAGTTACTCCAACACCATCGCGCTTCCAGCTGGTGTCGCCCACATGGATGGTGACCACGTCAAGCGCATCGCCACCACCATCGACCACTATGCCAGCCAGTCTCTCCGCACAATCGGCCTCATCTATAAGGACTTCACCCAATGGCCTCCCCGCGGTACCGAGGACCCCGATGACATTACTGTCGCAAAAGACCTCGGTGCTCTTCTCGCAGAGATGACCTTCATCGGCGTCGTCGGTATCCAAGACCCCCTCCGCCCCGGTGTCCCTGAGGCCGTCGAGAAAGCCAAAAACGCTGGAGTCATCACACGCATGGTTACCGGAGACAATATCGTCACCGCAAAAGCTATCGCCGTCGAATGCGGCATCTACACTGACGGTGTTGTTATGGAAGGCCCTGAATTCCGTCAACTCAGTGACGACGACATGGATGCCATTCTTCCCCGCTTGCAAGTCCTCGCCCGCTCGTCCCCAGAAGACAAGCGCGTGCTCGTCACCCGCCTTCGTAAACTCGGTGGCATTGTGGCTGTAACAGGCGATGGCACAAACGACGGACCTGCTCTCAAGGCTGCTGATATCGGCTTCTCAATGGGCATTGCCGGTACTGAAGTAGCCAAGGAGGCCTCTGCTATCATCCTCATGGACGATAACTTCTCCTCTATCCTTACTGCGCTCATGTGGGGTCGCGCCGTCAACGACGCGGTGCAGAAGTTCCTCCAGTTCCAAATCACAGTCAACATCACCGCCATGCTCGTCGCATTCATCAGCGCAATCCAGGACGCACAGATGCGCTCTGTGCTCACTGCTGTGCAGCTTCTCTGGATCAACCTGTTCATGTTCGTATCCCCCATTCCCCCCAATCCGCCCCTTCCACCTACTGACATGTGACAGGGACTCCCTCGCCGCCCTCTCCCTCTCCACCGACGCCCCCACCGCCGAAATCCTCGACCGCCCGCCCACACCCCGCACCGCCTCCATCATCTCGCTCACCATGTGGAAGATGATAATCGGGCAAGCCATGTTCCAAGTCAGCGCGACTTTCATCCTGCACTTCGGCGGCCCGCACTTCCTCCCCTACCCCGAAAACGAAATGCGCTCCCTGATCTTCAACATGTTCGTGTGGCTGCAGATCTTCAACCAGTACAACAACCGGCGGCTGGACAACAAACTGAATATTTTTGTCGGCATCACGAAGAATTACTACTTCATCGCCATGAACGTCATCATGGTCAGCGCGCAGGTGCTCATTGCCATGTTTGGCGGGACGGCGTTTAGCATTGTCAGGATTAATGGGAATCAGTGGGCAATTAGCGTCGTCGCCGCTGTGCTGTGTATCCCGTGGGGTGTCTGCGTCCGCTTGTTTCCGGATGCGTGGTTCGAGGTTGGCGCGAGGTTCTTTGGGAAGCCGTTTGTGGTGGCGTATCGGCCGCTTGCGAGGGTTACGGCACGCGTCATGCAGAAGATGAAGCGGGAAAAGAAGGACAAGGAGAGCGATGAGGTGTCGAATGACTCCGGGAGTTATGTGGGCAAGGGGAAGAGCAGGTTTCCGGCGATTGGTGTCAAGGGAGATGCGGAGAAGGGGATTTTGTAGATGGGTAAAGGCA
>Ga0265780_10002679_pt1 | contig 23907 bp, 21 predicted proteins | sample P1T30metagenome_FD_192432 | JGI IMG/M metagenome (GOLD analysis project Ga0265780, IMG submission 192432) | Plant litter microbial communities from East Loma Ridge, Irvine, California - P1 T30 | ecosystem: Environmental > Terrestrial > Plant litter > Unclassified | place: USA: California... | reverse complement strand
GATCAGCTGGGTCGAGTTCCGCAAGCACAGGAAAAAGTCACATTCTAAAACGACTTCTAGGTCGGAGAAGGAAGACATGTCATGTCACCTTCAGCGCTGGACTATCGGACGAGGTCATTACTGCAGCCAGTACTGGCTTGTCGACATACAAGCACCGCCGAACTCATGCTGTTTACCTAGTAGTGAGATAGCAGTAGTTGAAGACGAAGTCGACGTGGCGGAGCGGACTTTAGCAGTCATGGAAGCGGACGAGGAAGCCCGTCTACGCGAAGAGGACCAACGAGACGCTACATTCGACTTTGAGCTTGACATGGACGAGAACAGCGACTGGCTTCGAGGATGCGGCTGGCCCAAATGGTTCAGACAAAAACCAATGGCTATACTCCTTGCGGCTGCCACGGTGCCTAATAGAGGTTGCGCACGAGATCTGTTCTTAGGGAGTTGGAATGGAGTCGACTGTATAAGCCCCGCGGCGTCGGAGAAGGCATTACAACTCCTGTCCACCGCAACACAACAAGTGCTATCTCGGTGTCAAGAAAGTCTTATCAGCACTCCACGAGTCTTACGGTGTTGGGTACGCAGCTGGGGCCACTCCTTCTCTCCGTATCCTTTCAGCTTGCCAACCCCGCCAACCTTGCGGAAGTACAGCAGGATCTGGACTTCTGCAGTGTGTTACTTTATGAGACTTCGGATGCTTTCACGACGGCTACATGAATCAACGACGCACCTTTGTGGCTTCGAATTGAGCAACCCTCAGAAAAGCGCACTAGATAGCGTTTGGGCCACATTGATTGGGATAACGGCTTTTACTCTAGTATTCCACTCTGGAACGTGTCGCGTTCCAACTTTACAACCTCCCGCCCCAAAGGTGCCCGTCTGGAACGTGTCGCGTTCCGCATCCTGCAGGGGTAAAGTTGCCGCGCCGGGAACGCGTCGCGAGTGCCGCCCCATCCTAGCGCCTTGGAATCCATCGCGAACTCTAAATCGGGGCCTCCCCCCCGCGTCAGAGTTGCCATCTTGGAACGTGTCGCGCCTTTAGCCTTCTTCCTCATGATCTACTCGCGTCCTGCGTATCGACTATAGCTATGTCGTCGGACTTTGGCATTTGCAATTCGAACAATCCCGAGCAGCTCGAGGAAGCCTTTGGCAAACTTGGTCTCTTTCTGAACAGACCGGAGCCGTGCATCATTTGCACAGCGTGCCAGTACGCGCTCCATCCGTCGGCCGAAGCGGTGTCGAAACACTTGTGGAGCGTACACGAGACTACAATTCTTAAACGGGATTGTATCAATCCCATTTTATTACTACCCGGAATCCGGCAAACAATATCGACCATGATTCTTTGGGGTCAACCGAGGGTTGCACCAATACCGCTACCCTAACGCGAGGGAGGCCTAACCATGATTGTTTGACCATGATTGTTTGAAAGAAACACGGCCGGAACGCCCCAGATCAGGGCGGGCAGGACACAACGCCGCTATAAGGTGATACGCGTATTTTTGGGTATCGAAAACCCATCTGGGCGCGAGATATCGTCGCCGCCGCCCAAGGGGTGAGGTCGGTTTTGATGTTCCAACGCGGGTCCCGACCCCACAGAGGCCGCCCCAGGTGTAAGCAGTTAGCCACCGAACGTCGGTCGAAAGCGGAGCCACATGCAAGGTCCGCCGGAAACGGACAAGCGCAGGCGTGGCGCGGTCGCAGGTGGAGGCAGAGGGGGAATCGTACAAGGTTCAGAGAGGTTGGGATGAGACGAGGCATAGCCGTGGGCGCAGAGGCAGGTGGTAGGTAGCACAGACATATAATCAGAACACCCGTACCCAGACCATAGAAACATTCGGCAACCGACACGGCGATACCAACCCGCAACCATACGATCCGGTAGATCGGTCGAGTAATGGACGCGCCCGCACCCACGCCGCCCCGAGCCGACGTTTTTGCCCGGTATTTCCACCATTCGCAAAGACACCGTATCATCACATGCGTGGAGTGCCGTACAGCCATAGTGCCGAAGCATACCGCCGCGCATTTAGCGAGGAACCACGATCAGACGAATTGCTACGGGAAGAGTCGAAAGTCGTCGGACAACGCTAGACGAGCCTGATCTGTCAGGCGTTTTCGGACAATGGGACGTAGTCGTCGATAGACATCAGGAGACGCTCGAGGTTGCAGATGCAGAAGTTGCAAAGACTGATCATACGCTTTGGTTCAAAAGGACACAGTGGGCAGAGCATCTAGCAGGATGCAATCTTAAGCATCTGAGTCGAGCGAGTCGACTGCCCGATCGCGAAGAAAAATTGCTTCAGAAGGTAGTGGAATTGAACAGCAGTCTCGTCGAACGATGTGTGAGCGGATTGTCGACTCTGGATCACGAAACCCGCCGATGGCTTCGGAGCGCAAAGCAAGCGGAGGCAGACGTGAGGCCGCTAGCGAGGCTGCAGAACAGCGACAGTCAGCAAAGATACGCGGTTTATACTGCTCGGTTGCTCTGCTACTGTCTACGAGTACTGGAAAGTGTCGAGAATGATGCCGCTAAGATAAGTCCGGATGAGCAGACAGAAAGCGATGATGATATCGAGGACACTATCAGTGATGACGGAAGCGAATCAATGGGTGGCGGAACGCACAACGGAGAGACCGAAAATGTCACCGACGTCTTTAAAGATGCCCGTCGATTGTTTCCGTGGCAAGGAAGGCAGAAGGAGCTAGCAAAAAATTTGCAAAGGGCGATACAGGGATGCTGGGAGGCAGCAAATCAGATGAAGGCTCTGCTCGACTTTTACGAGTCTCTTGTTTTTCATAGAGTGCGTGGAGATGTGTTCAAGAGTGCGGTTCTGCATTTTCTGGCTGTGCTAGGAATCGATGAAGAGATCGGTCGGTTGCGTCAGGCGAATGATTTCTCATACATGCTAGCCGGCGTCGTGTACTGTGTGCGGGTGTTGGCTGTCGAAATCATCTTACCGTCTACTGAAAGAGAAAATCAGGACGAGGAAGACGACAAGCGTTCCAAGCAGATGCGAGAAGAATATCTCGCTGATGGCTCGTACAGTGTGATGAGCAAGATGCTAAGCATGCTCGCTTACGGCAAACATTTAGCGATGAATCACGGCAATGCTGGCGCTGTTTCTTGGTCCGAGGATCGACTGGTATCGTCGTATCGAGGCAGGCCGATCGCACTTTCTCGATTTAAGAGTATGGTGCAAGGGGCAATCACCGAAGCAAAAGACATGTTGTGGAAAGATCTCTTACACACCGGGGTAGAAGATCGGTTCGAGGTTCCGCTTGACGAACTACAAGACGATGTGACTTGGACGAAGAGAGGCGTATCGTTCATTGACAACGCTCACAATGGACTAAGGGAGAAGCGGAAGTGGACGCTGAAGCGCATACTATCCGACAGGGACGGTAGCAAAATGCGAAATGAGAGGTCGTGGGCGATGCCGCACGTACGGAGATATTTGAGGAAGATTGATCGCTTTCGTGAGCTGCTACTGTTCTGGATGCACTTGACCGGATGACAGCCGGCGAGGGGCACGGAGATGACGACGCTACGCTTCAAGAACGGCTACTTACACGACCGCAACATCTTTGTGATGCACGGGCAGATGGTGTTCGTAACACGCTATCACAAGTCACAGTCACATATGGACAAGCCAAAGGTTATCCCGCGCTTCTTACCGTGGCGAGTCGGTCAGATACTAGCAGTGTATCTTGCATGCGTGCAACCGGTGCAGGAGTATCTGTCGGTACAGGTCAAGAGCAGCGGTTGGAGTGATTACATTTGGGTTAACGAGCAGGGACCGTGGGAGACGGATCGATTAACACGGATTGTAGTTCGGGAATCGCAGAAACGACTCGGCACGCGCTTGACAACGCATGATTACCGACATGTAGCGATCAGCATTGGTCGCGAAGTCGTAGGCGAGCAATTTGCTCGAGGCTATACGGAAGAGACAATAGAAGTCGAAGAGGCGGAAGTGGAAGACGACGATGCACTAGAGATGTCGACAGGTAGAGGAGCGGAAGTGGGAGTGAACCGCTATGGAGTATCTGTCGACATAGTGAAGCACGCTCCAGCGCTCGTCGAGTGGAACGAGGAAAATCTCTTGCTCGGGGCACGCCCAATTTCTCGCGGCGAGATGGTTGCACGCGGTCGTAGTGTTCGCAAGAACCGTGTGTCCAGCCGCTGGGCCCGAGAGTTTGTTGAATCTAATACTGCGTCGTTTTTTTTATAGGTGTCCAGGTCAGTAGAGTACAGGCGGATAGCATCGTCAAAATTGGCGATCTCAGCATTAGACAGGTTTACCTAAGGCGGGTAAGTTAAGAATTCTGTCTCCAAGGAGTAATCAGCCTTGAGAAAGGGCACTCACCTGGCCTCCCGTAGACGAAAGTCGATATGCCCTAGACTCTTCAAGCTGATCATGCTCTTCTTATCAATGACGGGGTACTTGGTACGGTCAAGCCGAGTCTGGATGGATTGAGCCTGGCCAGACTTAAGAAGTGCGAGAGGCTTGTTAACTGGGAGCTTCAGAAGTGAATGTACAGTATTTTCAGATATGCCGAAAGGAACTGCGCCGGTTGGTGCACACTGGAGGATAGTATCGTTACTGCCAGAGACAGCGGAGAGATGGGCAAACAGGACCTAAACGATGAAGGACTTACCTGTGCCCGCACGGCCATCCGCATTGAGAGGGACCTGCCGGCCCCCACAGTGGAAGTGATTCGTGATCTTGTCATAGATCAAACGCTGCTCAGCCGCAACGCTGTCGATAGTGTGCTGTGAAAGCCAACTAACCTGGCAGAGGGCAGGGGGCAGGGGCGATCTTGCTGGCGCGTTGCCACCGTTGTATACCGGCGTGAATGTTAGGTATGTCGGCCTGGCCAGCGTCGCAATAAGTGTTGACGTGTGATTGCCGGTAGTATCTTCAGTGATGTGTGCGTTCTTCCAGGTTGTCTGGATCTTCGTGTCTTGCAGCTGGGTTCCGGTGATCGAGCATGTTGACACAACGTAGCCGACTATCACGCTCATATTCTCATACAGATCTGTCATCTTTGTATAATAAATTAGACTGCAATCGTTCATCTTTCATTGCTGGAGATATCTCTTTTCACACGCCACCGCTGCCCAGATCCTGCTCCGCCACAAATTGGCTGTACCTGCCCTTGAGCTGCAGTAGCTCCGAATGCGTGCCGTTTTCGACCTGCCTGCAAGCCTCCGGTACGAAGATATTGTCCACCTCCTGTATCGTGCTCGGCCTGTGCGCAACCGAGACCGAGCTCCTTCCCTTCGATGCTGTGTACAGAGAGTTTGCGTGTCGAGATCCTTGAGGTTGGCCCCGTCTATGGTGATCGATCCTGAGGTGGGGTGGTACAATCTCGAGGTCAGGCTGATCACTGGCGATTTGCCAGACCCGGAGTGTCTGACTGACCAAAGCAACGAAGCTGCCCGCCGGAATATCGAGACTCACGCCGTCGAGTAGGTTGCCCGCGGTAAAATAAATAAAATAAATTGTAAATTGTTCAGGCGGATGTGGCCCTCGAGGGGCTTGTCACTGGGTTTGGTTGAAGGGGTTTCTTGATCCGTCGAGTATGACCCAAGTAAGCCAACGAGCCTCTCAGCGACGACCCGTATATTCGTAATGTCAGGGCCGAAGTCAAAGAAATGAACAGCTGACTGGGCGCCGAAAATGACCGCACCTAGGGCTGGGAGAAGATTCCAGTCACGATAGTCGTTTGTGCCGAAAACAAAGAGGCTGCTTACCGATGGATAACTGTTAAGGGCCATATTCTCCGGATCCGATCAGCTGGCCGCCGTACCAGAACACCTATGCGAACATGAAGAACTGTGAAGCCTGTGAGGCCTGTGAAAGGCCGGAGAAGCACGAAGACACGATGACCCGCTTCATCCTCCTCCGCTCGGCTGCTATGAGCTGGTGGTGATAAATTTGCCGTACCCTTCCTCTCTCGATAGAGACGCAACAGTCCTAACACCAGGGATAGATTTAGAAGCCGACGCCGCGGATCCTTCGGAGGCTTCCTTTGCCAAAGCATGGAAGTCAGAGCGCCAGTCGAATGCGCAAGTGCATCAAACCGAGCTGCTTCCTGCTTCAGGGCGAAGTGGAAGATCGTGGTCCTGAGCTGTGACGTCAACCTCGCCGAAGCGACGCCAAAGACTGTCCCTCGTCCGGCGAGCGCGAAGAGCGCGAGGAAAATCCACGAGCAAGCACATTCCCCGCGCAGAAGTTGATTCGGTATTGGGCGGTTTGTGACGTGACAATTGCCAAGATTGACTTGGCAAACAGCACCACTCCAACGGGCTGCACCGTGACAGAGATGAATGTTTAATAGTTGAGGTGGCTGCTCTTCGAGCTGGATATAGATAGTAAAATTACGTCATTCGCAGGATTGATTTCTCCCTTGGTGCGGCGGCTGATTTGACAGGCGGCGCCGGGGTCCGTAACGTTAGGAGGCGACTTGGGCGAGAGTACTTCACCCAAAGAAGCTACCATGAAGCGACATGAAGCGACACGACGCGACATGACGACAAAGCCCAGCTTCAGTCTTTCGAAAGTACTCCAAGCATGTAAGACTGCCACTTGTAGTAATTAACGAGCTGCACAAGTTGATGAGTCATAGCTGCAGTTCCCAGATCGGATCACTCAATGCTCTTATCCTTGCCAACTAACGTACGAAGTATGATCTTGGAACTGGTGCTGGGAGGCCACACAGTACACGTCTACGCGCGTCGACAACGCGTTGGTGTGAGGGTCTGCAGGGCCAAAGATAACGATGGCCATGCGCTTCGTCGTTTCGACCGGGTGGAAGACCAACTGTTTCCACATCACTATCAAGTTCGGCACGCGCAGTGCTGGGCTCGAGGCAAGGGACACTGCGATTTCCAAGCCTCTCTGGCGATCTTGTTGGTGTGTCAACAACTCTACCATGAAGCCGCGCCTTTGCCATTCTGCACGAACAACTTCGCCTTTGACGGGTCCAACAGCTATGGACATGATAAGTTCTTGGACCTCTTGAGACCAGATCAGCGAAGAGCCATACGCCGTGTCATTTTTGGACCTCAGGTCTTCTACCATCTCTCTCCATTCGGTCCGATGCAGAAGCTCCCAGAGATTCGACAGGTTGTTTTGTTTCTGAAAGACGACGTCTGCGAGCTAGAAATTAGCGACAAACTTTCTGGAGAGAGGATCGAGTGGCTTGAAAAGCAACTCCGTGAGGTCACATGTGGTTCTCTGCGTGCAGTATGCATTTGCATCTCTTCCGAGAAGAACGAAGGGCGACCTTTGAAGACGGCAGTTTGGAGGTGGGCACAAGATATGGGGGGCCGCCTGTGTCGAGCAGCAGGGGAAGCCGAACAGGACTGCCGATGATTGTTGAGAATTCATCTGTTGGCCGCAAGTTTGGTTTTTGGCAATTGCGTCTTCAACACAGTCTTTCTCTATTCAATTGGGCCAACCAATCTCGAAGACAAGGGTGGCTTCTGCCCACATACTCTACCCGTTAAAAGGCACGACCATGTCGAGAAAGGATAGTAGTTTTTGTGCCCAAAACGATCAATAGGCTGAAAATGAACGCCTTCATGGAGTGCAGGCTCATTTCCGGGGCATCTTTGAAGTCTCCAATGTCAGTTTAATCAGAACCACGAACCAAAAGCAGAAGACCATGGGCAAACTATAAAAGCCACCAACGGCCCGGGCATCGGTATTTAACTGCATGTCGGCACATTGGGTGCTATGGTCTCCGACTGAAATTATCTACACGTTCTATTTCTGATGCTGACGACTCCTCTGCTCCTGTCGGTGTTCGTGTTTTCAATCTTCACGCTCATGTTCATAATCTGTGCCCAGGATTACCAGTGTCCTTGGCAACGAGCGATTCCCCGCTTCAACTGTCGATGTACCATCGGTAGCTCATGAACTGCCGAGAGAGTGAGCAAGCCTCGCTAGGATGAAGACCTTTTGCTTCTTTGTTTGATCTTCGCACCAGCATGTGCCTTCCCACGACGAGGCGGCGATCGAGAATGAATCTCATTACCAGCGTGCAATTCTACATGTCGAAGCGAGTCGCCTGCCTCTGGAGTATCCTGGCCCATCTTCAGTACAACACAGGAGATACATTGTCTGTGGTTCTGCATGTGCTCCGCCAGACTTCTGAGGAGCGAGTGCCAGGCGACTTTGTTTCGACGCAGTATGGGGATGTTGTGAGCGCTTTCGCACCAAAAGCTAGCCATGAAATGAAGGCTTTGGTCAAAAGGCCGAGCTAGAGCTTCCTTCACTCTCTTGACGAGGCGCATGCACGCGACACGCTCCCCAGTACCAGCAGCTATGTCGGTGGGAATCAGTGACACCCTCGTGGGAGATTCTGCCTGGTAGCTTGACGCAATCAGGTAGCATGATCGTAACGTAAATGTAGCATGTGCGAGATCGCTAGGGACTACGACGGTTTCTCCGTCCCTTTGCGCAAACCACATGGCCCCACCAGCGTTGCTAAGGCTGTGAGCAGTGTCTCCATACGAAGACCTTGGACCGCGCAGCGAGAGCGCGTGAATATGATCGGGCGGCCAGATGATCCAGATTTTGGCAATCGGTGGGTCAGAGTCCCGCGCGGCTAGATCCTTGATAGTGCGGACCGTGGAGATGACAATGTCCTCGTCGTGGTGAACGTGGACGGTCGAAAAAGCGGGAGTGACGTTCAACTCGGTGAACCCCTCCTTCAGAGTCAGACTAGTTGCAAATTGGTCGAGGAAGCGTTCCTTCGCGGCAAGATACTGCGCGAGTCTTTCGGACGGAAAGGCGATGCTCGCGTCGAGGTTGAGAACTTTGGCCTGGCGAACGTCGTCGTAGCCCTGCAACACTTTGCTGAGCCATTGCAGGACGTCTTCTGCACATGGCGACAGACAGTGCTTCTCACGGACCCAGAATTCGCCCTGCCGGAGTCAATTTTCGTCAACGGCTGAACACATAATAGTAGCGCGTACGATGCAGTTCTCGGGGAGCCGACGGTTTTTGCCCTTTTCAGCACCGGTAATGGCTGCCAGTCGTATGACCAGCTCTTCAAACGATGGCAAAGCTTCGTCTTGGTCGCGATCACGAACGATCTGCGGTCTGAGTTCTCCGGGCAAGTCGAACGCTGTCGTGCGGTTTCCCAATAGCCGGTAATTCTGGAGACGATCCAGTTGCTCACGGTCAGTTGGCCAGCACTCCAGAGGGACTCCACAGCTCATAAGTACTTCGCTCAGGCTGCCACTGAGTTCAAGGGGTGCCGATGACTCTGGTGAAGAGCAGGGTTCCGCCTGGGGTTGCTGCCCTCTGTGATGCCTCTGGATGTGTCGCTTCATGTTTCCATGCCTGACCACCTCGCCACACCGGTCGCATTTCTTTGGCTTGTTGCCAACCATGGCAGTCCCTTCCGGTCTAAGTCGCCCTGAGGAGGCCGGTGATGCTTCGAGAACCCGCCGGCGTCTGGCCGTGCAGGGCAAGTGCCAAGGAAATCGCGCTCCGCGAACGAAGCGGAACGCCCCACTTGCCCAACGCGTTGCAAATGCGACGTGCAGCAATTACATGTCTACCGATGGCGAGGATCAAGCAATCCCGAACAGGCAAATCCAAGGCCGAACGACGCAAGGGCAGATCATTCCCTGGCCTCGCCACAAAATTACAGCCACCGACGGAGTCCGTACCAGCCTCCGCGGCCGAACAAGCGCAGCAATGGGTCTTTGCTATGGAGATGGGCGCGTCGCATGCTCAGATCATGGTAAAAGAGCCAGGGACGGGATGGAAATACGTGAACTGGGGGAGAGGCGCGGGAGCAAGCAGCATGAGCGGCGTGGACGTCGTTCCAACGATGACGGCACTCAGGGAAGGAGACGGCGGATTGGAGATTCGACACGGCAACTCTGCGCTCCGCGCGCGCATCGCACACCACGAGTGGGTGGCTTTCCACCACCTGAAGCTTGCTTATCTCGACGTCGCTCCGACCGAAGCGATGCACGAAACGTTGAAGAGCCAGCAGGAGACGGCGTCTGCGAAGGGATGGGACATTCGGGACCTGGCAGACAAGTTCTTCAACTTCGTGCTGAGCAGGGCTACCGGTAAGCGCGTCGTGTCACCGGTGCTTTACACTAACATCAGCGACGTGTGGCCGAACGCGGTCGCGCAGCGGCTCATTCGGGGCTTTCAAAACGTCCTACCCGGAGCAGAGATTCACGGTATCGATGAATGCCTCAGCAGCTTGATCGGCGCAGTGCCTGACGAATTGCCGTCGCATTCAGCGAGCACCCGCTATGTTGTCGTCGATTGTGGCCATGCTACAATGGTGCGTCAGTCCTTCGACTTATTTGCCGTGCGTGACGCTTACCATGAACAAATAGAATCTTGCGTCTGCAACGGTCAACGCGTGCGAGCCGCGCTTTGTCGTTCACCGCTACAAGACACATGCTTTGGGTGCCGGGAACATAAACATCGCGGTCGAGAACGAAGTGCGCCTTATGAACACGGATGCGGATGAACCCGACAGCGAGAGGGGCGTCTGGGAAACCTCACAGTTCATCGACGAATTCTTCAAGCCCGATGTGGAATCGACCTTCTCAGCCCGTATGGGATTTTCGGATGCTGAATGGCGACGCGTAATGCGCGTGGCGAGGGAGGCCAACGACGGACTGGATCAGGAGCGGGTTGGCTTAGTAGTGCAGGAGTTGAACGCTACGGACTCTGATGGTACGGATGTCCGGATTTTGTTGACAGGGAGGGCCGCGCTCAGCAAGACCTTTGTCGAAGCGCTAGAGACCACCGTTGCAGACGAGTTTCCTGATGTCAGGCTTCACCAGAACGAAGTGGAAGAAGGGTGCGTTCGCAACCACACATTCCCTCAACACGTGCTGACTACACTACGCGTAGGACTGCCGTGCTGGCGGGCTTGAAACGCGTCGCGGACGACTGGAACGCCCTATCCGTCGATGAAGCACCCGTTTCGCTCTGGATGAGGAGCGATCCTGAAGACGCAAGCGACGACACCACGGAAGCGGTCCGCATCTGCCGCAAAGGACAAGAGCTGAATCCCAAGAGAGTAATCGAGGGTGATCGCAACCCTTCGCACGCCATCCACTTCAGCCTGTCATGCCCGGACGGAGGCCTCCCCGAGGTTGACCTTTCTGTCTTCGGCACCCCTTCTGGGGTATCTGATGACGGTGTCGTTTCACGCAAAGGGCCTCAAGACAGCGGTAAAGAGTCACAGGAATGCCTAGTTTTTGCTAATCCTAATCACCTTGTTCGGTTCGGTGAGTTTAGGCAGGAGCTCACGATGCGAGATGAGCGCTCTGACGGGATATATCATGCCTACATATTTGTCAAGATCACTAGAATCAGCGCAACATTGTTCGTGGTCTTTGCAGATGATGGTCACGAGATAACGACACTGGAAGAGAGAAGCATCGATCTGGTGTTGGAGAACAGCGTCCTGCTGGAGGACTGGAGGAAGCACGGTGGTGCGAAAGTGCATCTGATGAGGCTTGGGCAGGTGGCGAGGCCTGAGTTCCTGACAGAGCCGCCGGTACTTCGACGTGGGCGTGCGCGATCACACGTCTCGTCGATACCGGAAGTCAGTCCTGTGCCAGGACCTCAGCCGGGCGAGATTGGTCGGTCGCGGCCGGCTAAGAAGTTACGAAAGACTTCGCCACACTTTTCACGGCATCCACGCTGGCAGCTCCCGCCTGCAGAGGAAGTAGAGTCCGATAGCTAGCGGTGGCTCCTTGAGTTGTGGATATGAAAATTTATACCGCCGCCCTTCGCTCTCTTTCATGGCTTCGTTAAGCGAGTGTGATCGCTTCCAATCGCAGCATGGCGGGATGCTTGCGAGATTTGTCTACGGATCTGGGTCTTCTCGTCTAGCTAGGCCATTCTTAGACCATGTTCCGAGTCTCAGACCATGGGATTAGCGCCACGTTGAGTATTGCTGGGTGAGATGACCGTCGATCGGGATTCGCCCAGAGTAACTTAATTAGCCGGAGGGTTTTCATTATTTGGAAGTAAAGTCGTGGTGAGATGATCCAGGCTTGCCAACTTCCTCCGTCTTCTTGGTGGTGAACATTTAAATATGCAACAAGAGCGAACAATAAATGGCAGCAATCGACAGTGGTCTGCAGTAGTCGGTGGTAATTAGTGGAGGCCGGCAGTGGTTGGCAGTGACTGGCAGTGGTCGGCAGTGACTGGCAGTGGTCGGCAGTGACTGGCAGTGGTCGGCAGTGACTGGCAGTGGTCGGCAGTGACTGGCAGTGGTCGGCAGTGACTGGCAGTGGTCGGCAATGGTCGGCGGTGGCTGTTTGTACTGCTGATTGATGTCGCGATCCTTTGGAGAAGCGTTCCACCAACTATGTCTCTTCCTTGAATGAATACAACCCTACCCCACTCCCACCCTCCAAAATAATCGAAAACTTCACTCCCGCTTTCCCCCAGTGCAGTTGTATCCCCCGTAAATATTCGGACAGAGATCCGCACGCTCCCACGAACCAGTAGCGCCAAGTTTGTGCTCTTCAACACCACTTCGTACTGATAGCCACCTACTGGGAAGATGACGCAGAAAAGGTAGGATCGGGGCGTTCCCGAATGCAGAACCCATTCAGATTGCCTCAGGAATTAGCAGACGAGCCAAGGCCTGGCTGCGGTTGATGTTTACACCGATGCGACCCATGCACTCAGCACATTCCTTCATCGTACCGACGCGTTCCTTTCGTCGCTTGGCCTTGCATGACACGGATTGAGAGGCGCAGCGACAGCAGGGGAGTTCCGCGTTAGCATGAGCTGTGCGTAAGTACTGCAGTGCAGCACCGAGTCAACGATCGTTGCCGTGTTCTGGTCAGCCACAGCTAGATGAGCTTCGTCTTGAGGCCTTGCGCTCGCGTCTGCGTGGTTCGCAGCTGGGGCAATGGTTCTTACGCATTATTATCGGGCTTCCAACCGCTTATAGATGTGAAGAATCTCTACCCTTCGAGAGTATATATAGGCCGAGATCCTCGTACAATCTGTATATTCCGCCTCGAACTTAACAAGTGAACGTAGAGCGACTCCCGAAGTCCTGATACATTCGACAGCCATTACGCTCCTTTTTCCCGCTCATATTCCTGAACTCGTTAGCACCCTCTGCATTCATCGGTACTTTCGAAGGCAAACTAGTACCGAGGGCGAAGCCGGTCTCATTGACGTTGAAAAGGGCGTCGGAAGGGTGGAATTTTCGAAAGAAAGGGCGGCAAGAGCGTTGAAGTAGGCATTGACAATCGCTTCATCCGCTCTGGCTAACACTTAGACGGTGCGCTGTGGCCCGGCGATGCACGCACAAACAATCAAAAGGCTCAAGCCACTCAAACTTTGGAATCAGCATTGGCTGGCGGAATGTACCAGATGTGCTTGTAACGACTAAAAAGACAAGATAAAAAAAAACAGCCACGATCACGATCACGATCACGGCGGAAATTTACCAGAACATGAGTGCCGCGTTCGGAAAAGTCGTGCGGTCGATAGAGTGTGTTGCAACTATTCGAGGTGCAATAACAAGCCCTGCTTGTATTCCCATCACTGCAAGTATGACGGAAGACGTGGTCGGAAGGAGACGCGTAACTCTCTCCGCGTCTCCTGCAGGACAATAGCGGACACCAGACGAATGCATGACGACTTGATGGAGTGGGAAAATACTTTAGCATGCCACATGCGTGACTTTTGCCCTCGTGATCATCTTCCGAGAAAAGAATTTTGCTTCCAGACTGTCTATCCTTTGTTATGCTCACGGTGTCAAGATGACACTAACACACCCGGAATAATTCAGAGCGTACAGGTCGTTTGAGATCATCAACCACTGCCAACCACTTCCATGAAATCTGGCGATACAGAGTCTATTCATTCGGTTTACAAGAGGAAATACGAACGTACCACGTAAGCTTGTTGCGCTTACCCATCAATGACGTTGTTGTAGTATCGCATGTCGCGGATTTGCATCCGCAGCCGAAATCACATTCTCTGTTTCCTGATTGTTTCAATGGGTCTGACCAGCCGCAGCTTTACCACGGCAAAAGTGATCGCCTCGCCTACGCGAAGGCGAGTTCTGTTTGGACCTCTCTCTCCTTTCCCCGCCATCGACACCGAATGACCCGTCGAGGCATTGTAGGGTTCCACGGTTGTCTTGAAGATCGTAAAAAGTAGATCATGAACGTGCGGGGCGGGCGGCCGGTGTTGAGTACACAAGCATGAGGCGGAGACACAACGCTCTTGTGCTACTCAACATACTGCCAAAGTCCACGTCTTGTTTTGTGGAAGAAAACTATTGAAGGGCAGTTGATGGTCGTGATAATTCTCTCGGCGAGCCGTTGTCTGCACCAGAGGTCTGATTGTCTAACACAGAGGTCTCATCAACAATCTCATGGTTGCAAGGCCTCCAATCCAGTATACCGATCAGAGGTGGGTTAGTGGTGTTAGAGAGAGGCAGATTGGGCCGTTCGCCATGCTTTCCGGAGCTTTGAGATTTATCAACGATTCTTGTTGGGACCATAGTAACAGGGTATATCTGGCATAGAGCCTCTTTTGTGCAGAGTCGGAGACTTCGAGAAGTGATGATGCTTCTCGAGACCTCCGTACCACGCGGCGGGCATCTGCATGCGGTTGGTAATCCCGTGTTTCTGATCGGTTTGTCCGCGCTTCCGGTGTGGATGACAAGTTACGCCTCGAATGTCTGATAAGCGGCTTAGGGTTAGGGCTGGGGTAGTGATCTCTCACCACCTGACTAGATAATTAGTCAATTATTTGATTACCAAGAGAACTATACTCAATTCGAATGTCTGATAAGCGGCTTAGGGTTAGGGCTGGGGTAGTGATCTCTCACCACCTGACTAGATAATTAGTCAATTATTTGATTACCAAGAGAACTATACTCAATTCGATTGAAAGAATCAATCGAGGATCTAGAATCAAACGGAAGCGGACTGATTGTGCCTGTTTCTGCTGCATAAACAGCTGCGTGTCGAGGTTCCTAGGGTAAGGTTGCGATTGTGATCTCGAAATATCGTTTGCGACATGTTGGCGCAAGCACGCAGCGTGCGACCAGCTGACCGCACTCTATCTAGTATTGATAAGCTAGAGTATTCGTTAGCCACACGCCTTCCTCCTTGCCCCACCCTGGTGGTACGCGTTAACATCGACCCGACCCCTGATCTTATATGAAGGTAGGGGTGATTGAAATCAACAAATTAGAACCCTTTTCGAGAATCCGACGCTGAGGGTAACCAGAAGTCGACAAAAGCTCTAGCATTCTACGTGCGAAGAGTGCATTACCGTGGGGGATAGAGAACGGGGAAATATGGCGCCGTGGTATCAATCTGACTAGTCACGTCGCTGTCACGGGTGTCTCGCGGACCTTTGACGCAATCTGGCACATATTGCATCTGTCTAGAGTACGTGGGCTAGCGATATATTCGAAGCTACTTTGCTGATTCTAAGATCGCAAGCAAGTCAAGACCCCCTGAAGCACAGCAGCGATAGTTTCTGACGCATAGTACTGCTTCGGCGCACTCACAGAGACTTCCCACTGTTTTCCCCTTGGAGTCCCGTGGATGAAAATGCCCTTCAAATCCGTAAGCGTAGCAGCTTTGTGAACATCGAGGTGGACGGAAGTTCCTGCTACTTCAGCCTCAGGGTTCACATCGATGTCGTCATACTGGACGTTGCAACTAAGATCCTTCATGCTGCTGTCCCAGTCTGTACAGTTGTTGACGATATTCTTGAAGCTGGTCAACTCATACTGCAGACTAGCGATTCGCTGATCTTGAAGGATCTTGCAAGTCTCTTGGAAGGTTGCAGATTTGGCTTTGGAGAACCGGATAGGTATGAGGTTCAAGCACGGTCCGATGACTTCTTGGAGGTCAGGATGGATTGTCGAGCGACCGGTGACAGTGAGTCCAAAGACGACGTCCCGTGACCGTATGACCTGGCTCAAAGTATGGGCGCAAGCAGCGATGAACACGGAGGCCGGGGTAATGCCACTCGGTCGCCTTGGGGATGGTAGGCTCCTCTTCAAAGTGAGGATCTCACTGAAGCCCCCATGGCCTTCGGAATCAGCCTTGAGGCTAGTAGGCTGAGAACCCTTCAGGAGCGAGCGCCAGTACTCTCGGCTTTCGGTCTGTTGAAGATGCTGATGTCTGATGTAGCCTGCAAATCTAGGAAGCTTGAGCATATCCTGGGTGTCGTAGCACGTTGAGATGCACCTGATAAGAGACCCCAAGCTGATACCGTCGTACTGAGCATGGGACATTCGAATGCTGAGCCTCGTTTTGCCATTGTTAGCCTTGACGATGATGAACCGAGTGATCAATTCGCCGAGAGGCCGGAGATCGGTGATGTCCTGGATGTATGTTTTCTCACAGAAAGACTCCAAGTCGTCCAAAGTTTCGTGAACAGTGATAGGAAGGTCGGGATCTGACAAAACGACTTGGAAGAATTGACCTCCCTCCTGCAAAAACACGGTCCGAAGGGTGTCAACAGAACGCAAGACGTATTGGCAAGTTGTTATCAAGCGCGCGATGTCTGTCGATTGAGGGAAATCAATGAAGAAGTAGTAGCATCGGCTTTGATACCCCTCGAGGCAATTCTGCTGAAACTCGGTTGCCGGAAGAACGTCGAAGACGTCCCCTAGATGGTCAGGGAGATCATCCCTGATGGCTATGCTTCCGTGTGAGCGATGGAGTTGAGCATCAAGTAACGAGAAAGGAGCCGGATCTTTATACACGGAAGGCGCAAGGTTGATCAGTTCCGCAAGATCGCGCAGGCGCGGCCGCTGGAACACGTCCGCCACGGTCATCGACAGGCCCTGCTCGCGCGCCGCCCCGACCAGCCGCATCGCCCCGATCGAGTCGCCGCCGACGCGCAGGAAACTGTCGTCCGCCGCGATGCTGCTCGCCTCGACGCGCAGTACGCTTGCCCACAGCGCCGCCAGCTGCCGCTCGCGCGCCGTCGACGGCGGCCGGCGCTCGCCTCTCGACGGGTCCAGCGCCGCCAGCTGCTCCGTCGTCATCGCTTGGCCCATCTCGCGCAGGCGTCGGCGGTCCGTCTTGCCCGTCGCAGTCATCGGCATCTCCCCAAGAGGCACGTACGCGCTCGGCACCATGTACACCGGCAACGCAGCCGCCAGCTTGTCCTCGATCCCCGCCGTCATACGCGCGATCGCTGACCTGGCGGCCTCAGGGGTCCCGTCGGCGCCTTCACCCACTCCGATAAAGGCCACCAGCACCGCGTTCTCGCTGCCCTGCGGCGTGATCACCTCGGCCACCACCGGCGCTTTCACCGCGTCTGCCACATCCGTCACGTCCGCCGCGCCCGCAATGGCTGCCTGCACGTGGTGCTCCACCTCGCCCAGCTCCACCCGCTGGCCCCGGATCTTCACCTGCGTGTCCTTGCGGCCCACGAACTGCAGCGTCCCGTCGCTGTTGTAACGCACCAGGTCGCCCGTCTTGTACACCCGGCCGCGACGCCCTGGCACGCCCGGTCCACCCTTAATCAACCACGCGGGATCCTCGATGAATGCTGCCACCGTCTTTGCAGGATCATTCAGGTACCCTGATGCCAGGATTTCTCCTTCAACGACCAGTTCTCCGATACTTCCAAGCGGAAGTAGCTTATTGAAATGGTTTGGATCTACTACCCAGCACGCGGCAGCCGAGCTCCTACCAATCGTGTTCACAACGTACTGGTTGTTCACGAGCGAGGTCCATGCGGTGAATGGACACTCCGCTGGACCGTACCAATTGAAGAGCGCAGTAGTTGATGGCCATCTCATCACATTCTTCTTTTGCAGACTCTCGCCTGCGAACACGACTTTGTCCACTCCACGAATTTCCTCCGGGCAAATCGTCATTGACGTCGAAGGGGTAACGCAAAGGAAGTTCGTGTTGTACTTTCCAATCGCCGAGGCAATACTGTCGACTCTTTCAGACTCAGAAGGAATGCAAATACACCCGCCGTTCAACAATGTTGCATACATCTCCAGAATGCTGACGTCGAAGCTGTACGACGCAAATTGGAAAGCTCGGCTCCCCGGCTCGAGGCCGAAGGCGCGGCCTAGGGATGTTACGTTTGCGGTCAAGCACAGATGACTCCAGCTGATGCCTTTAGGCTTACCCGTGCTGCCCGACGTAAAGGTAACGACTGCCTGGTTGTACGGCAGTCTAGTTGGCAATCGATTATGGGCGGTGATTGAAAAGCTGGGAAGGTAAAGTTGGTCGACTGAAATGCAGGGAAGGATCCCTTGAAGTACTTCTGCTGTGACAGCAGATGTTAAAGCAACAATAACGTCAACAGCCTCCGCAATACGTTGTAGTCGAGGTTTTGGGAGACTGCATGATAGCAGGAGGACAGCGCCACCGGCCTTCATGACCGCCAACATCGCGACGGGCGTCCACATGGACTTCTCGAAGCAGAGCGGCACGATCGCGCCTGGCTCGACCCCGAGCCCGACCAGCCGGTGCGCCAGCGACGTCGACAGCCCGTCCAGCTCGCCGTGCGTCAGCTCGCCGTCCCACGCGCACACCGCCGGCGCGTCCGGCCGCTCGCGCGCCCTGTCGGCGATCAAGTCGTGCACGCACCCCTCGACCGTGTCCGGCACGCTGGCGTTCCAGGTCCAGATGTCGCGCAGGTCCTGCTCGCTGACCGTCTCGATCTCCGCCAGCGCCGTCCTGCCGCCCTGCGGCGCACACATCTGCCGCAGCACGCTCTCCAGCTGCAGCGCCATCCTCCGCACCCGCTCGCCGTCCAGCACGGCCGAGTCGAAGCTGATGTGCATGCGCAGCCCCCGCGCCTCCAGCTGGCACACCAGCATGATCGCGTACGTGTTGAATGCGTCCACGCCGGACTCCTCTGCCTCTGCCCCCGGCTGTGCCTCAAAAAGCACGCTTTCCTGTTCCTGGGAGTCTCGCTCCTCCGGCTGCAAGACCAGCAGCGTCTGGAACTCGCTCGCGAGTCTGACGCTCTCGTCGATGCGCCGGATCCGCTGCAGCCCGAGCTGCTCGAAGGGCGTGGTGGCGACCGCTTGCTCCTGCACCTGCCGCAGCAGCTCGTCCACACTCTTCCGCCCCCCCAGCGGGACCCGCACGGGCACCGTCGCGATGGTCGGGGCCACCATCCGCTCGACTCCAGGCACCGCCGCCTGTCGCCCGCTGACCGTCGCTCCGAACACCGCTTCGCTCGAGCCCGTATGTGTCGCCGACAGCATCGCCCAGGCCGCCCGTATCGTGCTCGACGGCGTGATGTCGTCGGCCCGCCATGCCAGATCTGTGATCCTGTGCTCGAACGCGCCGTCGGCTCGCGGCTGGTAGTCGGGCGACGGCAGACCCGGGAAGGCCACCGCCTCCGACCCGCCCAGCTGCGCCGTCCAGAAAGCCTCAGCGCTGCCCCCGTCGACGCCCAGCGTGTGCTTCACGAAGGCGGAGAAAGGCACCGCCGCCTCCCACGCCTGGCCCAGGTAGGCCTTCTCCAGCGACTCGAGGAGGAGCGGCATCGACCAGCCGTCGTAGAGGGCGTGGTGCAGCGTCCACACGAAGAAGCGCCTGCCGCCCTGGCTCACGTCTTCGACGAAGCCGTACCGGCTGAGCCTGTCTCCCAAGCCCATGGCGCGCCGCTCGTCACTGCGAATGTATGCCTGAAGGTCGCCGCTGGTTGCCATAGTCTCCGCTGTTGCCGTAGTCTCCGCTGTCGCCGTAGTCTCCGCTGTCGCCGTAGTCTCCGCTGTCGCCGTAGTCTCCGCTGTTGCCGTAGTCTCTTCTGTCGCCGCCTTCGCCGCCACCACCACCTGGGCCAAGCCCTGCCCTCGCAGGTCGACGAAGCGCGTCCGCAGGATCGGTGTCCCGGCCACGACCGCCTCGACCGCCGCTCGCAAGCGTTCTGTGTCGACCCCGTCCCGCATCTCGAACACCGTCCTCGACACGTAGGCGCCCGCCCGCTTGGCCGTCATCGCCAGCAGGCCCTCCTGCAGCGGCGTGGGCGGGAGCACGTCCTCGACCTCGTCCAGCTCCACGCCGCAGAGGGAAGCGGCCTGCGCGCGCGCATCTTCCGGGCTCACGGTGCGCGGGAGAAGCGAAAAGGGCGCGATCTCCTCCAGAGCCGCGCTCCCCTCGACTTCCAGCGCGCCGGCGAGGTCGCACAGCCGCGGCCGCTGGAACACGTCCGCCACGGTCATCGACAGGCCCTGCTCGCGCGCCGCCCCGACCAGCCGCATCGCCCCGATCGAGTCGCCGCCGACGCGCAGGAAACTGTCGTCCGCCGCGATGCTGCTCGCCTCGACGCGCAGTACGCTTGCCCACAGCGCCGCCAGCTGCCGCTCGCGCGCCGTCGACGGCGGCCGGCGCTCGCCTCTCGACGGGTCCAGCGCCGCCAGCTGCTCCGTCGTCATCGCTTGGCCCATCTCGCGCAGGCGTCGGCGGTCCGTCTTGCCCGTCGCAGTCATCGGCATCTCCCCAAGAGGCACGTACGCGCTCGGCACCATGTACACCGGCAACGCAGCCGCCAGCTTGTCCTCGATCCCCGCCGTCATACGCGCGATCGCTGACCTGGCGGCCTCAGGGGTCCCGTCGGCGCCTTCACCCACTCCGATAAAGGCCACCAGCACCGCGTTCTCGCTGCCCTGCGGCGTGATCACCTCGGCCACCACCGGCGCTTTCACCGCGTCTGCCACATCCGTCACGTCCGCCGCGCCCGCAATGGCTGCCTGCACGTGGTGCTCCACCTCGCCCAGCTCCACCCGCTGGCCCCGGATCTTCACCTGCGTGTCCTTGCGGCCCACGAACTGCAGCGTCCCGTCGCTGTTGTAACGCACCAGGTCGCCCGTCTTGTACACCCTTCCGTGCCTGCCGGTGTGGGCGGCTGTGCTGGCCACGAGCCACGGCGGGTCTTCAATGAAGGCCGTGGCGGTCTTTTCCGCGTCATGCAGGTAGCCCTTTGCGAGGATGGGGCCCTCGACCAGTAGCTCCCCAATCACGCCCAACGGCGTCAGCTTCGTGTGGTCTTGTGGTTCGGCTATCCATGTGACTGCTGCCACTCCTCGCCCAATTGCTTCGGCTTCGCTCGAGTTTTTCGCATTGTAGTTTATAGTCGTGATTGGCGTACACTCAGCCGGTCCATACGTGTTCACAACACGTGTCTTCCCCCACCACCTTTCCATATCGTGATGACTGACAGCTTCTCCGAGTAACAGCAGGGTGTCTAGTTTGCTCACAGTCTCAGGGTCTAGCAGTCGTGCCATCGACGCCGTGAGATTGACAACAGTGGCGTCCATCTCCCGGATGGCTTTGTTCACATCTTGCTTGCGACTCAGATCGGAAGGTACGCAAACACAGCCTCCCGCCGCCAGTGTTGCCATGGCGTTGTGCACCGCAACGTCGAAGCTGTACGATGCAAAATCGAAAAGCCGCGAATCCAGTCCAATATTCAGGAGTGGCAACTGGTAGTACAGTGCTGTGCAAAAGCCCGAGTGAGAAACCACAATCCCTTTAGGTTTGCCTGTGCTCCCAGATGTGAACACAACGTACATTGCACCTGCGGGGTCGGGCGTCGACAACACTGCGGACGATATGTCGGCAGCAGCCTCCAATGCAGTCCTTCCTACAGTCACCACGTGAAGACCGAAGGAGCTGCCAAGTCCAACGTTCTGGACAGAACTGCAGACATGCTTCGCCCGACACTGCTGCACGATTTCTTGAAGACGTTTTGCTGGCTGCGATGTGTCGAGCAGAGCGAAAGCGGCCCCGGCCTTCAGCACTCCGAGCATCGCTACCACCGTCCAGATGGACTTCTCGAAGCACAGCGGCACCACATCCCCAGGTGCAACGCCTACCCCGGCTAGATGGTAAGCTAGTCTGTCCGATAGCTTTTCCAGCTCGCCATAGGTAAGGTCGCCTTCAAGTGAGTGCAGTGCAGTCTTCTTCGGGTAAGTCGCAGCTTTGGCCGCAATCAACTGATGCACGCAGTCGTCTCTTGCCTCAGGGACTGCCGCGTTGAAGCTCCATTGAACGTCCGCTGCTGCATCTCCGGCTACGGCGCTGGTCTTGTCCGGCGTCTTACCTGCCATGTTCCTGTGACTGCTTTAGCTAAAAGGAGTAGGTTCGAACTCACCAATTGATGTTTGCTTCCAGACGTTGTCAAAAGTGCGTAGATTATACCGTACGGTCAATGGTGGTATGTCTTTCTCCGTGCCTGCCGAGAACGAAACAAATCCTTGAGGTAATGCGGAAAAGTACTCGGATCGATGCCCTGCAACCTTCTCAGAAGATGCATGAATGCATGGCTCTATCGCTAAGCGTCATTCTAACACAGTATGCGCCTCTACCCGATATCCCGGTCATAGCACTGATCAGCCTTTGAGTTCACCCTAGCAGATCACACACTAGTGCTTGATCTAGCAATTCCGTGAATGTAGAGTCTTTGTCGCAATGCAGATCTTCATGCGAAGCGACGGGTCTGTGAATGCGTATGCAGTCGCAAAGACTGGCCACCGTGGCGGTCGGGGCTGCGTGGAAGTTAGCATGAAAGCGGCTTGTGGCCTGTGCGCCATTTGGCCACCTATCGGGTGGGTCACCCTATAACTCCGCCTAAGGCCTTGCGCACTCCAGTGGATGCTTGCGACAGAGTTCACAATCGAGTGAGTGCACATACCCGATCAAGTATCGGCGTGTTGGACTTCTCAGTCTGAGTTTCTCACCGCTGTGGCGTGGGGATTACGTGCTGAGCTGCCTCATACCCACGAAAGTGGGTTGTTAGGGTTAGTGTTGGAGTTGGAATCATCCGCAACGAGAGGCGTTCACAACACTCGGGTACCACATGAACATAAGGACACCGCGACATTGAAAGCATAGGCTTTGAGATTATTCTTATATAATGCATCGAAGCTCGATGGCAGATGCCATCCGTGAGCTTCAAGTCATACCACCTTTCTTTGCAACGCGTGCAAGCGTGCATCTCTTGCCTGTCTGATAGCTGCATCCACGCATGTACTCGCTCCCAGTCAGCCTCACTGATTGCCGGTGTATTGAGATCGATAGGTCTATTGAGTGGCAGAGGATCATAGGGCGGATGTAGTTGTGCGTGGATCAATAGAATGTCATGCTCAGGTGGTCAATCGTCAGGAACCTCATCAATGTAATCTTCCAATTCCTCCTCGACCTCGGTCTCTGAATCATGATCGTCTTGTATCTTTAGAGGCCGGCCGTCTGGGTTAGGAAGGAGGTCGCGCTGCTGCTGTAATCTCTCGTAACGTAATGTGCGAGAAGCGGCTGCTGTGTGTTCATAATTAGCATTTCCTTTGCAAGGTGGAGTTGTTAGTTGCAAAAGAAAGGGTCCCGTGCTCACCGCTGTATTGGGGCGTTGGATTTCGAAACCTTGACTCGCTATCACTAGACGGTTGATTGTCAACGCGCCGTCTCTTCCTGGATGGTCCTGGTTCAGGGTTGTTAGCTACTCGTCTTCTCCTGTTGGCGATGGCGGACCGGCAATCCGAGCATTGAACCAAAACTCGGCCATTCTTCCCCTGATAAGCATCATCAGGCCGAGGAACACGGCATCGCGTACAGGTTTTCATTTCATTTGCAAGGTAAGGTACTTTTGCAAAGCGGAGGTGTTGTATAGTGGAAGGTCAGTGTGTACATTCTTTTGCATGGTGAGGCTACCACGTTGCAACAGAATACTGACACGGACAGGGTTTCCCAAGTCACGTGGAACACGGGCGCAAATCCGCAGGTACGTGCCCGGTGACCCGGTCACATGCCGGCTCACGGATAGTTGTCACGTGGTAGGACATCTTTTTGCAACGAATGAATGGTGAGCTTAGCAGACCCTGTAAATTGTACGGTTATAGTAGTATAGTCCTCGTGCCTCGAAA
>Ga0265780_10002678_pt1 | contig 23908 bp, 45 predicted proteins | sample P1T30metagenome_FD_192432 | JGI IMG/M metagenome (GOLD analysis project Ga0265780, IMG submission 192432) | Plant litter microbial communities from East Loma Ridge, Irvine, California - P1 T30 | ecosystem: Environmental > Terrestrial > Plant litter > Unclassified | place: USA: California... | reverse complement strand
GAATAACCAGACAGTTTCGAATCCAAGCCATGCTCTGGAATAGGATTAGTCTCCTGTACGTGGGCAGATTTATTGAACTTACGTATATACGATGTAATATTTCCAACCCAAAGCTGGGAGTGCGATCGGATTGACGTATTGGTTAAAAACGAGGGAGCAGTTGACCGACATGGACGAGACAAACAACCCTTTGGTTCGAAGGTTGTATGGTAGAATCTCGAGGGTATAGGCACAAAGTAAAGGAGACATGGCGAGGTTGTAGAATAGATAGTAGATGAAGAAGAATCCGACCACAGCACGACCGGCAGTGACGTTCGGATCAGCCTCTGGCGAGTTTGAGTAGACAGCAGAACAAGCCGTGATTATAGCGTAGGTCACTGTCATACCCGCGGCGGATGTGAGCCAGAGCGTGCGTCGGCCCAAACGATCAACCGATAGAGCACCAGAGTAGGCTGTGACGACGTTCCATAGCTGAAGCATGCCATTGATAAGATTTTGCTGTTCGGGCGAGGTGATTCCGACGCCCTTGAGAGCGATATTAAGGTAATAGGAGATGATGCCGTTCTGCGAATCAGATCATATCCAAGAGGTAGGCCGACACTCACTCCTGACCACTGCGAGAAGAATGAATAAGGAATGATGGCAAGCATTCTTCGCCTGTTACCGGGAGTGGCGAATAAAGATCGGTAGGTAGTCGTTTGGGCAATCTCTTGGTCCAATCTTATGCCTTCGGTTATCTCGTGCATCTCGAAATCGATGAGCGGATCTGTTTCGTCTCCGTTGCAGTGCCACTTCAAGAGAATAGCCCTGGCTTCCGGGATTCGGCCGTGGGAGACTAACCATCTAGGTGATTCGGGGACAAGCAAGAAGACGAGGACGATCTGAATGACCGAGGGCACACCTTGCAGCGCGGATGGGATTCGCCAGGACCAAGTGTTCTCCAGTCGAAATGTACCGTAGGTAACCCATGCGGCAAGGATACTTCCCATGTACCAAGTACTAGACTGATCAGCATGCGTGAATATCATAAGGGATCGGGAACTCACGTGTTGTACAAGCCGGTGATAGGGGCTCGATGAGTGGGGAAAGCGAGTTCAGTGATGAGTACAGGGGAAGCCATACATGCGAACGCCAGCCCAAATCCAATAAGGAATCGACAGCCGATGAACATGCCGACATTTTGGGCTGCAGTCTGAATGATTGTTCCAATGACGATCACTTCGCGATGAGTCGAGACACAATGAGGCAACGGTCACTTACAGACATTACCGAAAAACAAAGCCCAACGTCGGCCGAATCTATCGTTCGCGTATGGGGCGAAGGGAAGACCTGCGATACCGCCAATCGACTGGATGGCATTGAAGACACCGAGCAGTGATCCAGTTGGATGGCCAAAGTATTCTTGCCAATTGGTGACAGTCTGCAGACCTGAACTCTTAGCGTTGTATCATAGTGGTGAAGTCTCGACTCACCGTTCATCATCGACCCATCGTAACCATTGTTCATCGATGTCATGACCAGAAGAAGCTGTTCATAATTAGTTTCATCCGCGCCTGCGATTTTGGAGAACTTACCAAAAGCATATTAAGCTTCAGGTAATGGCCTTTGTACCACTTGACGTCGCGAGCACCGATGACAGCTTCAAAGCCTGCACTACCACCGACGGCCGCTGAGCCCATGTCCAACTTCATTTCTATCGATTTAATTAGATCCGGATGAAATCGAGTTCTTTGCTGTGAGGGAGATCTGGTAGGCCATACAAGACAAGCTTCGCTATATATTGGGCTGTAGAGGCTGGGTGCGCACTGTCTCCCTCAAGGGGCCGCAGTAGATCGGCCGGTGACCCCAATAATCTGCCGTCTATTCCCCGGGCCCCACATGACTCCCACATCACGGTTCCTCGACGTAATGTTTTGATGGCTATTGATAGCCAATCGCTACACACAAGGTTTTGAGACGGAAGATATTAAGAGCCTAATTGGCATATGCGGTACCCTGCGGCCCCAGCTTTCTGCCGTCAACCTTCCGGACTGCACATGATCCACTGGCACAACCTGCTCGCAATAAAGCACCGATGGCTTGCCAGATCTCAACTTGAAGGTTTAGGGTAATTTCGGCGGATATCAAAAGCTATTTCCGGTCTTGGCGGTGTCGATCCTCGAAGTTGGTCTTGGCAATGAGGCTTTATGGTTGGCTGCATAATATTGAGCCCGATAGCCAGGCTTTGCGGAAACGGTCTTTCCCCCGCGAATTCCCCGCTCTCGATCTATGTCTCCTCCCGCCATGGTGGTGAAACGTCGAGTGTTTCTTCCGTCTGCAGGAATTACTCCCCGCAATGCACCGACTAGAACAGAATGTGTGTGGTGAGGCGGCGACCTTTCTCCCGCTGACGGATCCAGCGAGAGAAGGATAGGTGAAGGGGTATATGCGCTACGATCGCGCTGAACTCAGCGTCAGAATATGCACACCCGCAGACTCGTCATTGCGGAGAGGTTGAGGGCGTAATGTCAAGTATCACGAACAATTATCATCTCTGTCTCGTCTCTGCAAGACCTGCTCGAGCACGAAATTCATTGTCTGCGTGAGTACTCCTAAGATGGAACATATGCGTCGTGTCAGATGAGCCACTGATTTAGTGTCACATGCCGAGTAGAAGTCCTCTGTAGTCCAATTGGTGTCACGGGTCCATCCCCTTTTTCTCCGTCCAGTCACAACATTCTTCTACTTTGCTGGCATAATTGTCAGAGTTCGGTCTCGCGATGTCATCGAATACATGTTCAGACATGGTCTCCCGCATGTACTAGCCAATTGCCCGCTTATAGGCTGGACTTCTCCTTTCGCACTCTGCCCTTGTCTCCATCTCGTCTCGACTGACCGTGTTTACTGAACGACCCGGCAAGTGAGAATCCGGGCGACTTTGGGTCAGCCACTCGAATAGTCGCATCCAACCGGCCCCGATGAGGTTGCAGAGTCACTGAACGACTCAAGGGACAACCACGTTCTGACTATGTTTGAGGGCAAAAGCAGCGTATGAACGCGCCGGCTGCACGTGGCACGCCTCCACCTCAGCTATTTCGGGTCTCCCGGACGCGACGAAATCAACATTGTTTACATCCTTCACGTCCTATTGATCTTCCCGAACACGTTATACAAGCTGAGACTAGACAAACAAACGGCTTTCTCGAGTATCGGTGATATTCAAGCATACTAGTGAGATTCAGGCAAGCGGCAAAAGGGCCTCCGCTTTAAGGTTGTCGTTCCTCCTGTTCGTCCGTGTCAAGAGCGACAACGGTCGTCTTGAACTTCCGTGCTGGCACCTTGGCCTCGAACATGATATCGAGCTCTCGGAAAGTCCTCTGACCATTAGTCCACGTTTCAGGCGGTCAGGAAAGTGGCACTCACGCCTTTACACTCGGGTAATCGGAAATATGCCCATACCAAACACCCAAAGCACGACACGAACTTTTGGGGTCAGCAAAGCTATCTATCGCTCGCGCACAGTAACGTAGAACTCACCCAGAAGAAACCAGCGAGACCCTTCCAATTCCTTTAGGTATTTAGCGACATTCACGAGATCCAAGCTCCACTTACCAAGCAAGAGGATTCATCATATAGGTGTTGAGAACTCCGGCCACGATACCAACGACATTGTATCCGTTCCTAGCCAGGCCGACAGTCTTGGAGCGCAAGCGGGTACTGGAGACCTCGCCCACGATGCAGTCTAAACAGCTGGTAAGCATGAAGATCATGTCGAGGTGGTGGTCTGAACTTACAAGCAAGGGGTCCCACAGTGAAATCGTATGTAAAGACCCATAACAGTACCATTGTGGCCTGGCCCCACCTGCCAATTCAGCTCAGCACAGACGGATCAGAGGGGACTTACTTGGCCCCGGCCACTCCATTCCGAGAGGGGACCGCAAGAACACCAATGACCAACAACCTGATTGTTAGCTCTCGCCGTTTCTCATGTCCAGTGCACTGACAATGCGCAAAGAACAGTAAGACCGCTGAGATAAACCTTCCTTCGCCCAAAGTACTGATAGGTAAGCACAGCAGTGACAATGATCTTACAGTCATCGTGATCCAAGATCCGCATGTCCCACAGAAACCAAGTGCGTACATGCCCAGATTGAATTTGAAAGAGTCTTCGGTGCTCAAGCCAGCTGAGACATATCAGCACCATAACGGAGGGTAAGAATTGAGCTATTCTTACCTTGCTGGAAGAAGTATGTCCCCTGGTTACCGAACGATGAACCTGAAAGTACCTGAACAGCCCAACCCACCACGGCGATCTCGGTCCGTCGTAGATCGGAACCTTTGAAGCAGTCGAAGAATGAGACTCCTGGTTGATTCTCGAGTTCGTGCTGATTGGTTCTAACCATCATGGCGACAGTCTTTGCTGGGTCGGCAGTATCTCCTTTTCGAGACAATCGACGCAGAGCATGCTCGGCCTTGTCTAATTTCCCGGCTCGGACTAGCCACCAAGGGGATTCTACTCTAGTCAGTCTCACTTTTCGTGTTTGTGGGGTACACTGACCTGGGGCGAACGTGGCAAGTATGAAAAGCGGGACGGGCCAGATCCATTGAATAGCAAAGGGGATCTTGTAGGCCCATTGGTCGGTTCGGTCCTGGACACCCAACAAGACTCCTGCGGCGATGAATTGCCCGATGACCCAGCAGAGGTTGACGTATGTCGTGAGATATCCTCGCAGAGCCGTAGGACACACTTCAGAAGCGTAGGACACGGCTGACTGTTGATCAGCGCATCCCGATCGAGATCCGTCAGATGTACGCTGAAGTCGAGAGGTGCCTTCAACGTGATGGATCAGTCAGAACACTTACACTCGAGAAAGCACCCCAGGGAAGTCCACAGAGAAGCTCCCCTACGAATAACGTTTCAATGTTGGGGGCACTGAAGTAAGCATAGCAAGCACGAGACATGACTCACAAGAACACAATGAAAATGAAGGCAGTCATAAGAATATGCGAGACCTGCATTGTCCTGATGTACCCGTATCGATCCTGAAACCATGACGCCGCAAAGATACCGCTATCTTATCAGCAGTAGGTCTGAGAGAATCCCAATACTCACATAATGTTACCTATAGTTGGTGCTTGGCCGATAGCACTCTGCCATTGGGGGTCGAGCTGGAAATCTCCGTTGCCGGCGGGTACCCCGTACTTCTCACGAAAGACGGGCAAACCAGTGATGCTGCCGAGAACTGCACAATATCAGTTATGTACATTCCGAGAATGCACAACGACATACGAGCGGTATCATAACCCTCCCTGAAAGCTATCAGCGTCTGGCCATCGAATGAGGATGCTCTCACTCACATGACGATGCACAGACTGATGGCAATGGACCAGAAGATCGCCTTGGGATACATCTTGATTGCTTGCCGCCAAGTCAGCTCTCTCTCCGCGGACTCGGATTCGATAGCATCCTGAATGATGTTCTTCCATTCCATGCCGGATGTAGCCCCATCTACATTCTCCAAGTGATGTGCTGCAGCGGGGACAGTAGCCGACTTCTCATCGTGTGAGATCTCGATGCCGTGTTGGTTCTCAGCTTTCTTGAACTCCATTTCTGCTGTGTTCTCAGTGATGCGGGGCGAGATGATTGCCTTGGGACCCCGTGCCCGGTCTGCGCTATATATCCTTATGCGCACCGCTGGCCGAGGTTGACGGCGAGACCTCGAGCCGATAGTAATAGACAGACCGAGTGGGGTCACCGCAGCGATTCGCCCCCACTCTAGCCTGTGCAGGCTTCGGCAGGTCCTCGGCTAGCCGCCGCGTGGAGCCAGTGCCTGAATGTTGTCCAGATTGGCAAGTCGACGGCGATATTGGTCATTTTTGATTCAAGCGTAATCCTGATGACGTTTATGGCCCTCAGTCGTTTAGGGCGGGAAGAGAGGGTCGTACTGATCGACAATGCAGCTGCTCGGCCGTGGCGTGGAAGCTTCATTTGGAGTATGTAGGTGGTTGAAACCTCTTTTGGCGCACCAGTGGAACGCGGGGATCAAGCCGCCAAGCGTATACGAATGCGTCGCCTGATGGCCGTCTGCAGCTTTCGCGCCCGCGGGACGCCTCCAGCCAAGACATTGGCAATGCTCCAGATGGCAGCCCTTTATGCCAAATGCAAGCCGTCGGCGTCCGGGAAGAAGATGGAGGAACGGCTCACATCTGTGTTGTGCGTTCCAGCTTGGTCTCGCACCTCAGCTGGGTAAGTATCGTTGGTAGTGAATCCGAATGCTGATACCGATGGCAGCTTTCTTCTACGTTGTTTTCATACAAACAGTGGCCAGTATCGAACTTCCGGACTTACAATATACTTCTGGAGAGTCCTGACACTACAAAAATCGACACGGCGCCCGTGGCCAGACCTCACATAACCCAGGTCACTGTGACATTCACTACCTAGCTTCCACGCTGGCCTGTGCTCTTCGCATTTCCTGTCCAGTCTGCTCAAATTTTCGCGCAGAGACCCCTTCTTCAAACAGCAGGTCGACCTCGGCAAACGTCAACCTGAAGGCATCAGCCGAGGCGTCTCCCAATTCGTCACATGCGCTTACCCCTTAGTCTCAGGCACTCGGAAAAAGAACCAGATGGTACAGAGGGCTGTTGATCCAGCCCAAAAGAACGAGGTTTTGGCACTGGTTATCAACAGACTGACTTGAGTACAAAACTTACCCCCAATTCCAGGCGGTGCTGTTGAGCATGTAAGGCGTGATGACTCCAGTCCAAATACAGGTAATGTTGTACGCGTTACGGGCCAGGACCACAGTCTTGTGACGAAGGCGAGAGGAGGGTGTCTCAGGAACAATGACGTCTGGTGATATCAGCGCTGCATGCTACCTGAGACTTACAAGTCAACGGTCCTACGGTCAAATCGTAGATGAAAGTGAATACAAGCAAGAAAGCTCCGACCGCCCAAGATACACTGGTGCTTGAAGAAGGGGAAAGACTGATGAAGCCTACGATCATGAGACAGACGAAAATACCGGCGAGACCACTGAGGTAGATCGTTCGTCGACCGAAGTTGGCGATCAGTGGCCATGAGAGGATAGTACCGATGAATGCAAGAGCGTACTGCAGGATCAGTACGCGCACATCAGGGACACCTACTAATGCAAGTCCCATTGCGAAAGATCCTTTGACCGAAAGACCGGCTTGCTGGAAAAAGTAAATTGCATATGTCTGACTTTAGCTTTGTCTTTTTCGGCTGTTTTCAGGTCCCTACGCACCTGGAGGACTGGCCCCACCATCTGCTGAGTTACCCAAGTGCCGACAGTGATCTCGGTTCGTCGAAGATTGGTACCCTTGAAACACTCGGAATAACCCGCGCCTTCAGTGAGTCGCTTTTCGATTTGATTCGTTTGCGAAAGGAGCGCTACCGATTGACTAGGGGTAGGAACGCCAAGACCGGTATTGGAAGTCTGTAGTCTCTTGATAGCATGCTCTGCTTTCGCTTCATGACCGTGCTCGACGACTGACATGTCAGTGGTGACTTTTCGGAGATGGCCGGAAGGTGTCGCTCACGCCACGTGGGAGACTCGGGGCAGAAGATGCACACAAGAATGATGGGAATGGGCCAGACCTGCAGGGTGAGTAGAACAACAGCGATAGAAGTGGAGAATATACCCATTGCACTGCGAACGGGATCTTCCATCCCCAGACATCAAGCCGAGGCTGGACGCCAACGAGTACTCCCGATGCGATAAATTGCCCAATGACCCAGCACAGGTTGACGTAACTAGACATGAGCCTAAAAGTTCCAGTAACCTTCCGACTCACCTCGTGAGATATCCTCTCAAGTTCACGGGGAGGACCTCCGATGCGTATACAGTCGTGACAGTCTGATAGACACCCCAAGGTATTCCACAAAGGATCTGACCAACAAGTTGTAGTGGCAGTGTCTCGCCAAAGAATGAAATAAAGATCTCTCGTCAGTGTGCACATCAACACTATCACTTACAAATCCGATCATGAGAACAGTAGCGCCAGTCATGACCACTTTGTTACCATACCATCCGACCAGATAACCAGTTAGCTGCAGTCCGAGGATCTCCCCGATATAGGCACCATTGGTGACTGATTCGTCAGCACGTGCGAGTATAAGCTACCAACCTGCAGCCTGCCATGAAGCGGTGATTGAGGGTGTACCCTCTACGACTTGATTACCAAAGGTGTTGTTAAAGGCAGGTAGCCCGAGATAAGAGCCGATCTTGGGATTAGCTTCAAAAGTCACCTCTCCTTGGCGGCTCCGGGGCGAAGACTGACCAAGATAGTGTCATATCCTTCCATGATGACCGCTGACGATAAAAGGATACTCCATCCGATAGCCTTCTTGTAGGCCTTGATCCCTTGCCTCACGGTCAAACTGTGTTCTTTGGATGTGGCCAAGCGGGCCTCTTCGACCATCTCCTTCTCAGATACAGAAGCGGTAGCATGTAGAACATTGCCTCCAATACCCTTCTCCTCGCCATACTTATCTTCTCTTTGAATAGAATGTGTGGGGTTCATGTTGTATAATTGTGGGATAGATGCTGATTCCGAGAGCTGACTGTTCCATTATGAGATAACCCGAGAATTGGTAACCGGTGTTCGTCGGTCGGAGCCGAAGCTATTTCGGTAATTTCGCCGTTCCCCGCGGCAGACCCCTGACGGCCCTCATCGCAGCTTTTCAGATCATGACTGAATCAGACATTGCCTTGCGTCTGATTGGCGCCGTCGGACATCCAGTCAGAATAGGGAGAGATACGAGATAAGCAAGACAGAGATGCCTCCTTGTCGGCTGGACCGATAGGGTGAATTCTCGAATACGCCGATCTCGGGGCGACGCGTGATCGACATAGCCTCTACGATAACGTGGAGAGTGCCGGTACACAGACACACAAGTTATCCGCAAATGGCAGTCACAGAGCGAACGGCTCCCCACGACCTGAGCAGAGCTCACTTCGCCAGGGCATGTCTGTATGCCGTGAACACGTACACAGAGTTCGACCTCGGGGCGTGCCGAGCCGAGCTATTCCGGTGGCTGGTTGTATAAGGGCTGCCCTGATGATCGGTGCCAGCACTCACCACCTTACCAACCACATTATGTCCCCAGTCAGAGTCGAAGAAGACCCATCGACATGTTTGCTGTACCGCGATCTTCATGGCAAAAAGCCGGAGACCGTCGTTCAAGCTCAAGGATCTTATATCTACCTGGACGATGGTCGAAAGTGAGTAAACGAGATATTTAAATCGTCGCGCCCGCGCTCAACTCGCAGGATTTTAGACGCGTGCGCGGGTGCCGCTGTGGCTTCGATCGGACATGGCGACCAACGAGTAATTCAAGCTGTTGCCAAGCAAATGTCTACCCTATCGTACCATCACACGTCTCGTCTGACCAACCTCGCTGCCGAGCGCCTGGGTCAGATGCTAGTCGGTCATCGACCTGGTGGCTTGTCCCACGCCGTTTTTCTCTCTTCTGGTTCCGAAGCCAACGAGAGTGCGATCAAGCTAGCTCGACAATATCATGTAGAAAGAGGGGAGCCTGACCGCTGTCACATAATAAGCCGGAAAAATTCATATCATGGCAACAGCATCGGCTGTGTCTCTCTCACCGGTATACCCAGTCGACGTCGACACTTTGAACCGATTCTGATGAAACACACATCAAGAGTCTCACCATGCTATTCCTACCGCTACAAGTACGATCAGGAGTCCGACGAAGAGTATTCGGGACGACTGGCGGCCGAGCTGGAGGAGGAGGTTCTCCGGATCGGACCGGGCAAAGTAGCAGCTTTTTTCGCGGAGACAGGTATGCAACATTGAGCGGATTATCACGCTTATCGTTAGTTGGTGGAGCAGCAGCTGGGAACTTGATGCCAGTCCCAGGATACTTTCAAGCCATCAGGAGGGTCTGCGACCGGTACGGCATATTGTTAGTATTGGATGAGATCATGTGTGGGATGGGACGTACGGGAAAAATGCATGCTTGGGAATGGGAAGGTACGGTGCAGCGAACTATGCTTGAACTGACTTTAGGCGTTGTGCCAGACATTCAAACCGTCGGCAAAGGTCTAAACGGAGGTTACCAAGCACTGTCGGCTGTCCTCATGCAGTCTCACATCGTCGAAGGCCTTCGAGGCGGCTCTGGAGCCTTTGCAAACGGTCAGACATTTCAATGCCACCCGGCAGCAGCTGCTGCAGGTATTGCGGTACTGTCAATCTTCGGAAGTGACGACATCGTTGCAACAGCCGCCAAACGCGGAAGCGAGGTATGACAATCGGTTGCGATCCGTAAAGGTGCTAACATTCACAGCTACGTCAAAAGTTGCTCGAGGCTCTCGGGGATCATCCTCAAGTCGGCGAAATCCGTGGACGAGGCTTGTTCTTGTCGATCGAGTTTGTCAAAGACCGCAATACGAAAAGTACCTTCTCGAAGGGGCTGCCATTGGCGTCGCGACTAGATGACGCTATCTTCAGAAATGGCGTTTCGGTCTACTCTGGATTCGGGAAGGGCACCGCTGACGGAGTGGTCGGCGACCATATCTTGTTCTCTCCACCGCTCAACATATCATCCAGCGAGATCGACGAACTGGTACACGCCGTCGCCAAAGGCGTAGTCGAGGTCTTCGCGACAGAAGAAGTGCAACGAGAACTCTTGTTGTAGGATACCTTTGAAATACGTTACAAATCGTATCAAATGCACATCGTGAAACCGGCTGGCTTGAAATTTGACCATTCGCCTAATGACATGATATGCGACCTTAGTTTCCTTCGCTGCGAGGACCAAATCAGTCTTTCGCTTGTTACCACCAGATAGCCCGGTTGACGAGAGTCTGTATTCGGGCGATCATTTTGCTTGGGACATCGAAAAGGAAGACACCTCCGGATGTCAGCACCCTGGCGAGTGTGAGGCGAGATAGAGATCGCGATGACAGTGCTCAATGATATACGTTTGTATGAGCACGTATGTAAGAAGTACAGTACAGTCCGGCCGAGAAGGATCATCTCCATCAGTCTCGCGAACAAGCAAACAAGCAAATTATCGGTTCATAGAATCATCGAATGAATGCATCTACAAAATTGGCACCGAATCTAATCTGAAATAGTCAGCTATGTGCCGGATGATGAATACCGTAACATACCTTTTCGAAATGGGCTCTCGCCAATTCGGTGTCGCATCCCCGAGAGCTCTGTCGTGCTGTTTATCGAATGAACTTGTCCACAAAGTTGGCTCCAAGACCGACCTGGCAATGTTAGCTATATCAGGGAAAGGACCGACTTTTTCGAAATGCGCCCTTGCGAGGTCTATCTTGGAGAAAACGTCTTCCACTCCTTGAACAAGGCCGTTCACATCGACATATATGTATGCGCCAGTAACATGGAACATTGTAATCATTTCTTCTACGCCTAAAGTAAGTCAAAGATGCAGCAGCAAGTCCCTACCTTCAGGTACCTCAAGGGTGTGAATGTCTCCAGGTGGCTCAAAAGCGTATGATCCCTCTTCTGCCCACCAATCGTGCTCCAAATAGTGCCAGCGTCCTTTTAGGGTAGTTGCGTGAACGGGTCCGGCGTGGCGGTGGCGCGATAGAATGCCAGACTTTCTGACTCGCAGTAAATTGACAAAATACCCTTGCGAAGTGTTGAACAATAGTGGACGGAACCAGACATCTTTGCTTTGTGGCACCCATAGACGCTCGTCGGTGTTCTTCATGTCGAGGACATCGAGGTGTACGAGGTCTTCTGGGACAGCGTATAATGATGGACCTTGGTATGGTACTGCTGAGATATCGGTAGGGCGTGCCATCGTGGCGATGGAGAGGTGTAATGGTATCAACGATGACTGACATATGTAGTCGGCTGGTCAGTGGCCGGTGGGTCCGGCTCTCGGGCGACGCCGAACGGTTCCACTTCGGCAAATCTATCAGGTCCCGGACCGCTCCGACCAACCCGATCCCCATCCTTTGGAGTACATTGTACTGCTATCCGTCATGAGCGCGATACGGAGGACAGTTCATGCCTGCGTACAGTGCCGGGAGAGGTTGGTCCCAGATTTGACGCAGGCTGACGTCTAGGAAAACCAAGTGCGGTGGTGTCACCGATATCGCCAGCTGTGTGGCCTGTTCAAGCCGCAATGTGAAATGTTCCTTCGATGAAGAAGCACGCGACCCCAGGTTCAATCCTTATCTTCGAGTTCGGTCAATAGACTCGGGCAGGCGTACTGGTGATATAGGAAGACAGGAGACGCCTGATCTGCTTTCTGAGTGCGTTCATGCCTCTTGGAGTCACTGACTGACAGACTCCGACAACTCAGAAATGAGCTGGATGAGCTAAAAGCGCATCGACAGCCGAGTCAAGCAGTAGCTTCGAAAGATCAGACCCCATCCCTCGAATCAAGTGGTCTGTCATGGGTTCAGCCGCTAGGTACTGCCGAGACCATCTCACCGTCTTTTCTTCTCGAAAATCATCCCGCCTATGAACCTACCTCCCACAATCCGGTTCCCTCATTCGGAGATCTGAGTCAATTTCAGACGAGCTCTCATTCAGGATTGTCTCAGGCACTGACGGGGGCCGGAACATCACATGATCGCTCTGTAAGGTCCATACCTGCGGAAGATAGGTAAGTAAGGTATCCAGCTATCTCGTCCCGGCTGATTGTTGTGTAGGTCACCAACTCCGGGCAATCCGCCATCGCTGACTCGGGCTCAGACTTTACGTCGAGGAACGTCACAGCCTTCATCTGATACACCTTTTAGCGGACCGATGCGAGTATTGCAAGAACTCGGCGCAAATGATGGATATGACGCGGAAGTTCACGATCCGATCGCTCGACAGATCGTGACGACAGGCGAGGCAAGCATGGCACATAAAACGTGAGATTGAGTCTCGACTCAATGCTTACAAGACAGGTTCTTTGAGCATTGCCATCTTAATGCTCCTTTCCTTGATCCGTTGCGAGATGCCGACATGGCGTCGGTTCGATCGCGAAGCATGGCGCTGATGCTTAATATCATTGTCGCTGCTGCCCGCTTTTGGTCGCACAAGTCTAGGTTAGTGGACTCACGTCTCACCGCTGAAGAAAGACGCGACACATGGCTCCATCCTCGCTATACACGACTGGTAGCATTGCTCGATGCTGAAATGTCTCGCTTGACGCTTCGCCCCCGCCCAGCCGATGTCTGTTTAGAGACGGTTCAGGCCTGGATGATATATTCGCACTGGATGCCGGTCGATGTGGTTACAACCTCTACGGGTCAAAGCTATCGATCTAGATTCTCGGAGTCTAGTGTCTGGCAGTGTATGGGCCTCGCTATCCGCTGGGCGACCTTGCTCGGCCTCGATCAGACTGCCCATTTGCCTTTCATGGATCACAGCAGGATCCCGACTACTTTGGATGTACAGAGCTATCGAACTATGCTCTACCTCACCGAGAGTGATCATTAGTGAGCCTCTGGTTCGAGAGAGCGTTGATACTCTGTGCTGATGAGAACAGCTTAGCACTATCGGCGCGACGTCCCTCCACTCTCAGTCCGAAACATGTTTGCCAAGCACTCCCTCGATTCCTCTCCGGAAGCTGGACGATGGCGACTGACGCTCGGCTCGCATCGCTCATGCGTGTCGTGGAGGTATCGTATGTGATGGGGGCACGTGCGGATAGCGAAGAGAGTATCGAGGCCTTCAACATGGATGTCAACGAGATTGAAAGGTGCCGTGCCGAGCTAATAATAGCTGACGACAGATTCTTCTTTGAGAGATCGTCGGGCATTAATTCCCAGGACAAGATGCGACAGCACTTTCCGTTCAGTGGGTGATGACAATGGCGAAATTAACTAATACACAGCATCTTTGCGCTGGTATCGTCTGGCTTTTGCGAGCACACTGCTCCCTTCCATGTCCAATTGGCGTGACGTCCGGGAGTCCATGCGAATGAGTGTCGACTGGGCTAGTCAGATTCTATATCATCTATCTTCCGCTGCATCCTCGACACCATTCGACCCTGAATCAGGTAGCACCCAAGGTGTCCTGGAGCCGGACACCAATCTTGTTGCGCTACTTTCGTTTGCGATCGATCAGTACTTCGTTGTCATGTACGTCACGGAATATACTGTAGCTCAAACTTAGCGCTTACACCGCTGCATTCCTGGTACTTGCTTGGCAGAATGGCGCCATTGATAGTAAGTCGCTATACCACAATGGCTGATTGGAAGATGAGCTCGGCATACCGACCGGCAATCAGAGTGTACCCGCTCACTCTTGTATGTTATATCGACTGGTGGATCTCGCCGCAAGAACGCTCCGTCAATGCGCACCAAGTTATGGACATCCTGCAGCGCGGTACGCAGATCTCTTGACCGGGATGACCAAGATCATCACCGCAGAGCCGATATTGGCGGCGGGAAGCTTAGACCCACAAGCAATATTCGACACAGCAGGATTCATGCGGGATCAGGATTGGTTGGATTTATGGCAGGATTCGGGTCTAGATCAGAATTGGCTGTTTGGACCGGTTGGCGATGTCCCGTGAGAACAGGACATGAGATAATGTGCGCATCCTGATCTAAATTTCTGGTTTGGCCTGATAGACAAAGATTCAGAGCTGAATTGAGACACACCTTAAGCCCGTTCCATGTTTACAATACGCTGGCGACCGCCAGTTCCACAATACCCAATCCCTGTCCCAAGACCCAATCGTAGTGTTGCCCATAGATGAACGGTAGTTTGGTACTCATTTCCGCTGATTTGTCTTGGAACATTGGGTATGGACGGTTCCGGGTCCGTCTTATTCTAAAGCATCGAAATGAATCTTCATTAAAAGTTGGCATCAAGCAGAATGAAGTTTCTTGGACATTATTGAAATGGTAAAACTGGTATTATAGAAAGACATCCGTAGCGAGTCTCTCTTTCCCTTCACTCCTCATCCACTCCCAACCTTCCGACATTGTCTTGCCTTCGTGATCTGCCCATATAGAAGCGACTGCCTGCTTGACACCTTTCGAGAGCTGGGGCGAACCGCAGATGTAAACCTTCGATCCTCGCCTGAAGAAGGCATCAATAAACTCGGCTCTTTCTGATAAGATCTGATCTCTGCCTTCGTCAGCCTCAAGCTGCAGTAATGACATGAGAGAAGTAGACTTGAGACTCACTGGACGTATCTTGAGCCATTGTGACTTCCAGCAGCCCGGCTAAAGGCGTATCGGACGGTTACGATGCCCTCCTCCTCCCACTTTTGAAGCTCAGCGCTATACAGCGCGTCCGCTTGAGAGTGGCACCCATAATATAACAAGGCATGTCCGACTTCTCTCCCACTTGACCTGGAAGAATCAGTACTGTACCCTACCAAAGATAACGAGCGCACTTCTGGATGGACCTTTCCTGGAGAAAAGCCCTAAATGGAGCAATGCCCGAGCCGGCACCTGCCAAGATGATCGATTTCGAGGGATCCAAAGGGGGCTTGAATGTTGAGGTATTTCGCACAGCTGCCCGAAGAGGTGAGCCAGGGCTTCGAGAAGAGAGGTACGATGTAGCGGTTCCCAAGAAATCGCCATGACCCGATAGATGTGGCGAGGCGATGATGGATATAGTGATTGTGCATCGAGTCGGGTTGTTTAAGGGGGATGATGAGATCGAGTACTGGTGGTCAGCTCAGGAATACTCCGCGAAATTGATGAAAATGGCAAGACTCACTTGACGGACACGAAGAGCAGGTAACGATAGCAGGAAATCACCGAACTCCATACTGATATCCGGATAATCCTCTAACAAGTCCAATAGACTGTATCTCTTGGTGGCTAGCTCCTTCTGATGAGCATCTTCGTGTGAAGATCGGACTAGCGTCTCCTTTGGATTGCTATCGGACATTCGATGGAGAAGGTTCTCGATTTGACGCTTCGTAACCGGTTGTCCAAGTTCAACGAATCCACTCAATAGCTCGTAGGCTGAGACCGGAGTGTCGAGAGGAAGATTTATGCATCGCCCCTGAATCGTGAGCACGTCATCTGGATGGAGGTTGAATCGTCTCAATGCCCTCTGGACAGTCTGGTCCGGGTTCGTCGGGAGGATAGCCAGGTAGTCGCCCGTTTCATAGGTACTGTCCTTGGGTAACGAGATTTCGATGTGACGTTTGACGTTGTATCCTTTCTCTTCTTCCTCTTTGGATGCTCCGGAGATGATGTCGTTCGAGACGATGGTTGCGGACACCAGTTTGTCCAGCCGCAGTATTTGTTCCCTGCGTGTGGTGTCGACGCTGACGTCTAAGGTCTTCTTGTCAGGAAGAGCGGTATTCATATTGCCAGATACTGGGGTGGTTGCGATTGCGGCCATAAATTGAGTCTCCCAGTCATCGAATACTTCGAACAGCTCGGCGACAGCAGCATTTCCAAGTCCTATCCCCACCAGTCTTGTTCCACCGGCATGGCTGAGCAATTTGTCCATCGACTTGGGTATAGCGTGGTATGTCGCAGCCCAATCTGGATGCCCACAGCCAAAGACACCGAATTTAACACCAGCCAGGGAATCGGCTGGAGCCTGCTTCAGCCATTCGTAAAACGCTGCGGCATCGTCGGTCGGCTATGGGATCAGCAAAGGTGGAGAAATGGCAAACGGCGAGGACGCACCTGTCCTTCATAGCTGGTCGTCACGATCGCTACTGGCCTATCGGTCGGTAGATTTCCAGCCGCAACTGCGTTCAGATCCTGAATTTCGGTATTGAAGCCCCTTTGTTCCGCAGTATCCGCCATTTTGCTTGCGAGTGCTTTGCATGTACCAGAGTTGCTTCCTATGGCGGTCAGCTATGTCTTGGCATAGACCAGTTGATGAATCACATACCGTAGTAAATGCTCAGATCCACCTTCCGGTCACCTTCCGTACCGGTGCGCGTAATATTTTGACCCATCTTCGCAGCCTGCTCCTTCTCCTTCTCCGCGCCTTTCCCGAGTATCATGTCTACATCTCTCCCCTTTCTAGGAGTCACGTGCATGTAGAACTCGTGTGGCTTGACCGTGAGAGTCTGCTTGATCTTGAGCTGATAATTAGGGTTGTTTGATCTCATGTCGAAGCTCTGGAAGATCTGGTCCGTCAGTACATTACCGAGAATCCGAAGTGATGTAACGTACCATTGCGACTATCAGAAGCGACTCCTGCCACGCGAACGGGCGACCTATACAACCCCGTACACCATTACCGAATGGCTTCCAGCTATCGGGTGGTAAGTTTGCAAACCCACCATTTAGCATTCTTTCCGGCCTATCTCGTCAGCAAGAGATCATCTAAGGCGATGTAAGCGGACTTACTTGAAAAGTTCGGCGTCGTCTCCCCAGACCTTGGGATCAAGATGCAAAGCATCTAGTACAATCATGACGTCCTGGCCATGAGGAACTCGATACTTGCCTCCCAGGGTCTCATCTCCACGCTTTGGTGTGACACCAAATGCAGGTGCAGTCGACTTGAGGCGAAGGGTCTCCTTGAGTGCTGCGTCCACGTATTCGAGTTTTTGAAGCTGTTCAAATCGGACTGGTTGAGCTCCGCAGACTCGGTCAACTTCCTGCCTGACTTTCTGAAGGGAGGCGGGTGATTGAAGTAGGAAGTGGAAAAGGAATGAGAGCATCCCCGATGTCGTCTGTTAGTCAGCATCATCATGATAAGCGATGTACAGCAGAGGGGAGGAACTGACTTCGTGACCTGCGATCAGGAAGGTGACCAGTTGATATCGAATGTTCTCAGTGGACAGGCCTTTACCCGTGACATGGTCCCGTCCATGGAGTAATCTATCCAGCAAATCGTCGCTTCTCTCACCACTGTCTTGTCTTTCCTTCACCAGCTGATCGTCAGTGGTCGCTTGAGTACCATCGTGTAGACGTACATTATCTGCCAAGTCGTGGAGAAGCTGGATATCCTCTTTGTACTTCTTGTTTGCCTTGACATACATCCAACCTGTCCCCGGGATCCGCCTAAGCCTATCACTACAAGCTCGCAAGCCCCCGGCCATTGCGTCAACGAAAGGATGATTATGTTCCCGATAAAAAGAGTTGAATCGATAAGAGAAAGTGGAGAACGCGATGGTGTCGAGGGTGAGTTTGGTGAAGTCGGTACAGACATCCACTCGATCGTTTCCGAAACGATGCCACTAGCTGCTTAGTATTCGCTATATGGATTAAGTGAGGACAACATACCTTCATGATGAGCTGAGACGCGATATCGAACATGCCATTGAACATCCCTCGAATACTTAGTGGTCCGAATGAAGGAATCAGGATTCGATGGGCGATAGCCCATGACTCCTCTTGAGGGTGGTGAGCGGTGAACAGTCCTGAGTATTAGCGGATACGATGCAAGTCGAAAAGTCGCTTACCATCCTTGGCTATTGCTCGGACTTCCTCCAAAGCCCCGGACACATTCTTGATGAACCTCTCCTGATCACACAGCTCTTGAACGTATTCTTGACTCCCAACCGCGATAACGGTCTCCTGCGGAAACTTGAGTGTTATGATCGGCCCATACTGCTTCATCAAGCCAACTATTGATGCCATCGGGTCCTCAGGGTCGATAGCGAGCACATTGCCGACCACTGGTAGGGTAGGTGGGTGCGGGATTCGCTCCATATCAGATGGTATTGATTTCCCCATAGTGTTAAAGATCCGGAGAATCGAGCCTGGCGAATGATGATAGGTATAGTGGCTCTTTCTATCCTCTTATAGATGCGTACGAATGCTGCGCCAAGTCATCCGGTTCACCGCATCGCCGTGGACGATACATCGGTCGAGGAAAGGGATAGTAGAGATTAGGGGACTAAGAAACGCGTCAACGAGAGATGCCCGGTTTTCGATCGGCATTGTCGCGTGGCTTGACCGGGCATCATCCCTAAGGCTTATAGCCTCATCAATCCAACGGCTACACTCGGTTGACGTCTGATTTGGTGTTTGCTGTTTGGGTCGTGCCATCGAAGAGTCTCTTAGTGACTGTGTGGAGCCTGAACTGTATTAATGCCTGAGCTCAGGTAACGACGTGACATGTCACGTCGCTCCGACGGAGTCGCGTCCCCCGAGGCTCTCAGCTTTGCAAACGACCAAGGCGGGCGAGCCTGACTGACGATGCATGACAAGGTCTACTGAAGCAGTGTATCCCAGTTGTATATTGTGACGTAGCTGTACGGTGGTTGAAACTGGAGTCCGACCTTTCCTGACTAGACTCAAGGTCCTGGCCAGTTCAGTCAAACGCTTATCGAGTATATACTCTTTTGCCTGGTAGACCTGTCGAATGGGCACTCAATAGATTTTTCAATTATGTGATCACATCGTTCAGCATACTCTAGCTTCTACGAACAACCTTCTGTACCCGACTCCAACGCGATCCCTTGTTTCTCTTCATTTCTGCCTTGTACCTGAGTTCTTCCTCAACTTCATCCTCGTTAACCTCTCCGGAAGCGTAGAAGACAACGGTCAAGAAACCGAGCAGAGCAGTGAGGATACATCCTGCCAGAGCACCGATTGCTTTTGGAGTCCATCCCTGCACATCAGTATCCGATTCTCTATTGTTCAACTTACCATCTTGAGTGGGAATGGCCCGTACGGCTGTCCGGCGAAATCGGTAGTTGACATCTTTCCTACCACATTACCCGACGTAGGCATCTTCCAGTAGTCGCAATGATCTCGCATGACTTGAGGGACTAAGGAGACAGACTCCTGCATCTTCTCGGGAGCCTCGATAAATATAGCTGCAAGTCCTGATGACATGTGCCAATCGACCTGGACTTGATGAGTTGACATTACGAGTATTTCACTAGGTACTCACGTGACAATGGAAAAGAGCCTTCATGGTCAGCTTGTTACGATGAGATGATATCCGATAGACTTACAGCTCCGGGATTATCTGCAACCCACCGAAGGGTCACACTACCACCAGGAGGGATGGTCACTGTATCTCGTCTGACAGGGTTACTTTGGCCCTCTTCGAAAAGCGGGTTCACGTCGGTATCATTGGAAGTGACATCGAAGGATTTGTGAACGATCTGGAACTCGTGTCTACGTTTGTTAGGGATACACATCTATCGATAGTCATTCACTTACAGGTGGAGATGGAACGGGTGGAATCCGCTGTTGTGTCAGCCAGACGTCATTTAAATGCGGAAGACTTACGCATCCCAATTGAAAACGGTCAACTGCACTCGAGACATATGGGGGTAGGCAAACGCGTTTGTCTGCGCGCCATACACCTTCGAATCGAAAGAGTCATTACCCATGGTCATAGCCGTAAAGATAGTAGGTGTGTGAGGCATCTGGTAAGTGACGTTGTTGACTGTTCGTCAGCAAGTTATCGTAGTGATTGATGGAGAAATCGTACATGATGCTCTGTTGGTACCGTCATCATAGGTCTATCCGATCAGCTTGGTACTACAGTAGTATGGAGCAGCTTACATCGAAGAAAGCGTTCAACGTAAACTCAATATCGTGATCGATCATGGGTCTGATGACCACAGGTACGAGTTCCGTATCGTCCAAGACCGCCGGTGCATCATACGTCGCAGGTTCGGCCTGTGGCGCATTTGAGTTATAAATGATCTGAATGGTGTTGTTGAGCACGAGATCGTCTGGAACCACGTCGTACCTGTTTATGAGCTCGATCCAAGCTCAGCTCAGGCCATAAACCCACATGTCTTCACTTTGGCCGATTGAAAGAGCATAGTTGGTGGTGGATTCACTCTTTGCTTTGACCAAAAGGGAGTATCGCTGACCGATCGATATCGTCAAAGTATCGATTAGGTAAGGGGTCATCTCAACACCATCAGCTTCGATGATATACGTCTCGTGTTGGTCCAGATGAACAAAGAACACTGCCAATCAATAAAGTTCGAGATTAAAGACGATGGCCACTCACTTGCCAACGCGGACATGTTGATCACTCGAATCTTGTAGGTCTTTCCAGCCTCGAATGCCATTGATGCAAGGTCGTTGACACCGGTTCCCTTCATCAGGTCGTCATTTGAGTGACTATAGCTATCGTTTTGGGCAACGTAGATCAAAGCGGATTCTGCGAAATGAGTTTCTGTCTCCGAGTTGGGTGTTCACTGTCACATACTTGGGACAGGCTCCGCTCCAGTCGGGTTACGCCAATTGAGGAATTCATTATCGATTAGGTATTGATATTCGTCGTGGTACCTAATATCAGCGATGTTACTGCATCACTACATACCAGTCAGACACGACCAAAGTATATTCGTCGTCCCAAGTAGTGTTGTCGGTTCGACCCGTACCATTCTGAGGAAGGATGATGAACGCTGAATCATCAGCATCGACATCAGTGATACACAGAGCTACTGACGCGCTCGTAGACCATCGGTGTACTGTCCCTTGTGGTGACCGTGAATCCTAACCAATCAGCTAAACCCTCGAAGTGTTCGAGAGTCACGTGCCAGTAGGTACCCGTCTGTAAGGATGTATCGATATGGTAGTCGAGCGTTTCTCCTGGAGGGATAGGACACTGGGTGGTCGAAACTGCTCCATCGTACCAGGTCGAGCCATTGAAAAATTGTCCATGGGTATGCAGAGCGGTTCCTTCGCCTGTCCCTAGCCCGTTGGTTGCGTGGACGATGACGGTATCTCCCTGATGCGACACAATAGGGGGTGGACTATCATAAGCCAGCAGCTTACGGTCGCAAATTGAACTCACGGCCATGATCCATTAACTCCAATAACCCTTCGTTCTTGCAGCTAAAGTCATATCAGATAAGGGTTTCGCGGGGTTCAAGAGAAAAACTTACTCCGTCGAGGTTGGCATCTGTCCAAGTAATATTCCACCAATGTTCTACAACAGCAGCCTGTGCTCCAGTAGCAAGAGCAGCCACAGCCACAAGTTTTGCGGACGTTGATCGCATCTTTTGATGATGGAGTAAGTGGTGAAAGAGATCGATATTTGCCTCAAGGATATGAGGTATCAAAGTTGGGCCGGATGGTGGAGCGGAGGAAGCGAAAAGCATTCCTGGAGGAGTCGGCCGATCGCTTGCCTCTTTCACGCTAGACCATGGCGTACTCGGATAGGACGCCCAGGCACCTTCCATCCACCTTCACGTCCTCAACCAGGCGAGTTCTTGCTCAATCAGATAACGGTCAAGCATGTGAAAAGTGAGACGAACCCAATAATAGATCGACTAGTCAATTTGCAAGTATTTGATCCCGCTCCAACGGGGTGAGAGAAGAGGTAGATACAGATCCCCCTAACTCTAGCATTCAGGATCATCGGCCGAGGGTCTGCCCAGAATAGCAATCGGTGGTAATCTGATAGCAGGTAGCGAAAAGAGCGGGCTAGGTCGGGCCACTAGCAATTCTCACCAAGGGGCTGAGCGGCCGAGAGGCGTTTTGCGAAACTCTCAAGAACGAGACATGGAGCTGGTGACTCAATCCTTTTCGATTTGCATCTTCTGCATACACCGACTACCACCATGCCCGACTACTTTTCGGTCCCAATCTTCTTCATCGTCTTCCGTGAGTCCACTGCGTGGTTAAGTCAATATGAAGGAGCTGACCATCAGGAGAGACCATCGAAGCAGCTATCATCGTTGGAGTACTGCTCTCCTTCGTTGAGCAGTTGATGACGACTGGCCGGAAATCGTCACCTACCGATAGTCACGCATCAGCTCTTCCGGACCTACAAAATGGAGCGACAGTGGACGAAGAGGAGAAGAAACGCACCGCAAAACTGTTGAGGCGCATGCGACTGCAAATCTGGGCAGGTACCTTGACCGGTTTCTTTCTCGCCCTGTGCATCGGAGCAGCTTTCATTGCAGTTGTAAGTCATACGTATACATGCCGAATCGAATCACAGCTGATGACAGTTCTACACCAAACTGGTTGATTTATGGGCCAAGACTGAACAGATCTGGGAAGGTGTTTTCTCGGCTGTCGCCAGTGTTATCATCATGGTCATGGGTATCGCTTTCCTCAAGATGGACAAGTCCCGAGTCAAGTGGAGGCTCAAACTTGCGGATGCTTTCGAGAAGAGTCATTCGAAAGCGATGCGCGCGTCGGAAGAAGGGGGTCTAGTTCAGAGGGAAGAGGGTAGGAGTGGAAAGTGGGCTTTGTTCTTGCTCCCATTCATTACTGTCGTCCGAGTAAGTGTCAACTAATTGCGTTAACGCAACTTGGCTGATGAAACAGGAAGGATTAGAAGCGGTCGTCTTTGTCGGAGGTGTAGGTCAACTCCCATGATGTGATAATATCGACTGATGACCAGGTATCACTCGGTATCCCAGCTGTCTCCATCCCCATCGCCGTCATTGTCGGACTCATTGCCGGCGCAGTCGTCGGTATGTCGTCCAAGGTATTCTCTATTTCGCTTTGATTGACGAATATAGGCTACCTCATTTACAAGACCGGTACCACCTCTACCCTTCACTGGTTCCTGGTCGGTTCCACTAGTATCCTCTTCCTTATCGGTGCTGGCTTGTTTTCCAAGGCTATCGGATACTTTGAATACTACACTTTCGCAAAGGGTGTTGGGGGGGATGTAGCCGAGACTGGTGATGGACCTGGCAGTTTCCGAGTCGCTGGAAATGTCTGGCACTTGACTTACGGTATGTACCCGGCGCTCGATAGGACTGATAGGTAGGTAACCCGGAGACTGGAAGTCCCACCACTAATGGGGGCTGGCAGATCTTCAACGCAATCCTCGGCTGGAGTACGTCTTCGTCCATACGTGCAGCTTCCCTGTGCTAATGATCAGACAACTCTGCTTCCATCGGGACGATTCTTGGATATGTCTTTTATTGGCTCTTCTTGATCGGTGTACTTCTCTACCTCAAATGGCAAGAGGGTAGACTGTCTTTCGCCGGCAGGGGAAGTGCCGCTTATAACCGACGAATGGGTAAACGAGCAGCAGCTGGCGATCATCTTGGTAGCCAGTCTTCTCACTCTGATTCCGCAGA
>Ga0265780_10002677_pt1 | contig 23911 bp, 23 predicted proteins | sample P1T30metagenome_FD_192432 | JGI IMG/M metagenome (GOLD analysis project Ga0265780, IMG submission 192432) | Plant litter microbial communities from East Loma Ridge, Irvine, California - P1 T30 | ecosystem: Environmental > Terrestrial > Plant litter > Unclassified | place: USA: California... | reverse complement strand
CTCATCTTTAAACACCCCCGAAACACAGGAGGGCGCCGAGGGCGCCCGCGCGGGGCTCAACCGGCGAAGTCGGCCCCGAGGACGACGGTCACGTCGGCGTCGGGGAAGGCCGTGCTCAGCTCGGTCGCGGTGACGCCGAGGGCCTGCGCGACGCCGAGCGCCGCGGCCGCGCCGTCGGCCGTCGAGTAGTAGACGATCGTCGACGGCGCCGTGCCGTCGGTGTTGCCCTGCAGGCCGACCGTCCAGCCCGCCGACGTCAGCGTGCCCGACGCCGACGCCGCGAGCCCGGTCGTCGTCGTGCCGTTCAGCACCGCGATCGAGGTGGTCGCGGCCGCCTCGGCCGGGGTCGCCGCGGAGGCCGTCGGGGCGGGCGTCTCGGCGGCGCCGTCGGTCGCGCCTCCCGACGCGCCGTCGCCGGCGTCGTCGGTGGCCGGGTCGGAGGCCGCCGACGTCGAGGTCGGCGCCACGAACTGGAAGCTGTCGTTCAGCACGCCCAGGGCCACGACGCCCGCGCCCACGAGCACGCCGGTCGCGAGCGCCGCCCACGCGAGGACGATCCAGCCCCGCCCGCGGCGCGGCTCGGAGCGGTGCGCCCCGACCCTCTGCAGGTCGCGGGGCACGTCGTCGAAGCGGTCGCGGGGGTACGTCGGCATGGTGTCGTGGCGTTCTTCCGGTTCAGCGGGGCGTGGGCCCGAACGAGCGGTCCGAGCGGGCCTGTGCCCGCCGGTCGCGGAGGCGCAGCAGGCGTCCCACGACCAGGGGCGCGTACGCCAGTGCAGCGGGTCGTTCTATGAGGGAGCCCAACAACTGCTGGTAGCGGACGATGCCGAGGCCGAGCTCGCGTCGGACGAGCGCCTCCTTCTGCCCGCTCGAGGCGGGGGCCCGCTGCTCCAGGTCGAGGATCGCACGGTCGCGGTCGGACAGCGCGCTCGCGCGCACGTCGCCTGCCTGCTGTCTCTCGTCGGTCACCCGTCGCCCTCTCGGTCCGGGCCAGCCTAGAGCCGTGTCGCGCGCCCCTCGCGGAGGCGGCGCGCGGTTCGGGCTCATCCGTGCAGCAACGTCAGCCGCGTGCCGTGCGCGTCCCCGAGGGCGATCGGCGCGCCGTCGAGGGCGAGCAGCGCGAAGGCGTCCGGCCCCGTGACCGGCGGGTCGACGACGGGCCCGACGTCGTGCAGCAGGTCGGCGCGCTCGTACGAGACCCAGTGCGCGTCGAGCGCGCGGACCGCGTCGACGAACTGCTGCCGGCGCCGGCCCGGCAGGTAGACGAGCGTGCCCGTCGAGACGACGACGAGCCGGGCCGACGGCGGGGCGAGGGCCGCGACCCGGGCGAGGTCGTCGACCGCGTCGCCGCGCTCCAGGCGAGGAGGCGCGGTCCGTGCCATCGAGACCGCCCGCGCCAGCAGCGCGGTGCGGTCCGTCGGCCCCGGCGGCAAGAGGGTCTCGAGCCAGGCGACGTCGTCGTCGTCGAGCACGTCGAGCGGGTCGAGGTCGAGCCCGCCGCGCCAGGCCACCTCGGGCACGACGGGCCGCCCGACCGGCCCCGAGAGGTCGACGGAGACGCGCACCGTGCTGTCGGCGTCGCCCCAGGTCCGGCCGCCGCCCTCGTACGCGACCCGGTCGGGGTAGAGGCAGAGGCCCGCCGACGCACCGACCTCGAGCAGCGCCACCGGGCCCTCGAGGCGCGCCAGCGCGAGCGACAGCGGGGCGCTCCGCCGAACGTCGTTGGTCTGCACCGACCGGCGCCCGAGCTCGGCCACGAGCTCGGCGGCGTGGCCGAGGACCCACTCGCGGAGGCGCGGCCAGGGCCCCGGGGACGCGCCCAGCCACCGGCACGTCGCGAGCACGAGGACGGGCTGGCGCCGCGCCTCCGGCGCCGTCTCGACGACGCGGAGGACGTCGTCGTCGCCCGCGACGCCGTGGGCCCACTCGGCGTAGACGGGCGACCCCTCGGCCTCGGCGGCGACCGCGTAGGCCCGGAACCGGTCGGCGAGCTGCACGGGGCGAGTCTAGGAGCCGTCCGTGGGACGCACCGGGCCGGGGCGGCGGAATGACTGTCGGCGGCACCGTGTTGAATGAGGTCGTCCCCACCGTCAGAAGGAGTGAACATGGCGAACGAGCCCACCTCGTACCAGGTCGAGAAGAGCGACGCCGAGTGGCGTGAAGAACTGACCGCCGACGAGTACGCGGTGCTGCGCCAGGCCGCGACCGAGCGCCCCTGGACGGGCGAGCTGCTCGACGAGAGCCGCGCCGGCGTCTACGCCTGCGCCGCCTGCGGCGCCGAGCTGTTCAAGAGCGGCACCAAGTTCGACAGCGGCTGCGGCTGGCCGAGCTTCTACGAGTCGGTCGACCCGGCCGCCGTGCAGCTGATCGACGACACGAGCATGGGAATGGTCCGCACCGAGGTGCGCTGCGCCACCTGCGGCTCGCACCTCGGCCACGTCTTCCCCGACGGCTTCGGCACGCCCACCGGCGACCGCTACTGCATGAACTCGGTGTCGCTCGACTTCACGGCCGCCGACGACGCAGGCTCGAAGTGACGACCGTCGCCGACGCCGCGCGTCGGCGACGATCCCGCTCGAAGGTCGACGACGTCGCCCCCTCGCGCGAGCAGCTGCTCGACGCGGTGCAGGCGGCGGGGACGGTGGCCGACCACTCGTCGCTGCGCCCGTGGCGCCTCGTCGAGTTCCGCGGCGACGACCGCCGGCTGATCGGGCGGTCCATCGCGGCGGCCGAGGGTGCCGACGCGAAGAGCGTCGAGAAGCTCGAGCAGAAGTCCCTGCGAGCGCCGCTCGTGCTCGCCGTCGTCCTGTCGCCCGTCGAGAGCCGCAAGGTGCCGAGGTGGGAACAAGAGTCGGTGGCCTCCGGCGTCGCTCACCTGCTGTCGCTCGTCCTCGACGACGAGGGCTGGGGCGTCATGTGGCGCACCGGTCTGAGCACGAGGGCAGAGGCCGTCCGCGAGGCCCACGGGCTGCGCGAGGGCGAAGAACTGCTGGGCTGGCTCTACGTCGGCGGCGTCGACCCCGAGCGCGACGCCAAGCCGCGCAAGCTGATCGACGCTGAGCGGTTCGTCAGCGCGCCTCCGCGCCTCTGACGCCTCAGGTCGAGTAGCGGGCGCCGGGCGCCGGGCGCCGGGCGCCTCAGGCTCTCGCTACCAGGAACGGTCGCTGGTGCCGAGCACGCTGATCGGGAGACCGAAGGACGCCGTCATGGTGACGATGCCGGCGAAGAAGACGAGGGCGTTCGGCTCGCCCTGGCCGAACGAGTAGGCGAAGAGGGCGAAGCTGACGAACAGCAGCGCCAGGGCGCCGATCGCGGTCAGGATGGTGGACATGGGGGCTCCTCGTCGTCACGGGTGGTCTCGCGGCGTGCGGGCACCGCTCCCCTACTTCACCACCTCCGACCCGTCGTGCGCCAATCGCGGGGTCGCCCGGGCGGTCGGTAAGATGAGCTCGTCAGCCGCCTTGGCGCAGTCCGGTAGCGCAGTGCTCTTGTAAAGCGAAGGTCGTCGGTTCGAATCCGACAGGCGGCTCCCCCGGCCCCGTGCCCCCACCGAGTGGGCGGCGCGGGGCCTTCTCCATGCCGCCGTCGCGCTGCCCTCCTGCTGCGGCCAGCCAAGCCACAGGGCGACGGTGTCCCCCCGGCGCTCGCGCAGCGAGCGGGGTACGACCGTGTCGACAGACCGACCAGGATGCCCCCGCGCGGGGGCGACCCGAGGGGGGGCTAGACACAAGAGCGGCCTGCGTTCAGTGTCGAGAGTGGCTCGAGAGCCCCGAAACCCTCGGACCGCGCTGTACCCCGATCTCACCCTCACCACGTCACGATCCTGCGCCCCAGCACCCCCGCTTGCCCTTCCTTGTCAGCTCCGACGGAAGGCCACGTCGAACCATGCGTTCACGTAACCCACGCACTCCCCTGCGACGCAGCACCCTCGCCGCAGGCATCACCCTCACCGCAGCGCTGGTCGTCGGCTTCGCCGCCCCCGCGTCCGCTGCCGAGGGCTCCGCGAGCGCCGGCACGCCCACCGACGCCGCCGCCGCCTCGACCACCCTGCCGAAGGGGAACCTGAACGGCTGGCGCCAGGTCCTCACGGACGACTTCGCCACGCCCGTCGCGAAGGGCTCGTTCCCTGGCCCGTACGCGAAGCAGTGGATGACCTACGACGGCTTCGGCGACACGTGGGGCATCGGCCAGTACGACGCCAGCATCCTGTCGGCGCACGACAGCGTCCTGGACATGCACCTGCACACGGGCGCCGACGGTCGTCCCCGCGCGGCCGCGCCGATCCCGCTGGTGAACGGCAAGTGGGGCGGCCAGGTCTACGGCCGCTACAGCGTGCGCATGAAGGCCGACCAGCTCGAGGGCTACGGCACCGCCTTCCTCCTCTGGGACGACGACAACAACTGGTCGAACGGTGAGATCAACTTCCCCGAGGGCAGCCTGGACGGCAAGACGAACGCGTTCAACCACGTGATCGGCAACCCGCAGAACAACGACCTCGCCGTCGGCACGGGCAAGACCTACGCCGACTGGCACACCTACACGATCGACTGGAAGCCCGGCTCGATCACGTACCTCCTCGACGGCGCCGTCGTCGCGAAGACCACGACGAACGTGCCGACGACCCCGATGCACTGGGTGCTGCAGACCGCGACCGACGGCAGCACGCCGGCCAAGGACGTCTCGGGCCACCTGCAGATCGACTGGGTGACGCAGTACGCGTACGACACCAAGGCGACCGCCCCGAGCAGCCCCGCCCCGACCCCGACGACGCCCGCGCCGTCGCCCACGCCGACCACCAAGCCCACCCCGAAGCCGAGCCCGTCGCCGACCCCGACGCCCGCACCGACCACCCCGGCTCCGGCACCGGCACCGACGACCCCGGCACCCGCACCGACGACCCCGGCACCGTCCCCCTCGCCGACCCCGGGCCCCGTCGTGGACCGAGTCTCCGGCCGCGACCGCTACGCGAGCAGCGTGGCGATCTCGAAGGCCGCCTACCCCGGCAAGGCGAACGTCGTCTACGTCGTGACCGGCGAGAAGTACCCCGACGCCCTGTCGGCCGGTCCCGCCGCCGTGCACGAGGGCGGTCCCGTCCTCCTGACGAAGGCGAACTCGCTGCCCTCCGTCGTGGCCGCCGAGATCCGTCGCCTGTCGCCGAAGCGCATCGTCGTCGTCGGCGGGCCGGCCTCGGTCTCCGACCGGGTCGTCTCCGAGCTCAAGAAGATCCAGCGCAACACCGTCCGCGTCGGCGGCTCGAGCCGGTACGAGACCTCGCGGAACGTCGCGGCCTACGCCTTCGGCAAGACGGGATCGTGGGCGGCGTTCGTCGCCACCGGCGAGAACTTCCCCGACGCCCTGAGCGCGGGCAGCGCGGCCGGGGCGCACGACGCTCCGGTGCTGCTCGTGCGCGGCTCGTCGTCGACCGTCGACTCGGCGTCCACCACGACGCTCAAGGACCTCGGCGTCTCGAGCGTCGCCGTCGTCGGCGGACCGGTGGCCGTCTCCACGGGCGCCGAGTCGGCGCTCCGTCGGTCGTTCGACACGCAGCGGATCGGCGGCAGCAACCGCTACGTCGTCTCGGCGGGCATCAACGCCCTGGCCTTCGACGACGCCGACCGCGTCTTCCTCGCCACCGGCACGAAGGCCCCCGACGCGCTCTCGGGCACCGGCTGGACCGGCACCCTCCCCGCCCCCCTCTTCACCGTCAAGCCGACCTGCGTGCCGGCGGAGGTCCTGAAGCAGATCAAGGAGCTCGGCGCCACGAAGGTGACGCTGATCGGCGGACCGGCGTCGCTCACCTCGGACGTCTCGAAGCTGAAGCGCTGCTGACGACGCCGCCCCGCGCCTCCTGACCCTCGGGAGGCGCGGGGCACGTCACCCCTCGAGCTCGCGGAGCAAGGCGGTCAGCCCCGCCACGAGCCCGGCCCGCACGTCGCCGTCGAGGCGCGAGACCATCTCGCCCTCGGCGGCGATCTGCACGTCCAGGACGTCGTGGAGCAGGGCCCGCCCCCGGGGCGTCGGCGTGACGAGGTACCCACGGCCGTCGTCGGGGTTGTCGCGCTTCTCGAGCAGGCCGGCCTGGCCGAGCAGCCGGATGCGCTTGGTCACGGCGGGCGCCGAGAGCAGGGTCTCGTCGGCGACGGCGGTCGGCGTCATCGCTCCGTCGTGGCGCACGAGCGCCGCGAGCACGTCGAAGTCGGTGCGGCCGAGCCCGAACTCGCGGAGCAGCTCGTCGCTCTGCCGCTGGATGAGGCGACCGGCCCGGGTCACCCGCCCGATCACGAGGATCGGCGCGACGTCGAGGTCGGGCCTCAGGAGCTGCCAGCGGTCGTGGACGATCTCGATGGCGTCGGTCATGGGTTGAGACTAGCGATGCTTCACCCGTAAACTACTGACCGTCAGTGATTCACCCGTGAAGCAGTTCGACGACGAGCTCTCGCCCGCCCCTCGAGAGGACTCCGTGTCGACCCCCGCCTCCCCGCCTGCCCGCGAGCGCCTCCTGCCGCGCCCGCGCGACCTCGTCCGCCTCGGCCCGCACGACGGCGCGCACGTGCCCGCCGCCCGGGTCGCCGTCTCCGTCGTCGTGCCGCTCGTCGTCCTCGCGGTCGTCGGGCACGTCGAGTGGGCGCCGTACGCCGTGTTCGGCGCCTTCGCCTCCGCCTACGGCCGCGGCCTCAGCCGCTTCCGTCGCGTCGGCGTGCAGCTCGAGGCCGGTGCCGGGCTCGTCGCCTGCGTGCTGCTCGGGGCGACGCTCGCGACCACGGCCGCCCCGGCCTGGGTCGTCGTGGGCGTCATCGCGCTCGTCGCCGGGGCCGCCTCGCTCGTGGCGGACCTCCGGCGCTGGGCCCCGCCCGGCCCCCTCTTCTTCGTCTTCGGGCTGGGCGTGTGCGCGTTCCTGCCGAGCGCCTCCTCGTCGGTGGCCGCGGCGGCGGTGGTCGCGCCGGCGAGCCTCGCCCTCGCGATCGTCGCGTCGCTTGCCGGCCTGCTGCTGCCCGCGGGGCGCCGTGCCCTCCGGTCCGAGGGCGGCACGGCCTGGCGCCGCGAGCTCGCCCCGCTCGACCGGCGTCGCGCCCTCGTGCACGCCGGCATCTGCCTCGTCGGCAGCCTCGCGGCGGGGGGCGCGAGCCTCGCGCTGGGGTTCGAGAACCCGTACTGGGCGATGGTGTCGGCGGTCGTGCCCGTCGTCGGCCGCGCCACGTCGACCCAGCTCGTCCGGGCCGGGCACCGGCTCGTCGGCACCCTGCTCGGCGTGGGGCTCGCGGCGCTCCTGCTCGCCGCACGACCGGGCGAGGTCGCCCTCATCGCCGCGTTCGGGGTGCTGCAGTTCGCGGCCGAGCTGACCGTCGCCCGCAACTACGGGCTGACCCTGCTGGCGATCACCCCGATGGCGCTCGGCATGCGCGCCCTGGGCGGGCCCGTCGACGTCGGCGAGCTCGTCGCCTGGCGGGCCGTCGACACGGCGCTCGGCGTCGGGGTCGCGGTGGTGCTGCTGCTCGCCACGCACCGTCTGCGGGCCGGGCTCGCCCGCTGAGGACGAGCGCGGCTCAACCCTGCTGCGCCCTCGCCCGTCGACCCTCGCGACCCCACCAGACGAGGTCGGCCACGCCCTGCACGATGAGCACGAGCGCCACGACCGTGATGACGATCGACATCGGCGTGACCGGCTGGGTCGCGAGCGACATCACCTGCACGACGAGCCCGAAGGCGCCCACGACGGCCTCGAGCACCGGCGGCAGCACGGCGCCCGTCTTGGTCAGGGTCCACCACGGTCGCCGCAGGTCGGTCATGCCGCCGATCGTAGTGCGCCCCGCCCGCCGCCCGCTGAGGCCCCGGCCCCGGCCCGCCGATCGGTCGAGGGCGGGTCTCCGTGCTCGAGGGCGGGTCGTCGGCGACCCGCCCTCGAGCAGGAAGACCCGCCCTCGGCGACGACCCGGGTCGCGGCGGTCACGCGTGCGGACGCACGGACCGGCCGGAGGCGCGGCCACGGCTACCCTGTCCGCATGAGACGCGAGACCGTCCCGGTCGACCCCGACGTGCCGAACTGGCTGCTGACGAAGCGCGGCGGCGTCGTCACCCCCGCGCTGACGATCCTCTGCGGCCTGCTGCTCGTGGCGAGCATCGTCGCGAGCGTCGCCGTCGGCGGCGGCTCGTTCACCGTGGTCGCGGCGCTGGTCGTGCTGGCCGGCACGGCGGGCGTCGTGTGGGCGGTCGTGGACCTGGCGTGGTGGTCGCGCGGCGACCGTCGTCGCATCGTGAAGCTGCCCCGCGAGCCCGGTGCGTGAGCTCCGCGCGTCGCCGACCCGCGCCTCCGGCGTCGGCGCTCCCACGGGCCGTGCGGCCCGACCCGGGCGACGCATGCCGGACGGGGCATGGCTGTGCCCCGCCGACCTGGCAACCTGCCAGACGACGGGGCCGTAAACTCGGCAGATGCACCACACCGGTGCCCACGCTCTCCCGGCTCCCGAACGCACGGATCGTTCGGCCGCGCCGGCCCCCGCATCCGAGACAATTCGACAGGGAGTCCCGTTGACCGGACACGCCACGATCGGCAACGCCACGACCCGCCACCAGAACGTGGCGCTGTTGTCGGTCGCCAGCACGATGGCCGAGCGCGTGACGACGTCCGCCAGCATCGACGAGAAGCTCCGCCCGGTGCTCGAGCGCCTCAAGCTGCCGACGGGCCTGCTGCAGCGCGTCGCCGGCGTCATGGAGCGCCGCAACTGGAGCGAGGGCCAGAGCTTCGACGAGGCCGCCATCGACGCGGGCCGTCGTGCCCTCGCCGAGGCGGGCGTCCGCCCCGACCAGGTCGGCCTGCTCATCAACACCTCGGTCACGCGACCCCACCTCGAGCCGTCGGTCGCCGTGCGCCTGCACCACGGCCTCGGGCTGCCGTCGTCGGCCACGAACTTCGACATCGCGAACGCCTGCCTCGGCTTCGTCAACGGCATGACGCTCGCGGCCCAGCTGATCGACGCCGGCCAGATCGAGTACGCCGTCATCATCGACGGCGAGGACGCCGACGACGTCCAGGTCAACACGATCGACCGCCTGCTGACCAAGGGCTACGAGCGCGACGACTTCATGAGCGAGTTCGCGAGCCTCACCCTCGGCTCGGGCGCCGCGGCCGCCGTCATCGGCCGGGCCGACCGCCACCCCGAGGGCCACCGCATCCTCGGCGGCGTCACGCGCGCCGCGACCGAGAACTACGACCTCTGCGTCGGCAGCGTCGACGGCATGTTCACCGACGCCAAGGCCCTGCTCAAGCGCGGCATGGAGCTCGTCGTCTCAGCCTGGAAGGAGGCGAAGCGCGACTGGAACTGGCAGCGCATGGACCGATACATCATGCACCAGGTGAGCGACGTGCACACGGGCGCCTTCGTCAAGGCCGCCGGCATCGACCGCAAGCGCGTCCCCCTCACCTACCCGACCCTCGGCAACGTCGGCCCGGCGTCGATCCCGATCACCCTCGTCGAAGAGTCGGCGAGCCTCTCGAAGGGCGATCGGGTGCTGCTCATGGGCGTCGGCTCGGGCATCAACACCGCGATGATGGAGCTCGCCTGGTGAGTCGGCTGCCCTCGGCCGCGCGGGCGACGTCGCCCGCGACGCTCCCCCCGGCCGGGCTCGACGGCCTCGACCCGAGCTGGTCGCGGCTCGTCACCGTCCCGGCCGGAGGCGCGGAGCCGGTCGACCGCACCTGGCACCTCCTCGACACCGCGGCCGCGCTCGCCTCGCTCGGCGTCGAGCCCGTCGGCACCGTGCTCTGCGTGCACGGCAACCCCACCTGGTCGTACCTCTGGCGCCGCCTGGCCGCGCAGGCGACCGAGGCCGCGGCGGCCGGACGACCCGCCTGGCGCGTCGTCGCCGTCGACCAGCTCGACATGGGCTTCTCCGAGCGGACCGGCACCATGCGCGGCCTGCCGCAGCGCGTGGCCGACCTCTCGGCGCTCACCGACGAGCTCGGCCTCGAGGGGCCGGTCGTCACCCTCGGCCACGACTGGGGCGGCGTCGTCTCGTCGGGCTGGGCCGTCGACCACCCCGAGCTGCTCGCCGGGCTGATGCTGCTGAACACGGCCGTGCACCAGCCGCCGGACGAGCCGATCCCGGCGCCCCTGCGCCTCACCCTCGCCCGCGGCGTGCTCGGCCGGGCCACCGTCGCGACGACCGGGTTCCTCGACGTGACGCTCGCGCTGGGCCACCCGCGCCTGCCCGCCGCCGTCACGGCGGGGTACCGGGCCCCGTACCGCACCGCCGAGCGCCGGGGAGGCGTGGGCGGCTTCGTCGCCGACATCCCCGTCGACGAGGCGCACCCCAGCCGGGCCGAGCTCGACCGCATCGCCGGCGGCCTCCGCGAACTGGCCGTGCCCGCGCTCATGCTCTGGGGCCCCCGAGACCCGATCTTCGGCGACCGCTACCTCGACGACCTCCGTGACCGCCTGCCGCACGCCGACGTCCACCGCTTCGAGGGCGCGGGCCACCTCGTCGCCGAGGACGTCGACACCGCCTCCGCCGTGCTGACCTGGCTGGGCGACCGCCTCGGGTCGGCGACGGGCGTCGACGGGTCTGCCCGCGCCTCCGGTGCGGCGTCCGTCACGACCGACGAGGGACCGCAGGAGGCGCGGGTCGACCCCGCCGCCCGCCGCCCCCTGTGGTCGCACCTCGACGAGCTCGTCGGCAGTCGCGAGACCGCGCTGATCGAGATGGTGCCGTCGGGCTCCCGGGGCTCGGGCGCCGGGCCGCGCCGGGTCTCGTGGGGCCTGCTCTCGCGTCGCGTGACCGAGATCGCGCTCGGGCTGAGGAAGCACGGCGTGCGGCCCGGCGACCGGGTGTCGCTGCTCGTGCAGCCCGGGGCCGACCTGACCGCCGTGCTGTACGCGTGCCTCCGGATCGGGGCCGTCGTGGTCGTCGCCGACGCCGGGCTCGGCGTCCGCGGGCTGACCCGGGCCGTGCGCGGCTCGTGGCCCGACCACGTCATCGGGCAGCTGCCCGGGCTCACCGCGGCCCGCGCGCTCGGCTGGCCGGGCCGGGTCGTGTCGACGCAGACGCTGTCGCCCGTGCTCGCGCGGGCCCTCGGGGTCGAGGCGTCGCTGCCCGAGATCGCCGCCCTCGGGCGCCGGGCCGCCGCCGCGCTGGCCGAGCTGCCCCCCGTGCCGTCGGAGGACGCCCCGGCCGCGATCCTGTTCACGTCGGGGTCGACGGGACCCGCCAAGGGCGTCGTCTACCGGCACGGCCAGCTCGAGGCGCTCCGCGACGCCCTCGCGGCGCAGTACGGCATCGGCCCGGGCACCGGGCTCGTCGCGGGATTCGCGCCGTTCGCCCTGCTCGGGCCCGCCCTCGGCGCCACGAGCGTCACGCCCGACATGGACGTCACGGCGCCCCGCACGCTGACCGCCCGCGCGGTCGCCGCCGCGACCTCCGCCGTCGACGCCACCGTGGTGTTCCTCTCCCCCGCGGCGCTGACGAACGTCGTCGCGACGTCAGCCGCCCTCGACGACGCCGACCGCAGGGCGCTGGCCGGGGTCGAGACGTTCCTGTCGGCGGGGGCTCCCGTGTCGGAGTCGCTGCTGGCCGCGGCCGGCGAGCTCATGCCGAGCGCGACCCCGCACACTCCGTACGGCATGACCGAGGGGCTGCTGATGACCGACGTGACGCTCGAGGGCGTGCGGGCGGCCGCGGCGGCCGACGCGGCGGCGGACGACGGCAGCGCGGGCGGGGGCAGCACCCCCGGCGGCAGCACGACCGTCGGCGGCGCGCGCAGCACGACCGCGGGCGGCGTCTGCGTGGGGCTGCCCACGGCGACCACCCGCGTGCGGATCGCCGGCCTCGACGAGCGGGGCCGCGCCTCCGACGCGTCCACCGACGCCCCCGGCGTCACGGGCGAGATCGTCGTCTCGGCGCCGCACCTCAAGACCGGCTACGACGCCCTGTGGCTGACCGACCGCGAGACGCTGCGCGGCGTCCCCGCCGGCGAGCGGTGGCACCGCACCGGCGACGTCGGCCACCTCGACGCCGCCGGGCGGCTCTGGGTCGAGGGGCGCCTGCCGCACGTCGTGACGACGGCCTCGGGTCCGCTCACGCCCGTCGCCCCCGAGCAGGCCGTCGAGCGCGTGTCCGCCGTGGCCCGGGCGGCCGTCGTCGGGGTCGGCCCCGTCGGCACGCAGCAGGTCGTCGTGGTGGTCGAGACGGCGCCTCGCTCGCGTCGACCCGGGCTCGCGGGGCCCGACCTCGCCGCCGACGTGCGCGAGGCCGTGCTCGCCGCGACGGGCCACCGCGTCGCCGCCGTGCTCGTCGTGCCCGACCTGCCGACCGACGTGCGGCACAACAGCAAGATCGACCGGGCCCGGCTCGCGCGCTGGGCGACGTCGGTGCTCTCGGGCGGGCGGATGGTGCGCCCGTGAGGGTGCTCGTCACGGGGGCCAGCGGGCTGCTCGGCGGAGCCGTCGCCCGGGCGGTCGCCGCCGCGGGGCACGAGGTCACGACGATGCAGCGCCGCCCCTCGGGCGTCGCGGGCGCGACGGACGTGCTCGGCTCCGTCACGAACCCCCGGGCCGTCGCGGCCGCGGTCGCCGGCCAGGACGCGGTCGTGCACCTCGCCGCCAAGGTGTCGCTCGCCGGCGAGCGGGCGGAGTTCGAGGCGGTCAACGTCGAGGGGACGCGGTCGCTCGTCGCCGAGATGCGGCGGGCCGGGGTGCCGCGGCTCGCGTTCGTGTCGTCGCCGTCGGTGGCCCACTCGGGGTCGTCGATCGTCGGGGCGGACGCCGAGCCCGCCGCCCCCGGCCACGCCCGCGGGCACTACGCCCGCACGAAGGCCGCCGCCGAGCGGATCGCCCTCGGCGCCTCGGGCTCCGAGCTGCGGGTCGTCGCGGCGCGCCCGCACCTCGTCTGGGGCCCGGGCGACACGCAGCTCGTCGAGCGCATCGTCGACCGTGCGCGCTCGGGGCGCCTGCCGCTGCTCGACCACGGCGCGGCCCTCATCGACTCGACCTACGTCGACAACGCCGCCGACGGCATCGCCGCCGCCCTCGAGCGCGTCGACGCCGTGGCGGGGAACGCCTACGTCGTCACCAACGGCGAGCCGCGGACCGTCGCCGACCTGATGGGCGGGATCTGCGCCGCTGCCGGGGTCGCGGCCCCGCGCCTCCGGGTGCCGTCGGGGGTCGCTCGTGCGGCGGGGTCGCTCGTCGAGCGGGCCTGGGCCGTGCGGCCGGGGCAGGACGAGCCGCCGATGACGCGCTTCCTGGCGGAGCAGCTCTCGACCGCCCACTGGTTCGACCAGCGGCGGACGCAGCGCGACCTGGCATGGACCCCCGCCGTGAGCGTCGACGAGGGCCTGCGGCGGCTCGCCGCCTGGTACGCGGCGGGCCAGCCCGCCGTCTGAGCCGCCGCGGCCCGCACCCGCACCCGCGGCGGCTCCGCACCCGCGAGCTAGATGACACCCTCGCTCCACGGGTCGGGGTTGCCGAAGCGGTGCGCCGTGACGGCGACGGCCTGCTCACGCAGGAACGGCAGCAGCTCGAGCCGCCCGGCCGGCGTCACCGGCGCCGCGAACACCGCCACCGACGGGTCGCCGCCGAGCGCCGAGGCCAGCCCCGAGGAGGCGCGACCCGCGTCGCCCTCGCCCGTCACGAGGCGCACGCGCTCGGTCCGCACCGCGCCGGCACGCACCCGGCCGTGCCAGGCCGCGTCGTCCTCGACGACGAGCGAACCGGCACCGGCACCAGCACCCGCCGGAGCGGCGCCGGCCCGCAGCCGCAGCGCCGACGCGAACGCGGCCGGCAGCTCCACCGAGCTCGACACCGTCAGCGGCGCCCCCGAGCGGAGCCCCGCCACGAGCACGCGCACGGCGTCGGCCGGGTCGGCCCCGTCGGCCACGCGCACCGTCACGGGCAGCGGCCGGTAGCGGAGCAGGTCGCGCTCGAGCCCGAGCGCGCTGACGTCCCTGGCCACGCCGAACTCGTCGTCCCACGCCTGCTGGTCGGTGGCGGCCGCGGCGGCCACGCGACCGGCCGCGCCCGGCGCCCCGAGCAGCGGCGTCGCCACCTGGAGGGCGGCCGCGACGGCGGCGCCGACCCGCGCCTCCGGCACGCTGGCCAGCTCGGTGGCCCGCCACGACCCGAGGTGCACGAGGTAGTTCGGCCCGCCGGCCTTGGCCCCGGCGCCGACCGACGACTTCTTCCAGCCGCCGAACGGCTGACGCCGCACGATCGCCCCGGTGATGCCGCGGTTGACGTAGAGGTTGCCCGCCTCGACCTGCTCGAGCCAGGTGCCGAGCTCGCCCGCGTCGAGCGTGTGCAGCCCGGCGGTGAGGCCGTAGTCGGTGGCGTTCTGCATCGCGATCGCCTCCTCGAGGGTGTCGGCGGTCATGACGCCGAGCACGGGCCCGAAGTACTCGGTGAGGTGGAACTCGCTGCCCGGGCGCACGCCGGTGCGGACGCCGGGCGACCAGAGGCGGCCGGCGTCGTCGAGGCGACGCGGCTCGACGAGCCACGACTCGCCCTCGCCGAGGGTCGTCAGGGCGTCGAGCAGCTTGCCCGCGGCCGGCTCGACGATCGGGCCCATCTGCGTCGTGGGGTCGGTCGGCCAGCCGACGCGGAGGCTCGACACGGCGTCGACCAGCTGGCGGCGGAAGCGCTCCGACGTGCCGACCGAGCCGACGAGGATCACGAGGCTCGCCGCCGAGCACTTCTGCCCCGCGTGCCCGAACGCCGACTTGACGACGTCGGAGGCGGCGAGGTCGAGGTCGGCGCTCGGCGTCACGACGAGCGCGTTCTTGCCGCTCGTCTCGGCGAGCAGCGGCAGGTCGTCGCGCCACGAGCGGAAGAGCGCCGCCGTCTCGAACGCGCCGGTGAGGATCACGCGGTCGACCGCGGGGTGCGAGACGAGCCGGCGGCCGAGGTCGCCCTCCTCGACGTCGACGAGGCGCAGCACGTCGCGCGGCACGCCGGCCTCCCACAGGGCCTCGACCAGGACGGCGCCGCAGCGCTTCGCCTGGCCGGCCGGCTTGATGACGACGCTGCTGCCCGCGGCGAGCGCCGACAGCACCGACCCGGCGGGGATCGCGACGGGGAAGTTCCACGGCGGGGTGACGACGGTGAGGCGCACGGGCACGAAGTCGGCCCCGTCGACGCCGTCGAGCTCCTCGGCGAGGTGCGCGTACCAGGTGGCGAAGTCGACGGCCTCGCTCACCTCGACGTCGCCCTCGGCGACGGTCTTGCCCGTCTCGCTCGCCGCGACCTCGATCAGGTCGGCCCGGTGGGCCCGCAGCGAGTCGGCGGCGCGGCGCAGCACCTCGGCCCGGCCCGCGCCCCCGAGGGCGGCCCACGAGGAGGCGCTGGCCACCGCACCCTCGACCACCGCGTCGAGCGTCGCCTCGTCGGTCACGGCGGCGGCGGTGATCGCCTCGACGCCCAGCGTGCTCGCCTCGGCCCGGCGGAGGATCTCCCGGCCCCAGGCACGGTTCGCGGCGAGGGCGGGGTCGGTGTCGGGCTCGTTCTCGAACGGGTGCCGGGCGAGCGACCCGGCGCCGAGGTGCCCGGCGGTGAGGGCGGTCGGCGCGAGGGGGCCCGCGGACGCGGCCCGCGCCTCCTCGGGTCGGCTCTGGACGCGGTGCGGCGCGGGCACGACGTCGTCGACGTCGGCGAGCGAGGCGAGGAAGCGGCCCTTCTCGCGCTCGTACATGGCCTCGTTCGAGGCGAGCTCGAAGACGGCCGACATGAAGTTCTCGCTCGAGGCGTTCTCCTCCAGGCGGCGGATCAGGTAGCTGATGGCGACGTCGAACTCGCGCGGGTGCACGACCGGCGTGTAGAGCAGGAGGCCCCCGACGTCGGCCGCGACGAGGGCGGCCTGCCCCTCGGCCATGCCGAGCAGCATCTCGAACTCGACGCGGTCGTGCACGCCCCGCGCCTCGGCGAGCAGGTGGGCGAACGCGATGTCGAAGAGGTTGTGGCCGGCGACCCCGATCTTCACGGCGCGGGCCCGCTCGGGCGTGAGGGCCCAGGCGAGCACCCGCTTGTAGTTCGTGTCGCTCTGCTGCTTGGTGCCGTAGGTGGCGAGGGGCCACTCGTGCAGGGTCGCGTCGACGGTCTCCATGGCGAGGTTCGCGCCCTTGACGACGCGCACCTTGATCGCGGCGCCGCCTGCGTCGACGCGCTCGGTCGCCCAGGCCGTGAGGTGCTGCAGCGCGCCGAGGGCGTCGGGCAGGTAGGTCTGCAGCACGATGCCGGCCTCGAGGCCGCGCAGCCGGGGCTGGTCGAGGAGGCGCGTGAAGACCTCGACGGTCAGGTCGAGATCCCGGTACTCCTCCATGTCGAGGTTGATGAACTTGGGCGTCGCGGCCGAGGCGGCGAGCTCGTAGAGCGGCGTGAGCTTCTCGACGACGCGCTCGACGGTCTCGTCGAAGGCCCACATCGAGAGCTGGCTCACGATCGACGACACCTTGATCGAGACGTAGTCGACGTCGTCGCGGGCGAGCAGGGCGCGCGTGCCGGCGAGGCGGTGCTCGGCCTCGGCGTCGCCCAGCACGGCCTCGCCGAGCAGGTTGAGGTTGAGCCGCGTGCGGGTGCCCGAGCCGGAGCCCTTCTCCTGGATGGCGCGGATCGCGGCACCGAGCTTCGCGGGGCGGGCGTCGGCGATGAGGTGGCCGACCATGCCGCGCAGCACGCGGCGGGCGACGGGCACGACGACGCCGGGCAGCACGGGCGCGAGCACGCCGCCGCAGCGGACGGCCGCGCGCATGTACCAGGGCAGGAAGGCCGGCACCTGCGACGCGAGGCCGGCGAGCTCGTGCGCGGCGACGCGCAGGTCCTCCGGGCGGACGACGCGGTCGACGAACCCGATCGTGAAGGCCAGGCCCGACTCGTCCTTGAGCACCTGGGCGAGCAGCTGGGCCGAGCCGGTGCTCGGGGCGCCGGAGGCGTCGTGCGCCCAGCGGCGGGCGAGGGCGACGGCGGCGTCGCCGATGCCGTCGGGGAGGGCGGTGGCCGGGGCGGCCGTCTGCTCGATGTCGGTCATGAGGCTCACGGTACGACCGAACTTGCCACGTGGCAAGGTTTGACATCTGACCGTAACAAGGCGGGCGTGGACAGGACGGTCGCCCCTGGTGCCGGGACCGTGGTGCTGCTACTTTCTGCGCAACCGCACCGTCTGGTCCGGTGACGACGTCGACGGCCCGGAGGCCCCCATGGCGATGATCGAGGCGCGGGGACTGACCAAGGCCTACCGCTCGAAGTCGGGGCCCGTGCACGCCCTGACGGGGCTCGACCTCGTCGTGCCCGAGGGCACCGTGAAGGCCCTGCTCGGGCCCAACGGCTCGGGCAAGACGACGACCGTGAAGATGCTGACGACGCTCGAGCGCCCCGACGAGGGCTCGGCGGCCATCGCCGGCATCGACGTGCTGGCCGACCCGCAGGCCGTCCGCCGCACCATCGGCGTCTCGGGCCAGTACGCGGCCGTCGACGAGAACCTCACCGGCTTCGAGAACCTCGACATGATCGGACGGCTGTACCACCTGGGCGCGAAGGTCTCGCGCGAGCGGGCGCGCGAGCTCATCGACGTCTTCGACCTCGCGGCCGCGGGCGACCGGCCGGTCAAGGGCTTCTCCGGCGGCATGCGGCGACGCATCGACCTCGCCGGGGCGCTCGTGACGAACCCGCGCGTGCTCTTCCTCGACGAGCCGACGACGGGCCTCGACCCGCGCAGCCGACTCGCCCTCTGGGAGATCATCACCTCGCTCGTCGCCGGGGGCACGACCGTGCTGCTGACGACGCAGTACCTCGAGGAGGCCGACCGGCTCGCCGACGACATCTCCGTCATCGACGAGGGCCGGGTCATCGCCGAGGGCACGGCCGACCAGCTCAAGGCGCAGGTCGGGGGGCACCGCCTCGTCGTCGCCCTCGTCGACGAGGCCCGGGCGGCGCAGGCCCTCGAGATCCTCGGTCGGCACGGCGACGGGCACCCCGTGCTCGGCACGGACGGCCGCCAGGTCGAGGTCGCCGTCACCGACGGGCCGACCGCCCTGCAGCGGTCGCTCGCCGACCTCGGCGCGGCCGGCATCGAGCTGCACGACGCCGGCATGCGGCGCCCCACCCTCGACGACGTCTTCCTGCAGCTGACCGGGCGCAAGGCGGTCGAGGACGCCGACGACGACGACCCCGCCGCCCCGACCGACAAGAAGAAGAAGCACAAGACCTCGAACGACACGACGAAGGAGGCACGGCGATGACCGCGACCGCGACCGCCCTCACGCAGACCCTCGTCCCCACGACCGACACGGGGCTCGGCACCTGGGCCTCCGACGGCTGGACCGTGACGAAGCGCAACCTGATCAAGGTCAAGCGCTCCCCCGACATGCTGATCTTCGCCGTGCTGCAGCCGATCATGTTCGTGCTGCTGTTCAGCCAGGTCTACGGCGGGGCGATCGCGGTCGAGGGCACCGACTACACGCAGTTCCTCATGGCGGGCATCTTCGCGCAGACCGTCGTCTTCGGCTCGACCTTCTCCGGCGCCGCGATGGCGCAAGACCTGAAGGAGGGCATCATCGACCGTTTCCGCACCCTGCCGATGAGCCCGTCGGCGGTGCTGGTCGGCCGCACCGCGAGCGACCTCGTGCTCAACGGCATCTCGGTGGTGATCATGATGCTGACCGGCCTGCTCGTCGGCTGGCGGGTGAACACGTCGCCGCCCGAGTTCCTCGCCGGCGTCGGGATGCTGCTGCTGTTCAGCTACTCGTTCAGCTGGGTGATGGCGCTGCTCGGCATGAGCGTGGCGACCCCGGAGACGATCAACAACGCCTCCTTCATGATCCTGTTCCCGCTGACGTTCATCTCGAACGCGTTCGTGCCGAGCGACACCCTGCCGACCGTGCTGCGCGTGATCGCCGAGTACAACCCGGTGTCGGCGCTCGTGCAGGCCGTCCGCGAGTCGTTCGGCAACGTCGGCACGACCCCCGTGCCCGACGTCTGGACCCTGCAGAACCCGCACCTCACGGTCGCGATCGGCATCGCGGTGATGCTGGTCGTCTTCGTGCCGCTCTGCGTCCGCAAGTTCCAGCGGATCAGCGCGAAGTAGCGCCCGGCACGGGCTCCGCCGTGCCCTCCCCCGCGGGAGGCGCGCCCCGGCCCCGCCCCGCGACCTCGGCCCGCACGGCGGCGTCGAGCTCGTCGGTGGGCACCGTCAGCACGCTCGCCACGACGAGGCGCATCAGCTCGGCCACGTGCACGACGTCGCGGCGGTAGAGCCACTGCAGCTGCAGGCCGTCCTGCACGGCGAGCACCACGCGGGCCGCGGCCTCGGCCGTGAACCCGTCGCGGAGCCAGCCCCGGCGCTCGGCGACGCCGAGGTAGGCCGAGGTCGAGGCGATGATTCGGTCGTAGTACTCGGCGTAGTAGTCGTGCGCGGGGTGGTCGCCCGAGGTCGCCTCGGCCGACGCCGTGATGAACAGCGAGATGACTTGCGGCACGTCGACGTTGTACTCGGCCAGCTCGACCAGCTCGGCGAGGCGCATGCCGCCGACGTCGTCGAAGTGCTGCCGCAGCCGCTCGTCGCGGCGGCGGAGCACGGCCATGAGCAGCTCGTCCTTCGTGGCGAAGTAGTGCATCAGCGACTGGTGCGAGACCCCGCACTGCCGGGCGATCTCGCGCAGCGACGCCCCGTGGAAGCCGACCGTGCCGAAGACCGGCAGCGCGGCGTCGAGGATCGCCTCCCGCTTGGCCACGCCCTTGCGGTACCGGCCCGGACGACCGGCGGGCGGGCTCGCGGACGCGCCCCGCGCCTCCTCGGCGGGGGTCGTCGTCGGCTCGGCGGGCTCGTCGGTCATCGGGGCCAGCCTAGGTCGGGGCGGGCCCGCACCGTCACGCGCGTAGGCTGCGCCGGTGAGATGGTCGCTGCTGCGCATCCCGGCGTTCCGTGCGCTGTGGCTCGGTCGGCTGCTGTCCTGGGTCGGCAGCGGGCTCGCCCCGCTCGCCCTCGTCTTCGCCGCGATCGACCTCGGGGCCGACGCGCTCGGGGTCGCCCTCGTCGTCGCGGCCCGCTCGGTGCCGAACGTCGCGCTCGTGCTCGTCGGCGGCGCTCTGTCGGACCGGTGGCCCAAACGGGTCGTCGCCGTGGCCTCGTCGGCCCTGTCGTCGGCGGCGCTCGTCGTCGCGGCGACCCTGCTGCTGCTCGACCGCGAGACGCTCGCCACCCTCGCGGTCGCGGCCGCGGTCAACGGCGCGGCGGCGGCCTTCTTCGGACCGGCGACGAGCGCCCTCCTGCGCGACGTCATCCCGCCGAGCGCGATCCGCGACGGCACCGTGCTCGCCCGAACGAGCATGAACGTCGGCCTCATCGTCGGCACCGCGCTCGGCGGCGCGGTCGTCGCGACGCTCGGCACCGGCGTGGGGCTCGCGGTCGGGGCGGCGCTCTTCGCGGCGGCGGGGCTGGTCTTCCGGGGCGTGCCCCGGGGGCTGCCCCGCGCCTCCGCCGGGGGCTCGCTGCTGCGCGACCTCGGGTCGGGGCTCGCGTTCGTCGGCCGCTCGCGCTGGCTGACGGCGACGCTGACGTTGGCCTTCGCCTTCCAGTTCGCATTCGCGGGCGGGGTGCAGATCCTCGGGCCGCTCGTCGCCGACGAGTCGTTCGGCCGCCTGCTCTGGGGGCTCGCCGGTGCCGTGCAGACCCTCGGGCTCGTGGTCGGCGCGGTGTGGGCGGGGCAGCTGCGCGGGCGCCTGCGACTCGCCGTCGCGAGCCTCGGCACCACCGCGCTCGTGGCGCCGCTGCTGCTGCTCGCCGGCGCCCACGTCGACGTGCCGGGGGTGCTCGACCCGCCCCTCGTCGACCCGCTGCACTGGTTCTTCTGGCTCAGCGTCGGGCTCTTCGTCGCGAGCGTCGGCCTCGAGGTGTTCACGGTGCCGCTCGACGTGACGATCCAGCTGCAGGTGCCGCCCGCCTACCTCGGCCGCGTCTTCGCCTGCCTGACCCTCGCGTCGCTCGCGGGCATGCCGGCGGGCGAGCTCGTCGTCGGGCCGGTCGCCCGCGCGGTCGGGGCGCCGGTCACGCTGCTCGGGCTCGCGGCCCTCGTCGTCGTCGTGGCCGTCGCGGTGGCGCTCACGCCGCGCGTGCGGAAGGTCGACGCGCTGCAGGCCTGACCCGACCCGCGCCCGGACGCGACGACGCCCCGGCCCCCGCGGAGAGCGGGCGGACGGGGCGTCGGGAGGCGCGGGTCAGGAGTAGTCGCCCCGCACGATGGCCTCGGCGTACTTCCGCACGTCCGGCCCGGGCTCGTAGTCGATGAAGCGGTCCTTGAGCTTCTCGTTGAGGGCCGCGAAGGCGTCCTCCCACGGGGTGCCCTCGGCGGTGCTGCCGGCCACGTCGCGGACGGCCTCCTGCAGCACGCGGTCGGCGTCCGTCAGGATCTTGTCTCGCGCCTCGTCGTTCCAGGCCACGTCGGTCAGGTCTGCCACGGTGCTCCCCCTACTTCTTCGCCGCGGTGAGGGCGGACTCCTTGTGAGCCGCCTCCGCGTCGGACTTGTCGGACTTGACGATGAAGTACGGCTCGTCGCTCGAGGCCTTGAAGGTCTGGCCGTCGAACTCGAACTCCTTCACGCGCTTGTCCTGGACGGTGCCGTGGGTCTCGCCCTGCGGCGTGTTCCACGTCACGTGGTCGCCCTTGCTGAACGTCATCGTGCCTCCTCGGTGGTGGGTGCGCTGGACGCTACGCCGCGCCTCCCCCGCCCCTGCCGGGAGGGGTACAGACGTCAGGAGGAGAAGCCGCCGTCGCTCCCGATCAGCTGGCCCGTCACCCAGCGGCCCTCCGGCGCGAGGAGGAACCGCACGAGCGACGCGGCGTCGCCCGGGGTGCCGAGGCGGCCGGTGGGCTGCATCGCGGTGAGCGTCGAGCGGGTCTCGTCGTCCATCCAGCCGGTGTCGACCGGGCCGGGGTTGATCGCGTTCGACGAGACGCCGAGGGGCGCGAGCTCGCGGGCGGCCGCGATGACGATGCGGTCGAGCGCGCCCTTGCTCGCGCCGTAGGGCAGGTTGCCGACGGTGTGGTCGCTCGTCATCGCGACGACGCGCGCGCCGTCGGCCAGCTCGGCCACGGGCGGCAGGTGCTCGGCGAACGCCTTCATCAGGAGCCAGGCCGCCCGGGTGTTCACCGCGACGTGCCGGTCGAACGACTCGAGCGTCGTGTCGAGGATGGTCGAGTCGGACTGCGTCGAGTGCGAGAGCACGAGCGCCGTGACCGGGCCGAGCTCGGCGGTCGCCTCGGCCACGAGCCGCTCGGGGACGGAGGGGTCGGCGAGGTCGCCGACCTGCACGAGGGCACGGCGGCCGCGCTTCTCGACCTCGGCCGCGAGCGCGGCCACGTCGTCGGTCGGCTCGAGCGCGACGAGGGCCAGGTCCCAGCCGTCGTCGGCGAGCGCGAGGGCGACGCCGTGGGCGATGGAGGAGGCGCGGCCGACGCCGGTGAGCGAGCACGTCTTCGTGGGCATGTCCGTCAGCGTAGCCCGGGGCGGTCAGCGACCGCGGCGGGGGCGGCTGCGGCCGGTGCCGCGCTGCTGCCCGCGGCCCTTCGTGGGCGTGCGCTTCGCCGGGCCCGAGCCCCGCGGGTCGGGAGCCGACCCCTTGCGGACCGGGGCGGCGGGCGCGTCGTCCTCGCGCCTCCTCGACCGGCTGCTGTTGCGGGTGCGGCCGCGGACCACGCCGATGAAGTCGTCGATGTCGTCGTCGAGGCGCCCCTCGGGCCAGACCAGCGCGATCGTCGTCGACTCGAGGTCGGAGACGAAGCGGTGGGTCGTGCCCTTCTGCCCGTGCAGGCGGGCCAACGACTGCGGCATGACGGCGACCCCGGCGCCGGTGGCGACGACCCCGACGGCGTCGGCGAGCGAGAGGGCGGGGTCGAGGTCGTGGCGGACCTCGCCGGCGAGGTCGGCGACCGCGACCTCCTCCTCTTTCCCGAGGGCGGCGACCGGGTGGTCCTTCGAGACGACGACGACGATGCGCTCCTCGTAGAGCGGGATCGCCGAGAACTCGTCGCCGGTCGGCAGGGGCAGCCGGGCGAGCAGCATCTCGACGGCGCCGTCGCCGCGGAGGGCGTCGAGCGGGGCGGGCCCGTCGACCTCGACGACGTCGAGCGGCAGGTCGGCGCGGCGCTCCTCCCACAGGCGCGACCACTTCGAGAGGGTCACCCCGGGCACGAACCCGATGCGGAAGGAGGCGCGGGCCGGCTCGGTCGTCATCGCCCCAGGCTACCGGTGGCCCGCTCCCGCACCGCGGGGGCCGGTACCCTGGGCGGATGAGCGACGACACCCCGCACGGCAAGACCCCGCAGACCCTCAAGCCCTTCACGGCCGCCAAGAAGCTCGGGGTGCACCTGCCGGCGACGCCCGAGTCGTTCCAGCAGGCGCCGATCACGCGCGACGAGTTCGCCGCGCTGCAGTCCGACCCGCCCGAGTGGCTCGCCGAGCTGCGCCGCACCGGCCCGCACCCGCGACCCGTCGTGGCCCAGAAGCTCGGCGTCACGATCTCGGGCCTCGCCCGCGCCGGCGTCGACGACGCGCTGACCACCGCCGAGATCCAGGCGCTGCTCGAGCAGAAGCCCGAGTGGCTCGTCGTCGAGCGCGCGAACATGGCCGAGGTGCGCGAGGAAGAGCAGCGCGTGAAGGACCGCGACGCGGGGCGCGCCGCCCTGCGGGCCGAGCGCGAGCGCGAGGGCAGCTGAGGCGGGTCGCGCCTCCGGCGGCCTCGGTCGTCGCGGGCCGCGCGGACCCCGGGGCGGCCCGGTCGCGTAGGTTCTGAGCCATGTCCTTCAACGACGACGCGCGCCTCGACAGCAGCAAGGTCAAGCGGCGCGGCCGCGGCCGCACGACCGGCATCGCCGCGGGCGGGGTGGGCATCGTCGGCATCATCGTCGTCGCGCTGGTGCAGCAGTTCACCGGTGCGG
>Ga0265780_10002676_pt1 | contig 23926 bp, 24 predicted proteins | sample P1T30metagenome_FD_192432 | JGI IMG/M metagenome (GOLD analysis project Ga0265780, IMG submission 192432) | Plant litter microbial communities from East Loma Ridge, Irvine, California - P1 T30 | ecosystem: Environmental > Terrestrial > Plant litter > Unclassified | place: USA: California... | reverse complement strand
AACCAGCCTCGTCCGGGGATACTCTCGTACTGGCCGGGTACTGGGCTGGTCCACTCTTCAACGACCTTGGATGACTGCTCTGCCTTGTTCGACTTGAACCACTTGTGGGGCGCAAAGGCCTTTTGAGTGGCTATGAAGAGGTTGGGCGCCATGTCGATGGTTTTCGAACAACGTTTGATAAAACTCTTCCGGTCACTGTCGGTGATGTCCTCCGGGGACAGTCGGCAGTGGTGGTGGGTCTGAGATTCCGGGGGTGGCAAGTACTCCGGAAAGTTCTTGAAGCAAAGTCTGCCGTCGGGTAAAGCACGTGGTCGTGATCGTCAGTGGCAACGTTGGATGCTGCGAGGTTCCGCTTGAACAGAGGCGAGTTGGTAGACGAGGTATGGAAATCCGGTACTTCAGGAGTGTGTTGTGATTGTGACTAGCCGAAGACCGCCGGTCACTGCGTGCAGGTGCACGACTGTGTCGCTATGAGGAGCGAGGCAAGCCTTCGACGAGCGTGGTTCACTGAGTGCGCGTGAAAGGAGGAATCTCGAAACAAAGACGCTGGGGTGTCGAAATATTTAAAAGACGGGAGCTAATTTAGTGCTGGGTCTGAAAATCTTTCCCAGGCTGACGGAAGGAAATTGGGATGCGCTTCGACCTACCGTGGGTACAAGTGTGGACCATGTACCGGGGAGCAATAGTCAGACATCTAAGGCCAATGCCAACGTGAGCACCGAGTCCTCGCACGCCGCCCCCGAGCGTATCGGACCCTCAGTAAAACGGGCCTCATCAGAAATTCGTCATGACACACTGCCTCAATCAGCTCTTCTCAGCGGTACACGTTCCCGGTTCTTTCCTGTCGCGCGCCCACGGATCCGCTGATTGTCGTGGTGGCATGCCAGGCTCCGCATTCGTGCCTCCCTCGCAGCAACCCACATGCGTTGATAGAGTGCCGCCCTGGGCCAATCACCTGGGGTGCCAGCCACTCGTGGACAGATAATGCCAGATAACGCGACGCAGCCAGGTCGATTGTCCAGCAGTCGCCTGGGAGTGTGAAATTGCAAGGGCAGGCACAGACTGAGGGCAGCTTCAGAGCGGTGTGATGCTGGGTTGAGGTGTGCGGATGCGAAAGGGACTGAGTGGACCGACAGGCGTTGCTAGATCGTGCGCGGAAGTTCCGTAAGCGCAGCCGGTAGCGAGGCGCTCAACATGTCCGCCGTCGACGGAACCAGCACCAGCACCAGGAACCATGACAAAACAACGGACTCGGAGCCCCGGGTCGCCTGAAGCAACAAAGAGCATTCTTCTAAGCAGCTTGCATGTTTCGACAATCTGATGCGTGCGTCAAAGCAGAGTAAGCGCCAGCCTGCGCAATTCAACCTTCCTCAGATCGCCTTCCCCGTACTTGCAACATTCGCTCCGATTCTCCAACTTCGTGAAACATTCCATCTCCACACCCATGCCAGACAAGCAAATAGACAGCCAACACCCTGCCTACAACGCCCTGTGCCACGCGACAAATACCGGCCTTCCTTTGAGCCCACGCGGCGCCTCACTTGCTCCTACGCGGCTGCACCCAGCGTACGTGCGACGGCGCCAAGAAGCAACCATGGCTCTTGCGCTGCCCCTTTGTGACTCGTACGGCTGGTAATACGGCTTTACTATCAGATTCCTTATCAATGTGCGTCGAGTTCACTCATCAATCTGATGGCGGTGAGTAGGTTGAGGAGTGGACATGGCTTGCGGCTGCGTATCTTCCGAGCAGGCGACGCGCTGAGTTGGTGTGCGCATGCGGAAACGTGCCCGTCAGCGATGTTGATGCTTAGGCAGCTTAAGCAATTGACTAAAATAGCCGGTAGTACTTCATCCGACAGGCATTTGCATAGTGCTAGCATGCAGGTTCGATGTTGCTTGTCGATGACATGAAAGCGAAATCGACATCAAGGTATGCTCGTCGTTGGTCAAAGGCTTCTGCGATAAAAGTCTAGCTGAAAATTGCAACCCATTCCAACATCGTGGATGCAGTATCATTAGCTCAAAGGAGAACAGCTCGCAAGAGTGAGCAACAACCGGCGCGGCATATTTTACCGCAAGCTCTAGTCGTCATCTCGATAGCCATGACCTGATCTGTGGCATGTGAAGAAGATCAGCCTGATTGATGCGCATTCGATGCTTGGCGCAGAGTACACGCAGCACCCAAGGCACTCTACGGACGATACCGCAACACACACGTTTGTTCTGCGCGGCCGGCAGTTTGGGTTGCGAAATCAAAGCGGCTCTGCAGTTAGTCTAAGATCAAAAAGCATCACATCCTACGTCATCGAGGAGATCCTGATTTGGCTCGTTTTTTCATTGCATTCCTACTGCTCCTGTCCCTTGATATCTTTGGTCATTCCGCAGTAACATGTCGCAATGCTTTTTGAAGTGCATGCCTCTCCCCATACCGTATCGAAGGGTACCGTGAGCCGAAGAGGATGGAAAGCCTTCCCATTGAGATCGTAACTAATCAGAGAGACGCCTTGTATGCCCCGCCCCAAAGTGAAAATCCGCACCCATCTACGACTCGGTCTTGACGCGGGCCTTGCCGTTGGTAACCTTGACACCGATCTGCTTCGCCCTGGCGATGATTTCGATGCGCTTTCGTGCTGATACAGCGTGGGCGATCCTGAAGGATTCATTAGTATGTGGGATGGTGGAACGGAAGCTGGCGAACGTACTCTGCGGCGAAGGTCTGGTTGTGCATGAGGAGGAGGTCAACATCGGCGACTGCGTCCGTTAGCGGAATCCTGGAGTGGTGTCGTACTCGATAGGTAGCATACCGTTGTTGACGACGAAGGCCTTGTGGCCGCTGGGCATCATGTGGCGGGTCTTCCTGTTGGAGCCGTATCCGATCTGTGAGGCGTTCCGTCAGCCCTGGTCCATCAAGCATTCCGTATCCGCTCAGTGTCCTCTCGATGACAAGATTCTTCCTCCGTCCGGGTAGTTGGTAGTCCGTACCTTGGGCATAGCAGCCTGGCCCTTGAACCGCCTGCGGACGCGGTTGTCGATACCCTTAGGCTTGCGCCATGAGGGGTCGACGCCTGTCCAGTGTCAGATGCCAATTCCTTCACTCCCAGCTCCGGTGTCTCTTACACATAAAGCGGTCCGACTGGTGGCGGTTGAAGCGCTTGCGGTCTGTAAACGGATACGTCAGTCGCGAGTTTTCGAGGTCATGGAGGCAGATTCGGCGTACGCTTCTTGACGATCGGGACATGCTTCTTAGCGGCGACCATCTGCGATATCGTCAGTACAGTAACAGCAGTCCGCCTCGGTATACGCACTTTGACTGCTGTGTGGTTAGTTGTCGATGTGGTGTCGTCAAAAGTTGGCGTTGATGGATTTTGCGAAGGCGCCGCAGCTCAGTGGACACGCTAGTGGCACCTCGCTTACGCTGGCCCTAGCCACACCAAGAGCGCAGCGACCACCACCAACCTTCCTCGCCGAACAACAACGGACGCGACAAACAGTGGTTATGTACAGTGTCCGCGGCAGCAATGCAAATGTCTTTGGACTCGACTGCACGACCTGCGCGCATCTTATACTTAGCGGCATCTTGTTTCTTCGCCTGCCCTGCGTTGCTGTCGACGGTCACTTGTTCCAATGTGTAATCACCCAGCACAAACGAAACAAAATAGATGGCGCACGGTGATGTATCATGCTGAGCTAGTCTATTTACTAGAAGATGCTCAAAGTGCTGTAAATCTGGCCATGGTATGGAATGCTCCCGTGAATCTCGTAACATGCATCAAGTAAACCCGCCTTCTGATGAGCAAAACGCCGGCAGCTGCTATAGCAGCAAAGCATGTCCTCTACCATAACTCCCCGCTAGTTTCATAGACCGTCTTGACCCAGATCAATAGTAGTCTTCGTCCATCGGCTGCTCTCCCGTGTCACCCCGCTTCTCCTTCTTGACGAACTCGACAAAGTCGTCAATGACAGACGGCCATGAAGACTCCTCGTTCCAGAAGCCCATGGTCTCATCTTCCAGCGAGAGCTGCGCGAACTTGAGTGTCTCGTTCCACATGTCCTTGTTGACGCTCTTCTTCCACGACGTATTGAGGAACTCAGTCCACCAAGTAAGCCACGGAGTGTTGGGACTTGACCACTGAACAGCAGACAAGGGCGAACTGAAGAGCAACTCCCAGTACACGGTGGCCATCTCGAGTGGAACAGCCCTCTGGTCCGCAGTCTTGGCGATGGTGAATGTGTACTTGTACACCCGGGTGAAGACGTCTTTGTTGCCCGAGAGCTCGCTCTTGAGAATCCTGAGATACGACTTCTGCTTGTCGATGGTATCACAGCTGCATTTGCATTAGGTTCTAAACGACCTCGAAGACAACCTGAAAAATAGTGGCACTTACTGGCGCTCCAACCAACCCTTGACGAAGCCATCGCGGCTCATCTCGCCCATGGTAGGGGCCTGGACGATTTCAAGAGCCGCCAACGCATCTAGGCCCTCGGCATTGACGCCAGTATCATCGAAATACTGCATCGTGCCTTCTACTCCGACGACGTCTTTGTCTGGTGCACCAGCCTCTTGGTACCGATCGAACAGCTTGTTGAGATTGGTCTTCATCGCAGATGAGCCTTGGGAACCGCCGCTGTTGCTGCTGCTGTAGTAACTACGTGATTTGTCAGTCTTTGTCAATGTATTTGATGAGTTGCCAGTTGGCAGTTGCAACGAAAAGCTCGTCGTGAGTGACTTGTAATCCAGGCATATCGTAAAGGTACACGTGATACTGATAATTCTTCAGTGATATGGGAGAATTGAGCTGCACAAACAGTTTCGCAGTAACGAACAGATGCACTGTGTCGATAGGTGACGACGTGGCATCGCTCAGCACGGGCACTTCATCAGACCCTGTCACCAATTTTATTCTTTCGATGATGATGCGGCAGAATTTGGTCCTGCCATCACGTCCCAGACCATGGAAGAAGGCCAGACGCGCCAACTTCCATTTTTCGAAAGCGGGAGCTGGGATCGTTTTGTGGTTGATCAACGGGAGGAGGCTGAAGAGCTTGGCGAACACACTCCGATTCGCAAGTGATAGTGATTGGATAAACGTGTTGTAGTTTACGCCTACGGTTATGGGCAAATGCTCAATGGCCTGTGCGATTCTCGGCCATATTTGGGTGATCCCGATGGACTCGAACCAAAGAGTCTCTTGTTTGCAGGAGTCCACATAGGAAGCATAGTCCATGGGAGCCATACATTTCAAGTAATGGCTCTCGAGAGCCCAGAGCGCAGCTTGTCCTGGGGTGTCTGAAGCTTGGGGACTGCGTCTTCCTGAGATGTCATGCTCGTTGTAGTCGTTGCTGTAGCCCCCAGAGCCGACGTAGTTGCCAGAACCACCGCGCAACGACACAGTCGGCTCTGAACCTAGGTGATGATCAGAGACGGAGGTGTGAAGTGAAGGCACTGTGGTAGTGTGCAAGAGCGCCAGCAGCTCCTCGAGTATAGTTTCCGGCAAGCATGTACTTGGAAGGGGAGTTGTGATACTGCGCGGATGTTGTATAATGACCGAGTCTGTTCCCAGACTGCCGTATCGGATATGACGGGCTAGCGCGAACTGACTTTCTGGTGCGTTGGTAACGTTGGTAAGACTGAGACTGCTATGTAGCACGCGGCTTAGGTGTTCCGCTTGGACTCGATGTTGCTCCGTCTGTAAACAGTCCAAACCCTCAACCAGGTGTGGTACGGCAAGCGGTCGGAAAGCTCCCTGAACTGTGTAGGTCTCGATACTGGACTTGGTGGAATCGGAGGAAGCAGCGGTCTTGCCAGAAAAGAGGCGTTCGTCGTCGGCGGTGTTGATTGTGCTGACTGCGTGTACTTGGGCGGGTTGGACGTCCCTCAGATGAGAAGTTCGACTTGAAAGGCTCAAAGTCCGAGAGCTAGAGCATGAGCTGATGGAACTGATGCGTTCTCGTCTATTACGCCCGGCTAGCTGCCTAGCCCTGTCTTGTGAGGAACCGAACATGACGGCTGGATGTAGCGCACGACTGAGCTGAACTGACGAGTGGATGTGGCGTGTGTTTGGACGACTGCACCGAGGGAGGCTTATCGAGGGCTTTGTTGTGGGTGAGGAAATGCCGCAGGAGAAAGCGTGCTATTGTGCCAGCGCTTCGGACGGGACGGAGTAAGACCACTTTCGACTGTAGATGCAGGAGCTTTACAATGGCGTTGTGTTCTTGGAAGTCACAGCTGCATGTGCCCGCAGACCGCAGCTGCTTTGAACTCGATCTGTCACCATGACTTGCAGCTTCTTGCGCGACCCGAGCCCTCCTGCTTCTTTGTCTGTGGTATGGTACTACCTCAGTCCCAAGAGGTATTGTGTTGTCCCTTCCCAGATGTGTGTCCGCAAGTATGTTCGTCCTGTGTCCAGGTGCTGGTCGGTTGGTTGATCGGTCGGTCGATACGTCGATTCGTCTGGATGGCGCGACGCGTCCGTAGATATAACAAGCATGCAAAAAATGTGTACTGTATATATGAACAACAAAGGAAAAGCTGTACTTACGCGTTCACGGCGTTCTGTGCATCCCAGCCATGGCTTTTGAGTGCCCTGACCGCGGTGGACTTGTCAAGTTGAGTAAAGCTGATAAACTGCTGGATTGCAGCTTTCTGCTGAGCAGTGTAGACTGTAGGCATATTGTATTAGCGCCTTGTATCGAACTCCAGCTATTGATTGCGAGCTCGATGTGAGGAAGCGGCGGGGTGGAGGGGTGGAGGGCGGGCGCAAGTCGGTGCGCAGAATTTGGTGATAGGGAATGATTGCAGTGTTGAGAGACAAAGAATCGCGCAAAGTGAATTCACAGATTGGGTGCGCGTTTTGGTCGCCGAACCGTGGTGGACAATAGACAGAGTTGGCGATACTTGGGCGAGCTGTGACGCACCGACGAGGCAGCAATTGTAGGGCCGACCCCGCCGAGTCGACTCAACCCTTGCTCGTGCACCCAAGCCCCGGAATTAAGGCCGCGGCGACAAGCTAGCCTTGCATCTTGCAAGCTTGACATGCATCGCCGCCAAACCAATGACGGATAATCATGAATGGAAGGAGGAAACCGTCGACTTACCTTCGGGGGCTGCCTTTGCTCCTTTCTTGGGAGCCTTGGTCTTCTTTTCTGGACGGTCCATAGCGGCGGCGTTGTCTGTGTTTTTGCGCTTGGGCGGCATGGAGGATGCGGAGTCGTCTTCTTGGGTACCGTCGAGGGAGTCGCGTGGACGTTGAGGCGATCCAGCGTGGTGTTGAGGACTGTGACTTGGGATGCTGGGGACAGGCGAACTTTGCTCTGGTCGACAAGGAAGCTCGTGCGTCTCCTTAATACCTGTGCGCTTGCTACTACAGCAAAGAAACCGACGGAGCAGGTCGCAAAAGACCATCACCAGTCCGCTTGCTCTCACTGGTAAATATTGCTGACGTGCGCGGGTAGCTAGTGCCTTCCTAATACAGGCGCGGGCAAAATGCTCGCAGTGAATGTGCAATGCAAAAAATCTATGGTGACCTTTGGTTAAGGTGCGGGTCCAACCAAGTTCAGGAGTGCATGCGCAAAGGAGGCGCGACGAAGTGACATGGAGTAACATCGGTTTGTCGACCTACTAGTCGCGTCGCAAAAGTGACGCGGCATCATGTGTCCTCCGTCTGCCTAGGGCAAACATGCACTTCTCAACGGTAACTATGCACCTACCATCCCAACTTCCGCGACCAGATCAAGTACCATATGCGATTTGTCCAAGAAAAATGCCAATCACGCATTACAGGATAATAGAAGACAGTATAGTCGAAGCCTACATGGCCTTAGAACTTGTTCCTGTTGAGTTTCATACTAACGTAGACTGACTGCACTGCAGCGCACCAGCTTAGTATCTTCTTTAATTCTCTCCTAGCATACAGCCAGTGTACGTGGCTGCCTCCTACATGATCATCACGAACACCACACGCTGAGCTGCACCTGACAGTGATGGTTTCATGCCCGTTGCCACGGGGGAACGCCAGACACATCTCTGATGCTCAATTCCAGGGTATACCTATGACAAGCATCCAACGCCTATATCTTCACAATGTCAACACGCGTCCGTTCCCAGAGCTTGTGCGCAACTGCAACCCCTTTCTCCCTTTCTGCGTCACTGACGACAGCTGGTTGTATTATGACGCGGGCATACGTCCCTGCCGCGCGCCGTTTAGCTAAAGTGCCAGGGTTGACAACCAGTACAGACTCCACGACCTAGTCAGGGTTAGCATATCGCTCTCTAGTGGGCGAGCCATCTTAGCATACCTTGACTGTGCCTTGAAGCACGCTGGGAGTTATGAGTATGTCAGGCCGTACATTCAGCATTTCGCCCAATTTGAGATAGCTCGTATCGAGCATGGTGCCCAAGGGAAGAAAAGGGCTGGGTAACTGTTCCTCTTCCAGCTCTTCACCCTCTTTCCGCTCACTGTTCCCTGCCTCATTCTTCATGACCTTCTCCTCGATTGGCGCGGGCATGAATTGCTGCTTTTCTCTTCCAGTTGGCGGGAAGATTGGCAAGAAACTCCGCTGCTCGAGGACGTTTCGAGCGCACCGTTCATAGATATTCGTACTTCGTGCCTTGCCGCCTGCCAGCTCTTCCCTACGTAGCATATCCAAGATATCGATGGACGACATGCCCACGGTCATTTCATTCATGCTGACAGTCATTGGGTTGGTCACGCATTGGACCATCTTTCCTGCAGCGCCCAGGCTAAGCTCCTTCTTGATGAACTTGTCCTGCGGAAACGCAGCATGGTGGTGATGCGCGTCTCGTAAGCTGGGGACCAGAAGAACATTACATGTTGGTACGCGTTTGTTAAAGTTTTGGATGGCACTCGAGACGTGGTGTCTGAACAGATCAGTCATGGTAGCCTGATCTGGGCTTACATTTGGCGGAGCATCGAAGTCTCCTGACCGGATTTGAGGATGTTCTGCGTCGAGGAATGGGCCCACCAAGATGATAGAGTCCGCGTATGCTTCAGCAGCATTGTCAAGGAAGGTGTGTAATGGGGCAAAGTCGAGATTCTGGTCGGTCGTGTAAGGTCCGGACGCAATCATGATGGTGAGAGGTCGGACATTCTCCGGATCGGAATCGGGCGTGTCGAGATATCTCGCGTTGATGGCATCCAATTCTTCGGGTCTTGTAGCAGGCGGATTCAGCAGAGGAAGTGACATGACTTCCGACACTACGAATGAGTCACCCGAAGCGTTGGTACCACGCAGAGCAACAATCTGGCCGGGAAAGAAATCATACGACGATAGCCCTTCTACGTTCAGCGGTACACGTCGGCCTGAGCCATGTCTTCGCGAGCCTTCAAGGACGAGTGATGCCGTGTTGAGTTTGCCTTCGCTTGTGTCGCTTGCAATTCTTCCGACTGCAATGATCTCGCTCGGTGACGGGTAATTGGGGTTGCCGAAGGCGCTTTCGTCCAGACCCGTTGTGTCCCTGAGTAGGTCACGGAACTCGTCAATCCTATCATCCAAGACTTCAGACGCCTCAGAGAGCTTCATGGCCATGGTGCGGTATGAGAACTTGGACATGTCCGTATTCGCCTTGAGTTTAATGCGAGGTTCTTTCGGTTCTTCTGACGGCGGCTCCGGGATGGCAATTTCGCTTTGCATGAATTGTTCGGTGATGTCGTTTGCGTTCGTACGGGAAGCGAAGTCAAAGACACTGAGTAGGCGTTAGAGCATGTCTGCGGTGTGCACCCAGTATACATACGGACCACCTGGGGCTTCAGCCTTCGGTGCCATGAATCCTCCGGGCGAACTCATCTCATGAGCCTTGGTGGCCTTGCCTCCCGGTGTCTGGAAGTTGGCTTTGCGCTTTACTGTACTGCCATTGGCGCCGTTCGTTGTGCTTTGACGTGGGGTACCCGGCACGAGTCCTTCTAGTCTGCGTCCAGTCAATGGCAATATCCTAGATGTCTTTCCACTGTTTAAACATACATATCATACATGTCCCCACCCTTTGCTCGTGGTGTTGGCTGGCCCCGCTTGACTTCGTTTCTCTGCTGGGCCTTCCCTCTGCTCTCGCGCTCCAATGCATCTTGTATCGTCTTTTTGAAGTCTCGTGCCGTCTTGACGTCCATCTTGCTCTCTTCACCGCCCATCTTCATGTTGTATGCCTGCCATTTGAAATCCAGCTCCTCGGGCGAGATGGAATACAGCCGTGACATGGACTGCAGTTCAGCGAGGACATCGGCGGGGAATTGGTCATCCTTGGTGTCGCAGTAGCGCTCGAAGCGCTCGGTGAGTTCGGTCGTAAGGTCGTCCATGTTGTGTGTGACTGTGAGTATTGTGGGTGATGGCCGGGAGAGCACTTTGCGCGTGCGAACTCCGAAGACGCGTCGCGCGTGTCGGTGGGGCTAGCATGGAGGCGGCCTAGGGCGATCGACGTGCATGCAGGGACCGCCATGCTTCCCAAAAAGTTACCCAAGGCTGACACCAACGCCAACACGGCAACAAGGACTTCACCCAAGATACTTGAACAAGAACGGTAGACGAGACCAACTTGGGCTGATCAATTACACCCTGAACATAATGTCTGCAATTGGCCCCTTTGCGGAGCCTGCACCCGGCTGCAAGCCCGCCGCTGCCCCTGCCTTGACCGCCGAGCAGCAAACCAAATACGACGAGCTTCTCGCCGATGTCCGCACATGGGAAACACTGCCCACCACCTCTGCAAAGACTGCCGAGACCTCACCAATCAGCGACGATGAGCGCATGTGGCTCACTCGCGAATGCCTCCTCCGATACCTGCGTGCCACCAAGTGGAACCTTCCCCAAGCGGTACAGCGCCTGCGCTCGACGCTGGTATGGCGTCGTGAGTACGGCACCGACCGCTTCACTGCCGAGTACATCTCAGAGGAGAACGAAACCGGCAAGCAGGTCTTGCTTGGTTTCGACAACGAGGGAAGGCCGTGTCTGTACCTGCTGCCGCAGAACCAGAACACCAAGGAGACACCCAAGCGGGTAGAGCACTTGGTCTACATGCTGGAGCGCACCATAGACTTGCACCCGCCTGGCCAGGAGAGTCTGGCACTGTTGATCGACTTCAGGAACACGGGAGCTGGTGGCACCCCTAGCATGGGCATCGCCAAACAGGTCCTTGACATCTTGCAGAACCACTACCCTGAGCGACTTGGTAGGGCATTGCTCACACACCGTAAGGACCACTCCAATGCCCCACGCATGCACTACTGACATCACGAATAGTCCCATGGTATGTCAATGCCTTCCTCAAGCTCATCAACCCCTTTATCGACCCCGTCACCAAGTCCAAGATCAAATCGAACGAGCCCCTACCCAACCACGTGCCCACATCACAGCTCATGAAAGTCTCCGGCGGTGAAGTCGACTTCAAGTACGACCATTCCGTCTACTGGCCAGCGCTTGAGAAGATCTCCACGGAGCGGAGACAACAGAGGAAAGAGCGATGGGAGAAGGCTGGCAAGATCATAGGAGAGAGTGAGATCTACCTGTGGGGAGGAGACGAGCCTAGTCTTGGAAGTGCGACGGCAGAGAAGACGGCGGGCGAGGCTGCAGTGCCTGCAGCAGCCGAGACTACCACTACTGCGTCCAACGGGGGGACAGAGCTTGTTGAGGGTGTTGAGAAGCTGGACATCAAAGAAGGCGAGCCGGTCAAGGCTGCTGCCTGAACGGTTGTTAATAATTGGTAGACTGAGATTTTCCCTATGAGCACTGTATATAATAGACCAATCGACCTCGTCCGACAAGGCAACAGCTGGTTGCCCGTACCGAGAGCGTTTCCCTGCCAAGTGAAGCACATGCACCTGGGAATCTCACATTTGACTGGCAAAGGGGCGGCAACAAGTGCAAGCAGATGTGACGGAGCGTTAAGGCGACACGTCGATGGCGTAGTGTAAGACGCACGTGCGCGCAACCTTGCACTAAAAGTGCTCGGACATACAACGCGTCTCCCATCACCGTCCCCGCCTCAACTGTACCGATCGCGCCGCGCACTTCCACCTCCACCTCGACCATCATCAACGAGCCAATCGCGCGCAAAAAACATGAGCGCGACCGAATCACCCTCGGGGACTGATCAAGTCGCATCTTCGGCCGCGCGACGCAAATCCGGACGCGTATCCAAGCGACCAGCCAGATTCGCGCCAGGCGCAAGTCCAACCGGCAGCACGAAGCGCAAGCGCGGCGATGACAACGACAGCGGAGTCGACGCGACAGAGCCGCCGTCCGACGATGAGTCTGAGGAAAGCAGCGAAGACGAGCCAGATGAGGAAGAACTGAAAGAGCGCAGGCGCAGGAACAAGGCCAAGGCTTCTGCGCGCAAGCCCGCATCCAAGAAGGCAAAGACGAACGGCGAGAGTGTCAGTCTTGCGATTCGGCCCGCCAGCAATGCGACCAAGAAACCGGCTACCAAGCGGCCGCGAAAGGCGCCTGTGCGCAAGAGCGCGCTGCCCGATGAGACTGAAGGCTTATACGGTACGTGTGCGGGTACGCCGGGAACACGCACAAGCTAACATACGCCAGCCGATGTGTTTGCCAGCGGAGACCGGCTCGAGGATGTCGCTGCACGATGGGTCGCCCGCTTCAACGAGCATGAAGCAAAAGCTGTGGCTGAGATTGTCAACCTGGTGCTGCAAGCTTCAGGCTGCGATCTGCGGATAAATGAAGACGACATAGCAGATCCAGACAATGCGCCAAACCGCGTAGCCGAGATTCAAGAAGAATTCCAGCAGGTAGGCTGCGGTACTTCGCACACGACTCTTCACTTGTTAACACATCGCAGTACGAAGTCACAGAGTACCCGCTGATCGCCAAGGCCAAAGACGGCGGAGGCAATGCTTTCAGGAACGCGCTACAGGGCTTTTTCATCACTCTCATACAAACCGCTGCGCAGTCAGGCCTTCTGTATGAGAGCGCAGAGCTTATCGAGAACATCTCGGTGTGGCTAGGCGCCATGTCCTCGACCGGCAACCGTCCCTTCCGTCACACAAGCACGGTTGCTTCGTTGGCCATCACGACTGCACTAGCCCAAGTTGCCGCCGACCTCGTCGAGAACACAGCAAAGCGCGTTCGTCAAAGCGAAGCGGAAGCCAAGAAGTCTAGAGTCAACAAAGCACGTGTGTCCGCGGCGGACCACGAGATAGAAGAGTACAACCAGAAGCTAGAGTTCGTGGGAGGGCAGCTAGATGATTGGTTCGCCGCAGTCTATGTCCATCGTTATCGCGACGTGGATCCTAAGATTAGAGTCGACAGCGTGGTAGCGCTGGCAGACTGGATCATCGCATACCCCGACAAGTTCTTCGATGGCACGAAACTTCGCTACTTGGGCTGGGTTCTCTCAGATCCAAATCCATCGACACGCATAGAGGTTCTCCACCAGCTCGCGCGGCTCTTCAAAGATGAGAGTAAATTGGCTGGACTGAAGACCTTCACGGAACGCTTTCGACCACGCATCGTCGAGATGGCCACGCACGACGCCGAGGTCAATGTGCGTGCTGCAGCCGTGGACTTGCTCGACATTCTTCGCGAGGCAGGCTTCCTGGAGCCTGATGACATCGATTCCGTCGGTAAACTCATCTTCGATTCCGATGCAAAGGTCCGCAAGGCTGTGGTAGGCTTCTTCGCTGAGAACGTCAACGCCGCCTATGAGGCCACCGTAGAAGACATGGGAGGCGAAGAAGCTCTCAATGAAGCCTTGGCGCCAGCCGATGAAGAGGAGGAAGAATACCACAACCCCCGACTGGAATGGCTGAAATTGAAATGCCTCGTCGATCAGCTGCTCTCATACGACGAAGACGAGGTTGAGCTCCCTTCACAGATCCAACGCATGTCTCCTGGTACAGAATTGGAGCTGATTGCCAACGGAATCGAGACCCGCTGCTCGCTCGCGGCTCAAGCGCTGTACGACGTTGTTCCTGAAATCCGATCATGGGAGGTAGTAGCTGGCTATCTCCTCTACGACCATTCTCAGACTGCGCAGGACGAGAGCGAAGATCCCGAAATCATGCTTCGCCAAACATGTCGGCTCGAAGAGAAGCATGAGACTGTTCTCCTGGACATTTTGAGTGCTGCGGTCCGTATTCGGCTACAGCGCTTCGCAGACATGCAGAAGGATAAGAAGAAAACCAAGACGCAACGCGAAAGCGATAAAGAAGAGCAGTCAGACATGGCTCGACGACTCTCCTTGCTCATTCCTCAGCTTCTGAAGAAGTTTGGCGCTATACCCGAAACTGCAGCATTGTGTCTTCAGTTGGAGCGTGAGCTGAACCTCGACGTATTTGAGGAATTACGGCAGAATGCAGCTCTCATAACACTGCTTGACGACATCAACAAACAGTTCCTCACTCATCACAACGAGCGCGTCCTTGGAGAAGCTATCAAGTCTATACTTCATGCCCAAGAGAGCGAAGAGTTACGAGAAACCGTGGATCTTAAGGTGCAAGCGCTTTGGGATGACCTGATTAACACATTCGACGCGCTTCGACGAGACAAGGATTTGTCCGTGCGAGGTAATCTTGATGAGAATGTTCTTCGTGGGCTATCCAATGTCGTACTGAAGATGTCGCAACTAGCAGTTGTCTCGAACGCTACTCTGCTTGAACAGATTGTTACTCCTGCAAAGTCCAAAGGCAAGGGGAAGAAGGCCGCCCTGAATACGCCACCTGTCGACTCAGTACTGCAGATAATCGAGCGCGGAGTACTGGTCGAAGAGGCAGACGGAGAAGTTGAGGAGGCAGACGACACTCTTGTCAGTCATGCAATCTACTTAATGTTCGGATACTTCATGTGGAAGTGCAAGGCTTGCACTATTCATGTCGAAGAAGGTACCAGCATGCCTGAAGACGAACTCATGGCCTTGGTCGAGCGAAGAGATAATTGCGTCAGATCACTGATGAAAATTATGGAGGGTCGAAAAGGCACATCCGAAGTACGACTAAACGCGACAAACCTTTTCCTAGACATCCACACCATGTTTTGCAACCTTAGGGTCAAGAAGGAAAGGATGGTGAAGACGCCCAGGAAGACGCAGGGTCGCGGTTCAAATGCAGCCAACGACGACTGGGAAGCTCTCTGTCGCGACATCGATGGTAACACTACGAAACTCATTCTCCAGATCCTTACGGCCTGGGAGAACTATCTGGCTAAGCTCATCCACAAGCGCTTAGAAGAGCCAGACATCGACGATGAGCCTATCGATCCGGACGACGAGCCTGAGAGTGACGAAGAAGACGCTGCGGACGAGCATGGTGTATCCGAAAAGAAAGTGCGCGCTCTTCTGGTAGACGATCAGTTCTGCCGGTTCGGCGCGCGCATTGTACATGCAATACATGCCGGGGCCCTCGACAGCGATGGTTCAGGCGCAGTGCGCAAGCGTCTCGAGCGTAACAGATTGAAGCTCACACCAAACTTTAGAGAGGTTGTGAATCATCTCGATGCCTCCAAACAGCGCAAAGTCACTAAGAAGATATCAAAGACGGCGAAGCCGAATGCCACATCGGCTAAGAGCGCAGAAGTAGTTGAGCTAGATAGCGACGAAGAAGAAGAAGAGCAGGAGCACGAACAGGAGGTCCCTGGTGACGGGATTGAGGATGAAGACATGGCTGATGGCGATGCCGAGCAGACTAACGGTGTGGAGCCAATTGCGAATGGCGAGGAGGATGCCGAACTTAATGGTGACGACGAGAGCATTCTCGGCGATTGAGTATGAATGTGGGTCTACGATTGTTTACTTCGTCTCTTCAAATTCGTTCTCTACGCACATTTACGGCAAAGCACGTTCAGAGGCATGTCCTCTGATGTTTCTTACCGATTTGTTGCTGTATATCACGGCTGCAGCATGGCGCTCCGGCGTTACCATGATAGCTAGGTAGGCCGTCCAGCCACCACTACAATGGTTATGGCGCTTCCTCTGTATGTAGTTCCAAGGGACGATTTCATTTCGCTTTGACACGATGAAATAGTTTAGAACAACGATCTCCATCTTGCAAACATGTGATGGCACGATAGCTATTGACTGCCTGGCTAGCTAGCTGAGTCTTGACGAGCGCCGCTTCATGCTTCAGTAGCCACTGCGAACTCGCAAGTCCTAGGGATGCATGTCAGTGCTTCCAGCCCCAGGCCAGGTGAATGGCGCGCATAACCTTAGCTTCCAAGGTTAAGCGAGTCCGGGAGTCTGGAACCTCACCACCTCCCGTCCACGATCACCTCTGGTCCGGTGAGTCCGCAGAATGCGATGTCGCCTCCACGAAACCCTACTGATCCGAATGCGCATTTGATATTTCTCATGAGCATCCGTAATGGGGGTAGCGCCAATACGAGCGCTCCGCCCCTGCCTCCGCACATGCAGTGCCAAGCCAGACGTCGTCGAGGAAGACCCAGCTGAGTAGCTCTGGATCAGCCACGCTTTTACTTTATCGCTTCTCTCTTCCCGTTTCGTGTCGCGCAAGTCGGGGTTTTCGCACTTCTTCTCTCGCGTCTTGTCAGATCTGCAGGCTGTGAAGCTTAACAGGCACCAGAATAGTCCATGATGCAGATCAGACACTGCAAGCCTCATTCTTGGCACGACAAGCTCGTAGCTGAAGACTTTGCCAGCGCATGCAGTCAGCAGCTTCTTGACTTTGTGTTCATGTTACTTTGAGCGCTTTGCTCACGCTTCGCACCACCTTTGATGTCTTCGCGCGTACAACTGATCTGACGAACCTAGGAAGTTCCAGAATTACGCCTGTAGCTGTGGTACAGGAAAACACGGCCATCGTCAAGAGATGCGGCAATTTGTCGGCAGCGGAGATCTCAGCTCACGTCGCTAGACCCAAATCCAAGCCATCGGCGACCCAGATCTTGGTATTCGTACATCTGGATACGAGAAGCTTTGTCTTGGCAGTTGTCAGCCGCTTCCGCACCCCAGGTTTCCCCATGTGGGTACGATGGCCTACGCAGGGCTGAGAAGGTCGAGATCAGTCTCTGGTAGTCTTGCGGCGACTAAACTAGCGAGAGATCATACAGAAGCCTATCACATCTCTGAGAAAGAGAGAAAGATCCTTGTTCTTCTAGAAGAGGAAGTCCAAGCAGTACCTTGGCACCTTGAACTACACCACAATAAACATCTTGTGGCAGCCCGCCCCATGTTAATACACTCTTGCCGAACGTCTTGGAAATATCGACGGCGTCCGCCATCGATGTGGTACTGGTCACAAAGGCAGCTGTGATCTGGCTGGAGCGTTAGGCAGGCTTCGAGACCAGTACTCGCTTGACTATCTCCATGATACTGAGGCTAACAAGCTCAGAGTGTCCATCTTGGTGCACTAGTACTATGTCGCCCTGTCCGACTTTGAGAAGCAAGACTACCTTGCAACTTGGTGCGAGAAGGTAGCCTCCACGACACATATATAACCAGCTCCTCTCCCCACCTTGATTACATTCACACCAGACCTCCAACACAATTCATCAAACTGGACAATAAAAGATGTCTCGCGTATCAAGGCTCGCCTCTTTCCTTGCGCTGGCCTCAACGGGTCTAGCTCAACTTCCGAACATCCAACCGTTCACTGTTACTGGATCTCTGGACGGGTACGTCTGTCACGTTCGGATATGAATTCGATGCTAACATAATGCAGTTGCAATGCTAAGAACACGGAATACAATTCCGGTGGTTCAATCTCAGTCAACAACTGGAATATTGAAGTGCCACAGAATCTCATCGTTCAGTTCCCCGTAGTGTGGGCACCATTCCGGGAACTCTGCGATGCAGGAGCCCTTGGCTTCGAGACTACCGTCGTTGGCAACATTGTGGGCGGTAAAGTTATTGCTGGGCAGGTTTCAGTCGCCCAACGCTTCGGTCTCGAAGGCAGCCAAGGATATATCTCGGCAATCAACGATGACGGTACGCTTCAGATCGCCAGTGGGCCAACTGTCCGAATCAACGACCCTGATGGCCTATTTGGACCCCAGTATAACTCTCAGAAATACTGGATCGCCGACACAGCTAGTCCGTCGGTAACATCGTTCTCGGGATTTCCTATGTGTATTCCATACTCTGGAAACACCGCCAAGTGCTCAAGCTCGAATCGGCCCAACAGTCAGTCGTTCACGCCCCAAGATCCACTCAGCATGGTTCCATTCAAGGTCGGCGACTTCATTGAGTACTCTGGTCTCAAGGTTGGTGGCAATGAAATCCTCGCTTCGTCGATCGTGTGCATCAGCTTGCACATCACGACACAAGCTAGCGAGAGTGTACCCAACTACATTCGCGTTGAGGACTTCCTCATTGGCGTTCCTGACAACTCACCGAATGTGGAGTTTGCCGATATCCGCGTGATCGGCTTCCTGTCCAGCTGCTCCGGCGCTATAGTCACTATCAGTGCTATTGACATCGACCCTTGCACAGGCAAGGAGACATATCGCACCATCGGCACAGCCACTCCAAAGCAAGAGACTCGTTGTAAATGGGAGGCTCGCATTGCTTCGCCAGCTCAAGCTCCCTTCACCCGCGAGTACCGCATTACGACCAACACACCAGTAAAGGAGACCAAGGATGGTATCAAGGCTGGTCAGTTCATTGCAGCTGTTAGCGAATGGATCTTCCCTGAGGTCGATGTGCCTGGAACCAACCCGCCAGCCTACCCATTCAACGATATCCGGGGATTGGTTCAGGGTGACTTCCTTGATGGCAAACAGTACGGACCTCTGTCACCGTTCCCAGGTCCCAGCCCGCCATCGCCATCCAAGATCTGCAGTCCCGCAGACATCCCAGACCCTAACGCAACCCCGACTCCTTCGGCTACTCCCTCAGCTATCCCTTCGCCCAACCCCAACCCAGATGAGCCAGCTACACCACAGACTGCCCCAATTGCCTCTGTGGCAAGCTTTGCGTCTGCTCTGCGCGTCGGCACTATTGTAGCACTCTTGGGTTCCAACACCGCCGAGGGCCTCAAAGACACTGATCTGAACTTCAGCTGGACCAAGACCGCACCTTCCTCGGCGACCGTTAGCATCACCAACGCCAACAGCCCCAGCGCCACATTCCTCGCACCCAAAGTAACGACCGAGACATCCTTTACCTTTGAACTCACCGTCACCTCCAAGACCGACGCCACAAAGACCAGCAAGGCAACCGTCACTGTCAAGATAAACCCCACTTTGGCCGACACCGTCACCCTGGACACGTACACCTGGGAGTCGAAGCAATCCGGCAGCATCACTGCGACATGTACCTCCAATGTGAAGAACGGAGATAACAAGGTCATGACGCTGCTTCTCAACGGCACCATAAAGCGGACTATGGTAGCGGTGAACGGAAGTCCAGGTAAATGGACATATAGTGCTAGGGATACGGCGAGGCCGAACAACTTGAAGTGTGTGAGTGATTTGAAGGGAGAGAGTGCGGTGAGGCAGGGTACTGCTACGACGAGAAGGAGGAGGGCTGTTGTTTGGTAGGGGATGATTGATGTATTTAATGATTTATGAGTGGTAATGAGTACGCGAACATTTATTCTCTGAGTACCTGTATGACTGATTGTGAAGGCTGCATCGCTGTTCAGCTTTCGGCAGCGGGCTGAGGTTGACGATTCCTTGCTTATATTTCTTGCCAATCACGTCTTGCAGCCTCCGCCCCCAAAGCTGAACTCCACAGCCTTGTCTGTACTCTGCACTGGGCATGCTTAAAAGGTCAAAGATGCCCGGCTGATGGCTTTCGCAACATTGTGCTTGGCTCCTCCACATTGTTTCTCAGCCTTGTTAGCCATGGACTGTAAAAGTGAGAACATTGGAAACGCGATCCCTGATATCGCTGGTGTAGGGGTGAGTTCATCTTTGACGCGCATATGCCTATTCTCATTCTCTTCTCAGATCATTCTAGCCTTTGCGATCCTAGCAGGTCTGTCTTTGGTTTTCGCAGGCACTGGCTACTACATAACTTTGCAAGCCAAGTCGATACATCCCGATGCCTCGGGTGACGAGGATACTGAAAACGAATGGGAAGTCAAACGAACGCGGTTCGTCCGTTTACAGAGGCTTTATCTTACTGAGAAGGTCCTTGAGTCAATCAGCGAAGTTCAGCTATTCAACGGTATACACCCCCTATCGCTGCTGCCTTTTCCGCGCAGTCGCTAATCTGGGTAGGCATTGCCCTTCTCATTGCTGCAATGGTTCAGAGAAACAGCCTAAGTCTTTATCATCTACATGTGGTCTACGATACTGTCAACTTCACCGCGTAAGTTGACGTCACATGTTGGGTTACTTCGGCTAAATAGCGGCAGCGTCTCATTTACAGCTTCGATGTTCGTTGTCTGGATTTCTCGAAAGGCGCAAAAGGGTGATAGCGAAAATGGGCTTCGAAACAACACCCAACTGGAACCTTTGCAGATACAGCGGCTACCGAGAATGGCGTCTCTTGTATCCAATTCGCTTTGGATTATCGTTTTTTGCATACTCTATCTGGTTTACGCGGTCCTTTTCGGCATAGCCCTGGGGAAATGGGATGTCGACAAGTTCGGCTATTGCTATCGCGACCGAGGTATCACAAGTCCACACCAACGACATCCTGAGGCCGACCATGTATACCTTAGTATTACATGCTTATACATGTTCGGCTTACTGAGTAATAGCTACGCAGACTCGCATAGAGATTCGGTTTTGGTCAACACATTCTGGCCTATCTCGATTCGAGAGAGACAAGATACACTCCTTGGTCTCGTGACCTTTTACGAGAAGAAGATTAATGATGCGACCAATACCGTTACTTCATATGAGAAGAAAACCAAGGATGCGATCAGCTCTTATTTTCTCCGGTATCCTATACTTTCCCAAATTCTTTCGGTATATGACACCCCGCCTTCATCTTCAGACACCAAACTCCTTGCAGCTCTCAAGGAGTACCTGAAATTCAATACGGAATTTACTTTCGTGTGCATTCCGCTCGCCCAATTTTTGGTCCACTTGTATATGGTATGGGCGATTCGGTCCGCAAATCGGATGTATCTCCAGGGCGAATCCGAAGATACTTGGGGGTTTGGGCAGGTTGTAGCGCTTATTCAAATTCTCCCGGTACTAAAGGGGTGTACGAAGGACTGCATGGGTAAGTTTGCTGCGAGGAACTTGCACATTCGCTGACACAGACAGACTATCGGGTAGAGATAGCGAAATGGAACAAAGTACATGGCGAAGGGGGACATACTCAGATACGGCAAGCTTCGTATGATGGAGGAGTTGCTGTAGGAGAATGTGACCTTGAGAGCAGTGGATAATAATGCCGGGGCTTAAGCAGGAGTTATGCCAGAGAACTACTCTCATGTCGCGAGCGGAGACAATGCCGAAATGATCTAGAGAGGAAATTAAGGGGTGAATGGAAACTTCGATAGCGTACATCTAGTCTCGAGTGCGTACCGTGAAAGTGTTGCTGTATTCAACGTTTTACGGCGAGATACCTCTTCCGGCAACATTGTTCATAGCAATGTGGAAATTGGGTGCTCTAGAGGAGTCATAGCTGCTGGCACCGCCCCTCATAGTCATCCAGGAAATCGTGACTGCGTTCAACGCATCCCAACATCTTGCCTGACCTGGCGATGTGACCCACGGGTAACGGACGGGAAGAAGACGCCTCGAAACGAACTCAACCGTGGATCGCATACAGCTTTCGACAGAATGCGACAGTATTGCCTTTTGCGGGTATCTCAGGGGCTGGCGGGACGATCCAGGGTATTATTGCGGAAGCTTGTCTGGTGTGGATGTCTTAGCGTGAACAACAAGACATGTCAACACCTCACGCCGTCTACTCACTCACCCACGATATGGCGACTGCAATCAATGGATACTGTGGAATCTGCTCATTATGGTAGTATCGTGAAGTACCGTTCCATGGGAGGCAGGTCGGCGACATGACTGCGAGATGCGTCATGCCGCTGTCGTACCGTGGAATTGTTGACATCGAGGCTGCAATGGCTCGTCTCTACACCCAGGTTTCGCAGCCGTAATCAATGTTTTCTTCAAAACTTGCTCTATACGGCGTGGTCGTGCATGCGCGACTGAAAACTCTTTAAGTTGAGTCAGGCGTTAACGGGCGAAGTATGTCTTTGTATCGTGGTGCCGCGGATGGTAGAGGGCGATGGATGGCATCGGTCCTTTTAGCGACCGCGAAAAGTCCGCCGCAATCCATAGTTTTTCATCTAAACTGCCTTGTCAGGAAGTCGCCACGACAAATGGTGTGTAGTACAGAGACGGTATAGGAGTAGGTGGAGCGGCCCAGGTGTCGAAGGATGCGGATTGCCACTGTGGCGGCCGTCATGCGTGGCTCACAAGGCACCGGAACGCCAAACCGTCCTCTGTAATTTCCATGGATTTCTGCTATGATCGACGGATAATCTCAGAACCTGCTCAATTGGGAGACATGAAGTGGAATCTTTCTGGTATACGGTACATCAGCTTAGTGAGTCGGTGGCCTTACGACACCAACGCTTGTGAGGTCAGACGTGAGAAGGGCTTGTCGCGTGGAGAATTGACCACGGATGCATAGCCGGACGGTGAAAACGTTGCCGTACAAAAACAAACCATACATCAAGTCGAGATGTCCGTTGACACGGGCTGCCTTGACCTCTGCGTGGTGTGATTTTGAGTTTGGCGTATTCAAGTACGATGCCTTCCAGCTCTTCCGGGTGGACTGAGGACGCTGACGATAGCGTGTAGGTAACGGGGCTAGGGGGATCCGCCGCACCACGCCCTGTGGGACTGTGACGGCGAAGGGATCCAGTGTGGGCCTCGGATGCGATCGTGATAACAGTGCGATCGTGTCTGTGGCCGCGATTAAGAGTATTTTGCTGTGGGCCTATTTCGGAAATGCTTGCGGGTGCGGGATCGGCCATGTCGAGCTCGCAAGACCAGACGAAAAGCGATAACGAGCGTACTGCGTATTCGGACCGGAGTGAGGCAGGCCCGAGAATAGACAGGCAGCAGGCTTTCCAAGGTTCTCTCGTGGCAAGTGTGGCGTTTCGAGAGCATGACCAGAACTGAGCCACAGAAACGTGGTCAAGAGAAGCACAGTGCGAGCAGCGCCTGAGGGCCTCTGCGCGTCCTGAGACGAAGCCTCTCCTCTCCCACACCTCCCCAGTGAGCACCATGACCCAATGAGTCTCTTCTCGTCCTTTATTATCGAGCCCGTTGTGCGCCATGCACGCCGCTTCTCAGGCGTTGGCGAGGCGAGCCATGACGGAGCTCGGTCTCTGGCATGTGACAATCACGACTCTGCGTCTGCGGCAGTGCCACGGCGGGAGCACGAAACGGACGCGGACTCCGTGGGCGCACGTGAAAGAAACAGCACCGAAGCACCTCACGGCCGGCCCACAGCGCTGGGCGACGGGTTCCGACGTTACTCGTCGTTCTCGCAGCGGCCTCGCAGCGCGGTTGTTGACGAGGAGCAGAGCCATGACGATCTGCCAATAGACACCCCAGTCGACATGTCCGCGAATCCATCCCGCACCCTCGCTGATCAGTTCCGTCACCTCGAGGTCGACTCGTCACGCTCGACTGCGCCGTCGCCCTCGTCGCTCCGTCCCGCCAGCACCCCCAGCCAGCATGCCAGCGCCATGGCTGAGCTGCTCCCCGCTGACGATGGCATGGCCCATCTCCGCGAGCGCATCCACGAGATCCGCGCCCTGAGCATATCCGACCAGGAGCGCGCCCGCATGATCCACAACCTCATGACGGAGAAGTACAACCACATGCGCCCGACGTCCCCCGCGAGCTTCATCTCACACGACCGCCCCTTTACCCCGACCTCCGGCCAGTCCCTCTTCTCCGACGTCCATGCGTCATCGCCCTACTCGTCCACCACAGACGTGACCCCCGAGATCTCGTACAATCTGCGCGAGGGCGACACGAACCCCACGTATCGGCCCCATCACGACCACGGCGCAGAGCA
>Ga0265780_10002675_pt1 | contig 23931 bp, 27 predicted proteins | sample P1T30metagenome_FD_192432 | JGI IMG/M metagenome (GOLD analysis project Ga0265780, IMG submission 192432) | Plant litter microbial communities from East Loma Ridge, Irvine, California - P1 T30 | ecosystem: Environmental > Terrestrial > Plant litter > Unclassified | place: USA: California... | reverse complement strand
CAGGTCAAATTTCTGGTGCAATGACTCCTTTTAGGGCTTTCTGAACAGGCCACACCTGTGGGCGTAGAGAGATTTGTTGCCCCGAGGTCTTAATGCCTCTGTTGCAAATTATGGATGAGCGCTGGTGGTGAAGGCGAGGGAGCACCTAGCTCGCAAACTTCTGAGCACGGTTCCACCCAATCAGGTGATTTGCACCCCGTTGGCGCTGGCCACGTAGTCGGATATACTACAACCAGATCCAAAGCATAGGGTTTGTTGAAGAAGCTCTGTCGTTAAGTTTTGGCTGATTTGCTCCACGATTTCTCACAGAGCACGTTGCCACTGTCTGCGCACGGGTAGGGGATGAATCTGAGTCTACCTAGGTAGGTATGACGAGTACACAATTGGTGACTACCAAATGCGTTCACATTAACTCATATGTAGCAACTGAAGCTTCTGATCATAAGATAATCGCAACTCCATTTTAAAGTAGATCAATTCATGCCTGGAGCTGCTTAACCCCTGGCCCGCATCGACCTCCGGCGCCGTTCCTCTACCTCCAAAACTCATACATGCCCAGGTGTTTGCGCATCATAGCATTTAGGGATGGCCAGCGGCCTATCATGGTTAATTTCATTCGATCACTCACTGACACACCCCCTGGCCGAGCCACACGTAGGTCGCCCTTCCCATGCCGTACGGTCGGCCTACACTGACCTCAGCGCATGTTTTGGGATGTCCGCAGAACCCCGAAACCCCACAGCTGAGTTCAGACAAGCTCCACTTACATGTTTGTGAGTGTAGCAATAATACTATCAGCCCATCAGAGAGACCAGGGCGTAGGAGGACTCAAACTATGTACCGTCTTTGTGCATAGCAAAAATAGACTCTCCCCAACTTTTAACTGCTCAAACTTTCGATACATAGAATAAATTGAGCAGAAACAAAATGAGGGCTGCTTGTTTTCGATATTTTGCGCTACGTGATTTTGAGGTTTGGTTTGGTACAGCGTGGAGTGAAAGCGGCCGCAGCTCCTGAGACAGCTCCGCACCAAATGCCAGCTGATCCATGCCATGTGCGATGTTGTCGCCGACGTTTATCAAACTCTTGCGTATATGTGAGTCGAATTGTATGTGCCTTGGGAAGTCAACGACGTAATTTTGATGTGGCCTTGCATGGTGTGCGCGGGAGAGAGGGGCGGCCTTGACACCGACTCTGACTCGCAACATGTCACAGCAACAGCCGCAGCCACCAGCATGGCTGGACCAACCGCATGACCAACACCTATAAATCAGAGAAGGCGAGAAGTCATTCGGAACTTTCAGACCGTAGGTTGCGCAAGTACCAGCGACACCAAACAGTCAAGTGCAGCATGATGACGTCGATGCCGGGCGGACCGAAACACTGACCACTCCAACAACGCCGCAGCAACATGATCGAAGCATCTCAAATCGGACTCAAGGCACCGCTAGACCTACAGAACATCTTTGAAGGCTTTGAGACCATGGTGGAATGAGACTGCAGCTTCCACGTCGCCTCCGTAAGTCCAGCATTGGCGCTTGCAACGAGCAGCTGCGTTGGCTGCGGCTCTTGCGAACTCATTATCATATGAATACTGTCAGACACGGGCTACAATGCGATGGTTTCCCTCAAACATGCTACCATCATATTCTCCACATATTTTGCAGCCTAAGAATGTTCCTTTAACAGCTCCAGCCACCTCCTCGAGAACATCACTGCAACCGCGGGATCTCATATAGCCCTAAGATACGTTCCAAGTACATATGTACCGCGTCCAGCATCTACTATCAGAATACAATCACCTCTTCCGCTCTTCGCCTCCGATACTTCGTCCTCATTCGCCTCCGCCTCCGAATCCCCCCATCCCTTAAGATAACACAGCGCCATCATGCGCGCCACATCAATGAAGACAACCCAGTATTGTCCCCAGAACAGCATACCAACGTGTAGGCCATCATCCTCCAAACTCCTGAGCACAGCAGCAGTGCACACCACCCACCTACCCGCAGCCCCAACGGCAGCACAAGAACTCTGGCACGATAGCACCGCACAGAAACAAATACCTCACAAGCCAGAGGTCTAAGGCGACTGCCAATCGAGTTGGACTTCGCCTGAATCGCACCATCCACTGAAGTACGCGAGATCCTCCTCCCTCCAGTATCCATACCCGTTTCTAGATAGCCTCATACTCCGTGTTCTGACACGGCGGCGCAAATAGTTCCTTTTGATCTAGCCGGCGTGTATCTTTATTGCCAACAGACTATGCTGGAATGCATGATTTGTCGAAGATGTGGCCAAGGTCAGGCAGGATGATGGGTGAGTGCGTGAGTTCGTAGGATGGGTATCGAGTTCCAGTGGAGATGAGGGAGGTCGCGGCGCTGAGATAACAAGACTTTGAAAACCATGGTTGAGCGAAGACGGGCGCGTAAGGACAAGATTCGTTCGCCATGCAACAAAGCCACGTTCATGGTGTGTAACACACGGAAGCAATTTCATTCATTCCAATCACTTAACCCAGCACCCCTCAATCCATCTATCCCATCCTTCTCAAACACCAATCCTGCTATCAGGCACGCTATGCAAAAAGACAAAAAGCCAACGCAAACAATCACACTTCCTCGTGCCGCTAAAATAGCAACACGTTCTCCGCATACCACCAAATCAAAAACTCAACGCTAATCAAAACTTTTTTCTCGGGAAGATGGGGGTGAGGTCGGAGCTCTCCAACGGAGGCTTTTCATGCGGCGAATGCTCAGCGCCTCGCAGTCAGACGCTTGGTCGGGGACTGCGATCGAGTCATCCTACGAGCAGTCTCGGGCGCAGGCGTAGCAGACGCAGCTCCACGACGCCTAGCAGCAGGGGTCTCAGGAACGGTCTGAGGCTGGGTGGAGCGACGGGAGCCCTCGGCGTAGTTGACCGCGGTCCTGTTGCGCAGTTCCCTGCCCGGGGTCGGTGCTGCGACAGGGAGACGGCTGCTGCGTCGAGCAGTCGCAGGAGGGGCGGTCACGGGAGCGGCCGCAGGCGTAGCTGGAGGAGCAGGAGCAGGAGCACGGAGGGCCATGGAGGACGCCTCGTCCGGTCGGGCAAGGCGCGGCACGTTGGTGAGGTCCAAGGCTTTGTCGGGCGCGGGCATGACGGCATCAAGGTCCATCGACTCACTCTCCGAGGCCATATCGCCGTACGTCTCCTTGGGAGAAGGCGCACGTCGCTTGTTGGGCATGGCGTCGGTCTTGGAGGCCTTCGGGCTGCGCCTGCGCTTCCGCGATGGAGTGCCCTTGTCCGACGCTTCGCTCAGGGCTGCTGAGCTGTCGGCAGCGTCCGGGGCTTGTGAGGCCTCTTGCGGGGAGGAAGGCACTGGAGGCGGGCTGGCGTCGAGGCCAACTTCGGGCTCAGTGGAGCGGGATGGGGGAGGGGCTGCGTTGTCGCCCGAAACATTATCTGTGAAAGTAGGTTAGTGGTTATACTATGAGTAACGGGAATTCGCTTGCTTACCTGCGCCTGCAGGAACAGGCGAGGAGCGCGCAAGGAGAGGCTTGAGGAGTGCAAGCTCCGACTCAGCCATGATCCGATCCTCTTTCTCCCTCGCGCGCGAGACGGTGAGTTCGTTGATCAAAGCCTCATGACTGGCATCGGTTTCTTCCAACAATTGGATGATCTCTCCGTTGAACCTCAAATCTGAACGGAATCCTGCAATATCATGGTGCGCATCTTCCAGATCCTTTGCCAGAATCGCGCGTTCGGAGAGGGCCTTTTGTAGAGCCGCATCTTTCTGCTCGAGCAGGTCCTTGTTGCTCTCTGCTACATTTTGTAGCTCAGTGTCCTTCTGCTCAAGCAACTTCTTGTTGCTCTCTGCGTCATCTTGTAGCTGAGTAGCAAGCATGGCTTTCTCAGCTCCGAGCTGGTCGACTTGTTGGCGCAAAGCCAATTCAGCCTTCTCTGATTGAGAAACTTGGTCGCGCTTCTCGGCCTCAAGTCTGGCGATCTCAAGGCGCAACTGCGCAACATCCGCTGCTTCCGCTTGAACCTCCTGCTCTTGCTTGCGAAGCTGGTCCTTCGTCTGTACGATCTCCGCCTTGTACAGCTGTTCCGACTGCTCCATTTCGCCGAGCTCCTTCCTGAGCCTATCGGCGTTGTCTTCGAAGTCATTGAACTGCATAGTGGCAGCCTGTTGCTCTTGTCGCGCGACCTGAGCCTCCTGGCGAGCCCTCTCAATATCCCTCCTCAGCCTCTCATTCTCCCCCGCAGCATTCTTGAGAAAATTGTACGCAAACCTGACTTTGTCCTTCCACCGCTTCGGGTCCTCGCCAGGCGGCACGCTCTCGACCGGCAGGCGGCTCCAAGCAAGCTTGAACCCATGGATGATCACGGTACCGAGGCCAATCTGCACGGCCCCGGCGATCAGTGAGGACTTGTTAAAGCCAGTCACCCTCATCAGGTCCATGACCCGGGTCATGAGATGGTCGGGGACGGCGGATGGGACGGCGGACTTGCTGAGCTTGGTGGTCGAGTAGAATGAGGTGCGGGCGGCGGAGGATATGGTCTTGGTGACGGTTGCGGTCGCGGTCGCGGTGACAGTAGTGGTAGCAAGGCTGGCGCTGGACTTGGCCATTTCGGCCGTGTTGGGCACCGTGGTGAGGACCATGACTTTGGCCATGTTGAATTGAGTGATGAAGGACGTGTGTATGTGCAGGAAGTCGTAAGGGGCCCGATTGATGGGGTGATGTGTGAGAAAAAGGTGGTTTCGGGTCAGTTGTTGAGAGCTGGCGATGTGGTGGGTGATGAGTGAAAGGCGTGTGTATGTGTAGAAAGAAGCAAGTAATCCAATCAGTGAATGAAGTCTGAGAACAAGGCCAATTCAAGCTGAGTAGAATTGACCGGTTTACTCAAAGTTGGGTGGATTTGTGCGAATACTGGTCCCGCAAGACTCAAATACCCCAATGGATCGCGGAAGGACGCTAGCTACTAGTCTTAGTAATCGGGTACGCCTTGTCGGGGGTGTGGGTCAAAGTGGAAGCTTTTACGATACGTCATGCTTGACCACAGCAGCGCCGACAGGCTCGATGTGGAGGAGCTTCCGCTTTGCGGCTGCTGAGAATTCTCCGCATAGCTTGACAAGTGTGAGGAGTTCAGAATTGGCCAGGCGTAGATTAAACATGATGTGAACTGCGAATACTGAGACAAGAGAATGATATGAATGTGTTGATTTAGAGAACTCATTGCATGAGCATGTTGTAGACTGTTACACTAGACCGTTAGAACGAAGTGATTGTTTGGACTGGACGAAATCATTGCATGTATAGAGGGAACAGTATTGAAAAATTTGATGAGATTGTAGAAAGATTCATGAGAAGAGCTCTACGTACTTTGACAGACAAAATTTCTGTTCCCATGAAAGTAATGTGTTGTGCTGCCATCTCGTCGAAGCATACCGTCCAGCGGCAGCGTACGTGTAGAAGCAGTCGCAATAAATGTCAAGTAAGGCTCCGTAACCGTGGTCCTAGCATCTCTCCCTGTCTACACCCTAAATCTACTGCGCCGAAGCGCCCTTCTGACCCCACCACTCTTCAAACTCCTCGGCCTTGAACGCATCGTACACGCCTGTAGCGCGGTCGATGGTGGCCTGCTCAGCGGATGCCTGCCAGGTCTTTCCCAGGTGGCCGTTACCGAGATCGGCGCGGAACTTGGCGACGTCGGTGCGGAAGCAATCGTTGGAAAGCTGGAATGCCCAGGGGCGAGTGTCTGCGGAGTCGCCATGGCCATTAGTCGCACGGATCCATTCGAGGAGGTCGGTGTTGGCGCGTGTGGGCGGAAGCATCAACATGAGCTCAACCTTCTGCTCACTGCTGAGGATCATCCATGCTGCGGGCTCGAGGAGCATGTGGAACACATCAGCCTTCACGAGGCGGCTCGTGGAGTTCGTGGTGATGTACACCGGGTCGAAGACCTTGCCACCTTTCTTGACCGGTGCTTTCTTCGCTGCTTTGACAGGCTTGACAGGCTTGGTTTCGATGGCGTCACCAAAGCGCTTAGGAGCTTTGCGAGCGCGGGAAGGGCGAGTCGAGGGCGGTGGTGGCGGTCGCACGGTCTTCTTCGCTGCGGCACGCTTCTTTGCAGCAGGCTTCGCAGCAGGCTTTGGGGCAGGCTTCGGGGCAGGCTTGGCTTTAGCTGCAGCCTTTGCTTTGGAGGTGGCAGCCCTCTTGCGCGGCGGCGCCTTGTCGGTACAGGACTGGTCGTCGGCAATTCCAGCACTGTTGCTTTCGGCATCATGGTTGGTGCTCTCATCAGCGTCATCTTGGCTGCGCTTCCTCTTGGGAGATCCGTTGGGTGAGGGCGCAATCTTTTTCTCAGTGGCATCCGAATCATCGGAGTTGTGCTCGTCAGGATCGTCGCCGTTGCGGCTGCTGGTAGAGTGAGCTGCGCACTTCTTCATGACGTGGCCGGCTCCAGTTGAGGTTGCAACTTCCTTGAGTGGTGTTGTGTTCTCCTTCTCGCTGCTGGGACCAGGAGATGCGTAGGCGGGGCCTGTATTGAGTTAATGCAGAACTAGGAAGGATCAGTCTTGGGGCATACCTTGATCATTGGCAGACGCTGATGGGAGGCTTTGATCGCCGAAAGTGCGCTCGAACATGCCTTGAGGTGGGCAGGGAGTACTCTGCTCTGACCAAAGTGAGGATTCACTGTCATAAGACGGGGTCGGGGGCGGAGGGGTTGAGGGAGGAGTCTCGGGGAGGCCTTTGGTTTGCGTCCTCATACTTTCTGTCGGAAGTTGCGATTGTTGGTTGGTTGAAATAGAAGTTTGGTGGTGTGATGAAAGGAGTCTGCGGATAAGTATTAGGACCTGGGCGGGACGATCTCTTATAGCACGAGCAGGGGCGGTCGACAATAGGTACAATAGAGAGAAAGGACGACGTCTGATTGGATACGAGCGTTTGAAATGCTAGGTGAACGGTAATTTCTCGAGTCCGTGTCCGACTAGCGACATACAATAGAAGGAACGCTCGGTGAAGGAGGCAGCGGGGTAAACTGACACGAAGAGAGCGGTAGGTGAAAGGACCAAAATGTTACTTACTGAACCCGCAGAGACATGCTGTTAGACTTGGATGGTCCGCCATGGGCTCCGAGGCGAATCATGATCACGGTTTTGTGTTGCTTCCAGGACTCGTGGTCGGAGTCAAGGTGGTTGAAGTCTGCGCAATAAACTCAAGAACGGACTGCAACTGGATACTTGAATCATTGGAAGATTGCGGCTTGAGTCTCATAGCAGTACTTGAGGTGGACAGCACAATTGATGGAAGGCAGCAGGCCCTTATCGCAGTTAGGGAAGGCTCGTTGAGTAACTTGTGGAGCCTATCCAATTGCGCTATGTTGTGACACGAGGCAAGAAAGTACGGTGTTTCGCTGCTAGAAAGACGCGACAAAGTCGTGTGTGCAAATAAATCATGCAGAAAACCGTGAGTGTTGGTCCAGCGTTGAGGTGTGAATGTTGGAGGTTGGTCCAGGTGGCCAGTGCGCAAGCTTTCCGCATCGTCATCTTTCGCGATTTGGCAGTCGCAACACCGACACGTAGCCTATTTCGCGACTTTCACGCCACTGCACGCCAGTCGCTGAAGTAGACACTTTTGATTCTAGCCGAATTCTACAACACTCACATAAGACACAGCAGAAGCCGGACAGCAGCCATGATCAAACATACGGAAATATCACGACTCGATGGTTAGCGCCTACTCCTGGGATGCCTGGTATACACAAGTCTGACAATGTATAGGCATTATTCTGACCAGCTCCGTGGATGAGGGAGAGGTACGATTGTCATGTCCACATTTCCACCTGCAAAAGTCTCACAATCAATAGGCAGACGCCGAACTCAACGAGGTCAAAAGCAAAGTCAAGCTTGTCCAGCGCCGCCTCAACCGCAACTCAGAACCCCAAGCCAGCATAGAGAGCGGGTCCTACACCTACCAGTACGTCGGCGCATCGTATCAACTCCAACTGCGTCAAGTCAATCTAACAACCCACTCAGCTACCTCATCAGCGGCGACCTCTGCTTCCTCTGCATCTGCGACCGCTCCTACCCCCGCAAACTCGCCTTCACATACCTCTCGGACCTGGCCTCAGAATTCACGCAAACCTACCAGCCCGCGCAATACCTGTCGCCCGCGCTCCGGCCCTACGCCTTCACCGAGTTCGACACCTTCATCCAGCGCACCAAGAAGACGTACCAGGACTCGCGCGCGACGCAGAACCTCGACAAGCTGAACGACGAACTCAAGGACGTGACCAAGGTCATGACGAAGAACATCGAGGATCTGTTGTATCGCGGGGATAGTCTGGAGCGCATGGGGGATATTTCGAGTCGGTTGAGGGAGGATAGTAGGAAGTATCGGAAGGCGGCGGTGAGGATTAATTGGGAGCTGTTATTGAAGCAGGTGAGTGGCAGGCTGCGATTCTACTTCTGGGGATGAGGGAAGATGCTAATGTGCGTGCAGTATGGTCCTATTGGGGGGTTGGCTTTCATCATCATTGTGTTTGTTTGGTGGCGCTTCTTCTAGGGGCCCGGTGTGGCTGCATAGGTTGGCGTTGTGGGCGTCAGATCGTAATCTTCCCAAGAGCAGGCGGGATACAATACCCAATTCATGTTCTCACTCGACGTCTCTGTGCATGCGTTTGGCTGCGGTAATACAGCGATGTGGCTAGACTCTAATGCGAAGCACCCTTGACCACACTCTCAACAACCTTCATAACCTCCACCAACTCCTCATCCATCATCGGTTTCCCCACGACCTGAACATGCGTCGGCATGCCCTCACACATTTCTGGGTCATCTATCATTCATTAGCATCTCCTCTGCACACTCTCATCTTTCCAAATCAGACTTACAAGCAGGTTCATACCTCCCCTCCCCACCAAACTCCTGATCTTTCTCCCCATCCGCCCTCCCCACCGTAACTACCCCCGCCGGATAATTCAACAAATTCAGCGCCACCGTATACACCGGCACGCCATACGTATCATGCCTAGGCGCCGTGCCCTGAAACCCCGGCATGACCACCGCATCCAGCCCCTCACCCACGAAAACCCCATGCCACCGCTTAACCACCTCAGCGCGCTGGACAGTCATATCCCACAGCGCGTCGAGACTAGGCGTCCAGCCCTTGAGCTCGGGGAAGCCGGCGGTTGCGAGGCTGGGAACAGGCGGCTCGCCGGAGGCCCGTACGTGTTGCATCGGCACGCCGGTGGAGTCAAGCATGAAGAATTTGTACGCGAGCAGGGCGGTGGTGTATAGCGGGGGGATCATGTCGTCGAGCAAGAGGATGTGATGCCCGGCGTTTTTCAGCGCCGTGGCGGTGTCGTGCAGTGCGCGCGCAATGGGCGGGTGCACGGGTCTCTCCCTACACCCTCTTATCAGCCCGAAGCGCAGCGGTTTGGAGCAGGGCTGCGCGGTGCGCCACGGGACGTTGAGGGCGTGCTCGTCGACGCGCCATGGCTGCTGGTCGAGCACGGATTTCATGAAGAGCGCGTAGTCGCGGACGGAGCGCCCGCAGGGGCCGATGACGGGGAGGATGGGGCTGGGTGATCCGATGCGGCCGACGGCGACGCCGCCTGCGAAGGGCACGCGGGAGGCGGTGGGTTTCAGGGAGGAGCCGCCGCAGCAGAGCGTGGGGATGCGGTTCGAGCCTGCGATGTCGGTGGTGACGCCTAGGGCGCTGCCTTTCATTGCGACCAGTGCGCCTTCGCCACCCGTTGAACCGCCGGCAGTGAGGGAGAGGTTGTGCGGGTTGAGTGTGCGGCCGAAGATGTTATTGTGGGAATCAGCGGTCATCATGGTTTGGGGGAGATTGGTTTTGACGTGGAAGACTGCTCCGGCTTGGTGAAGGATGTCGACAAGGGCGCTGTTTGATGTAGCGGGAGGGCGGGCGATGAAGGAAACGTAGCCGATGGTGGCTTGTTTGCCTTTGACGTTGAAGCTGTCTTTGAGACTGATGGGTAGGCCATGGAGAGGACCGATGGGATTTCCTTCCTTGGCTAGGTAGGCATCGCATTCTCGCGCTCTTATGAGTGCTTCGTCGAACATGATTTCCGTAAGACAGCTGACGCATTGCTGAGCGATAGCAGCACGTTTGCAGAATGCTGTTACGACGTCGATGCTCTTCAACTTGCCAGAGCTCATGAGTTGGACTAGAGCTGTAGCATCGTAGTCCTCCGTGATGCGTAGCTCTTGCTCAGTCATAAGGCCGCATGTCCGCGGCACATCCAAAACATTGAGTGTTGAAGTCTCGGTATACTGTGAAGTAAGTGCAGCAGGCAGGATCCAATCTTTCGGAATTAGTGCAGCCACAGATTCTCTTTTCGATTTCGCCAACTCTTTCCAGTCTGCAGTGGGCTGCGCAGAGTCCATGATGTGTTATAATCGCTTTCCTAGGAAAGTAGGTGTAAGAAGTTGGAGACTGTGGTATGAATTACTCTAGACTACGGGAACTTCGGCCGACCTAGAGTAAGATAGGTAAGAGCTCACGATTCAAGATACTAGAGGAAGCTGACCAACCCCGCATGTTATTGTACATTTGTAGTGTAGGTGGGGCTGCTGGGGAGCCGGTCCCGCTCGGATGTACATTTCGGGATGAGACTGTTTACCCAATCGTAATCCTACAAGAAGGTGAGAGGATGTAATGGCCGTGTACTGCAGTGCCACTATGCCAAAATATGCTGGAGCACGGTGATACGTGGCATGTTCAAAGCGCAGGTGAACTGTGAAAGACCGACAACATTGCCGGTGTCAAAAAGGGAGTATGTCTTTGTAGCCCGAAATGTTGTGATTGGCCTGATCTTGTATTCGCCGCCGCTGTATAATGTCCAAGTCCAGTCCGTATGATGGGGAGTCGTTCGTGACGAAAACATACTCCGCGCTCAGCCCCTCCTCGTCTCAATCGACTCATATGGCGACCGGCTTCTCCGTCGTGGTCGACGGTCCCTCGAACGTGATCGTGATCGCTCGTCGCTTGGGCCTCGCTCTCTCCGCCGCTCTGGACGATCTTCTCGTCGTCTATGCTCGCGACTCCTCGACCGATGCCTGCGCCTGTCGCCTCTGTCGTCGTCTCGACGTCTGTCGCGTGACCGAGAGCGTTCCCGGTGTCTGTGGCGGCGCTCCCGGTCCCGTGAACGGCTCCGTGATCGATGACTCCTCTTGCGATCGCGATCATCGTCTCTGTGCCTTCGTGACTTGTCCTTCTTTTCCTTCCTCCGCGATCTCTCGTCATCCTCGCCATCTTTTGCCTTGGATTTCATAGCGTCGTCGACATCCGCCTCGTGGGCCTTCTGTCCAAGTGGCGTCAGGTTTGCGTTGTCCTTGGCGCGCTCAGGCACGGGCAGGCCCATGGCAGCAAGCATGGCGTCTTCTTCGGCTTCCTTCAGCTTGCGCTTCTCTTCTTTGATTCGCTCAGCCTCGGCTTCCTTGGACTCGGCGTCGCCCTTTGCATACCAGTTCAGGTCGCGGCCTTGTTGCCAGCGCCCCACGGGGGCCATGAGCGAGTGGCCCAGGTAGTTTTCGCGCTGCGCATCGCCTTTGACATCTTCCCACTTGAACTCGGCGCGGCCGCCGCTGTTCCTTTGTCAGCTATAATCACGTGTTGAAGAAGCGATTGGCATACCGGCTGCCTTCCTTCCTGACCGTCTGAAGTAAATCCATAGTGGTAATGTTGTTGTTGTGGGTGAGAGAGCGACGAAAGTTGCGGCGAGTGACGAGTGACGGAGGTGTGACTTTAGCTCCAAGGCCCAAGCTCCCTTCTCCCCCACACCTCACCGTCGCAAACATCAAGCCAACACTCACCACCACGCACGACTCAACCACCAAAATGGCAATGAAAGTGCCCCTTCTTGACGAACAGGAATTCATCAACCCCCCGGTATTACACCCCTTCCCAGGCCAACATATCGACCACGCCAACAACCTCACATGGTACTTTGCCAACTCGCAGTACTACGACTCGTCGTCCCTCAACCAGGCCGTCTTCAGCTCACATCAAAACGACCCTGCCAAGTTCGAGATCCTCCACAACCGTAGGGACTTCGAACGAGCTGTGCAGAACATCAAACATGGCGTGCAATTCCTGGTAGCCGGGGAGCCACAGGGCGAGGGCCAGCCATGGCTCCTACAACGCCAGCACAAAGTGCCCAACGCCGAAGACGACGTCGAAACACACGTCGAAGGCAACTACTTCAACCTAGGCTTGTCCCTCCGACAGGCGCCCAGCGTGCTAGACGTAGTCAGAGCGCGACTAGTCCGTGATCCCATCCCCAACACAAAGCGCGCAAAAGCTAACACCACCCACAGCTCGCCATATCCACGCGCCTCCAGCAAGTCGCCGACCTCTCCTCCACCATGACGCACTGGTCCCCCGCCACCGGCTACTCCTACTACCCCCCCTCCTACGACTCCCCCAAGCCCGCCGAACCCCCAAGCCGCACCGGCAGCCCCACGCTCGCCCCCATGGACCTCGACCACCCCGCCACAACCGCCCAGCCCACCGAATCCACCTCAGACTTCTCCGACGCCCTGTTCATGCAATCCCTCATGCTGACCAACCGCTACGGCGACGAGTTCATGGACGAGAACCCGCTGCGCGGCGAGCCCGGCGCCTTCGTCTTCACAAACACGAAGAACGCGGTCGATGGCCGGAATAAGGCCCAGGGACAGGCTGCTTCACAGCCCGCTGCGGTTGCTGCGAGGGCAGAGACGAGGCCGCCGAGTGTCGCGCCCAGCGTGGCGGCGACGCCTGTGCCGGAGACGCATAGTCGGAAGACGAGTGCGGCGAATGTGCCCAGGGAAAGAGAGAAGAAGAGGGAGCGCAGGAAGAGTAAGGGGTTGGCGAGTCCGACGACGCCGGGGGTGCCGCCGGCGATGTAAGCGGTGTGAGTTGCGAGTAGCGAGTTGGCTTTTCCTTATGATACCCACGTAGATGCAATGAATCTAAACTTAATCACGAATATGTCCATGTCAGAATGGATGCCCGGCTATTCGACGGCTGTGTATTGTGTAGGGGTGAGCAGAAGTCGTATATACAGTGTCAGAGAGGAACAAAAGCCGAAAGGTGAAGAAGTTGCTTTGTGTCATCCGCAAGGTGCGTAAATCCTGTACAATTCTTGACTCAGCTATGTATATTATAGACAACATTAAAGTCCGTCGATATGTCAAGCCCAACAGTGAACACCCTTTGGTTAGTCACTCAAAATCTTCCGAATCCAACAACATCAGCTCACATCACATTGCGCACAAAAGACAGAGTATTGAGTGGGTAAATCCCGGATCGTCGCATGCATTCCCGCACGCTCAGACCCCGACAGATACGAGTCTTGACTAACTAATCATCCCTAGAGTGTGTCGAAGCGAACTGTAGATAAACATCCCTTTCCTTGGATGCAGTAACAAAACAAACAATAAAGACTCCGTCCCAAATGCCGCTGTTCGCTCAATTTCCGTTCATATATGATGAAGGATGATGATGAGTTGATCAAAACACAACCATCAAACAGTTTGGTTTCTTCATCCATCCGTCCCCCAAAACTATGCAAAGCAAGAATCCAATGTGCCATTTCAAGCACCGACATGACCTCGAGGTTTGTAAACAAAGGAAAAGATACCAATCGACAATGTAGAAGCGATAGGGTATGGTGGTGAGGTGAGGTTGTTGTAGAGTGAAGAAGTACAGGTATAGAGTTGAGAGGAGGCAAGGAAAATGGTATCTCTAAGGTTACAATCTGGATGTGATGTGGGGGTATTGTGGGTTGAAAACAAGTGCAGGACTCTTGCTTCCCACAAACAGCGTATTTCTTCAAAAAGCAAACGATAAGGAAATAAGGAAAGGGATGAAAAGTGTCAAGACTACAAATGGTGATGGTTCACCATACCCACTCAAGGTCGCCAATGTCATCGTTCTCCTGAACGTGACTGGAATGGTGGCGCCAATCTTTGCTCTTGTACCAATTGTCCACCTTCTGTTCCCAGCCAGAATGAGTCGCGGTCTTGATTGGCGTTTTGACAGCAGTCTTCACTGGAGTCTTGACCTGGTTCTCATGCTGGCCTGGGCCCCAGTGGATTGGTTTTCTCCATGTTCCCGTCCGGCTCCGCTTCCTGGCGGAGGTGGGAAGGGATTGAGCCATCTTGGGAGACTTGGGCTTGGACGGAGTCTGCGCCATGGCTTGCACGGCGGGACTGCGCCTACGGTCGCCAAGCGCAGCCCACTTGTCAGCGGCTGAACGCTTGGGAGGAGGTGATTGACGGTGCTCCTCGAAGACGAAACCAGTGCTCTCGCTGACGTGGTCGACAACGCGGTCCTTGGGCGAGCGGCTCCTGCTGTTGTTGACCATGGCAGGGTTCTTGAGTTCGGCGAGACCACCACGGGGGGTCGAAACACCGGATCCAGCCTCAGACACGACCTTTTGGACCTGCTTCTCAGCAGGGAAGGGCGGGTAGCTGTTCTCAAGCTCGGCAATGAATTGCGCGTCGTCATCTTCCTCGTCCCACAGGTCGCTCCAGCTTTTGGAGAAGACGTCACGCTTCTTGCCAAAGACCGACGACATGCCGTTGAAGGGCTTAGCGGGAAGCGAGCCTGAGATGGGCATCGGTCGGGATCGCGTGACATTGAGCGACTCTGGTTCCATGACGTCAGAGGACTTGAAAGATAAGCCCAAGCCGGAGTCCACAAAAGATACGGCGGATGCAGTGTCGGGCTTCACAGCGTATGAGTAACCAGGGTAGACGTGGTCCTCGTAGATCTCCGTGTCCGGGATAGCGGACAGCTGACGAATTGGCTGCGGTGGAGACATGGCAAGCGCCTTCGCCCAGGGGAACGAACCACCAGCATCGAGTTGAGGGGTGCTGATGGAGGGAGTCCTGAGTGGCTCACGGTTGGCGCCAACCTGGACAACGTCATGCTCCTCAGTGCAGAACTCGTCAAGAGCCTCGTCATCGGTGGTGAAGGTGATGGCGCGGGCAAGAGCATCCTTGACGGCGTTGAGGTCACGCTTCTCAGGGTCAATGGCCAAGCAGTGTCGGATGACCTCAAAGGTGTCTTGCGACATGTTTGGGAACACGTCGAAGAGGCTCTGGCGGTCAAGAGCGAAGTCGGCGTACAGAGGATCCGACGTAGAAGGGACAGCGAAGGGGTTGCGCTGGAACAAGACGTTGAGAAGGACGATGCCAATGGCCCAGATGTCGGCCTTTGCGGTGGAGTAGCCAGCATGGGTTGGGTCATACTGCTCTGGAGCCATGTAACGGTCACTGCCGACGGCGACCTCCCACGACCAAGGGTCTGAGGTGGCGAGACCGAAGTCACCCAACTTCATGGAGCCCGACTGAGTGAGGAAGATGTTCTCAGGCTTGATGTCACGGTGGTAGATGCCCTTGGAGTGGATGTACTCAACGGCATTGACCAACTGCATCATGAAGTCGCGGACGTGCTCGGTCTCCATGGGGCCGCGGTCGTGGCGGATGGCCTCGTAGAGGTCGCCGTTGGAGCAAAACTCCAGAACGATGTAGACGTGGTTCTGGCTCTCGAAGGACTGAAGCAGGTTGACGGTGTGGTCGTGGGAGCCGAGGCGGAGATGAACACGGAGCTCTTCGGAGCGCTCATCGACGGCAAAGGCGGAAGGGCAGTTGACAGCGGCAGTGGGCTTGGTAATGACCTTGATGGCGACGTTGTCGCCGGTTACCAAGTCCTTTGCCTGGAAGACCATGCCAAAGGAGCCATGGTTTAGAGGGGAGATGGTCTCGTATCGTCCGTTGAGCACAACGCCTTCGTAAAGCTGATTGCGCATGCACTCCATAGGGACGACTTGAGGGGGTAGATGGGTAGCGGCCGAGGAGGACTGAAAGTCTACCGAAGGCTGATGGCTGGTGAGAGTGAAGATGAAGCGCGCTCGAAAATCAAAAGATCAGCCGGAATGTGCAGGTGGGGTCGTAATCAAACAATGGGAAGACAGCCGTCGACCCTAAAGCGATGCTCTATCGGACTTTTAGGTAGTCGAAAGGTTGGAAGATGTCAATAAATGTTTTATAGTAGTCCGGTCCGGAATAGGATGAAAGGCAGACAAGTCGTCAAGTGGGCGCGCGGGAGAGTACTGAAAGCAAGGCGAAGTCGTCGGTGATATGCACAGGGGGTCCGTCGACGGTAAAAGACAAAGAAACAATCAAGAGAGTGTGGTTCTCATTGGACGGTATTAAATGCGTGTAGATGGCGCGGGTCAACGAGCTATCGAGATGGTGGTCGTGCGGAGTCGTAGACGTCCGGGAGGGGAGGGTCGCTGCGTAAAGAAGAAGGAAGTCGTAACACGTGGAGGAGCGCGGGCAGCAGACAGAAGGTCGATGTCTGGAGGGCGCTTTGTCGAGTGAGTCAGGTGCACGGACTCGGGGGTGAGGCTAGCGATGACTCGGAAGATGGCGGTCGAGATGCTAGAGTTGGCGGGTTTGGGTGGAATAGATGGTTGATGGATAGAGCATCAAACGTCTGTTCCAAGAAGCTGGGGGTGCACGATGCAGGCCGGTCGAGATGACGTGAGGTGGCAGTAGTGACGAGGCTAGCTGTCGGAAGGGTATCGGATGATGGCCAGCAGCAGTCTCTATATCACATCAAATCGAGGACGGGCAGCAGCGTGTAGATGTGCGGGCTAGTTGGCGTGGGGCGTGGAGCGAGGAAGAGCCTAGGTGTCGGTGGTGTTGTTGTCGGCTCAGTGCTGCGTGGGCGGTTGCGGAAGGAACGAGTGGAATGCGGTGATTACTACGGACGAGGCGGAGAGAGAGGTGGTGTGAGTAAGTGTGGTAGAAGAGGAAGCAACGCTGAGCTTGCAAGCAACGACGAGGAGGGCAAGGATGTGGGTGTATGTTACGGCGGCATCTGTACGGTTGGTGTGGTGGTGAGAGCGGGTAAAGGAGGGCAGGCGGCGCAAGTATATGAGCCCTCGGGTCCACTTGCAGCGTGCATGCACACTGGCCAACAAAGCACCAGGCGCTCCAAGAAGGCGGTGTCTGGCGGAATGGCAGGAGCCCTCCACATCGGGGCTAGCGCCGACAGGGGGCCCTGGCCCGGTGATGCAGCAGTGCAGCCACGGCGATTGGCACTAGAGCCAGCGTGGCCAGCTTTCGAGCAGGTTCCATGGCCTTTGACTCCCATCTCGCTGCATCTCGAGGCCTTTGTCCGCCTTGCTTGTCCACTTTGCGTGCGTCAGAACGACGGCCTTGTTTGCGGCGTCCACGGTCCCAGCCTGCTGCGAGCGCGATGACGTGACGCCGTCGCCTTGCGGACAGGCCCTCGTCGACCTGGAGGACCCGCCCGCTGAAACACAATTGCTGCTTCACAATAATGGCGAGTGCAGGCTTATGGCGGCGCTGCGGGTGCGAGCGCCCTTGCGCCAACGCGGCCTAGCCGCTGAACCCAGCGAACCCAGTGCCATCAGCAGCGAGACGTCAGCCGGGCTCTCTGCCGTCGCACGACAAGCTGCCACCTGGCGTCTATTGGTCACGCCCGCCAGCTTCCACTGCCATCCACGAGGTGCTCCCCCAGAGACGTTATCAGCCAATTTATCCCCATGCCCCATGCCTGCCGCCCGTGACCTATTGACGCCGCGCCCTCGCTGCGATGCTGCACCACCTGTGCGATTCAGGGGAGTCGCGCCCCAATACAGCATGACAGGTGTTTGGCGAATTGGCGCGCGACGGACAAACTCTGGCTCGCCTCTCTATCCACGCTCATGCTGTCCTCCATCCGCTACCCAGTCCCGTCTGCGCACTAAAAAACGACTTGCAGTAGTCCGCAGCAGCCTGCATGGCCGAAAGACACTTTGCCTCCACACACGCGTGCTGGACAGGCCTCGACAACGCCAACCGAGACTACTGCACGTAACAGATGGCCACACTTGTCCTCTCGAGGCCATCCGTACCCACTTGTTCCTGCATTCCTCATGGCGGTGTGGAGCGACAGCAAAGTCCCAGAGAGACAGCACATGTGTGGCAGACCCTGCAGCCTATGGCATCGTCGAGAAATCTACCATCGCGGAAACAATGGCAGGTGGATTCTGGTGGGCCTATCCGTTACTGCAGAAGTGGATATAATTCTCACCCGTCCGAGTAGCCAGTAGTCTATGTTTACCTCCTTGTTTACGTGCCTGTCAACACGTCCAACTGACAGCGCACTCGCTACAGTGGATTGCAATGTTTCAGCGCTGTCGGTGAGGGCTACAGCTCACACATTGTAGAGTGTGGCATCGTCATCGTGACATGGAAAGACATGGAAGCTTCCCGACGTCGCCCGCCTTGTGCACGGTACAATTGTGTGCACATCGTCCGCCATTGTTGTGCACTTCCCTATACTTGTGCACCACACCGCTACCCGTCCACGTTCCTATTCGCTGCCTCAGGTCACCATTTCGCTGGACATTTGCAATATCTGAGATTTCGCCCTTCACCGCCCCTCACCGCCCGCGACTCAACAAAGAACCTTCATTATGTCTGCCGCGTCTCTAGATCTGGCGCGCTGGCACGCTTCCAAGGTAGTGCTGCTCGACATTGGTAAGTCTCTGCCTTTGCACGCTCGAGTCCTCTGTGCCACGACGCTTCTGCAGCGAGAACGACTGCGACCAGCCTCCAGCTATGCGCTGCATGCGACCGTCGGGTGGTTGGTCTGGCCAGCAAACGTCCGGAGCACAGCAGCACAGCAGACGAGAGACTGCACGCTTTGGTCGCCATGTCTGTCTTGCTGCGCGTTCCCGGGCGCTTGCAACTGCCCTCACGCCACTGCGATTCCAGCCATTCGCATGTCTCAACTGCACTCCAACGCCTGCAACCGTTACGAGGCACCATGCTAACCACTTGTCTTTCCTTGCGTAGAGGGCACCATTTCCACCATCTCCTTTGTCAAGGATGTCATGGTAAGCCATTCTATGCCCAGTCAGCTTTCATTTCCCATGTATGAGACCTGTCTTCGTCGTCTCGAGCGTTGCACCTTCCCCGCAATCGCAGACGATCATCACCCCCAACATCAGGCCAGAACTCACGTCGGCCCGTATCCCCACGTCTTGTCATCGTGACACTCCGGCACTCTTCAAGCCACTCACGTCTCCTTGTGTCATCTAGATTTGTTCCTTTCCTGACGTCGGTCGTGGCTTCCGTGAAGATCTTCAGGCTCACACCATCCGTCACGCGATCCATCACTGGGGACGGCCATCCCAATTCTGATACCCGCAGCTCACCATAGCCGCAGTATCCGTACGCTCTTGATAGCCTCGCTGAGCTAGCACGCAACTCCTGGGCAGATGCCGACTTCCAGCACCTTGTTGCGGGGTTCCCAGAGGACACCAGGCAAAATGCCCATGCTCTGGTCGCCCACGTCCAGGACTTGACCCAACGAGACATCAAGGCCGTCTATCTCAAGCAGCTTCAAGGTAGGTTCCAAAGCTCTTCCTCCCATCTTCTAGACCGGCTGGCATTCCTGTGCCAGTCTCTTGTCGCACCACTTCTCTGGCTCAGGGATCGCGCCAGCTGAGCGCCGGATCCGCCGACAGTGCGCTGCCCCAAGTCATTAGCGTGGATCGTCAATAGGTCACTCGATGATCATGACCACCCGAACCAACGTCGAGATGGTGATAGTCGACTTCGCTATCTGCCCCTTGCCGACTGATAGCACCATGGCCGCCTACTGGAGCTGCTCAACGTGTCCACAGTACTGGCATCACCAGCTATCTGTGCTCCACTGTGTTATCAGCTGCACCTATTCATATCCACTATTGCGACTAGCATACTTTGACTAACACTCTACCAGGCCATCTTTGGACAACAGGGTTCCGTAATGGTGACTTGAAGACACCTCTGTTTGAGGACGTTGTTCCCACTTTGGAAGCATGGAAGGCTGCCGGCAAGACCCTAGCCATCTTCTCATCAGGGAGCGTGCAGGCGCAGCTCCAGTTCTTCTCATACGTCCGTGACGGCCAATCGACAAAGGACATCAAGCACCTCTTCTCCACCCATTATGATACGGTCAATGCAGGCCCGAAACTTGAAAAGGCGTCATATGAGAAGATCTGTCGCGAGCTCAACCACGACGTATCCAAAGTTACCTTCTTCACGGACAATGTCAAAGGTATGTTGAATTCCAAGCATCCACCGTGCCGGCGTTGAGGTGAAACATGACGCCCATTCGCATCCCTACACGTCAGCACGCTATTAGCCTGGCCGCGCACACCACACCACCACATCCCGACATCCAATACCCCACCAAACTTTCCTTCACGTCACGCCTTCCATTTGGCGCGGCAAATTTCATGTGCTGGATGATCCTCCAATTTGCTCTCTCGACAACGAGCTTACGCCTCATCGTCTCGACAAGCATTCATCTCAACAAATCTAGTTGCTGACTGTATTACTGTAGAAGCCGAAGCCGCAACCGAAGCAAACGTCTACACCATTGTAGTCGACCGCCCAGGCAACGCGCCGCTGTCTGATGAGTCCAGGGCGAAGTTTCACGTGATCCGTGAACTCACCGACATGCCCTAAAGCAAGCAGAGCCATAATCAGCGTCGACATCGATATATCGAATCTCACACCATGACCTCGTGAGGACGTTCCCATACATGTCAAATCCAACACCATGCAATTCAAGCACTGTATTACCCAACTCCCCCTCGTTTCACATGCCGCCCGCGCGCTCGTCTCACCCATCTCACGTGACCTCTTTTCAACCACATTCCTCTCCACCACAACAAACCACTCCCGCTCCGCTGCCCGCATCCAGATATGCGCCTTTTCCCAACACATACGCCGAGGAATTCTGACACAGACCACCGCACTGCAAACCCCCACGTTTCACAAATTTTCATGCGCGGCGCGTTTTGGCGTTTCGAACGGGAGGGGAGGAACCGGTGTAGTGGAGGGCATAAACGGGTGCGGAGATGTGAGATGGCAGATGGGCGGTGTAGGTAGAAGTAGAGACAATGAGGGGTACATTAACAGGCGTGCTAGAAAAGAGTATACGTCAAGTAAAATGGGGGGTTACCACAAGCAGTCAAATCCCAACAAGCCCAAACAGATTGTGACGCAGATGCACATTTTATGTTTGTGGGGGGTTGATGGTTGGTAGGGCGGTGGTGTGGTGTGGTGTAGTGAGGTGAGGTGTGGCGTGACGACGGTGTCTGGAGATGGTGGTGTGACTGTGCTGGCGAGATGAGATGCAACGCCGGTTAAAAGGCTCGAGAGAGGGCACGCGCGTGTATGGAGCGCGTCAGGAAGATCAAAGACAAACGAGGTGCACCCCTTGGATTGATGGTTTAGACGTGACTCGGGTAAGGTAGGTTGTCAAGTTGTATATTTGCACATGTGTGATGGAGAAGAATCACGCTGATTTACAGATTTGCGAAAATATTCGACGTGTTACTCGTATATCTGAAATATAATTCCGTGCAACTTTATACTGATCATTGTCGTTAAAACGCCTCGTATCCTTTTGTCATTTCGTATTCGTTCCTAAGTGTGCTATCCTTTTAGTATTTGCAGTGTTCCGGTATCATAAACTTACTCGCTTTGTTTCTTCAACAGAGCCCATACATTCGTGCGTATGCGTCGACGACAGTCGTCATCCAACTCCTCAGGTGCGCTTTGGCGTGGACGTGAGGATGTGGTAGTGAAAACTTCATGTTGCGCGAAAGATTTGGTGGCTGGATGCTTGGTGAAGTACCGGAGTGAGAAATGTTCGATATTTGGAATCATAGTACGAGGCTGATTTCTATCTAAGAATAATACTTCCTGGTGGATACTCAGCTGCCGCAAAGTGGTCTAAAGCACTGCAGAGGTCATGTTGAGAAAGTGGTGTGAGTCGAGGTCTGGAGACGGTGATGTGATGACCTAGGTATGGGTCTGATTACTCACTGGGATGCCGACCTGATGCAGCCAACCTCTCAAGTTGCAGAAGAAGCGAGACATAGCTAATTCAATGAAGTTACGAAAACAGTTTAAGATAAAGAAGAAGTAGGTAGAAAAAAGTGCGAATAACTCTAGGGAGTCTTTTAACTTTCCGAAGGCAGATGACAAAGACGAGCACTAGACTTCAATATCCAAATTTCCGGAGCTACCAAATTCTGGGTTTTCAGCAACTTGAGAGCTAGTCTCGAAAGACTGATGTGGCTTACCGATACGGACGCGCATCAGCCAATTGAAGTTTACCTTGAAGACGTAATGGGTCGCTGCGGCTGAAGTCGAAACACTTCAACCCCATCAACTACCGTCACTCCGTCAACCTATATTGCTCGACTCAGTATTCACTATGGCGGACATAGCGTACTTCGGCTTAATTATGAATATTTGGGTCGCACTTGGCTTCATCCTGGGAACTACGAGAGACAGCGACGCATGGCAGCCCACAAGACCACCCTCGCTAATCGAGACGCCTTTCCTAAGCGTTTTCGACATCAGCCACACTGATAAACCCGAGTTGACATCATTAGTGGAGAGTTGTGGTCAGCCTAGGTCCAGCGCACAATTGAAAGCAGAGCTTCAGGCGCTGCCAGCTCAAGAGACAGGAACCTTCAGGATCTAGCCGAGCTCACGGCACCGCGACTTCCTCAGGAGCCACCGTCCTGGTTCTTAGCCAAGTTACTGCGCCTCTCAAAATCAGTCCGTGTTGCCAAAGACGACCAAGGCTGCTTGTCAGGTAAGGAGTGCGACGACAAATTACCTACATATGGGTTTTCGAACTATAGTCAGTCTTCATAACAGTATTTACTGAGGCCGTAAATATGGACCACGTTTTTCCCGATTGTTCGACCAAGGCAGAGCTGCACGCTCGATCTCGCTTCAAACGCGAAGACATACGTTTGAATTACGAGCATTTCTGCGACTTTCTCAAGAGCGAAATCACAGCGGAACCATTCAAAGATCTATGGAAAACCACTAACACGCATGATGTTCTGGTGCAGTTGGTGCTTATGGCGCTTTGTCGTGGCAGCCTTGCTCAACTGTCGGATGTCATGGATGCACTTCAGCTCTTTCGTACGCTCCTTCGTGAGAGTGTAACGGACCCCCGCCATGCCGCGATAAGCTTGTCTTCGACCCAAGACATTGTGCGAGACGCCCACTTCTACGAGGAACTCCAAGGCTGCGTATCAGACCTCAGCTTCGCTAGTCTGACTTTGCTCGAGCTTCTCAGTATCAACTTCAGAAACCCGTCGCGAACGAGCTTCGACTACCTTGCCGTCGATACCCGCGCCATCTGCTCGGACTTGAAAAAAAGTTCCGATCGACTCTGTACCAGACTGGACCAACACATTGGCCTATTCCAGCTGCTGCGAAGCTTCAAAGAATCGCAGGGCGTCTGGATTCTCGGTTTATTAGCCAGTATTTTCTTACCGCTTTCACTCGCCACGGGTCTCCTCAGCATGCAGACCCGCCTTGTAGATCTTCACCTAATATTCTACGACTTCTGTGGAGTAATCATCCTGATTGGCACTCTTGTGCTCGTAATCATTGGCCTGCTAAATATCTATGTCCGGTTGAACGAGCAACTGCTCAGATCAAAAAGTGACCCTACTTTTCGCCGTTGGATTTATCCGCCTATCGGATTTGGCGTGTTGGCGTGTTGTGTTGTAACCTGGGGTCTCTTGTTGTCCAGCTTTCTAGTAGGAATGGTTAAGAGCGTGGAGCTAGGCTTGAAGATACTGGGCTATGGTGCCGCTGCCATGGGAGGAGTGGTGCTACTCGTAGGCCTTGGTACTTCAGCCATGTGGATACTACTCAAGAGACTTTAATGGTTAGTGGAACCATGTATGCGAGTATCCGGAGAGATGTGAATATTCAAATCAACCCACCATGTCGATCAGTCATACACTCCAATGAGATCTACCGGTGGCATGTTGATGACTTACTGCATCTATAGAGAATTCCCTAAGAAACCAGGAACG
>Ga0265780_10002674_pt1 | contig 23951 bp, 18 predicted proteins | sample P1T30metagenome_FD_192432 | JGI IMG/M metagenome (GOLD analysis project Ga0265780, IMG submission 192432) | Plant litter microbial communities from East Loma Ridge, Irvine, California - P1 T30 | ecosystem: Environmental > Terrestrial > Plant litter > Unclassified | place: USA: California... | reverse complement strand
GTGGGTAGCGGATTGACGGTGACCACGACCGTGCCGGTGCTGGTGCAGCCGGCGGCGCTGGTCACCGTCAGGGTGTAGGTCTGGGTGATGGCGGCGCTGGTGGTGTTGGTGAGCGTCACGGTGGGGTTAGCCGCCGTGGCGCTGCTCAGGCCCGTGGCGGGGCTCCAGCTGTAAGTCAATCCGCTCACGGCTGCCGCGCCAAGCTGGCCCGTAGTGCCCGAGCAAATAGCAACGGCCGCGCCGGGGGTAGCAACCGGAATTGGATTCACCGTTACCACAACCGTGCTCGTACCCGTGCAACCGACAGCGTCCGTTACAGTCAGGGTGTAGGTCTGCGTGATGGGCGCGCTGGTCGTATTAGTGAGGGTTACGGTAGGGTTAGCAACCGTGGCGCTGCTCAGGCCCGTGGCGGGCGACCAGCTATAAGTCAGACCACTTACGGCCGTAGCTCCTAATTGGCCCGAGCCGCCCGAACAGAAGGCCAGGGCCGCGCCTGCCGTAGCTACCGGCACGGGGTTCACCGTGATGGTTACCGTGCCCGTACCTGTGCAGCCCGTCGCGTCTGTCACGGTCAGCGTGTACGTCTGCATAGTCGGGGTGCTGGTAGTATTCGTTAGGCTTGCGGTGGGGTTGGCAGCGGTGGCGCTGCTCAGGCCCGTGGCCGGGCTCCAGCTGTAGGTGTTGCCGCTCACGGCCGCCGCTCCAATCTGGGCCGAGCCACCCGAGCAAATCGTTGCGTTGTTGCCGGCTGCTGCCGCCAAGGGTGGGTTTACCGTTACGGCAACCGTGTTGCTGGCTACGCAACCCGTAGCGCTATTCGTCACGGTCAGGGTATAGGTCTGCGTAATGGGCGCGCCCGTCGTATTGGTCAGGGTCACGGTGGGGTTGGCAGCGGTGGCGCTGCTCAGACCCGTGGCCGGGCTCCAACTGTAGGTGAGGCCAGCTACTGCCGCCGCGCCGAGCTGCGTTGAGCCGCCCGTGCAGATGGTGGCGGCCGGGCCAGCAGTAGCGGTGGGGAGCGGGTTCACGGTTACGGTTACCTGGCTGGTGGCGCCGCAGGTAGTGCCCGTAGTTACGGCCGTAATCGTGTAGGTGGTCGTGGCCGTGGGGCTCAGCACAAACGGGCCGGGGCCGGTAACAGTGGTGCCACCTCCCGTCACGGTGTACGAGCTGGCGCCGCTCGCGATACTCAGCGTGGTGCTGGCACCGGGGCAGATAGTCGTGTTCCCCGTTACAGTCAGCGTCGGGGCTACCCCTATGCTCACCGGGAAAGAAACCGAGTCCGTGAGGCAGCCATATTGCGTGATGCCGTGGGCCGTGAGAGTACCCGTGCCGGCCGTGGTCCAGTTCACATTCACCGGGTTAGCGGTGGCACTGCCCACAATAGTACCGCCCGTTACCGTCCAGCGAATCTGGGGTGCGGTGCCGCCGCTGGCCGTGTAGGTGTGCTGCGTATTGAGGCCACACACGGTAGCATCACCCGCGATGGCATTCGGGCCCGCGGGCTTGGTTACCGTTATGCGGATGATATCCCCGACCGTTTTACCAGCACAGCCCTTGTCATTTATCGTAACGGTTAGGTCATACGGCGTAGTGCGGGCATTGGTACAAGAAGGGCTGAATACGAACGTGCCCGATACCGTGCCCGGCGTGGTGCTGCTTATCGTAACGGTGTTGGCTACCCCCGTCGTGGTGCCGGCGTTGCCGCCAAAAGTCGCGTTGTAGCCGCCAGTGCCATCGAGTAGCACGCTGGCTATCGACATATCCAAATCGTGGTTGTCGGCCTGCGTGGAGGTTAGCGGAATGCTCAGCGGGGGGCTGCCGGCCTCTATCGTGTAGCTGCGCGGCGTGGGGGCCGTACCGGTAGTCGGCAATATGGGCGACGACACGGGCGGGCAGGTCACGACGTTCAGCTGAATATCGCGCCGGGTAACCCCGATGAGCACCTGCCGGTTGCCGATGGTGCGGTATTCGCTCACGTCGACGGCCACCACATATTTAGCCCCTACCGAGCCAGTAACCCAAAATTTAGCAATGCCCGTACTGGGGTTTATGCTGGCAAAATTCCCGCCAGTCGTACCGAGCGGCGTATTAGCAGTGTATTGGGGACCAGCATACCCTACGCCGGTTGGCGGCGGGTTAAAGGTGGTAGGTGGTAGGGCGCTCAGGTCGTAGGGGCGCCCAAATGAGTACACCAGGCGGTCGCCGTTGGTATCTACGGTATTGTTGAGCAGGTACGTTGTATCGTTGAGGCAAAGGTTCGCAATAGCCTTGTTAACGAAGGTGGGCGAACTATTGGGCAGCCCAGGAGCCGACAAAGTCGAATAAAGGCTCATGTACGCACTGCCGCCGCCACCCGCGAGGTTGTTAATCCCGCTGTTACGCGTGCCATCCGTCCACGCGGCATAATAGCCGTCGGTAGTAGCCGGCAGGTTCACGATGCCCACATACCTCGAAAGCCGGTAGGTGGTAGTTGGGGGGATAATGGTGCAGCCTACTGGTACGGGTGGCACCTGGCAGTTATCGAGCGACACCTGCGGAATATCCATCAACCCCTGCCCTGTTGTGGGGTCACTGGTGATGAAGGCGTAGTTGACGGTGGTGAGGATGAGCCGCGCGCCGGTTGCCTGGTCATAAATCGCGACTGGGGCAGTAGTGCGAGGCGGAATACCGCTACAGTCGTTATAAACAGCAACCGTAATCTCGTAGCGCAGCGGCGCAGCAGCCGGGCCGTTGGCATCGAGGTACTTATAGGTCATTTCGCCACCGGCCAAGTGGCTGGCCCAGGCTGGCCGCGCTGCCGCTAGCCCAAGTAGAAGAAGTACCAGCCTTGGGAGTAGCCCTAACCGGCAAAGTAGAGGTGAAAACATACGGGGAACAGAAAGAGTGTAGCAAAAGAAAAAGCCAGTAGCTAGCCCAAAAGCCAGCCTAGTGCTGGTTGGGCTCAAGCAGCCATAAAGCCATAGTTGCACGGGCTACCCAAAACGGGTAAGAGGCCCGAACTTAAAAGAGACGTAGCCCGTAGCTATCTAATTAGCAGAGTTGCGCGCCCGCCGGGTAATAGCGCCTGCGCTACTGATAGGGCACAGGCGCAGCCCGCGCAAGCAAGTGCGGGGGCCGAACGAAATAGCTTGCGTAGTAGACCGTAACACTGTATCCATCACAAAAAGGCTAGGTGAACTCACCGTGAAAGTACAGGTTTCCCCTCATATAATTAAACCTGGTACAGAACTTTAGCGTAGCCGCCGAAGGCTGGCTAAGAAGTGGCTAGTGAGTTGCGATGAAAAATTTATATAATAAAAAGTGGATTGTCAGGGAGCTTAAATAAGAAAGAAATATGGGGGCAGAACTGCCTGCATCGACAGTTTATTTTGTGCCCTGCCAGGTTTTTGCTACGCTATTCTCCCGCCAACATACTGTCTGCCCTGCTTGCTCAGAAATTGGACAGGTTATATACAGACTACCGGACCGCGCATCCGTTACGCCAGCGTTAAAAAAATACTTCCACCCGGTAGCAACAATTCTGTTGGCAAGGCTTGGCACAGGTACGAGAACCCTTCCGCGAGCCAGGAAGCCAGCAGCAAAGGGTGATAAAGAGCTATTTCGGGAGTACTACCCACCAAAAAAGGCACCCCGCGGGGTGCCTTTTTTGGTGATTACTTGGGCTGAATAGCCGCTTACAGTGGCTGGCACAGCTGGCACACGCCCGAGAGCAGAAAGTCGCGCCGCTCGGCCTGAAAGCCGCCCGGCAGCTGCACCACCGGAATCGCCACCTGGCTCAGGCAGTACGTGTGCTGGCAGGTGCTGCACTTGAAATGCACATGGTTGTCGAAGTGCGCGCCGGCCGAGCACTCGATGGAGCAAGCCGCGTAGCGCAGCACATCGGTATCGTCAATCACGCGGTGAATGAGGCCCTGCTGCTCGAAGCTCTTGAGCGTGCGGTAAAGCGTAATGCGGTCCACGTCGGACCCTATTTCCTGCTCTATCTCGGCCCCGGTGAGGGCGTAGCCCTTGCCCGCAAGGGCCGCCAGCACGGCCCGGCGCACGGGCGTCTGGCGCAGGCCGTGGCGCAGCAGCGTCTGGGCGAGGCGGTCGGGGGCAGTAGTGGTAGGAACAGGGGTGGTAGGCATACGTCAAATGTAGGGGGCGCGTAGAACTTCTTAAACCAAATAGCGCAGCGCAGGGTTCGCCCGCCCGCTACCTTTGCCAGGGGCTGTGCTTTGCCGAAGCGGGCCGTTTTGCTTATTTACCCTCAGTGATAGAAACTACTGCCCGCCGAGTACTTGCCGCGCTGGGCCAGCGGCCGGGGCTGCTGGCGCTGCTCACGCTGGCGCTGGCCCTGCCGGTGCTGCTGCTCAACCTGGGCCGCATGCCGCTGCTCGTCGATGAGCCCATTCGGGCGCTGGTGGCGCTGGAAATGCACTATTCGGGGCATTTCTTCCAGCCCACGCTCCAAGGCTTACCTTATTATAATAAGCCGCCGCTCTTCAATTGGCTGCTCATCGCGCTCTTCCGCCTCACCGGGCGGCAAGATGAGTTTATTCTGCGCCTGCCCACGGTGGCGGCGCTGCTGCTCTACTCGGCCGCCATCTGGCGGGTGCTGCGCCCGCGCCTGGGCTCTAAAGTGGCCTTTACGGTGGCGCTGGCCTTTGCCACCAGCGGCCGGGTACTGTTCTACGACTCCTTTTTTGGCCTCATCGACCTCTGGCACGCCGGGCTCACGTGGCTGGGCTTTATGGCCATCTGGCACTACGGCGGGCGCGGGCAGTGGGTCAAGCTCTTCGTTGTTACTTACCTGCTCACGGCGGTAGGCTTCCTGCTCAAAGGGCTGCCATCACTGGTTTTTCAGGGCATTGCCTTGTTGGTGTATTGCCTCGATACCCGGCAGTGGCGGCGCCTTTTCGGGTGGCAGCACGTGCTAGGTGGGTTGGTGCTGCTGGCCGTGCTGGGCACGTATTTTCTGGTGTATAGCCGCCACAATTCGCTCGATATCGCCCTCAAAACGCTGTGGTCGCAGTCGAGCCAGCGCACGGTAGCCGCCCAGCCGCTCGCCGATTCGGTGCGCTACGTGCTGCTGTTTCCCTTCGATTTTATCAAGCACTTTCTGCCCTGGACCTTGCTGCTCGTGTGCCTGCTGCGGCCGGGGCTGCAGGCGGCGGTGTGGCAGCAGCCGTTTCTGCGCTACAATACGCTGTTGTTCACGGCGGTGCTGCCGGTCTACTGGCTGTCGCCGGCCACCATTCCGCGCTATTTGTTTATGCTGGTGCCGCTGCTGCTCACGGTCTTGGTACCGCTCTACTACCAGTTGCAGCCCGCCCGCGCCTGGCAAACGCGCTGGCTCGATACCCTGCTGCTGGTGTTGCTGCTAGCTAGCAGTCTGTTGGTGCTCGCGGCCCCCTTGATACACATCGTGCCGGAAGCCACGGGGGTATCGGTGCCCATGAGTAGCATCGTGGCCGGAGCCTGGGCCTGGAGTTTGGGCTTATTCGCAGTGCTGCTGCTACTGGTTTATCTATTCTGGCAGCTAGTTGATTATCGCCTGCTGCTGCTCGGTTACTTCCTATTGGTGGCGCGGTTGGCGTTCGATGTGTTCGTGTTTCCGGCCCGCCTCCAAACCTCCTCCGAAGTGGCGTACCGCACCACCGGCATCCGCATCGGCCACGCCACCAAAGGCCGCCCGCTGGTGCTGCTACCCCATTCGCATCTCGATGATGTAGAGGCCTTTTACATCACCCGCGAGCGCGGCCAAACCCTGCTTGTCGACTCGCTGCCCGGCCGCCCCGGCTACCTCTACCTCGGGCAGGCCGCCCAACTGAAAGGCCAGCCCTGCCGCACCCTCGACGAGTTTGTGATTGACGGCGGCCTGCGCTTCCGGCTGGTCGAGTTTGCCAAAAAGTAAGCTGGAACGGAGCGCTTGTCATTGCGAGGAGGAACGACGAAGCAATCTTTCCTTCCCGCTTAGCTAGCGTTAGTAAACGACAAGGAAAGATTGCTTCGTCGTTCCTCCTCGCAATGACAAAAGAAATTCAGCCGCCCGTTGAGAACTCTGCCGCTCCCGCCTGGCGGCGCCACGCCATGCTGCTGCTCAAGCTGGCCTTCATGGCGGGCGCGCTCTGGCTGGTGGCCCGCCACCTCGACCTGCCCGCCCTGGCGCGCACCCTGCGCCACGCCCGGCCGGGCTGGCTGGTGCTGGCGGCGGGCTTGTTCATCGCGTCGAAGCTGATTGCGTCGGTGCGGCTCAATCGCTTTTTTCAAGCCATTGGCCTGCACCTCAGCGAGAGCTATAATCTGCGGCTATACTGGCTGGGCATGTATTACAACCTGTTTTTGCCGGGCGGCATCGGCGGCGATGGCTACAAGGTGTACCTGCTGGGGCGGCAGTTTCCGGGGCGGCGCAAGGCCATTTTTCGGGCCCTGCTGCTCGACCGGCTCAGCGGCATGGTGGCGTTGCTGGTACTCTTGCTGCTGCTGTTTGCGGGCACCGACTACCCCGGTTGGTGGCGGGCGGGCGCGCTGGCGCTGGTGCCGCTGGGCCTGGCCCTCAGCTACGGCCTGGGGCGTTGGGGCTTTGGCGAGTTTCGGGCGGCTTTTGGGCGCACCTCGTGGCAGGCGCTCGGGGTGCAAGGAGCGCAGGTGCTGTGCGCCTGGGCGCTACTGGCCGCGCTGGGCGCGGCCGGCGGGCCGGTATTGCCTTATTTACTAGTGTTTTTGGCTTCGTCAATAGCAGCGGTGCTGCCGCTCACGGTGGGCGGGCTGGGCGCGCGCGAGCTTACGTTTCTATACGGGGCCAAGCTTTTTGCCCTAAATGCGCCCGTAGCGGTAAGTGTGAGCGTTTTATTTTATGTGATTACGGCGTTGGTGTCGCTGGTCGGGGCGTTTGTGCGGGTAGAGAAGTAGGGTAAGCTTTAGCTTGCCATTGCCGCAGGCAAGACGACGTTTGCTTATCACGCGCCGTTTTGCCTGGCGGCAATGGCAAGCTGAAGCTTACCCTACAGCCTTATAGCTCACCATCTCGCCACCGAGCTCGCGCAGCAACTCCCGCGCCTCCCCACCGCGCCAAAATTCGTACTCCGGCACCCGCATCAGCGGCGAGCCCACCCGCTCGCTCAGCCCCGGATGGCTCATAAACTCCACTGTTTCAGCCTGCTGAAATGCCGCTGCCACCCCGCGCCGAAAACCCGCCGTACTCGCTGGCTCGGTCGAAAACGTGGACACCAATGCGCCCGGCGTGGCAAAGCTGCGCAGGGCCGCTCGGCTGCTGCGGGCAAAAGCACGCAGCACCAGCCCGCGCCCGTCGAGGCGGCCCGCCGCCGTGAGGCGGCGTACCCGCCGCACGCCCAGCGCGTGCAAAATGCGGAGCAGCGCCGGCCCCAGCAGCGGGTATTGGTGCAGGTGCTGGTGGCTGTCGGCGTGGCTCAGGGCGAGGCCGGCCGCCGCCAGCCTGCGCAGTTGAGCGGCTATTTCCAACTGCATTTCGGCTTGCTTTACTTGGCCTTTCAAAAAGCGTTGCCACAGTTTGCTAGAGCTGTAGAACTGCCCGTCAGCATCGACCAGCGAGCGCACCTGCGCGGCCGCGCTCAGCGGCTGTCCGGCGTTCAGGGTCAGGTGCAAGCCTGCCGAAAGAGTAGGAGAGGCCAATTTAGCCAGCTCGCGCAGCTCGGCGTCGCTGGCGAAGTTGGCCATTACGGTGGTGCTGCTAATCTGCCCGGCCGCGCCCAGCTCCAGAATGGCCTGCGTGGCCGGCGCATCCCAGCCGTAGTCGTCGCAGTTGATGATGAGCTTTTTCATTTAACAGTTATCAATTAACATTTAACAGCTCGTAAGAAGGCCATTGCTGAGCTGTTAAATGATAAATGTTAATTGTTAAATGACGCCACCTGCCGCACCACGTATGGCTGCCGCGTGGGCCGCGAATAGTAGATGTACATGCCAATCTCGGCCAGCACGCCGAAGCAGAGCAGAAAAATGCCCCCCAGCAGCACTATCAGGCTAAAGATGAATTCCAGCGGGTAGGTGTCGAAAATATTGAGCCCGAAGAAGATGGACCGCACCAAAAACTGCCCCGCCAGCGCGCCGCCCAGCAACAAGCTCAGCAAGCCCGCCAACCCGAATAGCCGGAATGGCTTGCGCCCGTGCACGATGAAAAAGCGCAGGATGAACAGGTCAAGAATGACGTAAAAGAGCTTGCTAATCTTATAGTTGCTCTGCCCAAACTGCCGCTCGTGTATTTCAATCGGAAACTCGCAGTAGCGCAGGCCCTTGCGCGCCACCAGCGCCCCTAAAAAGCGGTGCGCGTCGCCGAGCATCTCCACGTTCTGCACCAAGTAGCTGCGAAACGCCTTATACGTAGCCCCAAAATACCGTAGCTGCACCCCCGAAAGCCGCCGGATAATGCCGTGCGCCGTGGTGGCTAGCGCCGTGGCTATCGGCCCTTCGGGGCGCTTGGCTTTGGCGCCGCCCACCATGTCGTAGCCCTCGTTTATGAGGCTCATAAACTGCGGGATATACGCCGGGTCGTGCTGCAAGTCGCCATCCATGGCGATGATGACTTCGCCCCGCGCCTGGGCAAAACCAGCCCGCAAGCTCAGCGTCTGGCCATAGTTGCCGGCCAGGTCGATGGCCACCAAGTGGCGGTCGTGGGCCGCCAGCTCCTGCATAATGCGCCAGCTGTGGTCGCGGCTGCCGTCATTCACCAAAATAAGCTCGTAGTCGTAGTTGTGCTCGGCCATTACGGCGGCCACGCGGCGCACGAGCTGAGCCACCGTATCGGCTTCATTATAGAGCGGGGCCACCACGGAAATGAGGCCGGCGAAGGCCGTGTTGGCGGTGGGCGTAGCGAGCGGGGGCATGGGCATAAGTCCTGCAAAGGTACCAAGCAGCTGCGCGGACTTTTAGTCCGCGAGTCGCTGGCGTTGCTGTGCATGCGGCAAGCATAGCCACTCGCGGACTGAAAGTCCGCGCCACGGCCGCCCGATGCGCTTATTCAGCGCTGAGCTTGAATGATTCCGCGCCCAGCCCCGTTTATCGGGCCGTAACTTTGTAGTCTATGCAATACCTGGAAGGCCGCCGCTACGTGGTGATGGCCATTTTTATGTTGGTGGGAGTGCTGTTTGCGGGGCGGCTCTTCTACCTACAAGTACTCGACGACTCCTACAAAGCCGCCGCCGACCGCAATACCTTGCAGCGCAAGGTGCAGATACCCTTTCGGGGCCTCATCTACGACCGCCACGACTCGGTGCTGGTGCAAAACACGCCCGTGTACGACTTGGTGGTGGTGCCCCGCGAGGTCAAAACCCTCGATTCGGCCAAGTTTTGCCGCGTCATGCAAATGCCTCTTGAGGACCTGCGCCTCGGGTTGCGCGTGGCCAAAAAGTACTCCCGCGTGAAGCCCTCGCCGCTGCTGCTCAACCTGAGCACGACCGAATTGGCCTCGATTCAGGACTATTTGAATGACTTTCCGGGCTTTCACACCCAAATGCGGATGTCGCGTGCGTACAAAACCGAAAACCTGGCCCACGCTCTGGGTTACGTAGGCTCCATCACGCCGGCCTTCCTCGAAAAGCCAAAATATGCCAAGTACCAGCCGGGCGAAAATGTCGGTATTTCGGGCCTGGAGGCCTATTACGAGCCCACCCTAATGGGCCAGCGCGGTGTGCAGTACCGCCTCGTAAACGTGCGCGGCATCGACAAAGGCCCGTTTCGCGGCGGCGAGTTTGACACTATCGCGGTGGCGGGCCAGGATTTGCACCTGAGTATCGACGCCGAGCTGCAAGCCTACGGCGAAGAGCTGCTGGCCGGCCGGCGCGGCTACATCGTGGCCGTAGACCCTCGCAGCGGCGAAATCCTGTGCTTCGTGTCGGCCCCGCACTTTCAGCCGCAGGCGCTGAGCGGCAAAGGCATGGGCAACCGCTACATGGAGCTACTGAAGAACCCCAACCGCCCGCTTTTCGACCGTCCCTTGCAGGCCAAATACCCGCCAGGCTCGGTATTTAAGCTCGTGAATGAGCTGGTGGCTATGCAATTGGGAGCCGTGGGGCCGGCCACTGGCTTCCCCTGCAACTGGAGCCTGGTGAAGTGTACCCACCGCCACGAGTACCCTAGCAACGTTACCATTGCCATCAAAAACAGCTGCAACCCCTACTTCTACCAGGTGATGCGGGCCGCCGTGCAGCGCCGCCAGGTCGCCAACCCCTCCGAAGACCTGCACCTGGGCCTCGGGCAGTGGAGCAAGCTGGTGCAGTCGTTTGGGCTGGGTACCAAGCTGGGCGTGGACATGGGCCAGGAAAAGGGCGGCCAGATTCCAACGCCGGAATACTACGATAAAAAGTATCAGCCACAGATAGCCAAAGTCTCGTCCCGCCGTCGGTCGCGCAGCTACAAGGGCTGGAACTTTAAAACTATCTACTCGCTCAGCATCGGGCAGGGCGAAATCGAACTCACGGGCCTGCAAACGGCTAATATCATGGCCACCATTGCCAACCGGGGCTTTTACTACACGCCGCATTTTGTGCGCCGCGTGGGCAAGGACACGCAGCCGCTGCCCGAGTACCGGCAGCGCCACTACACGGGCGTCGATACCACGCTCTTTAAATATATCATTCCCGGCATGTGTGAGGTGGTGGACGGGCGCGGCGGCACGGCCAAGCTGGCCTCGCTGCGGCAGTTTGGTATTGCGGTGGCGGGCAAAACCGGCACCGTGCAAAACTCGCAGGGCTACGACCACTCCACGTTTGCGGCCTTCGCCCCGGCCAACGACCCTAAGATTGCCATTGCCGTGTTTATCGAAAATGGCGGCTTTGGGGGCAGCGCCGCCGCCCCGGCCGCCGGCCTCATGATGGAAAAATACCTGCGCGGCAAGGTCGTGAACTACCACCACCGCATGGAGGACTGGATTAAGTTCGGCAACCTGACCATTCACGCCAAGCGCTAAAGCCTAAGGCGTTACCGACCAATGTCCCCCACTACCGTTCGCTCTTCGCGCAGTATCGACTGGCCCACTGTGCTCATTTATGTGCTGCTGGTGGGCCTGGGCTGGGTGGCCGTGTACGCGGCTTCCTACTCGCCCGACGCCCCCGCCGACCCCCTGCGCAACCTCAGCTTTTCGGAGCTGATGGCTTTCAACTGGTTCAAGCAGCTGCTTTGGATGGGCACTGCGCTGGTGCTCATTGTAATTCTACTAGTCGTTGACTATAAGGCCTTTGATACCCTGGCCTACGTACTCTACGGCGGCATGATATTGCTGCTGATACTCACCATTTTTATTGCCCGCCCCATCGCGGGCTCGCGCTCGTGGCTCGAACTAGGACCGGTGCGCTTGCAGCCCGCCGAGTTTGCCAAGTTCACGACCGCGCTGGCGGCCTCGCGCTTCATGGCGGGCATCAACCTGCGCCAGCAAAACTGGCGCGACCAGGCCGTGCTGGCCGGCCTCACGCTGCTGCCCGTAGTCCTCATTCTGGCTTCCAACGAAACGGGGCAGGCGCTGGTGTTTGCGGCGTTGCTGCTGGCCTTTTTTCGGGAAGGCATGTCGCCGCTGATACTGCTGCTGCTGGCGGCGGCGGGCGTTATTCTGCTGCTCACGCTACTGGTGCCCAAAGCGTGGCTACTGGGCGGCTTTACCGTGATTTTGGCCATCGCCTTTCTGCTCAATTCCAAGCTGTGGCGGCACCACTTGCCCCTGAGCCTGAGCGTGTGGGCGGCCGTGATAGGCATGGTGCTGGGCGTCGATTTCTTTATCAATAACGTGCTGCAAGCCCATCAGCGGCAGCGCATCGAGATGCTCATCGACCCCGGCAAAGACCCCCTGGGCAAAGGCTGGAACGTGACTCAAAGCAAAATCGCGCTCGGCTCGGGCGGCTGGCTCGGCAAGGGCTTCCTCAACGGCACCCAAACCAAGTTCGACTTCGTGCCCGAGCAAAGCACCGACTTCATTTTCTGTACTGTGGGCGAGGAGTGGGGCTGGGCCGGCTGTATTGTGGTTATCGCCTTGTTTCTCACGCTACTCTGGCGCATCTTGCTGGTGGCCGAGCGCCAAAAGTCGGTATTTGGGCGCACCTACGGCTACTGCGTGGCCAGCATCCTTTTCCTGCACTTCACCGTGAACCTGGGCATGACCATGGGCCTGATGCCGGTAGTGGGCATTCCGCTGCCTTTTTTCAGCTACGGCGGGTCGTCGCTGTGGTCGTTTACTATCCTGCTCTTTACGCTGCTGGCACTGGATGCGCACCGCAAGCAGGATTTGCTGCGGTAAGTGGCAAATACGTAAAGGAGCGAGTTGGTGAAGAAGCAGTATATCACTCCTTCACCAACTCGCTCCTTTACGTATTTGCCGCTCAACGACCCATCCGTCGAAGGAAAACGGGAAACCGTCGAATTTGTATTATTGCGGGGAAGGTGGCCGACCACCTTTGGGTAGTCAACGCAGCAACCCAACCCACACCCCGCTACGCATGGAACGCAAGCACTTTCTCAAAAGCCTCCTGATGGGCGCCGCCTCGGCCCCGGCCCTGCTCTCGGCCTGCGGCAAAGACGAGGTCAGCCCCACCGCCACAACCGGCACGACCACCACTGCCACGGGCGGCAGTAGCGCCACCAACTGCACCGTGGCTCCCACCGAAACCGAGGGCCCGTTTCCCACCAAAGTGCCGTCGTCGTATGTGCGCAGCGACATCACGGATGGCCGCACGGGCTATAAGCTGACCGCCAAAATCACCATCACCAGCAGCAGCGCTAGCTGCGCGGCCCTGGCCGGCGCGCTGGTCGACATCTGGCATTGCGACGCCGAGGGCAACTACTCGGAGTACGGCGGCAGCGGTATGCAGAACACCAACTACACGGGCGTGCACTTCCTGCGCGGCCGCCAAACCACTGATGCGGCCGGTCTCGTCACGTTCACCAGCATCTTTCCCGGCTGGTATTCGGGCCGCGCCACGCACATCCACGTGCACGTGTACAGCGCCAGCGGCACCTCGCTTAAAATCACCCAAATAGCCTTTCCAGAAGGCGCCAGCACGGCCGTGGCCACCGTCAATGGCTATACCAAGGGCCTGAGCGGCTACACGTACAACAAAGCCGATAATGTGTTCAGCGACGACGCGGCCGGCCTCGAAATCGCCACTGTCACGGGCGACAAAACCGCCGGCTTCGTGCTCACGATGAATATCGCGGTGTAGGGGTTGCTGGCTACGTTCGTTCGTCATGCTGAGCGGAGCGCAGCGCAGTCGAAGCATCTCTGCCGCTTCGTTGCTGGCGTCAGAAATTACTATGCTAAAGAGATGCTTCGACTGCGCTGCGCTCCGCTCAGCATGACGACGAACGAACGTAACCAGCAACATAAAAACCCTCATGCCACCTCGCCTCATCACCCTCGCCTACCGCAAGCTCATCGATGCCAACTCCGTCAAGCCTTGGGACAAGCTGGTGTGGGAAGACAGCTACCGCGAGTTCAGAATGCAGGCGCAGCTCTATAATCAGCAAGGGCAATACCGCACCTTTAGCGAGCTGCTGCACTACGTGCCGGACGCCGAGAAATTGCATTTTCTGGTGGGGAGCTCTCTCGGCGGCTACGTGCAGCAGCTGGGTGGCCTAGTGCCCGACATTGTGAACAACGTGGGGCGGTATTTCCTGAAATTCACGCGCTACCAGTTCGAGCTGATAAACTCGAACCTGCACGACCAAACCAAGCACCAAGTCGCCCTCAATTTCTACGCTGAGCTGCTGCTGTGGCACGACACCATCGGGCCCTACCTGCTGGTGTCGGAGGCCGCCGCGCCGGCCGACGCCAGCGGCAACATACTCACGCACCTCTTTCAGCTGCAACCCTACCTCACCATTCACGCGCTGTGCTCGGCCGAGCCCGCCGCCAGCTAATCAGCGACGATGCTACCGCAAATTCCCGGCAAAATCTACCTGGCCGACCAGCGCGGCGTGCTCGAAAACAGCCAATTTCGGCGGCAGAGTACCTTCAATTTTGGCGCCTTCCACAGCGAGCATAAGGCACCTTTCGGCTGCCTCTACGGCCTGAATGAAGAAACCCTGGCTGGCGGCCACGCGGTAGAGTTCGCGGTGGCCGAAGACTCGTACCTCGTGCTGCTGCCCATCACGGGGGCGGTCGAGTTTAGCGCTGGCGCCGGGGCGCCCAGTACGGTGGAAGTCGAAGAAACCCTGACGCTGCCGGCGCCGGCGGGCACGGTGCTGCGGCTGCGCAATCCCTTTGCCGATGAGCTGGTTAGCTTTTTGCACCTCTGGGTGCGGGCCACCGTGCTGCTCGCGCCACTGGCACCAGTAAAAACGGTATTTGAAGCACAAATGCTGGAAAATAAACTGTGCGAGCTGGTGGGCGCTCGCCCCCAAAATCAGGCGCTCGCGCAGCTGCCACTGCCGTTTCGCCTCAGCCTGGGCCGCTTCATGGGGCGGCAAGAAGCGGTGTGCCAAGTAGCGGCTGGCAACAGCCTGTTTGCCTTCGTCATCGCCGGCGCTTTCGAGCTGCAAGGCCGCCTGCTGCACAAAAAAGACGGCGTGGCCCTGTGGGACGTGGCGGACGTAGAGCTAGAAGCGCTGAGCAACCACGCGCTAGTGCTGGTGCTGGAATTAATCGCGTAGGATGCGGGGCTTGCCCCCGCCCACCGTTGCTGAGTTAAGACCGAATAACGGTGGGCGGAGGCAAGCCCCGCACCCTACCAATAACTGCCTGCGCCACCAGCGCCAGTGCCACCGTAAACACCGGCGCGAACAAATAGCCCATGCGCCCCAAATCGCCCGAAAGCAGCATGTGCACCGCCACTACAGCCAGCAGCGTGCCCTCGGCCCAGCCCAAAATAGGGGCCAGCGCCCGCCGCCCGCCCGGCCCCAATAATGCCGCGAGCACCGGCAGCGTAAAGAGCCCGAAAATGCTCAGCAGCTCGCCCAAACCTTTGGGCGAAGTGGCCCGCCGTAGCGAATATGTCAGGTTTTCGAAGTGCGCCAGGGCATTGCTGACCGACTCAGTGGGTGGGGTGCCGGCCGCTTTATCTACTGCATAATGCACCGCGACCAGCGCCAGCAGCCCACCCGCCAGGGCCGCCGCTTGCTCGCGCCAGCCCAGCGCCCGCCGCCCAAACCACGCCAGCCAGGGTAGTAAAAACACAAACGATTCCTTGGCCAGCGGCCCCAGCAGCAGCGCCGCCGCTACGGCCCAGCCCGCGCCCGGCCCGCGCCGCCAGGCGTAGTACCCCAGCCCAAATACCAGCAAATACAGACTGTCGGTGAGCGGCAGGCCGGCCGCGTACTCGGCCCAGCGGCTGCTAAGCACGGCCAGCAATGCCACGCCGGCCGCGCCCGCGCTGGCCCCGGCCAGGCGGGCCGCTCGCCACCAGGTGGCGCCGGCCGCGCTCAGCAACCCACAGTTTATCAAGAAGAAGGCGAAGCGGCGGGGCCACTCGCCGGCCGGGCGCTGCGGCCAGATTTTGCCATAAATAGTGGTTACCGGGCGCGCCAGCGTGCCGGCGGCGGCTGGCACCAGCACGCGGTAGCGGCGCGTCACGTTCACGCTATCGAAGCGGCCAGCGGCCAGGCGCAGGTAGCTGCGCGTGTCGAGCGAGTGCGAAAAATCGTAGTGCACGTACATAGGGTAGGCCAAGTTGAGCAGTGCCCCCAGGCTCAGCGCCCACGGCAGCAGCCAGCGCCGCAGGCGGCCCTGCCCCACTAAAACCCCCACTACTCTCGCCAGCGCCCCCATGCGCTAGGCTGCGGCAAACTTGCGCTCGATGAGCTTGAGCAGCTTGCCTACGTGCTCTTCCTTGCGGCTCCAGTCGTGGCGGTTGGCCAGCTCCTGGCGCACGTAGGCCAGGGCGGCATCGGCGGTGGGCAACTCGTCGAGGTGCTGAATGGCGGCGCGGTACTCTTCGTGCTCGCCGTTGAACAGCTCGTTGACAAAGCTAAAACGCTGGTTGATAGAGATGGCGTCGCGCAGGCTGGCTACTTTAGGTGCACTTCGCTCAGCCAGGTGCGAAGCGCCGCTCTGGGCGCTGTGGCGCAGAGTTTCGGCCAGGTGCGACGTGGTGGGCTGAGTAGCCTTCAGCTTTTCGTAGAGCGGTACCGGCCCGGTAGCCGCGGCGGGTGCCGGAACTGCTTCAGCGGGCTTGGGAGCCGGCGCAACCGGTTCTGTTTTGACACCTGCCGGAGTTAACTCAACTACTTTTGGAGCAGGCGTGCTAGTTGCCGGAGTGGGTACGACTAGTACCGAAGCAGCAGGCCTAGTAGCTAACGGAGCCGCTTGGGCAGCAGGCGAAGCTGGTGCAGTGGGCGCTGGCTTGGCTGGGCCTTCGTCGCGCAAGTCAGCTTCAGTCAAAGGCAAAAGCGGGCTCAGCGCCGCCACCAGGTGCGGCATGGCATCGGCCAATTTAGGCGTTTTGGCCTGGTAAAGGGCAAAGCGCTGCGTCAGAAAATCACGGCTTAGCGGAGCGTCGCTGGTGGGCAGGCTGTCGATAAAGCCCTGGTAATAGTCCTTCTCCTGGTCGAGGTAGCGCAGGCCGTCGCGCAGCTGCGCCAGCGGCACGGGCTCGTCGGTATCGCCGTTGGGGGCGGGCAGCAGCAGGCGCTCGAAGGCCTTTTCGGGGCTGGCGGCCAGCAGCAGCGTATCGGCGGCGGCCTGGGCGAGCAGGGGCTCCAGCGCCGCCCGGTCGAGGCGAATGTGGCGCGAGAGTACATTCATAAACTGCGTGAGGGCCGTGCGCACGGCCTCCGCCTCAAAGTTGAAATACGGGCTGCGCAAATTTTGCGCCTCCTGTTGCCAGCGGCCCAGCAGCTGGCGCAGCACCAGCAGGTTGAGCTGGCGCACGGGCGTAAACTTGAGCAGCGCCGGGCCATCGAGCGTGGCATCGGGCTGGGGGCCAAAGTACTGCTGGCACAGCCGCGACGCGAGCCGGCGGCCGTAGTGCTCGCACTTAGCGAGGCTATATTCGTCCTGCATAATTCCGCCGGGTTGGTCCGGTCCTTTTCGCCGCCAAGTTAGCCACAAATGCCCCTGCTGACCATCGAAAACCTGCCCGGCCCACCCGTGCCCGTGCCCCCCGGCGCCACCTTGCTGGCCGCCCTGCACCGCGCCGGCCACGACTGGCAGCACGCGTGCGGGGCGCGGGGCCGCTGCACCACCTGCCGCGTGCGGGTGCTGGCCGGGGCCGCGCACCTCACGCCCCCCACCGAGCCCGAAGTGCGTTACCAGGCTGCCGGTCGGCTGGAAGCCACGGAGCGCCTCACCTGTCAGGCCCGCCTGCCCGCAGGTGAGGTGCTGGGCCGCGTGCCCGAGGCCACCAAGCTGCCGCACGTCGAGTATTTGGGGGGAGCAGGTGAGCAAGGGGGCAGGTGATAAGGGTAGATGCAGGAGAGAAGCGGGGGAGAAGGTAGTTTTAGCGGCCGGGTTACCTTTGTTTATAGGTTGTAAATTCGCTTTATTGGCGTCTGCCTACCAGTTTATTCTTGCTGAGGAGCTACCGGATAAGGCTATTACCTTATCACCTCCTCACCCTATCACCGTCTTACTTTGTTTACCGAGCCCCATCGTCCCGTTGATTTTTTGCGCCGCCGCGGGTGGCTGGAGGTCGTGTGCGGCTCCATGTTTTCGGGTAAAACCGAGGAGCTGATTCGCCGCCTCACCCGCGCCCGCATTGCGCGCCAGCGGGTCGAAATCTTCAAGCCTGCCCTCGACACGCGCTACCACGACCGCGATGTGGTGAGCCACAACCAAAACAGCATCCGCTCGACGCCGGTGCAGTCGCCCAGCGAAATCCTACTGCTGGCCGGTGGCGCCTGCGACGTGGTGGGCATCGACGAGGCGCAGTTTTTTGATGAAACGCTGGTGGAAGTGTGCCGCCAGCTGGCCGACCAGGGCATCCGCGTTATCGTGGCGGGGCTCGATATGGACTTCCTGGGGCGGCCTTTTGGCCCCATGCCCGCCTTGCTGGCCACCGCCGAATTTGTGACCAAAGTGCACGCCGTATGCGTGTGCTGCGGCGAGTTGGCCGCCTATTCCTACCGCCTTTCGGCCAGCGAAAGCCAGGTACTATTGGGCGAGGCCGAGGCCTACGAAGCGCGCTGCCGCCCCTGCTACCTGGCTGGCCCGGCTGCCCGGCCGCTCATCGAAGCGGCGCGGGCCGCCCAGACCTCCGTAGCGCGAACTTTGTAGCTCGCGTTTGGCCACCGTCAAAAAGCGCGGGTTACAAAGTCCGCGCAACCTCAGCCTGGCGCACTAAGGGCGTCCGTTCGGCGTTAGGGCCGGGCACACTTCTTTGCTACTGCTTTTTTGCTGCTTATGCGCTACTTCTCCTCGCTGCTGTTGGTTTTTAGCTTGTTGGCGCTGGGCGCTCGCGCCCAGGGCGTAGCCTACGGCGACTGGCAACTGCACCTGCCCGCCAACCGCCCCCAGACGCTTGCCGATGCCGGCGACCGCCTCTACGTGGCCGATGAGTCGTCGTTCTACTACTACGATAAGACCCTGAATACCACCCAGCGCCTCTCGTGGCGTGAGGGCCTCAGCGACGTGGGCGTGAGCGCCGTAGCCTACGACTCGGCCAGCCGCCAAGTGATAGTGGCCTACCGCAACGGCAACCTCGACCTGCTGCAACCAGACGGCAAGGTGAAAAACGTGACCGACATTCTGCGCAAAAACGTGCAGACGAAGAATATTACCCAAATTCAGACCTATAACGGCCTGGCCTACCTGGCCAGTAGCCTGGGTCTGATAGTGGTAGACCTGAAGCGGCTCGAAGTGCGCGACACCTACAGCAACATCGGCCCCGGCGGCCGGGCCGTCACGGCCTACGGCACGGCCGTGGTGCACGACACCATTTACGTCAGCACGTCGGCGGGCGTGCTGCGGGGGCGTATTAGCTCGGCCGTGAACCTGCTTAATTACCAGAACTGGACCAGGGAGCTGCCCAACCCCACCAATACTACTGATAACCCGGAACAATTACTTACCTACCGGGGGCACGTGTATGGGCAGATAAGGTTTAGCGGGGTGTATTGCCTGTCGGGCACGGGCGCGGCCCGCGCTTGGCGCAACCTGAATGGCAGCTACGGCGAAGTGGTGCGCCGCCTGCGCCCCAGCCGGTCCGGCTTGCTGTTTTCATTTGACAAAGCCGACCTGCGGAGCTTCAACCCAAACACGGCAGCTACGAGCGTAGTGCTGCCCCGGGCGGCCATCGGCGACTTTGCCTACGATATGATGCGCGAGGCCGATGGCACGATTTACGTGGCTAGCTTCGACCGCGGCCTGCTGCGCTTTGCCCCTGGGCAAATGACCCCCGAAGTTATTCGCCCTAATGCGCCGGCTACCGCCAATGTCTATGGCCTAGTGGCCGACGCGGCTACCAGCTCCGTGGTCGTGCTCAGCGGGGGCTACAGCGGCGATAATGGCTTGCAGTTTGGCCGGCGCGCTGGCTTTTATGAGTACCAGAACAACCAGTGGACCAACTATACCAGCACCACTTACCCATCGGCCACCGACTTTCCTGACCTGCTGGATATGTCGCGCGGCACCCGCCTGCCCGACGGCACGCTCTACGTGGCTAGCTACGGCAACGGCCTGCTGCAATGGCAGGGACCGGGCAAGTTCCGGCGCTTTACCGCCACCCAGCCAAACGTGCCCCTGCGCAGCAGCCTCGACCCTGACGCTACCAACCTCGACTACGTGCGGGTAACCGACGTGGCCGCCGACCCCAGCGGCAATTACCTGTGGGTGCTCAATCGCCACCAGCGGGCGCGCATTTCCGGCCTGTTTCGCTACCAGTCAGGGGCCGACAAGTGGACCGCCACCCCGTGGTTCGATGGCGCCGAAAACCTCGACCGCGTGGTGGTTGACAGCTACGGCAACCCCTGGGCGATTCAGTCGCGCAAGGGCGGCGCGGGTTCGGGCGTGATTCTGTACGATACGCTCAGCCGCCAGAGCTTCACTTTTGGCACGGCCACCACTAGCAACGTGGTCTACGGCCTCGCCCGCGACCGCACCGGCAGCATCTGGCTTGGCACCGCCGATGGCGTGAGCTACTACAGCGACCCTAGCTTGGCCATCAGCGCCATAGCCAACAGCCAACCCGTGCCGGGTTTCTCCCTGCCCTACGTGCGGCGCGGCACGGGCAGCGGCTATCCAACACTCTTCAATACGGTGGTGCGCTGCATTGCCGTGGATGGGGCCAATCGCAAGTGGTTTGGTACGCCCTCCGGCCTGTGGCTCTTCAGTGCCAATGCCGATGAGGCGCTGCTGCACTTCACCACCGACAACAGCCCGCTGCCCAGCAACAGTATCGTGGACATTGCGATAAACGACAAAACCGGCGAAGTTTTCGTGGCCACCGATGGCGGCGTGGTCAGCTACCAAGGCTCGGCCAGCATTACGGAGGGCGCGCCCAGCTGCGCCGAAGTATACCCCAATCCCGTGCAGCCCGATTTCGTGGGCCAGGTCGGCATTCGGGGCCTGGTCAATAATGCCTACGTCAAGATAACCGATGTAGCCGGCCACCTAGTCTACAGCACCCGCGCCGCCGGCGGCACCGTTACCTGGGACCTCAATGATGCCCAGGGCCGCCGCGTGCGCTCAGGCGTGTACCTGGTGCTCACCTCCGATGCCGAAGGCAAAAACGGCTGCGTGAGCAAGGTGGCGGTGCTTTCCAAGTAATTATGAATTATGAGTTATGAATTATGAGTTGGCTGATTGTACATGTCAACTCGTTCCCGGCGCTTGCCCATCCATAGTTCATAACTCATAATTCATAATTAAAAAGACCCATGCTAATCAAAACCCGCGGCATCGTTCTGAGCTTTCTCAAATACCGCGAAACCAGCATTATTGCCCGCATCTACACCGAGCGGCGCGGCGTGCAGAACTACATTGTGAATGGTGTGCGCAAGGCCAAGCCGCCGGGCCGCATTGCCCTGTTTCAGCCCCTCACGCTGCTGGAGCTGGTAGCCTACGTGCCACGCCAGGGCAGCGACCTCACACGCCTCTCCGAGTTCCGCTGCGCCGAGCCCTTCCGCACGCTGCCCTACGAAATGCGCAAGAGCAGCGTAGCGCTTTTCTTAAGCGAAGTGCTCAGCAAATCGGTACGCGAGGAAGAAGAAAACGAGCCGCTGTTCCGCTTCCTGCACGATTCCATTCTGGCTTTCGATGAGCAAACCGTCGGCACCGAAAACTTTGCCCTGCTCTTTTTGCTGCACCTGGCCGGCTATTTGGGTTTCGGCATCGGCAGCGGCGCCGAGCTAATGGACCAGATAGTGCTGGCCGGCACCACCCTCGGCCCCGGCCAGGGCAGCGGCATCGCCACCGTGCGCCTGCGCGAATTCGAGCAATATTTCGACGAGCTGCTGCACACACCCGCCGCCGTCAGCATCCCCAATGGCCAAGTGCGCCGTGAGTTGCTCACGGTCGTTATCCGCTACTACCAGCTCCACGTCGAGGGCCTGGGCGAAATAAAATCGCTCGATATTCTAAGTGAAGTGCTGGGCGGCTAAGCTGGCAGCCCGCCTAGTCGAACGGGCAGCTTAGCCGTCCATACAAAAAATACCCCCGCTTATCAGGCTGATATGTAGCCTGGTAAGCGGGGGTAAGTGCTAAGCGAGCGTTAGCCCAACTACTTTTTCACGGGTGCCTTCTTCTTTACCGGGGTGGTCGGTTTTTTACCAGTCGTAGCGGCCTTTTTGGCTGGCACGGCGAGCTTGGCCGCGCCGGCCGCCTCCACTAGCTCCACATCGAAGCGCAGGGGCGCATCGGCCGGAATGTCGGCCCCAGCACCGCGCGACCCGTAAGCCAGCGGCGACGGAATGAGCAGCGTGGCTTTGCTGCCCACCGGCAGCACCGCGATGCCCTGGTCCCAGCCCTGGATAACCTGCCCTTGGCCCAGCGTAAACTCAAACGGCGCGGTACCGTGCTTGTCCGAGGCGTCGAACTCCTTGCCGGTGGCCAGTACCGTGCCCCGATAGCGTACTTTCACTAGCTTGCCCACTGCTGGCAGTGGCCCGGTGCCGCGCTTGGTAATGACGTACCAGGTGCCACCCGGCGTCTTTTTGGCGTTGGCAGTCATTTTGTTTTGCGCCAAGTAGGCTACAATGGCGGCATTGTCCTTGGGCAGTTGGGCGGCTTCGCGGGCCTTGGCCTGGCGCTGCTGTTCGGCCATCATTTTTTGCTGTTCGGCCATCATGGCTTGCTGGCGAGCCTGCATCTGCTCCATCGTCACGAGCTCTTTAGGCACGATAATGAGGCGTAGGGCATTGCCCCCACTCCGCACGAAAGGCGGTACCGGCTGCCGCATTTGGGTAAAGGCGGTGTCAGCATTAAAGCGGAAAATGGCGCTGTCGCCGGGTACCAGCAGGCCCATGGCTTCTTCTATCGAGCCGTGGCGGGGCGCGGTAGGGGGGAGGCCCACTGGCACAGGGCCGGGCTGCCGCTGGCGCGAGTCCATCAGCAGCGAGTCGCGGTCGGTGCGATATTGGAGGTTTACCAGCAGTACCTGGCCGGCGCGGCTGGTGTAGGGCGCGTCGGTGGCCGGGTCAAATTTTTTGGGTGCGTATTGCCCCGCCGCATCGCGCCGAAATAGCTTGTACTCGGTAGTGCTGCCGGGCAAGGCCGTGAAGCCGGGCGCCGGGGCCGTTTGGGCCGCAGCCAATTGGGTGAGCCCCAGGGCTCCTGCTAAAAAAAGTAAACGCCGCATAAGAGGTAGTTGGCAAGAAAGAAAAGCCGGCTGTAGCCAAAATAAAAGTGGTGCCTCGGCGCAACGCCCAGGCACCACTCGCTAGAAACCTGCCGAAAAGTAGCCGAAAATAAAACCGCCGCACCCTGCGGCGCGGCGGTAAAATTCAAATAGTCGATTATTGGGCCGGGGCGCCGGGCATGGTCGGGGCCGAAGGGGCCGCCGGTGCGTCCTTGATATCCACCAGCTCCACGTCGAAGCGCAGGGGCGAGTTGGCCGGAATGTCGGCACCCGCACCGCGCTCGCCGTAGGCCAGCGACGATGGCACGAGCAGCGTAGCCTTGGCGCCTTTGCTCAGCACTGCCACGCCCTCATCCCAACCCGGAATGACCTGGCCGCGGCCCGTAGCGTAGGAGAACGGCTGCCCGCCGTGCTTGGCCGACGAGTCAAACTCTTTGCCGCTCAGCAGCGTGCCTTTGTATTGCAGGCTCACCTGCTGGCCTGATTTGGGCTTGGCACCCGTGCCGGGCTGCGTGATGATGTAGTACACGCCGCCGGGGGTTTTGCCGGTGGGCGTCAGGTTGTTTTTCTTGAGGTAGTCTTGCAGCGTTACCTCGTCTTTTTTGTTCTGGGTTTCAGCGTAGGCCAGCATTTGCTTCTGCTGCTGCTCCATCATCTTCTGCTGAAGCGTCTGCTCCATCGCCGCTTCTTCTTGCTGCGTGATGAGCTTGTCAGTCTTCACGTTGATGACAATCACGTTGCCACTACGCTTGAGGAAGCCCGGTACCGGACGGCCCTGGGGCTTAAACAGCGAGTCGGCATTGAAGCGGAATACGCCGCTGTCGCCGGGCTGCAAAAGCGAGAATGCCTCGTCGGGCATACCCTTCTTTTTCACCTCTTGCAACGGCATCGGCACGGCCGAACCACCAAACTTCTTGCGGGTGTCTTCGAGTACCGAGTCTTTGCCGGTGCGGTAGTACAGGTAGCCCGTCAAAAACTTGCCAATCCGGTCCTTGTACGTGGGGTCTTCGCCCTTCACGTCGTCGCGGCGCTCGTACTTATCGCCTACTTTTTTGAAAATCTTATACTCAATCCCCGACTTGGTTTTGTCGAAGTCGCCCCCGGTTTTGTCACACGAAGAGAGGAAAGAAGCCAAGCTAAGCGCGCTGGCCGCTAAGACCAGCTGCCGAGCCGCGAGGGGCCGGAAAGAAAACTGCATGAAAACAGAAGGTTATTAAAAATACGAATGCGACCCCAAAGTTAGGCTACGGGCGGCGCAACCGCTAGCGGCACGGA